>OFFJ01000454.1_pt1 | contig 34001 bp, 22 predicted proteins | sample 1521261 | NCBI WGS metagenome assembly OFFJ01 (sample SAMEA3504122, study PRJEB24116) | mouse gut metagenome | biome: mouse gut; feature: mouse-associated habitat; material: faeces | place: Denmark | collected 2011 | reverse complement strand
ATACATTCAAATTGTGCTATGTAAATTATTACGCGTTTAATACATAATATAATTTGTGATAAAATATAGTTTTGATAACTATTGACAACGGCTAATAATTAGGTGTAAAATGTTTATATGGATAATTTGTTTGATTTTATGGATAATACAAGTAAACTTGCACCGCTTGCGGAAAGGATGAGACCGACAAGTCTTGATGATTTTGTTGGGCAGACTCATATTGTGGGCAAAGGCAAGTTGTTAAGAAGAGCTATTGCGGCGGATAGCCTTGGTAGCATTATATTTTACGGACCGCCGGGGTGCGGTAAAACTACTTTGGCAAATATAATCGCAAACACGACAAAGGCAGACTTTGTAAGATTGAATGCAGTTTCCAGCGGTGTTGCGGAGGCTAAAAAAGTTATTGAAGATGCCAAAGAAAGATTGAAAATGTACGGCAAAAAAACTTATCTTATGCTTGACGAGTGCCATAGATGGAATAAAGCACAATCAGACTCAGTGCTTGCGGGGATAGAGCAAGGTTATATCGTATTTATAGGCTCAACGACCGAAAATCCGTTTATATCAATGACAAGGGCTATTCTCAAGGTGTAGGATATTCGAGTTTAAAAAGCTTAACTCCCAAGATATTAAGCAAGCTTTAAATAAAGCTTTGTCGGATAAGGAAAATGGTTTGGGTAACTATGAGATAAAAATAACCGATGAGGCACTTAACCATATAGTATGGGCAAGTGATGGGGATTTGCGTACTGCTTACAATGCGTTGGAGCTTGCAGTTGTTACTACTCAACCCGACAGCCAAGGTAAGATAATTATCAATAAGAATATCGCAGAGGAGTCTATACAAAAAAAGGCACTTTCGATAGACGAATCTATGTATTACGATATGCTTAGTGCATTTTGCAAAAGTCTTCGTGGTAGTGATTCGGATGCCGCGGTATATTGGGCAATACGTTTGATTGAAATCGGTTGTGACCCAATGCTTATTGCAAGGAGACTTATTGCTCATAGTGCTGAGGATGTTGGTATGGCAGACCCTATGGCACAACTTATGGCAACTTCGGCAATGTTTGCAATTCAAAATATTGGTATGCCCGAGGGTAGACTGCCACTTGTAAATAGTATTATTTATGTATGTGAGGCAAGCAAGTCAAACAGCGTGGTAAACGCTTTGGATAAAGCTGTCGAACTAGTCAATAAATCAAAAGATGACATTGTACCGTTATATTTGCGCGATGCAAATTTTAAGGTTGAAAAAGTGGAGGGGTACAAATATCCGCATTCCTTTGGAGGTTGGGTTGAGCAACAGTATCTGCCAGATAGTTTAAGGGATGAAAAATTGTATATTCCGTCTACAAACGGAAAGGAGAGTACTCTTGTAAGAGCAAAAGTTATTAAGAAAAACAAAGGTTGATAATTGTAAAAAGCTAAAAAATTCAAAATTGTAAGAGGAGACAAAAATGATTAAAATTAACAGTTTGTCAAAAATGTACAAAAACGCCGACAGATTTGCGGTAAAAAATTTAAGCCTTATCGTAAATGACGGAGAGGTGTTTGGCTTTATAGGAGCAAATGGTGCAGGTAAGTCAACGACTATCAAGTGCATTACGGGTATACTTCCTTACAACGACGGAAGTATAGAAATTGCAGGCTATGATATGGCAAAGGACAGTATTTCAGCTAAAAAGAATATCGGCTATGTTTCCGACAATCACAGTGTTTACGATAAACTTACGGGTAGGGAGTATGTTAACTTTTTAGCCAATATTTACGGTGTTTCCAAGCAAGACCGTGACCAAAGGCTAAATGATTTGTCAATAAGGTTTGATTTGCAGGACAAGCTTGACAGCCCTATTAAGTCGTACTCACATGGTATGAAACAAAAAATTTGCGTAATAGGCGCTCTTATACACGAGCCTAAAGTATGGATATTGGATGAGCCTCTTACAGGCTTGGACCCTAAATCCGCAAAAGAATTAAAAGGGCTTATGAGAGAGCATTGCGAAAAAGGTAATGTGGTGTTTTTCTCCTCACACGTTTTGGAAGTTGTGGAAAAACTTTGTGACCGTATTGCAATAATAAAAGACGGCGAAATCATAGCAAGCTTTACAATGGAAGAACTTGAGCAAAAACAACAAGGCAAAAGCTTGGAAGATATTTTCCTTGAACTTACGGATACAAAATATACTAGCGAAAACAAGCAAGTTAAAAGCAATGATATAAATGGTGGCGAAGTTAAAAATGAGGTAAATACTCAAGACAATTCAAGCGAAGATATTGATAAAAATACGTCAAAAATCGATACTATTGCAGATAATAGCGATACAAATATCTCTGCTGAAAGTGTGGATGAAGGAGTTTGATTATGACAAAGGCTTTTTTACCACTTTTAGCAAATAACTTTAAAATAATGTTTGGGCTTAGCAAAGATTTTAAGCAAAGGCGTAGAGACATTGCAGTTTATGTTGCGCTTAGTGTGCTTATGTTGCCTATTTTGATTATTGCTTGCATAGCAGTGTACTACATTTCAAGAAATATGACTATGGACATGGTCGCAAGTGCAATAGCATCTATTATGTTTTTAAGTGAAATAATAGTGATGTTTTTTGCTGTAATGTCATCCATTTCGGTATTGTTTTTCGCAAAGGATACAGAGCTATTAATGGCGTTACCCGTAACGGGTTTGGATATATTTTTGTCCAAGCTTACAACGGTGTATTTGTTGCATTTGGGACTTGCACTACTTATCCAACTACCTGTTGTACTTGTAATGGGTATTGGGGCTGCTATCAAAAGTGCGGGATTTTATATTTTAGGAATACTTGGCAGTATATTAACTCCTTTTATACCGCTGTTTATCATTAGTATAATCGCTGTTCCATTGGGATACGTAATAAGTTATTTTAAACGCAACAATATTATAGGAACGATAATTGTATTGTTGCTGTTCGCCGGCTTTTTTGCGGGATATTATTATTTGATTTTTGCAATGCAAAATACGGCACAAGGCGGCAGCCTTAATATGGAAAGCATACAAAGCGCAATGAAAATTATGTCGTATATAATTTATCCGAACACATATCTTGCAAACAGTATGGTTACAAGCGGGCTAGAAGCGTTTAAAAATTTCGGTATTTTCTTTGCGATAATTGCGGGTATTGCTGCTATTTCAATAACTATTTCCGCATTTTTGTATAAAGGAAGCGCAAGAAGAGGTTTAGAAAGCGGTGCTAAAGGAAATGGAAAGGTAAAGGACAATCAAGTTCAATCTCCTGCTCAATCGTTGGTGTTAAGAGATTTAAAAAGCTGCCTTGGGGAGACAAGCGGTGCTATAAACTATTTGATGGGGTTAGTTATCGTGCCTATAGTAATGATAATGATGAGTTTGATTTACGGAGGTGATAATCAACCGGGCGGTAGTGCCCCTGTGATTACTATTGCTGTAAGTCTTGCAATGCTTTTCGGCTGCGGTATGAACTATTTTGCCATTGTCGCATTTTCACGCGAGGGCAGACAAATGGATGTGCTTAAAATGTTGCCTGTTCCCGATAAAATGGTTGTCAATCAAAAAATCGCACTAGCAAGTTTATATACTTTGCTAATGACTTTGGTTTTAATTGTAAGTATGTTTATCGCTAAAGTGCATTATGTAATTGTAATTATGACTGTGCTTTCCGTGTTTATTGCGGGCAATGCGGTAAATGTAATTGTTATAAATTTTGATTTAAAATCGCCAAATTTTGTCTGGAATACAAATAAAGAGCTGTTTAAAAATAATTCCAAATCTTTGACATCCTTGGTGTTGGCATTGCCGCTTCTACTTGTTTCAGTCATAAGCGTAATTTGCTTTGGTGCGATTTGGCCTGATTTGTTTGGAGACAATATAAGTCTTAACTATTTTATAAGTATGTTGCCGACTTTGGGTTGTTCTTTGTTATATGCTTTATTTGCAGTAGTTTGTGTGTATCCTAAAATGTTGCAAAAGTATGAATGTTTGGAGATTTAATAGGAGATACTATGAATAGAGTAATGGCTTTGGACTTTGGAGATGCAAGGATAGGAATAGCTATGAGCGATATTATGAAAATAATCGCAAATGGTTACGAGACCTACAAACGTGTTTCCGAAGAAAAAGATTTGCAGTATATTGCAGAACTTGTAAAACCCAATGCGGTGGACGAGATTGTTTTTGGGCTTCCTATCAATATGGATGGTACGGAGGGGGACAGAGTGCTAAGGACAAGGGAATTTGCGGATAAATTGCAGCAATTAATCCCGAATGTCAAAATTTCATTTCAGGACGAAAGACTTACTACCGTAACGGGCGAGAGAATGCTTATCGAAGCAGGTGTGCGAAGAGAAAAACGCAAAGGCGTAATCGATAAAATCGCTGCAACCATTATTTTGCAACAGTACCTTGATTGTAAAAGATAAATGCTTTTATTTGAGTTAAATGTGCGGTGTTTAATATTTTGATTACATAAAATGACAAAAACGGGTTATTATTTTTAAAAAAGGTATTGACAATTTTTGGTAATTATAATAATATTAAGGTATAGCATTGATTTATTAATGCAAAGGGAGGCATATAATGGCAGAAGTTATGGACGAAATGATGGAAGAAGAGTGCGATATTATCACTCTTGTGGATATGGATGGGAAAGATGTTGATTTTTATCATGTCGCAACTATTGATTATAAAGATAAGTGGTATATATTTTTACAACCTGTTGAGCTAATCGACGGTATTGCGGAAGACGAAGTGATTATTTACGAATTAGGCGTGGACGAAGACGGAGATGACAAGTTTATACCTATCGAGGACGAAAACTTGCTTAACGAAGTGTTTAACGAGTATTTGAAAGAAGCCGAGGAAGAGGGATTTTGTGACTGCGACGGCGAGTGCGACGATGATTGCGACTGCGGTTGCAATGGTTGCAGGCTTGGCGACGGCGACTGATTAAAAAACAAATTTTAGGCAAACTATCCCAAATAAGGGGGTAGTTTGCGTTTTTTTAAGGAGAAATTTATGACTTTGGAAGAATTGAAGATGCAAGTACGCTCGGGAGCACTTTATTCCTGCGATAATGAGGAGTTGGCACAAGACCAATTAAAATGCTTGCAACTTTTGCATAAGTACAACAAAACAAAGCCTTTGCAACAAAAGAAAAGAGAAAGACTGCTTAAAAAAATGTTTGCGGAAATCGGGGAAGGGTGCTACATTGAGCCTCCCCTGCACACGAATTTCGGGGGACACCATGTCCATTTCGGCAAAAAAGTATATGCCAATTTCAATCTGACCCTGGTGGATGACACCCATATCTATGTGGGGGATTATACCATGTTCGGCCCCAATGTGGTGGTGGCCACGGCAGGGCATCCCATACTGCCGCAGCTGCGGGAACAGGGATATCAGTACAATGCCCCTGTACACATTGGAAAAAACTGCTGGATCGGCGCAGGGGTATTGATTGTGCCGGGCATTACCATAGGAGACAATGTTGTGGTGGGCGCAGGCAGTGTGGTCACAAAGGACATTCCTTCCAATGTGGTGGCAGTGGGCAACCCGTGCCGTGTGCTGCGTGAAGTGGGAGAGCATGACAGGATTTATTATTTTAAAGACAGGAAAATTTTATGAAGAAGAAATTATTGCTCATTGGCCTGGGAGTGCTGGCAATGTCTGCCGGCTGTGGAAAGCGTGAAGATGACCCGGTGCATATCCTGGAAAGCAGGGTGGACCGGGAAGGAGAAGAGATGGGGGATGTACCATCGGAAACGGCATCTTCAGAAACCGGGGACAGCCAGCCCGACCGGGACAGCCAGCAGGAAAGCCGGCAGGACAGTGTATCCGTTCCGGCAGAACAGGAAGAAGGTACGCCAAAGCCGGAGCGCGGACAGACGGAAGCTGCCGGATTCAGTTTTGGGGATCTGGCCGACTGGTATTTTTATTTCGGCAGCGGCGTAGGGGCATGGAGCACGGAGCTGCGTATCGGAAGCGATGGGAGCTTTACGGGAAGTTACCATGATGCCGATATGGGAGACATAGGAGAGGGATATCCGGGAGGCACATATTATTTCTGCGGATTTGAGGGCAGTTTCAAAGACTTGGAAAGGGTGGACAGATATACTTATAAAATGAAGAGAGATACCCTGACCTATCAGGAGGAACCCGGAACCCGGGAAATTGAGGACCAGGTTCTCTGGGTTTACTCCGAAGCCGCGGGACTGGAGTCGGGGGAAGAATATTATCTCTACCTTCCCGGAGCGGAACTGGCCGGTCTGCCGGAACAGTATCTGCAATGGGTGGGGTATTACGACCAGGAAAGTATTTCGGGGAAAACACTCCCTTTTTACGGAATCTATAATCCTGCGCAGGAAATCGGTTTTTCCAGTTACGAATATAAAGAACAGAGCCTGGCGGAAAGGATTGAGATGGAAATTTCCTTTGCGGTGGATACAGGAGAACAGCTGGAGGCAGAGCTGAACGAAGTCACCACACAGAACGAGATGAACTACATCAGTGATGAACTGTACCTGAACTGGGACAACACGCTGAATATAATATGGAAGCTGTTGGAAGGGAACCTTCCTTCCGAGAAGATGGAGGCCATCCGGGCAGAGGAGAGGGAATGGATTGCCTATAAGGAGGAAGAAGTGAAAATCGCCGGCCAGGCATATGAGGGCGGCAGCATGCAGCCCATGGCGGAATCCCTGAGAGCCGCGGAACTGACAAGGGAGAGAGTTTATAAACTGGCAGAATATGCAGAGTAAAATTTGCGCCAAACCCGGTGTTGCAGCAGGTTTGGCGCAAATCTTTGTACTGTTACCAAAAAGCAGGTCTGGAGCAAGTCTTTGTATCATTGCCGAAGAGCAGGTTTGGAGCAAGTCTTTGTACCGCCACCGAAGAGCAGGTTTGGAGCAAATCTTTGCGTCCTTACCAAAAAGCAGGTCTGGCGCAAGTCTTTGTACCGCCGCCGAAAATGCGGAGGCGGTGATGCAGACTGCATTTGTGGCAGCAGACAGGAAGGGGATTTACCGTACTGCCGTAAGGACGGGGGCATCATGGATTCCAAAGTCCATAATGTCGTATGTGCCGGCTTTTGGCGTGTGCAGGGGGTTTGCGCGCCACATTGCGGGCCAGGCGCTTCCCCTTGCCTTGGAGAAATGCGGCCCCAGAAGATTCTTATAGCTGCCGCAGACCCGCAGGACAATGGTATTTTCACCCTGCTGCAGCAGGGAGGCAATATCCCGGGCCCTTCTGCCATCGGCATGGAGAAGCCCGCCGTCTTTTCCGTTTACGCGCAGGGAAACCACGCTTGCGTCATAATCCTTCAGATCCAGCAGGGCTGCCTTCGGGACAGTGTTCAGAAATGCAGTGTAGGCATACTGCACTGCGTAAGAGTAGAAGGGCAGCCCCTGCTCTTTCCAGCTCCCGTATTCCAGGGGACGGGGCCTGGAAAGAATCCAGCGGTCATTCTGCTGTGTCACGGCAAAATTTCCCCTGATATATACGGTATCCAGTTCCATGAGCACATGGAATACGTCCACAATGATCTCCAGGGTATTTGCGCCTGGCCTGACACATTCCGAGATATCCGCCACACCGGTGTGATGATCCAGGAAAGTTTCGCCGGGCTTCCAGGGCACCGGGGTTCCGTTGACGCGCAGGCGGCAGTATTCGGGATGCTCGGCGGCCGCGGAAATGGTTTCCGGCAGAAAGCCATCTTCCACCGTGAAATGATACAGCGCCGTAAAACCGCTGCGTTCGTCATAATCCCCGTCACGTTCCACAATATTTTGCCGGAACTGTACTTTGTTGTCCCAGGGATTTCCCGGGAAACCTCTTTCCCGGAAGATTTTGTCGCAAAGCTCCTTCACATAAGTATCTTTCGTTTCCCCATAATCCGCATAGCTGAGAGGGAATATATTCTCCCTTTCCTGAAAGATTCCGGCCGGTTTCAGCGGTATGCCGGCAGCCTTATCCAATGGGATAACTCTATCCAATGGGATAGTTCCGGCCCATGGGGTAATTCCATCCGGTGATGCAGCTCCATCCTGCGGGGCAGACTGTCCGGACTGTGCCGCGTGACTTACAATCAGCATAAGGGACTGATTGCGCACGAGACGGATGGGGACCGTAAGCCGGCCTTCCGCGGCGGAACAGGGAATTTCACTGATTTCCCCCGTAAACAGATGGGCCTGGCGCAGGGAACTGCCACACAGTTGAACATCCGCTTCATAGGTTTCCATAGCCTGATTTGTGAAGAACCATATTTCATCTCCGTTTTCCAGCTTCCGGCGCATGTGGGCGAAGCCTTCCGGAAAGGGTCTGGAGGCAGTGATCCTGCGGGGCAGTATACCGCTTAACACAAGGTCCATGTCATCCGGGGCGGCTTCCTGCCAGCGGCCGGCCAGGGCGGCATAAGTCTGCGGATCGCGCATTCCGTCCACATAGCAGCCGGGGCTGCCGGAGGCGATGACGCTGACCCCGTTTTGGATACAGGATTCTAAAAGCTGCGCCGTGGAGGAGAGCATATTTTTCATGCTGCCGGTGATGATGACGCAGGCATAATTCTGGCCGGCCACCTGTAAACTGCCGTTTTGTGCCTTTCCGTGGCGGGCAAGGGTGTACTCGTCGCCCAGGTCAAAATCCCACTGCAGATCGGAAAGCTTCTGGCAGAGCCTGAGGAATTCCGTCATGTCAGGACTGGTGATGCTGTCCAGGTCTGCGTTTTCCGCACTTCCGGCGGCTTTACCGGGTTCGGTCAGATAAGCGGTGGTGGAGGGATTGAGCACAAGGATTCGCTGTTCCATTCTGCCCCGGGTCAGCATCCAGGATACCCGCCCGATATAGTCGTTCATCACGGTGTATTCTTCCCACCAGGGCTGGCGCCAGTCAAAGGACTGGGGATGGTCATGCTTGCGCGCACCCATGATGGTAGAGAAAACCAGGTGCTGGCAGATAAAGTTTACGCCGTTCACCATAACCCAGTCTGCCATACGCTTGTAGTCGTCAAAGCAGGAATCCCATCCTCCGGCCCCGTACAGTTCACAGAGTGCCCGCGCTTTGGAAAACTGGTTGGAGGCAGATTTCAGTTCCCGGATAGTATGGGTGATGCTGTGGGTGGGCCGGTCCCTGAGATAGTCGGAGAGCAGCATATCAATGGCCGGCCACTGATGATATTCATAATAAGACTGTATGGCCGGGGAGGTTCTGCAGGATACCTGGGGCCACTGATGCTCCAGATAATGGCCGGTCCAGCTGATGTTGTGTTCCTCACACCAGCTGCCGGTGGGTTCAATGCTGTTTTTTACCCATAATTCGTGAATGGTGTCAAAATAATCAAAGCGCACCTTCTCCGGGGGCCGGGGAAAGCAGTCTCCCTCCACGTCCATAAAAATGCAGGGAAGGCTGTCCGTGAGATCGTAGCCGTTGCGTTTTTTGAATTCATGGGCAAACCAGAAGGAAAAAGGCAGCTCTCCATGGGCGCCCTGGCCCACGCAGGGTTCGTCGGTAAAGAGGGCCGGTATGTCTGTGCCGAAATCTTTTCCGAAATGTTTGTAATACCGTTCATGTGTAGACTTAAGAAAGGCGTCATGTACCTGGGGCCGCAGCAGGTCCACATAAGAAAATCCTGCCATCCAGCCGGTGGGAGAATCGGTTCTGCTTGTGATGACAATAAAAAGATTCCCGCATTCCGGCCACTGGTCCCTGGGCATATGGCACAGGTTCCTGGCATGTACCGGCATGCCCTCTTTTTCCTGCGCGGCAAACACTGCGATGGTTTTTTGGGGTATCTGGGCCGGATCCCTGACGATGGAACATGCCATAAGCGTGGAAAGCGCTTCGGGGCAGGCGGCAGAGACATGTCCCCCGGCAAATCCGGAAGGATAGGAATTTTCGTCATAGATGGACAGCTGCATGCCCAGTTCTTTTGCCTTTTCCAGGGCATGTCCCCAGAGGGCAAACCATTCGTCGGACAGATACTCAGTCACCAGACCGGGTCTGGGATGTACAAACGCGCCGCCGAAGCCATGTCCGGCCAGCTGGGTGAGCTGAAAGTCGATCTGATCCGGTGTCATGCGGTCATTCCATACCCAGAGTGGGGCGGGACGGTATTTTCCGGGGGGATTTTTAAAGTTACTGATGATAGTTTCCATATCGGTACCTCCGATTTTTCAATTTTCCAAGTTTTGGTTTGTGACGGTTTTGGCAGTCAATGGGCCGGTTACAGAATCACGGTGGGAATGTTCATCAGAATTCCCAGTTTTTCCAGCACCGCCGCATTGTGGCCCACTGCCAGCGCACAGTGGTGCGTGGGCGCTTCCGCAAACCACCGGGACATATAAGTGTCAGGGTCGCAGGAGAAACGGACGGGAGTCTGCGTATTGCCGATCTGCATGATGGGGCCGTCCGTGGCCTGGGCTTCACTGACGATAAATTTCAGTTTTCCGTCCAGGGTCTGTGTCACGTTCAGCGTGGTGACCGGTCCGGGTTTTACCTTGGCTTCCACGGATATGCCGCTGCCCCGTTTGCCGTGATAGACACCCATGCCCCGCAGGATGGGCTTTCCGTCCGATATTTTGATATGGAACGGCCCGTCGTGACCGATGAGAATGGTGCCGTTTATGTAATCTGTCACAACGATTTCGGCAAAGCTGCCGCCAACACCCAGCAGGTCGCAGATTTTCATGGCCAGTGCGGTTTTCATGTCCGCTTCCCCGGCGCAGGGGATACCTGCGGCGGTCAGCAGGGAATGGCCTACGATAAAACCGCCCTGCAGTTCTTCATAAGGATTGCCGTCCGTGCTGTGGTAATAGTAAGCCAGGGCATCCAGACGGTAATCCTCAGCCATGGCGGCCTGGGCGGCAGCCACTGCAGCCGACCAGCGGAGTTGCTCCTCCGTGGGACGGCAGACCCTTTTATCCGAAACAGAGTCTCCGGCAATCTGGAACATGTGACGGATTTCCCGGAGTTTCTGGTCTGTCCGGGATTCGGTCACTGCCTGCAGGCGCTGGTAAAGATCGCACATTTCCAGAATTTCTACATGGATGCCCGTCTGGGCGGACAGCATGGTCAGATCGCTGTACATGTCCAGCATGCCGGAGTAATTGCCTCCCAGGAAACCGAATCTCGCGGACTGCAGGCTGCGTCTGACCTGCGCGGCGCGGCACCAGTCCCTTATTTCTTCCCAGGCCCGGACTGCCTGGGGAAATTCTGCCGTGACCTCGTCGGACATGGCGCCTTTGGGCGTATCGGAAAGTCCCAGCAGGCCGTTCACGCAGCGGAAGGGGATATCTGCCCGCTCAAAGGCATTGGAGACTTCGGGGATGGGACAGTTTACGCACTGGGCCAGCCATTCGCCGGTATCGGTATGCTCATAGTCAATCTGCGGAGAGGGCTGCAGATTTAAAACGATCACCGGCACCTTACAGAGCTGGTGCACGGGAAGCACGGAATCCGATGTAAAATAAGTGGCGCTGTGCAGGAAAATAATGTCTGCATTCTGGTTCCGGAAATAGGTTCCCGCGCTTTCGGACAGGTCCGCATTGTCCAGAATGCCGAAATTGCAGACGGCCCCGAATTGCTCCAGGCGTCCGGCAATGTATTGATTGTAGGCTTCGATCCTGCCACGGAGTGCCGGAAACTGCGCCCAGTATGCCCGCAGTCCGGCGCTGTACAAACCGATATGTAATTTTTTCATGTGGAATCTCCTTTTTTGAAACAGAGGTAAACAGCTGCCGTTTGTGATCCTTTGGAGGATACATTTTGATCATATAGAAATACAGGAGAAATGACAATGACTGTTATGGCTCTCTACCAGTACAAAATTGCTCTCACGGTTCCGGATCCGTGCGGGAATCGGCGCTGGGGAGCATTATGAATTCCTTCCGGTACTGGGCGGGGGATATTTTGTGGAAAGACTTGAAATGACGCGTCAGCACAATAGGGTCATTATAACCCACGGCGTAGGCGATCTGGGATACCGGCATATCCGAAGATGTCAATAATTGCTGTGCCCGGTTCACGCGGCACATATGCAGGTATTTATAAGGGGACATGCCGGTCTGCCTCTCAAAGATCCGGATCAGATGGTGCCTGGACAGATGCAGGAATTCGGAGAAATCTTCCAGACATAAAGGCGCCGTATAGTTGCTGCGGATGTATTCGGCCAGGGCATTGACATCCTGGCGGCAGAGTTTTGAGGAGGCCGTGTGGTCACTGGCCAGGGAACAGAGCAATTCAGTCAGCAGGCCGGATATGATATGACTCTGGCTGGCATATGAAAGCATGTCCGAACGGTGCGACATCTGGTAAATCTGTTGGATTAACTGCCAGACGTACTCCGGAGAACGTAATTTCACGGATACAAGCCTGGAAAGGAGCATATTCCGGTATCCCTCCATGGAAAGGGCATTGAAATGCAGGTAGAAGAAACTCCAGGGATCTCCGGGCAGGGCGGCGTATTCCTGATAAGTATTGCAGTCAATGAGAACGGCGCTGCCTTTCTGCAGCAGACAGTTCTGCCCGTTCCAGCTCATTTTGCCGGCGCCCCCATCCGTGGCGATCAACAGATAGTGGCTGAATTTGTCCCTTTTTGTATAGTAGGCATCCCCGTTGATGAGCCTGCCGGATTCCGTGCAGTAAAAGGGAAATGACTGGGCAGACACATCGGGGGTTGGGGTATAGTGATAAGAACCGGGCAAAAGATCCATGCGGTAATCAAGCATATATACTTCCCCTTTCCGGGCTTTCGTTTGTCTCCATTATAGCAACCGACAGAAGAAAGTCAATGTACACGCCTCATTTTGGGTATTTTTGGGTTTTTCATGGGTGTGGAAAGCATAGGGGAAAGGGAAAGTGGGACTGCAATTGACCGGCTTCACAGGACGAATGTCAAATGGTGCCTTAAAAAGTGCGAATTATACCCTATGACTTTCGGAAAATTCTTTTTTTTGATAAAATAAGAACAATTCCAGAGCTGAGAAGCCATGGACTTATATCATTTGTGCTTACGCCCAAATTCGCGTACTGAGCAAGAATGGAGGAATATTATGTCCCAGACAGGAAGATTTCATATAGAAGAAATTCTGGCTTTGGCCGGGCAGGCGGGAGCCAGTGACGTACATCTCACTACAGGGCTGCCGCCGAAAATGCGTTTAAACGGAAGTCTGGTGACCGTACCGGGCTTTTCGGATGCTGACGACAGGATGACGGGGGCAGACACCCAGGCGGCCCTGCGTGAAATCATGAAAGAAGAGCAGCTGCGTGTTTTTGAGGAGCGGGGTGAATACGACATGTCTTTTTCCCTGAAGGGAGAAGGACGGTACCGTGTCAATGCCTTTCGGCAGAGAGGAGCCACAGCCCTGGCGCTGCGGCTGGTGTCGTCCCGGATTCCGTCCCCGGAACAGCTGGGGGTACCGGCGTCCATCATTGATTTATACAGACGCAAAAGAGGGCTGGTGCTGGTGACGGGGCCCACGGGAAGCGGCAAATCCACCACCCTTGCGGCCATTATCGACAAAGTCAACGAATACAGGGATGCCCATGTGATTACCCTGGAAGACCCCATAGAGTATCTGCACCGGCATAAGATGTCCATGGTAAACCAGAGGGAGATCGGCCAGGATACCAGAAGCTATGCGGATGCGCTCCGGGCGGCCTTAAGGGAGGACCCGGATGTGATACTGGTGGGGGAAATGCGGGATTACGAGACCATCAGTGTGGCAGTGACGGCGGCAGAGACAGGGCATCTGGTTCTTTCCACATTACATACCATAGGCGCGGCCAGTACGGTGGACCGTGTGATTGACGTATTTCCGCCCCACCAACAGCAGCAGATCCGGGTGCAGCTTTCCAATGTGCTGGAGGCCGTGATTTCCCAGCAGCTGATTCCCAGGGCAGATGGAAAAGGCAGGGTGGCGGCATTTGAGGTGCTGCATGCCAATCCTGCCATACGGAACCTGATCAGGGAGGGAAAGACCCATCAGATTCCCAGCATGATGCAGACGGGGAGACGCCAGGGGATGATCACCATGGACGAAGCGATTGTACAGCTGGCCCGGGCAGGCAGTATTTCACGGCAGATGGCGGTGGAATTTGCACAGAATCCGGAGACAATGGAGAGTATGATTTAGAAAATGATGAGAGAAAGCAGGAAAAAAGGATTTACATTGACGGAGCTGGTGGTGGTACTGGCAATCATCGCTATTTTGCTGGCGGTAGCCATCCCCAGCGCCCTGAATTATTTTAAATTAGCGGAATTCCGTAAAAATGAATCCAATGCCAAGACCGTGTATCTTGCGGCTGAATCGGCGCTGACCTGGTACCGGACAAGCGGGGAATGGGAGGAATTCCGGAAGGATGTGGTTCATCTCGGAATGCCCAACCAGGATTTTGGGGAAGGGGATGACAGGTATGGGCGTATCTATGCCATCACTCTGAACAAAAGCCAGGAGGTACCTTCAGACTCTCAGGAGCTGGTGGAAGAACTGCTGGAAAATCTTTCTTATGACCGGGATTTCCTGAACGCATCCATTGTGATTGAGATTGACGTGGATACGGGCCAGGTGTATTCCGCGTTTTACGGGACCAGATGCAGCGCCCTGAAATACAGCCTTGAAGAGGCAGACCAGGGCAAGACCGGGATTGTGGAGATCCGGGAAGACCAGCGTGATTATGAAATACGCAGAAAGGTACTTCTGGGATATTATTCCGTGGAGGATGTGACAAATGTGGTGGATATCAAGCCCGTTCCCCTGAAAATCACATCCATCAATCTGGTAAACAGCGAAACCCTTTCCCTGAACTGGTCGGGCAATTCCAGACATGATAATCTGGATGTGGCTTACACCATAACCTTTTATCAGGAACCCGGGGGGGCACTTCAGGAAGAACGTAAACTTTTTTCCCTGGAAGTAGACTTGTATGAACTGACGAGTCGTGGCTGGGCCAGCGGTAAGACAGCGGCCCTGGAACTTTCCTATCCGGATCCGGCTGCAAGTGCGGCAGGGAATATTGTGGAGGGGGACTGGCGTTTTCCGCTGGTTTACCAGGAAGGGAAATTTTCCCTGGTGCTGGACGGCATGATGTCGGCCAGGCTTGATGCCCTGCTTCAGGCCAGGAAGGGCACTGACGATACTGAACAGAAATCATTCAATACCAGCATTACAAGACTGGGAGAGCAGATTCCGTCCCTGAGTACACTGTGTGAGCCCCAGGATATCTATGCGGTGGTGGAAGCACAGTGCACTTACCGGGGAATGGGAGACGACATCAGGGAATACAGTCCCAGTTCTCCCGTGAAATCCAATACAGAGAATACTTTGTTTGCGAAGGTGGAGGAAAAAGCGGCCGATGACGGTGTCACCATGCAGGAAGCCAGGATTACCAGGTTCCGCCATCTCTCCAATATCCGTCATTACGCGGAGGACAAAGCTGCGGAATTTGTCCTTGCAGGCAGTCTGGACTGGACGGCGTCTGGTGGCGGTGTCTATGATGTAGTCAGTTCCGCTGAGGCCGGGGAAACGGGCTATGTTTTGTCATGGAAAGAAATTGCCCGGGGGGAGGAGCCGGTACTGGATTTTCCGTCCATTCCTTTGTTTGCCGAAAAACATGTGCTGAGGAAAGAGGGAGCCGGCACAAAAATCTCCAATCTGCACTTGGGCGCGGGTTCCGTGGCAGATGATGAGTGGATGGAGAAATTATATCCTGATACGGCAGAGGGGCATTATTCTGTTTATCTGGGATTATTCTGTGAATCGGAAGGAACCATAAGGGATATCGTTTTCCAGAATCCCAAAGTGGTGTTAAAGGGAACCGGAACGGATCAGGAAGGCAATCCGAATCCGGTACAGAATTATGCCCATTTATATGGTGTGGGACTGCTTGCGGGCAGGAACGCAGGAAATGTGGAAGGCGTATCCGTGAAATCGGTACGCAAATCCGGCAGTACAGGGGAGATTCCCAGGACCCTGGAAGTATATCTTGCGGACAGACCCGGGGAGGCCCATAAAAAACCGGCAGGAATCGGCGGTCTTATTGGCGTGCTTGCAAATAAGAATGATGCTGACGGCAGTCTGAAGCAGCTGACGGCCCAGAGTGGCCAGAGTGGCGTTTCCATAATTTCCATAAAAGATGTGACGACGGAAGGTATGGTGGCAGGATCCCTGCCCACACCGGATGAAGTTTCTTTGCCGGAGGGCAGTACATATGCCCTGGCCAGGGAAGCCGACACGGACGGCGGGGAGGAGCAGAATCCCGTGGAAGCGGCCGCTCTGGAGTACCGTTACGGAATCGGCGGTATCATCGGATATGCCTGGACGGGCGAAGGGGTGGAGATTGCCGGATGCGAAAACAAGGCGGATGTGACAGGAAATCTGTTTACCGGCGGCGTGTGCGGGAACTTTACGGGAAATTTTGTGAAAACCGCAACCAGCCAGAGAACGGTGAGCATGGAAGACTGTAGCAATGAGGGACTGGTGCTTTGTGCCGTCAGGACAGCGGAGGCGGATGGCAGCAATAAGGAACACATGGAGTTAAGCCTGGAGGGAAGATACTTCGGCGGTATCCTGGGATACGGCCGGAACACCTGGATCAAGGATTCCGTCAGCGCTTCCGGACGCGGGACGGATGATCCCTATACGCCGGAAGACAGGGATAAGCTCCAGGGCTGGTATGTGGGCGGTGTTCTGGGATATGGCAGCGACAGCCTGCTCACAGGGTGCGGCACGAAAAAGGGCGGCTATATTCTGGGTTCAGACTATGTGGGAGGTATTGCGGGCGGCTTGTCCAGCAATATTGCGGAGGCCATAAAGGGTGACGAGACAGGAGTTGCCGTCACCACCAACGAAGGATATGTGATCGGGAACCGCTGTGTGGGCGGCATTGTGGGAAAAAATGACGGAACCAGCCAGACGGTTGTGAAAAACTGCATCAATAACGGTGCGGCGGTAGGATATGACCGGTATATCGGCGGCATTGTAGGCTACAACGGGAAAAACGGAAAACTGGAGGACTGTGCCAGTTATCTTTCCGATTACAATAATTCCATATTCAACACAATCGTAAAAGTATGGCAGGCCATGGGGGACTGCTCCGGAGGTCTGGTAGGTTATAACAACGGTACAATTGAGTTTACCGGGAAGAATAGCCAGATTGCCGTGAAATCCGTGGCCAGCATTGCCGTGGGCGGGAATTATGTGGGCGGTGTCATTGGGTTCAATGATGTGGACGGAGAACTGGATGTAAATTATACGCTCATCGGTGGCAGGATTTATGCTTTCGGGGATGCGGCAGGGGGCTGTATCGGACTGAATGCCTCGCCCGGGGTACTGGAACAGAAGCTGGCTATCAAGCCCCAGAGCGTGCAGGGAAAACAGTTTGTGGGCGGTGTCATCGGAGCCAATGTGGTGGACTTGCCCGGTGATGTGACGGCAGGTAAGCTGGAAACCAACAATGTGCTGGGAAGTGTTGAGGGCGAAGCCTTTGTGGGCGGCGTCATGGGATATCACAGGACATATACCCAGGAACAGCTGAAATCAGCGGCCAGGGATGCGGGAATGACCATAGTTGAAGGTGAAAATTTGTCCGTACTGGATTATCTGTGGTATGGGGAGAATCCGGAAGCGGATTTAGACCGGTATCAAAGCATCCTGCCCGGGCTGGACGGGGACAATATTCCGGAAGAGACACTGGAGTCGGCTAATGTACATACTTTAAAGTTTACGAAGGCCCAAAATGAAGATGGGGATGCTGCCTGGAAAGAGGACAGCAATAATATGTGTCCATTCGGGCTTACATTTACGCAGGCGGTATTGTGGGCTATTGTGAGCAAAGCAGCCGGCTGCATCTGGTAAACTGTAAAAATATAGGCGGTATTTCCAGACCCGCGGCCTCGGCAGACGAAGATTCGCCCTCCCGGGCGGCAGAGGGTGTCTCTCTGGTGAAATATCTGGAAAAAGAGGGCGGGATTACGCTGACGAAAGAGGAAGAAGCGGAGCTGGAGGATCTGAAAGTCTACATGGTGGGCGGCATGATCAGCGCAAACCTGCAGAACCAGGTCATTGACCACTGCGTAAACAAAGGCAGTATGAACGGCTTTGTGGGTCTGGGCGGAATTGTGGGCTTTAACGCGGGCGGCGTGTTCTCCTGCGCCCTGGAAGACAATTTCGGAAGCTCGGAACTGGATTATATCGGAGGAATTGCAGGGCTGAATGTAGGATCCCGGCAGAAGACGGAAAACGCAAAACAGCAGTATACGGATTATGCTGGAAAAGAGATAAAATATACGCCCGGTACCATTGCGGGCTGCACCACCGCCGGGGGAAAGAGCGTCCTGGGCAGAAGCTATGTGGGCGGAATCGCAGGTTACAATATGCGGGGCGGTATGCTGGAAGACAATCTCAGCAGCGCCAGTGTATCGGCTGCCGGGAATGGGGAGATTGCGTATGTAGGAGGAATTGCTGGCTGTAACAATGGCTGGCTTGCCATTGTGGAAGACGGGAAGGAAGCGCGTACCATCCGGGCTGACCAGGGAGCGGGAGTGGGCGGCATCGCAGGCATGAACCGCCGTGAGGGATGTATTTATGTCAAGACGCCTGATACGGGAAACGGCTCCGGACAGAAAGAGGAGCTGGTGGTTGTGGGAGAGAACGTGACCGTCACGGGCTGGCTGAAAGTGGGCGGCATCGTGGGAATCAACCAGGGAACACTTTCCGCAAAGGATATGGGGCCGGACGCACCCTCATTCGGAAATGATGACAGTCTGCCCTGGCTGACCTGTCAGGCAAAAGAGGTCCGGGCAGTTTCCGGTTATGCGGGAGGTATCGCAGGAGAAGCCGATGGCAGTATCAGCCGGGCAGGAAACAGGAGTTTGAGAGTGACGGCAGACAGGGGACCTGCAGGCGGTATTGTGGCTGTCAACGGGGAAAATATTACTTTATCCCAGTGCCGGAATTATGGCAGCGTGTATGCTGACAAGGGATATGCAGGCGGAATTGCGGCGGAAAATTACGGTGTGATCGCAGACTGCAGCGTGGGATTTGCGGCAGCAGCCGGGGGCGTGGATCAACAGACCCTGACCATCAGCAGTAAGGGCGTGGATGCCATAGGCGCAGTCTGTGCGGTGAACCACGGCAAAGGGGATAAAAAGGATGATGACACAACAGCTGCGGGAAATGCCCTCCTATATGCCAGTGTACCGTATACGGGAGTGATTTTGTCCGGAAATGCGGAAATAGCAGGGGGAATTACAGGGATAAACAGAGGCATCCTGGGAAAAGAAGGGGATGCAGATAAAACAGTAGTGAACCATGTACCGAAGATCGAAAGCACATTTTCCGGCAGGCTGACGGTGGGCGCCGCCGCCGGCGAGAACAGGGGAATGGCCCAAAGCAGTGATGGAGAAGGCACTATCCTGAATGTAACCGTGGAAGGCGTGGCATTCAATGATTTTAAAAATACTGCGTATCTGGGTGGAATTGTGGGCAGAAACCGGGCCTGGGCGGAGGTGGCGCTGTGCAGTTTCAGCGGCAGGATTGCGCAGAGTGCAGGCAATGCCGCCGCCGGTGACTGTTACGGAGGCATTGCGGGAGAGAACAGCGGCGAGCTGAAAGACTGTCAAATCCGCTCATCCGTGTTTGATATCAGGGGAGGAGTCTATACTGCCACCAGTATCAGTACCGCGGCGGAGAAAGAGGCGCTTTCTTCCCATGTGGGCGGTATCTGCGGAAAGAACGAGCGGTATGTGGACGAAAGCGGGACGGCTGTCTGCGGCAAGATTATTGGCTGTGTGATAGAAGGAAGCGAATCTGAAAAAACAGAAATTATGGTTTCCAACGGCATGGCCGGTGGGATCGCCGGTTACAACAAAGGCGTGATCGAGTTGTCCGGGGACAAAGACATGGTGGTGACCGCGCTGCTGAAAAGCGGAATGGGAAGCGACGGCAGGATCAGCAGCGCCGAGAGGATAGAAACCGCGGCGGCCATGCTGGACAAAGCCGGCAGGAAGGCTCAGGATGCTGGTTATGTGACCTGGCGCGGGGAAAACATTGAATTGGAAAATCTGTCCTATTCCGGGCAGGGAGGCGGAGTAAACGCCAACAGAAGCATGTCCATGATTCTGTCCAACAATGGCAATGCCGGCGGGATTACGGCGTACAATGCGCCCTCCGGCTCGGTGGACTATTGCGCCACGGGCAACTGGTATCTGAACAATAAATCCAATGCCATCGGTGTGGGTACCGGCGGGATTATCGGTATGAACGAATCGGAGGAGGATCTGTCCTTTCTGGTGAACAAAGCATTTGTGGGCAGACAGATCAGTAATGTCGATACCAACCGCTTTGCCGGCGGGATTATCGGAAACCAGAATAATACAACAAAGAGTGAGTGGAAAATAGAAAATTGCGCAAATTACGGAACGGTTTATTGTTTGAACACCCACTATTCGGGAGGTATTCTGGGACAATGGACCGGAACCGGCGGCACTCTGGAGCGCTGCTATAATTACGGCAATCTGCAGACCACATGGGAAAAGGGCTGGCTGGGCGCTGCCGGCGGCATTGTGGCGCAGCTCTACCATGCCTATGAAGGGAATCATTATAATATTGTCAGCTGTGAAAACTATGGGAATTTGTACGGCAAACACGGGGCAGATAGAGAGGATGGGGTCATCAAAGGCTGTGCCAATGACAGTGCCGGTATTCTGGGAAATATTACTGCTTATGAGGCAAAAAATGAAGCTGCAGCGCAGCGCTTTACCGTGCAGGTACTGGACTGTGTCAATGGTTCGGGAGTTGAAATTTATTCCGCCTCCATGGCATCCGGCATTGTGGGTTTTGTGTCCTGTGACAATGCAAATAATGCGGGACAGATCAGTAAGGCCACAAAGAATATTGAAATCCGCATTGAGAGATGCCGTAATTTTGCGGCGGTTCTGGAGGGAGGGGGAGGAGTAAGCAACAGATTTTCCGCAGGGATTTTCGGGGACCGATATGTAGGCAATGAGACCCAGACGCAAAATACGGTGATAAAGGATTGTTATTCTGTGAATCCCCAGGCAGGAATAGATTATCCCGGGTATTATTATCGTACCGCTGGATATCCCATTATTTCCTACCGGAATGGACAGAGCAATGCTGGAGCCATTGCTGCGGGGAGAAATTATTTTCTGGAAAACGGAAGCAATGCGGCGAACAGCTTCGTGAACAATGGAAAGATAAATGATAGCAGCGGAGGCGGAAATGGAGTTACTTTGACTGCGGAAGATCTGACAGGAAAACCTCTTGGCCGTGCGGGAACCAACCGTGCCTATAAGGTGCAGGGCACCTCCGGAAAATATTATGTTATTGTATTGAACAATGGGGGAACCTTTGAGAAGTGTAAAATCGATGCAAATGGGCGGGTATTGGATGGGAAGAATAATGTGATAGGCAATGTGCTGTTTGACACTGGTAATACGGATTTTTCCAGTTTATATAATGGGCAAAGCGGAAATTCCGTGATGGTAAGAGACAGTGACTTTAACAGCTATGTCAGAGAATCCTATCACAGAATAGAAGGAGCAGAAAATAATAAGATGCCCAGGCCTTCCGTTAGCCTGGAGCAGGTGTCCGGCAGCAGTCAGATGACCGTGAGAGTGGCGCCCGGAGAGGGCAGTGATCCTTTTAAATATATTGCCACGCTGTATAAGGGAGACAAAGTAATCAAAGAGAATTATACTTTTTACTCGGAGACTGATACTTTTGAAATTTCACCGGAAGACGCAGAAGCCGCTGGAGCGTGGAAAATTGAATTGCGCGCTTACAGCATGTATGATTCGGTGGAACCTTCCGACCTGGCGGATTCCATATCCGATCCCATCCAGGAGAGCGTACTGCCGAATCCGGATATCAGGATAGAACTGGCGGCTGACGATAGCGGAAAGTTGTCCTATCTCTATCAACTGCAGAACCTGGCTGATTATGCCGGTTACGAGAGTGGCACCGGTATGAAGATGTATGACATCGTGGTGAAATTTATGGATGCAACAGGTCAGGCAGGCAGCGAGGCAGAGATCAGATTGGGGGACAATGGCGAATTCAGCCGGGAGCAGCAGGCATCTTCCCTTCAGCAGCTGATTGTCCAGGCTGTGCCGAAGGTCGGTTATGAAAATAACCTGTTGCCATCCGCAGAGGTATCCGTTCCGGTATATCTGCCAGGAAATGATATACAGTATTGTCCGTCCATTCCGCTGAAGAGCGGAGGGAATGATAAAGTCAGCTATGAGCTGTCCGGCACCAGTCTTTCGGATGCCAGGCTTACGGTGACTCTGGATGCGACCGGCTCCGGAAATGTGACCACGCCTCCGATTTACCGTGTGGAATTAATCGGCACATGGACAACCGGTGACACCGAAGTGAAGGAAGCTGTGCTGGCTTACCAGAATATTTTGGCTGCCGCCAACGGAACGGCTTCGGCAGTCTTTGACAATCTGGACCAATATGATTATATTGCCAATGCGGAAGACCTGCAGGTGAGGGTATGGTATGCAGAGTCCGGTCTGGGGCCGGTGTACACCTGGCATCCTGTCAGCGTGAATGAAGCGGGGCAACCGGAAGGGAATGCGAATTTGTCCATTCTCACCGGTGTAAAAGAGGAGTCCAATGGTGGCGGAACCACGCTTATACCCGAATGGAATTACGAATACAGTGTTGTTCTGGCCAGGAAAGACGATAGTTTCCGGAATTACGTGTGGACATCCCAGGTGGGTATCTTTACCTGGCTTGCAGCGCCGGTGCTGATGCCGGGAAAGGGTGAAGAGAATTTCCTGGAGCCGGAATATCCGGAGCCGGACAAAAAGCTGCATTATACTTTTAAATGGGATCAGGATGCGGGACCGAAGAAAGACGGTTATATGGTATCCCTGGCAGGAATCGACAGAGAGACTGGGGAGAGGGTTTCCCTGGTAACGGATGCAGTCATATTAGAGAATACTTACAGTGTACCGGCAGAGGAATGGAATTACAGTCAGGTGGAACTGACGGTTACGAGCCTGGGAGATGCCAGTAAGGGAACAATCGGTCTCTCCTCCAAAGGGATCTATTCCGTGGCATCCAGACTGCCGAAACCGGGTCAGCCGGTGGTGACGAACACGGATGTGAACGAGATGACTTACCGGATTGAGTGGAATCCTGTGAATCCGGAGGAAGGCTGTGTGTCCTATCAGATATATATGCAGCTTTATGATAAAGACGGGATACTGAAAGATCCGGTAGAAATTGGAGAACCGGTGGCTGTAGCAGACAAGCAGGGAAACAGATATATCAGTTCAGACATAAATCTGGAAGAATATCTGGATAATGTATCGGAGGCCAGGCGTGCTTTGATTTATGTTGTGGCACAGGCAGATGAGACAAAACCCCAGCTGGGATATGTGAACAGTCTGCCCGGCATCACCTATGAACTGCAGATTCCCGCCCGGATTCAGACCCCGAAAGTAGAGTGGGAGTATAGCTGGACATATGGTAAGGATGCTTCTTTGTCCGTGGAGGAGTTCCAGCAGAACGGAATGACTGTGAAGGTCGAACCGGATCAGAACAGCATACCGCCCGGAGGAAGCACTTATCTGCTGACGGCCTGGGTGGTCGATGGCAGTGAGATTGAGGCGGTGAAGACTGTGATAGAGGCAGTCAACCGCGAAGGAAGACTTCCCGACCGGGATGCGGTTCCGGGACTGCAGACGGTATATCCTGCAGCGGATGACGGAATTGCACCCACGCAGATGGATGTGGGGGCAAATCAGATTTACAGTCACAGCCTCAACGGTCTGTCGGCAGAGTATGCGGGCAAGTACATTTTCTTCTGCACCAGAATATCTTCCGGAAACGGCAGCTTCAGCTCAGGCTGGGTGGCCGGCGATCTGGTCCGGCTGCCATATGTGAAGCTGGCAGAGCCTGCAGTTACAGGGGATATGAGGAGCAGGACAGTGACAATGACTACCTACACCAATCCGGATTTGCCGGAGGACAGTGTGGAGGAAACCTGGAGAGCGAATCACATTGCGTTCCATTGGGGCGCTGTGGAACATGCGGACTCCTATTATATGACAGTCACGCCCAGGCCAGGCAGCGGAAATCAGACTCCCACAGAACTGAAAATTGTGGAGGAGACAGGGGCTGACGGAGAAACCCTTCCTAAAGTCTATGTGAAGGCGGCAGATGGAAGCTGGACGGAACTTACCGGGGTGACAGGAGAAGACGGCAGTCTGATGTTTGACTTTGGCTACAGTTATCCGATCAGCGGAAAATATGAGGCAGGAGGCATTCCCGTTTTCTATAAGGGAACATTGAGCGCGGCTCTTGAGGCACAGCGGGATGAGAACGGAAATTATGTATACACGTTGATTCTGCCGGATGTCAATGATCTGGTGACCGCAAAGGATGTGGTGATCACAGGGGACAATCTGCGTAATACCGCGTCTGTGGATATCTGGGCAGATGTGAAGGAAAATGATCCGAACCAGGGCAGCGAATCCTATGTAGAGTCCGAGAGAGTGCAGAATGTGATCGGCAATTGAATCCGGAAGCCATGAAGAGTCTGTGACAGCACAGATTAGAAAGATCCCGGCGCCTTGCAGGAAAAACGGCGCCGGAAAGGAAGGCATGAAGAGTCTGTGGCAGTACAGACTAGAAAGACCCCGGCGCCTTGCAGAAAAAACGGCGCCGGAGAGGAAGCCACGAAGAGTCTGTGGCAGCACAGATTAGAAAGAACCCGGCGCCTTGCAGGAAAACGGCGCCGGAGAAAAAAGTATGGGGAGCCGGAAGCGTAATCACCATGGAAAGGAGGGCGGTATGGCCAAGAGAAGACAGTCTCACAATCCGGTTTTAAAATCTGTCAGGAAGCATTCCCGCCAGGGGACATCCCTGGTGCTGGTGATCTGCGCATCCGCATTTCTGCTGGCATTTGCCCTTGCCATGGTGTATACCGCAAGTCTGATGATGGCCCGTGCCAACAGAAGACTGGAGCAGGAGCGATGCTATCAGCTGGCGAAAAGTTTTGCGGAAGTGCTGGACGCTGAACTGGGGAAGTATACGGATCCCAAGGATACTAATGCGGAAGAAAGTTTTTATCTCTATGCCTGCAAATTTCTGGAGGGAGACTACGGGGAATATGACCCCGACCATCCGGAGGAAACGGTTTTTCATTATACGGCAGGCGTAACAGATGTGGATGAGAATTACGGCAGTGTCAGGGTTGTTCTGTACAAGGAAGTGAACCAGGATCCGGAGGAGGAAATTCATCCCGAGGGGGAGATAGACAACAGCGAAGAGAAAGTCGATGGGCTGAAAGACGCCAAACTGCAGAGATATATTTTTACGGTAGAGGTGATTGCCACACTGGACGGAATCTCACATCACTACAAGACAGAATATCGTCAAAACGCCACCTACGATGTGGAATTTTCCCATAATGGAATTCTTATTTACTGGGGCGATGACGATCAATGGCACACTGTGAGCGGCACCGGAGGCAAGTATGAAGTTCCGGCCGGGGATAAGATCAGCTACAGATACAAAACGGACAGCGATAATATCAAGGCATGCAGCTTTGAAAAGGCATATGGGGCAGCGGAAGGAGGTAGTCCTTGAAAAAGAAGAATCATTTCAATTCCGGGGAGACCCTGGTGGAGGCAATGGTTGGGATTTTTATTTTTCTGATCATACTGGCAGGGCTGCAAAGCGCTATCTCATTCTGCACCAATGCCCAGAAGAAGAGCGAGGCAGTCCGGAAACAAAATACGGAAATCTGCCGTAGCCTGCATAAGGGCACATACCAGGATGGAGCAGAAACAAAAGAGTTTGAATTCAAAGCCACAATAGCCGATGGAGAGATTACGGGAACAGAAACCTTGTTTAAGGTTAATGTAAATCTGGGAACTGTGGAAGTAGAATACCAGGAGGAAGACGGAAGCAAAGAAAAGGTGAAATTTTATCTGTTCGGAAAGGCTCCTTCAGGAGGACTGATTATGGGACTGGAGGCTGTCCTGCCCTGGAGGGGAGGCGGTGACACTTGACCATGGAAAAGACACGGAAAAAGCGGAATGCCGGAACAACGCTGGTGGAGCTGGTGGTGGCAATGCTGTTGTTTTCCATGATTTCGCTGATTGTCATCGGAGTCCTGAGTCCTGCCGCCAAAATATTTGTCCGAATGCAGAGACTACAGTTTGCACAGATCATTCTTGACAATACGATAGATGAACTTCGCACCATAGTCCAGGAGGCTACGGAATATGTGAAGATTTATGCAAACGGGAAAGAGACCACGGATATTATCAGCACCGGAACGGGCGGTGACAACGGAAAAGACCAGGGTCTTGCCCTGGAATTTCTGAACCAGCAGGGATATGTGGTGCTGGTTTCGACCCAGGGTTGCGGACAAACCACCATTGTCCGGGGTGGAAAATTGACAGATCAGGAGATAGAAGTCCAGGAGGCAGGGAGACTGCTGACAAGGTATTATGCCCGTGAGAAGGGCACAAACAGACTTTATTTGTATACAGATTCTGACGAGACCCTGATTTCCCGGGCAGTGAGCAGTGTTTTTACAGAAGGCTATTATATGGGAAATTATCTGAAAATTACCTTCTCCTACCCAACGGATGCTGGGGGAAATGTAATTCACCTGGATACGGACGCTGATGTAGCGTATCTGGTGGCAGATGTGGAGCTATACGGAGACCAGGAACTGACAGAACTGATAGTGCAGGACAGTGTGATACTGGATTTCAAATATCCGGTGAAATGTAAGAATAGCCCTACGGCCAAGAAAGCACAGTCACCGCTGGAGCATTACTGAGAGCGTATCCGTTTTCATTGATTTTGTTTTGTGGAATATAAATGCCGTCACTGACTGTATTTATAGATAAATCGCTGTACAGGCCAAAGATATCCCGGAACAAGGACGGGAAGGGGTGGCAAAAGCCGGGACAGCGGAAATGTAACCGTAAACATACAGACGAAAAAGCGTAAAAACGGAAGAAGAATTAAGAGCAGTATCTTCTGAAGGGAGAGACGGAGAGTCTGTGTAGTCATGGGGCCCAAAGGCTTCATGGAGCAACTCACGAAAAAGGAGAGAGAAAATGTTAAAGAAGTTAAGAAAGAACAACAAAAAGGGTTTTACATTGGTGGAGCTGATTGTAGTACTTGTCATCCTGGCGATTCTGGCCGCACTGCTGGTTCCTGCGCTGACCGGCTATATTGACAAGGCAAAAGAAAAGCAGATCATTGCGGAGACAAGGCAGATCGTTATGGCTGCACAGACAATACTTGATGAAAAGTATGCGACACAGCCGGTGGGTGGGACGGTAACATTAACTGAGACTGATGATCTGGATGAAATCAAAGAGTTGTCAGAATTGAGTACTATAACTAATCTGATAACCAGCAGCAATGATTTGGAGGAGAATAAGGTCTATATAGTCGTGACTGGGACAAAAGTATCAGAAGTACAGTATCAGGCGCACGGCTTAAAGTGTAAGTATGATGGAACAGAATACGAAGTAGTAGAAGAGGATGAAAGCTTTGCTACTGCACCCTAACACCATATTTTGAATCTGTTGTTTTTCAAAATATCAGTCAGGCCATGTATATGAAATTGGGGCAGGCATTGTTTCCTATATGCAAAGAATAGCAAACAGATCATGTGAGACAGAAATATTGTATAAAAGGAACATGTACTGCAGTCTTCCCGCCACCATAAAAGGATTGTTAAGATAATATGAACAAAGAAACTTTATTTTATAAGATGTGGAATTTAAATAAGAAGAAACTGCCAATATATCTTTTGACAATCCTGGTCATAGTTGTGGCAGTTGTGGTGGCGGCCATCCCCGGTGCATTACTGCTCATGCGCCGTGCGGATGCCCAGGTGGCTTTGGGGAACGCGAAATCGCTGCGGATTGCGCTGCAGGTGGCTGCCAGGGAGAGTTATGCCCTGGACACGCCCTTTTGTGACTTTTCCGGCAGGGCCGGGGTTACGGAGGAAGTCTGGCAGCGGGTGATCACAGACAGCAAAGTGCCCGGGGATTTCTGGGTGCTGCAGATGGAGGAGGGCGGCTTTGAAGTACAGCGCTTTCTCTATCAGGAGGGTGACTTTACGGTTATATACTGTAAAGACCCTCTCTCTTATCATGTTTATTACCAGCAGGCTTATATCGAGACTGAGAATGCCGGAAAGGAAGGCCGCTGATGGTGATTGCCGTTTTGGAAGGAATTCTGTGGCTGATCCGTTTTCTTCTGGGAGCCTGTATTTTCAGTTTTTTGAATGTGGTAGTTTACCGCCTTCCGCGGGGGGAAAGTATCGTGAAGGGACGGAGCCGCTGTCCGGGCTGCGGCAGGACGCTGACGCCGGCAGAGCTGATTCCCTTTGTGAGTTACCTGGTGCAGGGAAGAAAATGCAGGGGCTGCGGCATGCGGATCCGGGGCCGTTATTTTGGCGTGGAAGCCCTGGGGGGCGGGTTATTTGTGCTTTGCGGTATTTTTTACGGATGCGGGGAATGGGGAATTCTGTCACTGAAGGGAATCTGGGTATTTGCCTATCTGGGACTGCTGACCGTGGTGGCCCTGATAGACCGGGATACCCGGACAATTTATGACCGTTTTCATATCATCATTTTACTGCTGGGAGCCGGCGGCATCTGGCTGTGGCCGGAGCATGGCATCCCGGACAGGCTTGTGGGCGCCGTGGTGGTGGCTCTGCCCATGCTGATTCTGGCAATTCTGATAGAGGGGGCATTCGGGGGAGGAGACATCAAACTGATGGCGGCAAGCGGTTTTTTTCTGGGCTGGCGTGCCATTGTCTGCGCCATGTTCCTGGGACTGGCCGCAGGGGGAATCTATTGTGTCTGGATGCTTCTGGGCAGGAAAATAGGCAGAAAAGACCAGCTGGCATTCGGCCCTTTTCTGGCGTTTGGGCTTGCCGTCTCCGTATTTGCAGGGGACAGACTGGCAGGCTGGTACATATCGCTTTTATAATAGAAAACAATCGGTTCCAGAGATGCCCGGCGGGATCTTACGGTCCGGCAGGCACCCCGGGAACCTGAAACATAGAAAGGAATATCCGGATGGCGAAATTTCGATATACTGCGAAAAACATGGAGGGAAAAACATTCCGCGGCACCATGGAGGCCGCAGGGGAAGCAGCCCTTCAACAGACGCTGAAAGAACAGGGAATGTTCCTGATGGAAGCCCGGGAAGTGTCGTCCGTCAGGGAATACAGAAAACTGTCTTCCCGACAGCTTTCCGAATTCTGCAAGGAAGTTTCCACACTGCTTACCTCGGGTGTCAGCATTGTCCGGGCCCTGGAAATCGTCGCCGAGGAGGAGGGAATCCAGCCCGGGGTCAGATCACTGTACTTAAGTGTGCTGGCAGAACTGCGGAAGGGCATCAGTCTGTCGGAGGCCATGGAGTCCAAAAAGTGTTTTCCAGAACTGATGCTGGGCATGATACGTTCCGGCGAGGGAAGCGGAAATATTGATGTGGTCATGGGACGCCTTGCATTACATTATGAAAGGGAAAACCGTCTGAAACAGCAGGTGAAATCGGCAATGACGTATCCGGTGGTGCTGCTGGTGATGAGTCTGGGGGTGGTGCTCCTGATCGTCACGTTTATTCTGCCGCAGTTTGAGGAACTGTTTGCGGAGATGGAATCCCTGCCGGGGCCCACGGTGTTTCTCATGGCGGCATCGGATTTTCTGGTGAACCAGTGGTATCTGGCGCTGATGATTGTCCTGGGACTGGGGGTGCTGCTGCGGATTTTTCTGAAAATTCCGGGAATACGCAGAACTGTGGATTATATGAAGGTACATATGCCTGTGGCCGGCAGGCTGAACAAAGTCATTTACACGGCACGCTTCTCCAGGACACTGAGCAGTCTGTATTCCAGCGGTATGCCGATTGTGACGGCACTGCAGATTGCAGGCGGGACACTGGGCAATGTATATGTGGAAGAGCAGTTTGTCCAGGTGATTCCGAAAGTCAGAAGCGGAATGTCTCTTTCCCAGGCGCTGCGGGAAGTGGATGGGTTTCTGCGCAAGCTGTCCAGCACCATACTGGTGGGAGAGGAAAGCGGGCGTCTGGATACCATGCTGGATTCCATTGCCATGACCATGGAGGAGGAAGCGGAGGCCGCTACAAAGCGTCTGGTGACCATGCTGGAGCCGGTGCTGATCTGTGTCATGGCGCTGATGGTGGGATTTATCATTATCGCGGTGATGCTGCCCATCTACAATTCCTATGCGGCAATAGAAGGCGCGGCATAGACCTCTGGGGAGGGAGCGGCTGCGGAACTAAAAAACGGCAGAATCAGGGACTAACCTGAGAATGCAGAACTGGAAACAGCGGTATCCCGGAAAAATCGGTTTACGGATGTGAGACAGGAAGCAGGAAACTGATTTCAGGTGAAGTGTGTATTTCCGGGAACGGCGGAACTAAAAATTCGGAGGAACAGGATGAATCAGACAGTCATAGTCTTTCAGGAAGATTGTATACTGGCGGCTGCCGGCAGGGAGGGGAAAAACCCGGTTCTGACACGGGCAGAGCGGATAGACCTGCAGGGGTTCGGGGATTCTTTTGCCAGATGGCAGGATGCTCTGGTGACCATCAGGGAAAAGTGGAACCCGGGGCCGGTGCGGCTGGTGCTGCCTGCGGACATGTCTGCCACCAGGATACTGCAGATTCCCGGCGGCAGTAAGCGTCAGCTGGCAGAGATGGCGCAGAAGGAGGTGCGCGACAGCTTCCGGAACGAGATCGCGGACTATTCCATTGTACATAAAGAAAAGAAGGGGAGCGCGGATATCTGTGCGGGAGGCGTGGATAGCACAAACCTGGAGCGTTTTGCGGAAATCTGCAAAGAAAGCGGCATATCTGTCAGCGGGATCACGGTTCCCATGGAAGGCTATCTGCGTATACTCAAGAGGCTGGACAGTTACCGGAACCGCACGGCGATTTATCTTTTCTTTGAAGAGGGGAGCATGACCAGTGTGCTGTGCCAGAACGGCCGTTACTTATATTCCACGCGGAGCAGACTGTTCAGCGAACCGGGAACCCTGGATTTCGGGACGGAGATTGTCAGGAGTATATCGGGTATTCTTCAGTTTTATGCTGCGGGAAAGAGGGACATTCCCATCACGGAGGTCTACTATGCCGGCTGTCAGGAGACCATTTTCGAGGTCAGTGTGGAGGGGATTCACAATATGCAGCTGGAGGTCTTTCCCATGGAACTGGGACAGAAGATGTCGGTTCCATCGGGGGAAGATGCCTCGGACTGGCTTCCCTGCCTGGGAGCCCTGATCCGGGAGGGCGGACGGGAGAAAAGGATCAACCTGCACCGGGCGGGCCTGTTGTCTGCGGAAGAAGAGAAAAAGGCCGGGAATGTAGCGGGCCAATTTCTGGTACCGGGAATTTTGTTTGGAGTCTGCCTGATTGCCACGGGATTTGTGGCAGCTGCGAATTTCCGTGCGGAAAAAGAGAGGGCTGCCATGGAAGAGTGGATAGAGGATCCGGAAATTCAGGAGCAGTATCAGGAGGCGCTTTCCCTGCAGGAGACATTGCAGGAGCTGAAAAGCGCCATTGGGGCGGTGGAGCGCGCAAGTGAGAATCTTTCGGTTTACCCGGATTTTTCCAGTGATGTCTTCCGTAAAATCGAAAATGTGGGGGGAATGCAGACGGAACTGCTGATTACGGGATATGACACCAGGACAGGGATTCTGACCTTTGACGCCAGCAGCCGGCAGGTAATCGACATTCCGGACTATATTTTGAAGCTTCAGAATACGGGTCTGTTCCACACCGTGGATTACACGGGTTATGTTTATGAAAACGAGTGGTATATTTTATCGCTTTCCTGCACCCTGGAAGGGAAAATTGCGGAGAGCGTGCAGGGAGGAGGTGACGCCGGATGAGACCGGAGCTGACCAGCAGGGATATTTTATTGTTGAAGATATGTTTCAGTGTGCTGATTGTGTTTGTCATGGTCCGTTTTGTCATTATGCCGGGAATCGGACGCTATCAGGAGAACCGGATGCAGGCGGAGCTGCTCCAGGAAGAGATGGATGAGATGCAGGCGGTCATGGATACGGCGGCTTTTATGGAAGAAGCGATTGGGGAACACAGGGAACGCCTGGCAGAAATTTCTTCTGTCTATTATGAAAATATGGAAAACCGTCTCCTGGATGAACTGTTGACAGGACTTGCGCTGCAGAGAGGGCTTTTTCCAGTGTCCATGTCCATAGAGGGGGCCAGTCCGGCCATTCCCGAGGCATATCTGTACGGACAGGTATCGGAGCAGACAGGGATTGTCTCTGAGAAATATATGCTGACTGCAACGGTCAACATGGTGCTGCGGGGCGAGAAGGGAAAGTTGTCTGCCTTCATGGACGAAATTGCGCAGAATTACCCGGCAGTACAGATCAGAAGCCTGCATATGGGGGAGAATGTATATCTGGATTCCGACCTGCAGACAGTGACGGAGTCCCTGGCGGAGTTCACACTGGCTGTATATATGTATGACAGGGAAGCGGTGGAAACGGATGAAAGGTAGGTCCGCGGCCGGAAAATATGTTTGCAGGATGGCGGGAAACAGGAACAGGAGGTAGTTACATTGAGGACAAATCTGAGGATCGGGGAAATACTGGCAGAGAGGGGATATGTGGATGCCAGGCAGATGGATGAAGCGCTCCTTTACCAGAGGGATCACAGGGACATGCGTGTGGGGCAGATTCTGATTGCACTCCATTTTGTGACGGAGCAGCAGGTGCTGGAGGCGCTGGCCAGCAGGCTGGAGCTGGAAATTGTGGATGTGGCATCCATGCAGGTGGACCTGGAAGCCGTGGCAATGGTGGATAAGGAACTTGCAGAGAAAAATCTGTTTCTTCCCATCAGTGTCAAAAACCGGACCATGGTTCTGGTGACAAACGATCCGCTGAATTATTTTGCCCTGGAGGAAGTGCGCCAGCAGACCGGATGCTTTTTACAGATTATGTTAAGCGAGGAACAGCCTCTGCGGCAGGCAATTTCCTATTATTTTGCAGAAGTAGGGGCAAAGCAGGCGGCTACCCAGGCCAACGCCGGGTTTGTGACGGAGGAACCGGACGATATCGATTTGACCTCACTTGAAAATGTGGACGAGGAGGCGCCGATTATCCACCTGCTCAACTCACTGGTGGAGAGAGCAATCAAGAGCAACGCCAGCGATATCCACATCGAGCCCTTTGACAGGGACACCAAGGTCAGAATGAGAATTGACGGCGTTATCATGGAGTACGTGAACCTGCAAAGAAATGTACACCAGCCCCTGATCGCCCGCATTAAAATCATGGCGAATCTGGACATCGCGGAAAAGAGGATACCCCAGGACGGCCACTTTAGAGTAAAGACGGAAAACGGACATGTAAACGTCCGTGTTTCCCTGATGCCCACCGTGTTCGGGGAAAAGGCGGTGCTGCGTCTGCTCACCTCCTCCGGTCAGTTGGACTATCCAGACCAATTCGGCATGGATGATGACAGCTACAGAAAATTTCTGCCAATGCTGAACAGCAGCAACGGGATTATTTATATTACCGGACCAACCGGAAGCGGAAAGTCAACCACTTTATACATGATACTGGAACACCTTTCAAACCGTATGGTAAATATTTCAACCATAGAAGACCCTGTGGAAAAGAACGTGCCGGGGATCAACCAGACCCAGGTAAACCCTGTGGCCGGACTGACCTTTGAGGCCGGGCTAAGGGCTCTTTTGCGTCAGGATCCGGATATCATAATGGTCGGGGAGACCCGTGACGGCGAGACTGCGGAAATCTCCGTGCGCGCGGCCATCACAGGCCATATGGTGCTCAGTACCCTGCATACCAACGACGCGGCTTCCAGTATTGTGCGTCTGGAGGATATGGGCGTGGAATTCGAAGGTGCCTTCCGTTACTTCCCCCAGTCCGAAGCCACCTGGCATATTGTAAAAAGCG
>OFFJ01000447.1_pt1 | contig 34159 bp, 22 predicted proteins | sample 1521261 | NCBI WGS metagenome assembly OFFJ01 (sample SAMEA3504122, study PRJEB24116) | mouse gut metagenome | biome: mouse gut; feature: mouse-associated habitat; material: faeces | place: Denmark | collected 2011 | reverse complement strand
ATCTCTGCTGACAGCTCTATCCCATAGAGGTCCTGGAGCTGGTCATGGATGTCCCGAGTGCTCATCCCCCTGCCATAGAGCGAGATGACCTTCTCCTCAATCCCGGAGACATCCCTCTGGTATTTAGGGACAATCTTCGGCTCGAACTCGCCGTTCCTGTCCCGAGGGACGTCGATCTGGAACTCCCCATACTGGCTCTTGAGCTTCTTGGGGGAATGGCCGTTGCGCTTGTTTGCGGTGTCCATGTCGCCTTTCTGGTTCTTTTCATAGCCCAGTGCCGCATCCAGCTCTGCCTCCATAAGTTCCTGCAGGATGTCCTTGAAACCATCCCTCAGGAGCGTGTAGACATCTGCCACACTGTTTAAGTTGTTGTCTGCAATAATCTGTCGAATCTGTTCCTTTGCTACTGGCATATAAATACTCCTTTTCGATAAGAATTTCCATATCTTGATTCTTACCAAAAAGGAGACATTTTTTACCTAAGACACAAACTTTTTTACACTACCTCCAGCGGTGACAGGAAAGTTCTATAAAGCCGCTGACCGTTACCATTCCAATTCCCTTAATCGACAACAAGTTATCTATATATGGGATCTTTTTCAGCTTTTCTTCTATGTTCCGGAGCTGTTCCTCCTACCTTGCTGTATATATATCCATGTCAGCCAGAAGGTTTTTCAGTTCCATACGGGCGGCTTCCGGCGCTTCCGTACTTCCTACGCTATGCTCCGCAGCTGTTGCCAGGGTACATGCTTGCTTGCAAGCTATGCCCTCCTTCATTCCATCGCCTCTCAGCTTTGCGTCCCTCCATATCCGGTTCACACCTTCCGCTCCCAGTTTTCTGATGTCCTCCGGCAGCGGTGCCGCCTTCAGCACCATCCTCCCGTGAGCTCCTCCTGCGTCTGGAAGCGCAGGTTTGATAGGCTCCTGATCTCTGCATAGATACCGTCGGATACGGAAACGAACTATGCGAATATTCTGTCATATTTATCTTCCCGCATTCTGCCAATATCATAATCATTCTTTTCAAACTCCACTTGCCTTTGATAACACAACACCTGCTTCATCTGCTGATATCCGATCGCAAGATTAAAGGGCGTAATCTGGCACTCATCACTGAGATGTCCGAGCCATACATCCACATCCATGGGGTATTCTTTATGCATAATAAGATACTGAAGAAATTCGTCCTTGAATGTCGTCACCGGCATCAGAAGAAACACGGCAATGGAATCGGCGGCAATTTCATCCAGACTCTGCGGAATCAACGGAATTGCATAGGTGTTTTTAAAGATAACCTTTGAATCGTTGAGCAGATAACGCCCCACGCCATTGGCTATGGCATAGCGCTGAGTTCTATAGCTTACAGCGTCATCTACCACGATTCTCACACCGCCATCGCTGGTGGATGTAACAACACCCAGCTTTCTGCTAAAGTTCACCACTCCGTCAAGATTCAGGTTCTCTTTCATAACCGTTATCCCAAGGTGCTTTGCAACCACATTAATATCGATGGGAAAAGATACCTTCCTCCTTGCGCTTGCGTAGCTTTCGCTCACCAGATTCTCCGCCCTCACCGCTATCTCATTGTACAGCTTCGCAGTTGCCTCCACTCCCTCACTAATTCCCAGATTCTCAAACTCTCTCATCTCTTATCAGCTCTCCATCTTCTCTTCTTTCTTCCTCATCCAGTCCAGAAGCTTAAAATGCTCATCCTTTATGTTGCTTTCCCCTCGCCAGATTACAGCATTGATCAGTTCGTTCCACATTCGATCGTAACATTCCGCTACACTATATTGCTCACTGCCCGTTTGCAAACACACCCATTCGATCAGATTCTCATTTTCCGTGGAGCTTTCTACAAAATATTTCTTGATTTCTTTGATCTTCAGTTCCATCTGCAGATGCTCCACCAGCTTCCAGAGCTGTTCCCAAGAAAAACAGAGCTTTGTTAAAGTCTTCATATATTTTAATAAATCTGCTTCCTCTTCTCCCGACAGCTCCTTTCCCCCTATAATCGATTCGGAGCTATTCAGTATACAAATGCCTATTAATCCTTTCAAAGTACTGATTATCTCCTCCTCAGGAAATTTCTCTACGACCAATGCCTTCAGTTCCTCAAGCCGCAGCGACTCCACTGTGAGATTCCTCCACCAACCGCCTCTCTCGGCATACGCTCCTTTCCGTAATTCTTCCCGGAGCATTGTGCCTAAAGCCAGAGAATATCCGCTATTGAGCAAATCCCAGAAGGAAGCTTCCGATGTCCTCACCTTCTCTTTCCGGCAGTAATCTACGTATTTCTCTATGAAAAGCGCTTCGCTGGTCTCCTTTACGTTTTCATACTCTATTACAATGCAGGAATACAAGTTCTCAGCAAGCTCCCGCAAAGCATCCTTCTTGTTCTTGAGGTATTCAGATAGCTCCTTCTGAGCATTCCCTTCCGACTGCCCCTTGTACCAATACTCCTCTTCCGGGGCCTCGGCATATCGTATGAGTTTTTGGACAGAGGCCCCGGAGCAGGGAAAAATCATAAACATCCCGCTCTCTTGTATGTACTGCTCCTTGATGCTGCACACGTCCTCCAGAATATCCGGTATCTGCAGCAGCTCATATCCCATCCACACATTTCCGGCAAAGCGTTCTGCATTCGTCTCATGCTTCCGCTTCGCCATGCGCTTCAAAAGTCTATACTTTGCATGGATATTATAATACACGCTGCCCAGAGGCTGCCCAGAAAGTATGTGTATTTTCAAATTGCCTACTTCATCCATAAAGCATGCGCTGATCGACACCGACTGCAATAAAGCCAGCACAAAATTGCTCTGCTGAATGGGCTGGGATTCCAAGATGCCGGAAATATTTTCAAGCATAAAATCCGCCCAGTCCTCCAGATTAGCCGCCCAGTCCGGCTTCTTGTTCCGTTCCGATACCGTGCTTTCCAGCAGATCAACCAATATGGGTGACTGTGTTTCCATATCTTCCGGATTTTTCAGCCAGATCAAGCTGTTAATCCACTTATCGCCTTCGTCCCTTCGCTTTGACACAACTGCAAACTTGTTTTTCTTATTATAGAAATCCGCAATGGTAATTTCCTTCTTTCCAAGAACAGAAAAACCATTGCTTGCCAAGTCAGCAAAAACTTCAATCACTACAATCTTACTATGAATATCCATTGCATCGTTTCTTCTTTCGCTGACTGCATCGGATACATTGCTAATCGCTTTGTTCCACTGTTCCCTTTCCTTCTCCTCCTGCTTAGACAAATACACCAAATTCTTTTTCTCAGATTGCCTCATATAGAAATTGTAATATAAGCTGATTCCCACTAGCTGCTTCTGCCAATCCTTGTCACCCCTGCCGTCCTTGCAGCATAAAGCAGTTTCTATGTTTTTCTTGATCTTTTCCGAGAAGGTCAATTGTTCCGGCTTATCGGCCGAAACAAAGCTCTGACTGGCCAGCGTCCTCAGCACGTCAAACAAATTTCTATAGATTCTGGGAATCAGAACAGAATCTATATACGCCAAGCCCTCCTGCGTAAATCCATTCCTGCTCAGCTGTATTAGCTTTCTCCCTTTTCTCCCTCCCTGTATATTGATATATTCCAAAAGGTTTCCGCTTTTATTAATATTCCGGGTATCTATCAGGATGCCCTTGTAATAAATCTTGCAGGGCGATTGGATCGATTGAAAATGATCCCTCGCAACAAAGTCAACTCCGAGACATGCGCTTACTGCCAAATCGTCCAGCCACAGATAAATCTTCATTTGAGACAGATCGATCCGGCAGACCCCCTTCTCGATTTCAAAGCCGATCACATTTTCATTTGCATATTTCTCATCAATATTGCGATAGATCCAACACATATGCTTCTTGAGATTGTCTTCCGTAAATCCTCCCCTCTCCAGATTGCTGAACACGATCTTCGACAACTTTGATTTCAAAAGCTTCCTTCGAGGCTCACCCAGATCAAATTTTACCGACACATAAACCGGAAACAATAAATCCTCAAGCTGACTGTCTATATCCGTCAATATTTGTATTGTGAGCGTAATGATATTGCGCTTGATTTGGCTGTTCTCATATCCCTGAGCAAAAGGATCGTAGCCCGTCCATGCATCCATAGATTCTCTGGGGCTTTTTTTCTTTTCATGACTTATAAACACCTCAAACTCCGTACCGTATGTCATAGGCTCTTCCGCCGGACTTTTGGGCTCTACATTAATATATCCATTTTTTCCGTTTGCACCGGTAAGAAACTCTATTTTATAGCGCTCTCCGTTGCGAACATATGTTTCGCAGAAGAAATTGTCGCTTACCAGAAAAACCGACTGAAGCCCGATGCCAAACTCACCCGTGGGCCTCAGCCAGTCCGGAATCTCCCGAAGCAATTTTTTCCTGCTCTTATAGCTGGTTCCCACATCCGAAATATTGCGAAGTGTTTCCGTATTGATTCCAGTTCCATAGTCTTTTATGGAAAAACGAATTCCGTATTTTTCCTTCTCCCCCTCTCTCTCCGGAATTTCATCCAACGAAATTTCTTCATATTCGTCGCTTCCATTCAGTCTGCAGCAGGATATCGTAATTTCGATTGGATATTCCACTGGATTGATGATCTTTGAAATGTTTGCAATCCCCGGTTTAGTCAAACTTTCCTGACTGCTTTCAAAACGGAATTTCGAGCTCGTCCTGTAATCTTCATAACACTGCAATTTCGTGGAATCAATCGCATTCTGCAGCAATTCCCGGACAAACGGAAAGTACCCTGAGTAAATATTTTCACCCTGTAAAAAAGAAAAGGCTTTCTGCTGGGAAATCTGAAATCGGCTTAACGCCAAGTCCCAGGGTATCTCCTTCCCGTTAAGCAAAAGCCGAGAAAGCTTAAAGGACGGCAGTGCGCCGCTGAATCCCTTTGGCGCAATACTGGACCAATAATAGCTGGCTGATTTCAACAGCCCCTCAATCCCATCGCACTCATTTCTGACCAGCCGCATGGCCTCACGGGTCTCGCAGTCTGCCTCTACCACAATCTCTTCCGGGGTTATCTTCAGGGTCCTAATGGCCAAATGCTTATTATAGTGGGCTTGCGACTGCATGGGAAAAGACCCGGCAAAAGCATGGGCAAAGGGATGAAATCTATCATTGTCTATATCCAAGGCATCTCCAAGCTGCAGCAGCACTGCCACAAATCTGGGATGCAGCATATCATTGTCATACCCGTTTTCCTCTGAGGGCAGCCCCAAAATATGCCTGAATTCCCAATCGGTATGCAAAGACGCACAATCCGCTATTCTGAAAAAAATCCGCATGGGAACTCCCGACATCGTAAATTCCGATCTTAACTTGTCCTGATCAAGAATCCAATCCTTAACATTACTTGCGGCCTTCTCTCCATGGTATCTTCTTTGATACTCTGCCAGAAGCTGCACCACTGCATAATAGGTATCCAGCTTCTTCCCATATAGATCCTTCTTTTCGTTGTGATATTCCAATCCATCATAATCAATCTCTTCATCCGATTCCGGACGATAAATATTTTTCTTCAGCAGCAATGCAGCGTTTTTTAAATCCTTGTCCGCCCCGCTGACCAGATCATCGATCATTTCAACAAATCCGTCGCTTCTAACGATATTCTTGCGATCCTCGGCCAAAATAGCCATTCCTATGTCATGAATATAAACCGTATGTAAAATGGCAAAGCAATCTGTGGCGGACAATAGGGCTATACGCTTTTCTCCCATTACGCGTTCAATATTGTGCAATACGGCGTCCGCATGGGAAGAATCATGTCTGCTGTATGACGGAAAGGAAGCCAGTGTCAGCTCCAAAAGACGTATCAGCCATTGCTTATTCTGATACCACGCATGCCAGAGAGTCGCCGCCCTTTCATTGCCGTCCGGATGTCTCTCATATATCTGCAATTGACGTTCAATGGTCAATCGGCTATGACTGTATTCCAAATCTTCTCTATAATAGACTTTTCTATTATCTTCCACCATCACTAACAATTCCCCCATAATCGTAACTCATAAGCCTTATAATATCAGCCGTCTATATAAGGCTTGATAACACTCCTAATTCAATCTTACCCAATGTATATTCACTTATCAAAACAACATTCCTAGTTTTACCACCCCCTCATACTTCTCTGGCCGTTTGAAAGGCGGTTGGCATCATATACTAAATTGTATCACAACAATTTACCATATCCAATTTACTTCCATCGACATTTTTCGACAATCTTCGTCATTCTTCTTCCCCAACCGTTGTTTTGACCCCAGCGCCCCTATAGCCGAAACCGATATGCAGTTCCTTCAACTTTCCCAAGATCGCCTCCGCGCATTCCCCCACGAAGGCATCCGCCTCCCCTTCCGTCAGATAGGGATACTCCCGCTCCAGATTGTCTCGCCCGCCCCTATAAAAGCCTGCGATATCCCCTCTTCGCCTATCAAAGGCATCCTCCGCAAAAATATCCATATAGGTATTTACGAACCCTTGGGCATTTTCATAGATGTGAAATGCCCTGAAGTCGGGATGCTTCTTGAAATAAAGGAAGTCCAAATCGTACCAGTCCGCCTTCATGGCCCAGAGAAACTTGTGTTTATCCTCCAGCTGCTCCTCCATATGCTTGTCCATACAAGGCAAACAAATACACCGAGCCCATTCCACATCCGTGAGCAGATGGGTCAGATAGCCCAGAAAGAAAGCATACTGTTCCTTGGTATAGCCCTGCCGCAGGGCCGGCGTAAAATATTTATCCACAAAGCCCTCAATCTGTATCCTCTCCCTCCCGTCCGGCCCTTGAACCTGAAAATGGGAAGTCCTCTTATCCGGGAAATACGCCGTCCAGTCCTCGTTTGGCAGCCCGCTGTCCGGCGCGATGTTTCCCATCACGAACTCTCTAAAAGAAATGTCCGCCAGACAGTCCAAAAGCTTGTCCGCCACCCTTAAATGTACCATCCATGATGCCATATGCCGCTTCTCCTTTCACATGCCGGCCAGCCGCCGGGCTGGCCGCTAAATTGTATCGCGCAAAGTGACACTTTTTCTTATTTCATTATAGGGTGTTGTCACACCAGCGTCAATTGCTGTTGCAACAGAAAGTCCGGTGTCAAAGTTTCTGCATTTGACACCGGACCCAAAACACAAGGCTACAATTGTCACCTCTCAGGAATCACAAGAACCTGCCCTCTATACAGCCATCTAGGATCAATGATCATAGTTCGGTTTGCCTGATAAATTCTTCCCCAAAGCCCTCCGGTGCCATAGACCTTCCGGGATATCGTCCACAAATTATCACCCGGTGCGACTCTATAGATCTTTCTGCCCATACCGTCTGTAACGACACTGCCGACGGCATTGCTTGTCCCTGCTGTTCCTGCATTACTTGTCGAAGTTCTTTCCTCCGTGAGATAAATCCGCAGCTGCTGCCCCGCACGGATTCTGCCGGGATCCCTTATTGAGGCGACATTATCTTCATAGATCTTGCGCCAAAGCTCTCCTCTGCCATAAAATCTTGCGGCGATCCTCCAGAGGCTGTCTCCGGGCAGCACCGTGTAGGTTACAAAGACCACTTCCATAGCGGGGTGATTTATAGAACTGTAATTCGTGTTTTCAATCCCTCCCCCGTTTCCTCCGCTTCCTGCGTTTGCATTATTTCCATCTCCCGAAGTGTCCGAATCACCAGTGTCCGAATCACCGTTATCCGAATTGCTGCCTATCTGATAATTCTGTGCAGAACGCTTCAATATATCCGTGTCCTGTGTACGGAATTCAATGCCTAAGGTGTGGGTTCCCACTTCCCCCTGTGCCAGCGTCTGGTTCAAAATAGTAATTCTGGTACTTCCTGATTCGGAAGTATAATCCTGACCTGCAATCAGCTTCACGCCGTCCAGATAAATATCTACGAACTCCGCATACTCACCCTGCGATACCAATGTTTGATTTCCTGACAGCACATCCTGACGCACGTCCTGAACTCGTTCCCTCAGTTCATAACCTATATCCGTGGAATTGTCTACATTTTCATCGGTATTTTCTGATATGATCAATGTATATGTCATCTGACACGACGAGAAAGAAGAATTGCTGTTATTCAGTTCCACCGTAAATGTAAACTTTCCGGTTTCGGTAGGCACACCGTATATTTCACCGTTCTGTTTTACCGTCATGCCCTTGGGCAGAGTGTTTTTTCCGCTTACGAGCCGATAACTTACCTTGTTCCAGCTATATTTATTATTGTTCTGAATCATCGTTCCATAGGGAACATATTTTACCGCTTCAGGAATTTCTTCGGTCACGATGCAGGGATCGCCTACCGTGCCCGTAAGTGTCAAAACTACCAATGGCGTATTCCCCGATTTGATGGTAAGAGTCCCCGACACACTTGCGCCGCTTTTTGCTCCCTCCTTAGCCCGAATACGGATCTTGGCCAGATTGGGCAGCTCTCCATATGCCTCCGTTCTCTGTAAAGTAGAAAATCCACTCAGTTCATGCTTTCCGTTCAAAGTCCAGTATGCATCCAATTCCACCACGTCCGACTCCAGCCCTACTGACAAATCAGCTATTGCATCTCTCCCCATGTTTGCAAGCCAAATATCATGAACATACCCATGGTATCCGTCCAGCAGCACCTCCCGAACGGAAGCCACCGCGCCATTTTCCGTTCTGGTGTCGGAAGCCGGATCAGCAAGGCTGTTCATGTACAGCCTTCCTACGCCATCGGCCGCCTTTACAATCTGCAGCCAGTAATTTTTGGAATCCACTCCGTTCTCTGCAGCCGCAGTATACTGAATTGGCCCTTTAGAAAAATCATGTGCGCTTTTGCCGCTGATCTCCGGCGAACTGCTGTCGGCAACATAAAGCTTTGCTCCGCTTGACGTCGTAAAACACGGCGCAAGGTCAGTCAGATCCTCATCGGGGCCAACCAAAATCGTCAGATAATTGTACTCCCCATAGGAATCTTCCTTCTCGTCGACCACATAGCAGTCCATGGGGGTTCCATCGCTTGTATTAAGGCCGTTAAATTGTACTGACGTACCACCGCCAAGATAGGAGTCGGGCTTCTCCTTCGTTCCTTCCTCCGTCTTAATGCAATAGCGATAGATCTCCTGCCCCGCTGTCCCATCGTCGCCTATGAATGCCGTGAAGCAAACCCCTTGGCTGTAATCTGCCACATAGCCCCCCTTATTATAATCGCTGCTGCACAGAGTATCCTTCACATCCTCCGCCCCGGCAGCCTTTGCCTCAGCTATGGAACGGTACAATCCCTTATAGACAGCCGTTATGGCAGCCGTATTCTCGGAATTATTTTCATAATAGGACATCGTCAGATAATAAGGAGTATTTGCGGCATAGCCCTTGTATAATGTCATCGTCTCTTCAACATAGCCTTCATCACGGTCGGCTTTATGGACACTGGAAGAAACATCATTTCTGACGTTTGCCGTCCTCTGGAATAACTTGAAATACACCTCGTTATATACAACACTCATATGCACATAGAACGGAAGGCAACCCGTCACATTGCCGACGGCATCATAGGCCACCATGGTAACCCAATTGGCGGAATAGCGGCTTACCACATATCCCTCGTTAAGCTGCGTCATATCTTTGCAAAAAAGCTGTGCCGTAATGTCCCTGCCGCTGGCCGCCTCCTGTCCAGTGTCATATTTGCCCTCATACACCTTAAAGTGATCAAATCCCGTACCGCCCGAAAAATCAGGGTTAACCTTCAGACCTACATAAAATTCACCAATTTCCGCAGCTTCACTGAGTGGTACATTCACATATAAACACCGATCAGCCATCCTGCTGTAAAAGTTGCCATAATAGGAAATATAATAGTTATCCTGATAGTTCCCGTTAAAGCTCTCCACCACTGACAACTCCCTGCGTTTTCCATCCTGATCTTGTACATATACGGATGGCAACAGCCAATTCGCAGATTTTCTTAGATCCAGACTCACCATATAACGTACATTGTCCGCATTGAGCTGATCCGCCTCTCCTACGATCATCTGATAGATCATAGAACCGTTCGCAGTTCCGTAACTCAGATTCAGCTTGTCCCCTGATTCGTTTATAAAAAAATCATTGTTATACCGATAGCTCCAAATCAGCTTATCCGTATCCGTCAAAGCATTTGATCCCATAAACAAAGAATCAACAGACACCATGGTCAGCTCAGCCGGCGTGTAGGCCGTCAGATCTGCTCGGAGGTTTCGTACCTCCAGAGGCAAAAGGGATAGCGCCTCCGCACCGTCTCCATCCGTGGTAAACTCTTTTTTCTCGGGATACACCACAACTGTATCGCCTGCCACATTCAGCTTCATCTGCGTCACCACGGTATTGTCAAAATATGCCGAAACATAAAAAATATGGCCGCCCACTTCTACACTGTCGTCAGGAGACATAAACCACCTATTCATGATCTCTCCCCTATGTGTAAACTGCACTTCGTAAGGAAAAAACGGATTTTCCTCAGGAATGTTGATGGTATAGCTACCATCCGCTTCAAAATATCCGTCTGCGGCATCATTGCCGGATACTGTTGCTATGCCGATTTTCCACACTCGATTTCCCGTATTGAAAAACACTGCATCAGCAGCGGTTGATTCTCCTTCCACACCCGGCTGCATTCCGGCCTCCGCCGATGTTTCGGCCTCTACCGCTGCATCTGTCCCATTTTCTGTATACCAATCCTTTGGCTGCTCTGTCAACGGTACATTTGCCGCAGCATCATTTCCGGAAACCGTTTTCTCCAATCCTGCGACATCCGTTCCGGCTGCCGTATCCTCATGTGCAATGTCGAGCTCTGCCAATGCCCCTGTCATCATTCCAGTCTCTTCCGCCCTCGCCGGAATTATAGGCAAAACCAGCAATAGCGCCAAAACGATTGCTAGCTTTCTTTTGAAAAACCGCATATAAAAATCCTCCTCATCTGTTTTCTTTTGACTGTAATTCTTCCCCTTTTATTTGATGAACCATTTCTTTCTCTACTGACAACCGCTCATTCCTTGTCCTGAGTCGCCCTTACAGCTTCACCTCTCAGGAATCACAAGAACCTGCCCTCTATACAGCCATCTAGGATCAATGATCATAGTTCGGTTTGCCTGATAAATTCTTCCCCAAAGCCCTCCGGTGCCATAGACCTTCCGGGATATCGTCCACAAATTATCACCCGGTGCGACTCTATAGATCTTTCTGCCCATACCGTCTGTAACGACACTGCCGACGGCATTGCTTGTCCCTGCTGTTCCTGCATTACTTGTCGAAGTTCTTTCCTCCGTGAGATAAATCCGCAGCTGCTGCCCCGCACGGATTCTGCCGGGATCCCTTATTGAGGCGACATTATCTTCATAGATCTTGCGCCAAAGCTCTCCTCTGCCATAAAATCTTGCGGCGATCCTCCAGAGGCTGTCTCCGGGCAGCACCGTATAGGTTACAAAGACGATCCCCTCTGATCCGGACAGATTGCTTTCGCCGTTTTGGTCTGCATTGCCGTTAGAAGCTCCGGCGCTTCCGCCTTGGTCTGTGTCACCGCTTCCTACGCCTCCGTCTTCGCCATGATCTTTGTCCCCATCGCCAGAATCCACACTGCCAGTCACCACGAAGTTCTGTGCGGCACGCTTCAGTACATTGGTATCCTTTGTACGGAATTCGATTCCCAGAGTATGGGTTCCGGCACTTTTGCTGGTCAGGGTCTGATTCAGGATCGTGATGCGGGTACTCCCCGCCTCAGATGTGTAGTCCGTCCCCTCCGCCAGCTTGTCCCCGTCAAGGTACAAATTCTGGAATTCCTCGTATTCGCCTCTGGAAACAAAAAGCTGGCTGCCTCCCGACCCAGAACTCAGATCGATGTTCTGCACCGGCTGAATGATCTCGTATCCTGCATCCGTTGCCGCACTCACATTCTCTGCCGTATTTTCTTTGACGATCAGAGTCAGCTGGGCATAGGCGGGATTAAACTCAGGCTTGCTGTATTCCGCTTTCACAGTAACCGTAAACTCGCCCGCCTCCAAAGGCACGCCGTAGATCTCACCTGTGGCCGGGTACATCTGCAGTCCCTCCGCCAGTCTGCCCTCCACTATCGAAAAGGTGACTTTGTTGTCCGCATCCCCATTGTCCGTCTCCACCGTGTAGGAGTAGGGCACGTACTTCACCCTGATCACGGTGTCCATGTTCAATTCCGGGGTTGTAGTGGTGATCTCCGGGCCGTCGGACATGTCTAAGCGTGTAAGCCGAACGCTGTGATCTAGGTTTTGAGGCAGCTCCGTGGTCTTTGTTCCGTCGGGAAGGCACCAGTAGGTGTTTACTACAGAGGGGAGGGAAGCGGACACAATTAAATTAATCGGAGAATCAATAATGCTCAGGTTATTACAGTCTCCAAACATACCGACTAGCTCATTTGTCACCTGACTCATGTCAAAGCTGCTTATGTCCAAGCCCGTCAGACTGCTGCAGCCGCTAAACATATAGTTCATGTTCGTCACTTGACTCGTATCGAAGCCGCTTACGTCAATGCCTGTCAAGCCGCTGCAGCCGCTAAACACAAACCACATATTTTCTACCTGACTCGTATCAAAGCCACTTACATCCAAGCTCGTCAACCCGCTGCAGCCAGAAAACATATATCCCATGTTCGTCACTTGCCTTGTGTCAAATCCGCTTACATCCAAGCTCGTCAGGCTGCTACAGCCACTAAACATACTTCTCATTGATGTCACCTGACTGGTATCAAAGCCACTTACGTCCAAACTTGTCAAGCCGCTGCAGCCATTAAACATACTCCCCATGCCCGTCACCTGACCCGTATCAAAGCCGCTTACGTCCAAGCTCGTCAGGCTACGGCAGCCGAAAAACATATAGATTAGGTCTGTCACCTGACCCGTATCAAAGCCGCTTACGTCCAAGCTCGTCAAACCGCTACAAGCACTAAACATCCTCCCCATGTCCGTCACCTGACTCGTATCAAAACCGCTTACATCCAAACTCGCCAAGCCGCTGCAATCACTAAACATACCCCCCATGTCCGTCACCTGACTCGTATCGAAGCCGCTTACATCCAAACTCGCCAAGCCGCTACAATCCTTAAACATATTCCCCATGTCCGTCACCTGACTCGTATCAAAACTGCTTACATCCAAATTAGTTAGGACGCTACAGCCGAAAAACATATATTCCATGTCTGTCACTTGACTCGTATCAAAACTGCTTACGTCCAAACTCGTCAAACCGCTGCACCTTATAAACATATAGCTCATGTCCGTCACCTGACTCGTATCAAAGCCACTTACGTCTAAACTCGTCAGACCGCTGCATCCGTCAAACATAAATCCCATATCCATCACCTGACTTGTAGCAAAACTGCTTATGTCCACGCTCATCAGACCGCTACAGTCACGAAACATATCTTCCATGTTTGTCACCTGACTCGTGACGAAGTTACTTACGTCTAAGCTCGTTAGACCACTACACCCCATAAACATATAACTCATGTTCGTTACCTGATCTGTCGTGAAGCTGCTTACGTTCAGGCTCGTCAGGCTGCTACACATGTAAAACATAAATCTCATGTCTGTCACCTGACTCGTGGCAAAGCTGCTTACGTCCAAGCTCGTCAGACCCCTGCAGCCAGAAAACATATATCCCATGTTCGTCACCTGACTCGTGGTAAAACTGCTTACGTCCAAGCTCGTCAGACTGCTGCACTCAGCAAACATACCTCCCATGTTCGTCACCTGACCCGTGTCAAAACCGCTTACATCCAAACTCGTCAGGCCCCTGCAGTTAGCAAACATACCTTTCATGTCCGTCACCTGACTCGTGGCAAAGCCGCTTACGTCCAAGCTCGTCAGGCCACTACAGCCGTCAAACATCCCTTCCATATTCGTCATCTGGCTCGTGTCGAAACCGCTTACATCCAGACTTGTCAAACTCCTACAGTTGGAAAATAAGCCCGCTCCATTCGTCATCCCCGTCACATTGACAACCGCAGACGTTATAGTTTCACAATAATTCCCCCACCAATCTAGACCCTTGTTAATATCTCCCGTCCCGTCCACTGTCAGCTTTCCGGACGCATCGATGGTCCATGTGATATTCCCATTGACGCCGCCGGCGATATCGCCGGCCGCTTTAAGGGGCGGCTGCTCATCTATCTGCAAGTCATCCCCCAGCAAATTTCCAGCCGCATCACCCCCGGAAACCGAATTCCCTCCCGGGAGCGCTTCCTCCGGACTCTCTCCATCCTCCATATTTTCTTCCGTTTCCGACGGCAATGCCTCATCCCCTACTGCAGATTCTATCGTCATCTCTGATGACGATGGCATCTCTGATGACGATGGCATCTCTGATGGCGATGCCTCCTCTGATGACAATAGTGCTTCTGATAGCATTACCGTCTCCGTCCCTTGTGTCTCCTCTGCATATACCGCTACGCCGGACAACATCATCACCCCTGCCAGCAATACTGCCAAACCACGTTTTACGACTCCCATCTCCAAATCCTCCTTGTTTTTTACAGCCCCTTCATAACATTCTGTTTTCCCCTCGGCACTTCCCCAGCCTAATCCTCCAGCCGAGCCTCCCCCAGCGCAATCAGCTCCTGAAGAGAATACACCTTGCACTGCCGCAGGTTCCCGGACTGATAATCAAAAATCAGCCTATCCCCGGCCACATCACAAAGTCTGGGCAGATAGGCCAGCTTCTGCAGCCTATCGTCCAGCAGAATCCCGTATCTGTCCCCCGTGGAACTAATGTATTCCGTGACGATATAGTCCGCCAGCTGGGTCACATATGTGAGGTAGGAATCCCTTTCCAGTATAGCCACCAGCCTGCCGGAATCACGGTCATATACCTCCGGTGCCCCATGCAGGGAGGATACGATCTTAAATTGATCCGTAAAAAATTCCTCATACAGATCCTTTGACGGCGCCTCACCCGTCTCCTCCCACAAAAGCGAGCCGTCCGCCGCACTGTAGCGTCTTCTGGTTCCGTCATACCAAATCACCTCCAGCCAAGAGCCTTCCTCGCTTCTCCGAAACTGCTGGTCATAAATGTGATCCGCATCCGGCAGCTCCGCCTCCGACACCATAGCGCCGGACATATCATAAATCCGAAAACTCCGATATCCGAACAGCATCACCGTTTTGCCGTCAAGGCTCACTCTCGCCTCGTCATGGACGTAGCGGGCGTCATATGACATCAGCTGAGTCTCCTCATGCTTCTCCAGCGTCATCAGCCGTATCAGGGGCTCATTGCGATTTGCCAGCACCCCATAAGCATCCGTCAATATGACGAAATCATAGTTTCCGTCTTCCGCAGAATCAGTTGCCAAAGCCCCATTGCCCCCACCGGACAGCTGATGCGCGTCTTTCCCGTCAAACATCCGGTGGGCCCCGCTGTCATAAAAGGCATACCCTTGATTCTCCGTGGCCACCAGCGTATATTCCGATCCGGCGCAAAAGCCTATGATTCGCCCTCCCGCCGTGTAGGCGATCTCCCGTTCCTCCAGAGTATCCAGCTCCACCTCCGTCAGCAGACCGCCGCCGGCAAGATAAATGCCGTTTTCATCCGCCTGCAAAACCATGCCCTCCGCCGAAGAAAATCCCCCGGCAAAAAAGGCCTCCGGCACATCCACCAGCCCGAACACTGCCTCATCGCTTTTCTCGGCGGTAAATGCGAAATACCTGCCGCAGAACCCTCCCTCAAAATGCCTATAATCCGACTCCTCGTACAAAATCAGGTCTTCATCCGAGTCCTGCAGATCCAGCAAATACAGCCCGCCGTTATGAAAGCTGACAGCCAGCATGTCGCCGTCTTCATCCAGCGCAAAGATATCGTCCTCGGCATCAGCGAAGATGTCGTTTGCCGGAACCTTCAGATGCAGCCCGTCAAAGGAGCGCTCCCATACCTTCTCACCGTCGGCGGTGCTATACACTATTACTCTATCTTCATCTCTGTTCACCGCCGCCACCAGCCTGCGATCCCCTGACAATGCCAGCGTAGTGGCCGGATCTCCCGTCCATAGCGCCTTCCCCCTTTCCAGATCATAGACCGTGACGCCTTCCGCCCCTGCGTATACGATACGTCCCTCATCCACGAACAAGCAGTCCGACAGAGCGGACTTTTGTATAGGCAGCGCCGCCAGTTTTCTCTGATCCGCTATCTCATATACCGCCGCCTCATATGCGTACACCACGGCCAGTCTCGTGCCTTTGGGGGACGCGCAGACATGGAAGGGCGCGCCGGGAAGGCGGATGGCGTTCAATGCCTTAAATCCTTCCGACAAGTCGTATACGCCAAGGGCATCCGTCAGCGCTTTCTGTGCCTCCGCCGTCACCGGCCCGTCAAAAATACTCTTCTTGCGCGGCATGGCCTCCAAGGCCTGACGCACTGCGGCATCCACGTCCCCCTCCGCCAGCGCGTTAGCTGAATATTCCGCCAATGCCAATGCGCTCTGCCGCTGCTCCAGCTGCCTCAATCCAATAAAGGCGCAGCAGCCGCCTGCCAGAAAGACTCCCGCCAGTGCCGCAGCCGTACCTGCCATCCTGCGCCTATGCTTTACCGCCCTCTTATCCTGCCTATGCAGACGCCAAAAATCCGCCAGCATGTCTTCCGCCGTCTGATAGCGGTCACGAGGCTGGGGAGCCATGGCTTTCTGCAAAATCGCTGAGACGGCCAGACTGCAGACCTCCGGCCCCAGCGGCTCCACCTCTCTGGCGTCCTGCGGCGGCTTGCGGCCGGACAGCACATGATACAGAGTCGCGCCTAAACTATAAATGTCGGATCGTACATCCAGCAAAATCCCCCTGCCCCCGTCGGCAGCGCTGCCGGAAGCTGTGGGCCTGCACATAGATCCGGCCTTCCTCTCCGCCAATAAAACCGTCTTTTCGGAGCCGTCAGCCAATACCGTCTCTTCCGATCCCTCCCCGGACAGTGTCTTTTCCGAACCCTCTCGTCCAGACCCCAGCCGAAAAAATCGGCTGCTTTTAAAGACAGACGCCGACCCCACCGCAGCGGCTTGATTCCCCGCCAGATAGTCCGCCCCATAATGCTCTGGGGAGGCATAGCCCCGGCTGAAACCCACCTTGACGGCTCCGTCCTCCCCCAGCGCCAGAGCAATATTGAAATCGATGAGACATATGCTGCCGTCAGACCGCAGCATAATATTGGCCGGTTTGATGTCTCCATGCAATATGCCATAAGGAGGCTGGCTATGCAGATAGATCAGCGCCTCCAGCAGCTGGCAGGCCCATCCCACCAGCCGGGCCTGACCGGGCAGCTGCCCATCGGCCAATAGCTTGTCAAGACTCTCCCCCTCAATATAATCCATCACCGTGTACACCACGCCCTCCTCCTGAACGAAGTCGTACACCTGAGGTATATAGGTATGACTGAGCTTTTTTAACAGATCCACCTCTCTGCGAAGAGCCTCCGTACCGATATTCAGCGTGCGCCTGTCCGCCTTCAGTACAATCTGTTTGTTTAAGCGGATATGACGGCCCAAGTAGACGATGCCACCGCCCCCTGCGCCTATCCTTTTTTCTATTTCGTATAATCCGGCAATGATCTGCGGCATCTTGATTCTCCTATCCTTCGTGGGTCAGCGCCGGGGCTTGCCATAGTCCTGCTCCAGTCTCCTCTTCAGCCTCTTTCCCGTGATTCTGAAAACCAAAGCGCTGACCGCCCCCAATGCGCACGCCGTCCCCATAAGGGCAATCCCCCCATATAGAAACAGCTCGCTTTGCGTCCATCCCGCCATATCTGTGTCTCTCCCTTCACTCGATGATCTCCTGACTGCCGGAATATCCGATATCCACCAGCGTGCGCACCTCATGGGCATATTCCTTCAAGGCTTCCGCTTCTGCCGACAAATCCAAGGTAATCTCCTCCACAGCATTCCGATGCCCCTCTTTCCTTCCAGCCTCACCCCGGCGCTTTTGTTGTTGAAAATGTATCATCTCAGAAAATATTCGCATAGCATTTTTCATCCTCAGGCCCCTCAGCCATAGGTCCTTATGGTGACTACGGTGATATTGTCACGCTCTCCCCGTTCCTTCACAAGACCGATCAGCGCCCGCTCGTTCCACTGCATTTTCTCAGCGCTGCACATAGATCCCGGTTTCAGCCATGTCAGCATCTCCTCCTCCGAAAGCTTATGGCGGAAGCCGTCGCTGCACATCATATATACCGTATCCGTGCACGGAGTGCCAAAGTAGAAATCCGCATAAACCTCCTTCGAGGCTCCGATACACTGGAGCAGCACATTTCTGCGGGGATCCGTCTCCTCCTGCCCCGGCCTCAGACGCCCCAGCTCAATTTCACGGGCCACCAATGTCTGATCCTTCGTGATCTGCCTGATCTGTCCCCGAATCTCATAGGCCCGGGAATCTCCCACATTTGCCACATAATAGCGCTCCTGCGTTATCAACATAACCGTAGCGGTGGTTCCCAGACTGACCCCGTTCCTGCGCCCATAATCCTTGAGCTTTTCATTGCAGTCTCCGATTATGCAGCTCCAGTCATGCCTGATGTCATTGTCGCAGAATCCGGACATCAGAAGAATCGGCAGACGCTCTTCCCTCCATCTGCGGAATCCATGAAGCACGCTGGCGCCGGCCAGTTCTCCCCTCTGCAGCCCGCCCATGCCGTCGCAAACAACGGCGAACGCCAGCTGACGCCCCCTTGTTTCCAGCAGCTGCACATTCATGCAGTCTTGATTCACTGTTTTCACATTGCCCGCGTCTGTGCTGGCGGAAACAATAAAATCCATCTATAAGCCACCTTTAAAATGTCTTAAACTCGAATTCCTCGTTGGAAATGCGGATTTTCGTCCCGTGAACGAGAGGCACCTGAGAATTGCTGGGTATCATCTCACCGTCCACATAGGTATGGTTTGTGGAATTATTGTCCACAATGTAAAATTGCCCATCCTTTTGAATAATGTCCGCATGACTGCGGCTGACAGTGGCATTGCCTGCGATGCAGTAATCCACATAGCTTCTCTCCTTACCAATGCGGAACACAGGCTTCTCAAGCATTATCTTTTCTTGACTGCTGCACCGAAGCAGATACGGCCTGAACGCCTCCTGCACCTGAGTCACCACCACAGTATTCTCACCATAGAGAGCCTCTCCCACCAGAACCGTGTCTCCAAAGTTCTCGCCGCCGGATGTCTCTTGAAATCCCTGCCTTCCATGCTGCGGCTCTTCCTGCGACACCGCCTCCTGCCCAAGCCGGGGAGCATGCCGGTTCTGTGACGGCAAAGAAGCTTCGGCCTGCTGTCCGTTCCACGGTGCAGAAAAGGCCTCCGCTTGCGGCCCGGCCTGCATCCCTTGTTCAGCCATGGGCGGCGCGGTCTTTGCTGTATTTTTCCTTGCCTGCTTTTGGGCCTTGTATACCGCAGCATTCTCCTTGCTATAATGCTGCAGCAGATATAACATGGACATTCCCTTTTCCTGCGGCTCTTGTTCGTCTGTCTGCCGCCGATTGCCCTTGGCCTTAGATCCCGATGCCGATGGCCCCCCAGACTGCTGTCCGGGAACCCCAAAGCCTGAATCGTCATTCCGTCCGGGAATCGCAAACCCTTCTGCCCGACTTTTCCCAGAGTGGTTCAACTCCGCCTTTTGTACGGATTCGCCTGCTTCCTGCAAACGCTGCCGCATAGGTTCGGAAGCCACTTCCCTCACCGGCCAAGAACCTTCCTGCCCATCCGACCATGCTCCTACCTTCTGGCCTTTGCGCCCCTGCAGCCCTATGGCTTCCTTCGGATTCGCGCCCCCTGAAGGCTGCTCCCGCTGCCGACGCGCCATGGCTTCCTCCTGATGCCCGGACACTGCAGGCCCTTCCCGGCGCTGACGCGCCATGGCTTCCTCCCCATATCCGTCCCCTCTCGGCTCCTCACAGCGCTGCAGACCTGCAGTTCCCCCCTGACAAGACAGCGACGCGGTCTGCCTTTGATCCTGCATCTCACCAGCCGTTCCTTGCAGCTCCTGCACCAGCCGGCCGAATTCCTCTGCAATAAACATCGGCGCGCTGTTTAAGTAGTTGATAATCCTTGCCACATAGTCGCAGCTCTCCGTCTGATCAAAACGGGTTTCAAACATAATGCTCTTAAAAAACTGACCTGCATCCGGCCCGCTTGCGGCATCCATGAGGGGAAGACAGATCATTTCAGCCCTGCAGGAGGACACATCCGCATAGATATAATCCGCATCCAGCAGCAAGGAGCGCGGATCGATCATATATTCCTCCGCCGCGGACAGCGCCGCCGCAATGCTCGCAAAAATCCCCAGCAGCCTCCGTCTGCTCACCGTTCCGGAAAAGAACTGCCTCACTGTCACCCTCGCCGTCACATTGTACTTTAAAAACCGCTCCGCATTCCTCTGGGTGAACAATACGGAAGCCATTCCCGGGATTTTGTTCTTGGTGATCATCCCCAGAGTCATGGTGTCCAGCTTCTCCTCCTGCCCCATGGCATATACCAGAAAGGTGCTGTTGCCGTTGGTCTCAAATGTGAATGTCATCTTGATCTCCTTCTAATAGTTTTTCTGATACAGCAGCAGCACCGACCATGCCAGATCCTGCTGCACCAACACGGTTCCGTTTGCGGTGAAGTCCTTTGCCTCGGAAAACCGGCAGGGAATACACAGCTCCTTGTCCATATTGACAAAGCCCCACCTGCCCTCCGTCCGAACGGCCGCATATCCGTTGGAAAAGCTTCTTGCATCCTCATAGGCAGGCTCTATGAACCAGTTTCCGTCCTTGTCCACAAAGCCCCACTTCCCGCCCTTCTTTACCGCCGCATAGGTGGCTTCGTAAAAAATTTTTGCATCCTCGTAAGACTCTGGGCTTATCTGGTTTCCCGAGCCGTCGATCATTCTATAGAAGTCTCCTATTCGTACAAAAAGACGGTCATTTCTGTAGGCCATGCCTTTTTCATCCGTCAGAACCTCGTCATATACGGCGTCGATGGCAACGCTGCCCGATGTATCATAGATCTTCCATCCCTCCTTTGTCCTGCAGGCCGCCAGACCGTTGGCCATGGCGGAGGCATCCCAAAAGCCCCCCATGATCAAATTGCCGGATTTATCATAAAAGTTCCATTCCAGTCCATTGTTCACCGCATAGATATCGGATGCCGACATGGTGCCCAGCCCCATCACCCTTTCTGCCATGTCCGCCACAAATACCTTGTTTCCCTCCTGATCAATATAGAAGGCGTTCCCCTCTCCGTCCATCACCGGAGCCATTCCGTTGTTGAACGCTCCTGCATACGCATAGACGGTTCCGATCTTTTTTCTGCCCTTGCTGTTGCAGTATCCCCAGACCCCGTTCCTGCAGACGGGAGCCAGATTGCTGCTAAAAACCGATACATTATCATACTCGCCTTCCATGTAGTATTCATACTCCACGGACTCATACAAAGCGTCTGCTCTCTGGGATGCCACACGGCGCTTGTGCATCTCATCATACAGCGCAAAAAAGGACATGTAATCCTGCGTGTCCAGATGAACCTGAAGCAGGAATGCATAGGCCTCCGGGCTCTTAGGATAAGCGCTCACAGCCGCTTCCCCCCACTCCGCCGCCTTGTCAAGGGCCTCCATCATATCCCGGTAAAACCCTGCGATCTCCAGATAAAGCTCCAAAGAGGGACGCATCTCCAAAGCCTTCTGATAATTTTCTCTGGCGTACAGCTCTATCTTTTGCGCCGCAAATCTTCTGGCATCCGCAAGATACCCGGCAAACTGCCTCTCCTCCTTGGCATTTTTGGCCCCCACCATATAGATTCCCAGAACAAACAGCGCCACCAAGACCGCCGGCACCAACAGCTTGTAATTCTTCATCCTCTCGCCCTCACATTCCCGTCAAAAATATGGACAGATAAGAACCGGCCATGAGAGCCGGCCCAAAGGGAATCACATCCTTTCTGGACTTCCTTCTCGTGACCAGCAGGACAACGGCTGTCCCAAAAGAAATCAATAGGGACAGAAAAACGGCTCCCCACGTGCCCTCCAATCCCAAAAACAGTCCCATCACCAGAAAAAGCTTCCTATCCCCGCTTCCGATTGCATTCTTCATGAGAAGAGCGCAAACGGCGGCCGCCAGAAATAGGGACAGACTGGCAATCCCCTCCCCCAGAGCCGCTGCCCTCAGAGCATCCCTCTCGAAAAGAAACTCCGCCGCCAGCACCAGAGCCCTTGCGGCAAACCCGCCGACCACCATCCGATTGGGAATGCGGAGGGTCTTTAAGTCCGTATATCCTATGGGCCAGAGCAGAGCAAGCCAAAGGACGCGCTTGAGGGTAAATAAGAATGTATTCTCCTTGTAAAATGAATATACAAAAATCGTCAGCCCCATGGCCAGAACAATCATTCCGCAAACATACAGCCAAAACGACAGCGGTATTTTTCTGCCCTCCCAGCCCTTATATCTGTCCCGGTTGCTCCGGATCTCCCAGAGCAATAGTCCAAATCCCGCCGCGTTTGCCAGAAGCCCGCACAAAATCATTAGACCAAGCATACCCGTCATCCCCTCCGCCGAAATCGATTCTTTTCCCCACCTCTTGCAGGCAGCCTATTCACACTGCGTCTTTTCCTGCTGTTTTGTCAGACTCTGAGGGATCCCCATCCTCCTTTTTCTCCGACAGCGAGCCATAGCCCTCTTTCACATCCACGCTGATCACCGCATCCGGATATTTTTCCTGCAGCTTCACAATTGCCTCCCCCACCATGGCTTTATATTCATCGCTGGTCCCCTCCGGAAATACCGCCACGATCCGATAGGTTCTGTTAGACGGATCGGAGGAGACGGTTTTTTCCGAACCGCCGCTGGTGACCGTAATCGGATCCTCCAGCTTGGCCACCCCCGCATACATGGTATTGAATTCACTTGCCAGCCTATTTTTAATGCCGTCCACGGTCTGATAGCTGCCGCTGGTAGGATCTATGGAGGTGATGGTCACGAATTCATTTTTACCCCCTGCATTCACAAAGGCATCGTATCCATTGCCGGACGATGTATAGGCAAAGCGCTTTTTCTCCTCAGCCACGATGTATTTGCCCCTATCCCCCGGCCCCATGCTGGTCCATATGCTTCGGGGAGTCACCAACGATGCGCCGTTCCCCCAGGCAAGGGTTCTGGCGCTCTGTCGGAAGGTGAATTTAAATTCAATATTCAGCAGCTTGACTATGCTAACCTGATAAGTACATGTGAGCCGTATCTCATTGGAGGCGCCATAAGCCATCAGAGAGGTGTATTGAAAGTCCAGTCCGTCCATCCCGTCCACCACATGCAGTCTCCGGAGAAAGGCGTCCGGATCATCGTCAGACCATGCTTTCAGATTCTTTGCCATGAAAGCCTTCGCCATGATCTGGCCCAAATACACCTTTGCCGCCTCGGTGAGCTCCCGTCCCGCAAGCTTCCCCATCCCCACCAAAAAGCCCTTGGGATTCTCCGCTATTTTGCCTGCAAGACTGCTCACCGTCTGATTGGCCGCAGTGGCCCCCGCTTCAATCTTCTCGATTGCGCCCGCAAAGTCCTTCTCCCCGAAGTCGGAGCCCGCTTCTCCGAAAGAATCCATCATCTGTCCCAGCCCCGACACCGTCTCCTCTACCGTCTCTTCCGCCTCCTCCGTGCCCTCGCTGAGCTTGGCGTTCAATTTGTCCAAGGAAAATTTGTAATACAGATAGCAATATTGGGACATCTCCTTGGATGCGGCGTTCAGCGCCACCGCCATCCTGGTCTGGGTATAAGCTATGTCAGCGATAGACAATAAGATCAATATCGCAAACATAAAGGCAGTCATGGAAAGCGTAGCCTCCACCACTATTGCGCCTTTCTCATTCTTCTCCCTCATTTTCATTCACCGCCGTTTTTCAATATCCCCTGATGGCTTCCACATCAAAGGTACACCAGTCATCCTTCATGGCAGGATTGTCCACATAGTCCGTGAAATACGGCAGCGTCAGCATCAGCGGCTTCACCCGCAGCCTTCCGTTCAGCTGAAAGTAAACCTGCGTCTTCTTTAAAGAATACGCGGCTTTTTGCTCGGAGTCTTTTTCTCCGCCTATCCTCAGCTCCATATTCTTTTCGATCACGTCCGCCATGCGCCGGTAGATCCCCTCTGCGGTGTCCTTGTCATTCAGCCCCAGAAACAGAAAAAAAGTCAGATAGTCGCTGTACCGCAGCCCATGGGCATCCTCTATCTTTTCATTTGCTCCGCTCAATGCGCTGTAAAAACTATTCAGCGTGGGCTTTTCTGTTCCTTCCAGACTGATCCACCAATCATCGTGGGCCTTATACAGCTCCACCGGGAAGCCCGCCTGCAGCCGGTCCATGTCCTTTCCCGTCTCAAATATAGCAAGCATGGTGATCAGCACAAGCTTCGTCAAGGGCGCAGGGATAATGTATGCCGTGGCTAGGGCGATGGCGTTGGCCACGGCATTGACCGCAGTGCCGGTGCCGGTGCTGGTGCCCCAAAAATTGGCCAGAGCAGAGGCATAGTTTAAAAAGAACCGAATCTTATAGATTTCCCCATAAGCCTTTTTGACGCTGTTCACATTGTCTGCGCCGAAGAGAATATATTCGATCTCCGCAAGATAGGCATAATTATTGGCCTCGTTGATCATTTCATTGGTGAGCGTCTTGTTATAGGCATCCTCAGGCCTTTCGCTGAGCCAAGTCTTGTCCCGATCCCCGGCTCCCTTGTAATCTCGCTCATACACGGTTCGGTATTCACCGCCTGCCAGCTTCAGATCCCCCAGCTTTCCGGCATCCTTCACCAGATCATAGTAATGCTCGTTTTCAAAGGCCCCGTAGCTGAACATATTCATGATATATTCCGCTATGTAAATATCATCCCGGATGCCGGTTATGTCCATGGTCGCCAAACGGGCGATCTGCTTCACCAGTATTCCTATGTTTAATTCAAATGCGTCTCTGTCCGCCTTCTCCCCGGCCCCCAGATCCCTTCCCTTAGGCCCCATATACCGATTGGCATTCTTTATGCTTTCTTCCTGCTTCTTGGCTTGTTCCTTCTTGTCGTCAATGGCCTTCTTCTGCTGTCCCACATCGGAGGGCTTCTTCTCCTGAAACACCTGATAATAAAAATGATACAGTACCGGAACCGCATCCCTATCCTTGTTATGATACAGTTCCGGGCTATAGGACAAATCCGACATGTCCTGCAGGACAACAACCTCCCCTGATGCAGGGTCAAAAAGCTCCCCAAATTTTTGGGCTATGTACTCTGCCAGGTCCTTGTTTACCAGAGGTATATCATCCGCTTGGACCTTTGCTTTTGCCTGCTGCTTAAAGGAACCAAAACTGGAAATCTCCATTATCTTGCTGTCGCCGTATTTCATTTTGTCAATGGCGTCGGACACAGCCTGAAGCTGATTTCGGATATTTATAAGCCTCTTCTCCAGCGCATCAATCTCTTCCAGCTTGATCTGTCGGACAATCTTCTCCGACTCGTTTCCGTCCACGTTGCCTGCCCCGTTCCGGATCTTGCCGATGGTCTCCTGATGCTCTATGCTCAGCTCCGTGTTCTGCCCGTCAGACGTCTTTGCCCCCTTCGCCTCGGATTCCCATTGATCCAGCTTTTTTCCATATTCCTCCACAAGCTCCCGGATCCTCTGCATGCCGGGGACCTTCTTGTCCGAGTCGCCCTCTATGATAACGTTCAGCTGCTCTATATATTTGGACATCTGTGACTTTATAGCCTCGAGATAGCCGCTTATACTCGACAAATATACGGTTAATGATGAGCCTCCGCTTATCATCTCTTTATTCTCTTCATCCTTCGATACGCTTTCCAGACTACTCACCGTCTTGACATAAGAATTATCGGCAGCGCTGTCCTTGCTCAAATAAATTTTCTGCCTATCCTCCGCCTTCTGCATTGATTCTTTGGCCTTGTCCTTCCAGTCCACTGGCACGTCAGAGTCAGGGGTACACTCAAGCATGGCCGCTACCTTCCCATAGGCATCCGCCATCTTCTCGCCCGCTTTCTCCACCTGCTTACTAAGCCCCTTCTCGCCGGGAGCATTGATCGCTGCGTTCATCCGAACCCACCACTGTACTGCGTAAGATTCATCATCTCCATCCCCCGGCAGCTTGGCCATAAGATCCTTTCCGGCATCTGTCAGGGCATCCTTTTTTGTGTCGAATTCCTCGACGGCCTTCTCCAGCGCACCCAGCAGCTCTTCTACCTTCTCGGCATTTACCCGATCTGACTCGTCTGCGGATGGCAAATCCTCTTCAAACGTCACGTTGGGTCTGGTATATTCTTTCAGCCCCTCCGTATTATAGAGATTCGCAATCAGAAGCCTATGAAGATCGCTATATTCACCGCGGTATCCATCGATCCTATCGGCATATTCCTGAAGGGTATCCTTGGTGAACTTGTCCTCCTCGATCATGCTCGTATATTCCCGCAATGCCCAGTAGGAACGGTTCGCCTCCTCCAAAAGCTCTCCCTCGGCCTTGTAATACTCCTCCTGCGCCTCTACCATGGGCTTGTCGGCGACGCTCTCCTCCGAATCCTTCACTCCCCCCTTTTCCTCCTCCGAGGCCAGCAACTCAATGAGCTCCTGAACAATGATAATGGGCGCTCTGTATTTCATAAATTCCACCAACTGCTTTTGCAGAATAGCGGGGTTGCGCATATTCGCTCCCTCTATGGGCTTTACCGAGGCCCCAGCCTCATTCTCCAGTAACAGAAAATCCGATATGGTTTCGTCGCCAAACCGTCCCCCCACCTCCTTCATCACCCGCTGATACAGCAGCTGCACCTCCTCATCCTCCACATCCTGAGAGCGCAGGGCCTGATCGAAGCATTCCGATACCATGTCGAAATAGTCGCTGATATTCTGGCAGGAGCCTATAAGCCCATACGCCTCGCTCAGGTCGTGGTCATAATAAGTCATCAAAGTGTTCAGGGCCAGATCCGCAGAGGATTCCGCCACGGCCCTGCCCAGACTCACCCGGCTGATGTCCACGAAAATGCTGGCCACCAGCATACATGGAACCAGAATCATCACCAGAAAGACCGATATTGCGCCGTCATTCCTCCGAAAAAGCTGCATTTTGCGCCTCCAAATCTATTTTTTGAAAAGCTTGTCAAAGAACTCTTTCAGCTCCTTGATCTTCTCCGTTATCTTCCTCTTGACGCCGGTGACCTCCAGCATGTCCTCCACCAGATTCACGTTCCGGATGAACTCCGGTGAATCGCTCACCGGCACCTCCGTATGGGTTCTGAACTTCAAGGAGAATCTCTCCCTTTCCCCAAGCAGGCGGACGGGAAGCTCGATCTTGTATTCCAGATCCACGCTGAGGGAGGATGCAACAAAAACACTGTTGTACTTCACCTTCAGACTGTTCCCCCTTTGATAATCCGTGGGCCTCATGTTTGTGAACAGTCCCGTATCCAGCGCCCTGATTTTGCTTATGATCTGCGCTCTCACGGCAGCCTCGATATCTCTCATCCCTCCGAACATGCCGCCGATATAGCGGTAGGGCTGATAATCCACTTTGCCTATGCCCGGAATCTCCTTTTCGGGACTGCTTTCTATAGCTTTCAGAAGCGGATCCGCGCTATAGGCCGCACCGTCCAGAACCGCCTCCACCACAATGGCCTCGATCCGGGACTTCTGATAATACACATTGCCCAGATACAGCAGCAGTATGATAATAAGCAGACATATGGGAAATACGATGGTGGCCTCCACCACCAGCGCTCCCCTGTCATTCTCCCCGGAACCTCTCATCTATTATCCTCATCGGAACACAGCGGAAATCTGCTTTTCCGGTCTCTATGCTCCGTACTTTCCCGTCATTTTTTGCAAGGCCCTTGTTCAGCTCAGGCAGCTTGGACGCCCGGAGTTCTAGCTTGTCAGTTCCATACTCCTTGTGCCGGTTCCCTTATTGACAGAGCCTCCTCCCCGCGCAGGGCAAGACTTCCCGGCAAAGGACTGCCGGAAAGCCCATGCGCATACGCCGCCTTGCTTTACTCGCCATTAACAGCCTTGGTAGCATTTTTAGTAATTGTATCTAGCAAGCTCTTGATCAATTTCGTGATCTGATCCCTGAACACAATGGCAAGCAGCACCGCAATTCCGATCAGCACGACCATGGTAACGATACTCACCTCTCCATCCTCGTCCGTCCAAAATTCACGCAGCCTATGCTTTGCCACGAACAGCCAAAAGTCCAGTCTCTGCAGCATACCCCTCACCTCCCTATGAATGATTATATTAAACTCCCAGATTCGTGAAAATCGGGATTAATACCATGACAAGAATCCCCATGAACATGATCATAATGGGAATCATCAGCTTGGCTGAGGCCTTTTCCCCCTGCCGCCTGACATTCTGCCGCTTCATGCCCCAAACCTCCCTGCTCTGCTCCTGCAGCATCATGGAAAGCTCACCGCTGCCTTTCGTGAAGCCCTGAACCGCAGTGGACGCAAACTTCTTGATTTCCGGAACCACGCATCTGCTGCCGAAGCGAAACAGCATGTCCACCTCCGCTATGCCGTTGTTCATCTCCTCCACCCCGGTCTGCATCTCAAGATATAGGGCACCCTCTCCGGTATATGCCACCTCCTCCCAGGCCTCGCGAAAGATCATTCCCGCGTTGGTCAGCAGCGCCAGCTTGGAGATGACCTCCGAAAAAACATTCATCATTTCCTCGGAGCGTTTCAGAATCTTCTCTCTGGCGACGGTTCCGAAATAATAATACGCCGTGCCCGCAAAGACAAGCACCACTGCCAGCGCCGCCGGATCACCTGCCAGCCCGTACATGGCAAAGGAAAGGACGGTCAATGTGAGTCCAAAGGTCAGCTGCTGGGAATGAATGACCCTCAGATAATATTCAGTATATTTTTCACCGTACAAAACGGAAAGCTCCTTTCGCAGCCTTCTGTCGCCCTTGCTGCGATAGGCATACTTTACGGCGTTCAGAGCCTCATACCCCACAAAATAGATCTCCTTGAGAGGATACTCCTTCTCCTCCAGCGCCTCGAACAAAGCGGCATGCTTCATCCCCTTTACATAGAGCAACAACCACACCGCCAAAAACACGCCTCCCACGGCAAATATGACAAGGTTTGTCAAAGTAAACATCTTTTCGCCCTCCAGCCCCTCACACCTTGATATCCAGCACAGCCCGTCCAATCAGATAGGATGCCACGAACATAGCGATGCCTATGGTTGTGGCAATGATTCCTGTAGGCGTGGCAAAATTCGCCGCAAAGTCCTCGCTCATGGTCTTGATCATGCCGATCAGCAGAATCGGCATGACCAGCATCATGTACTGCTCCGATTTTGCCCCGGTGACGGTGGTCTCGATCTCCTCGGCGATCTCCATCTTATCGCTGAGTATGATATGGGTGTTTCTGATGACATCCTTGATATTACCTCCCTTGCGGTAGCATATCCGAAACACATTGGCAAAGCCGGCAATGTCATCCACCCCGCTTCTGGCTCCAAAGTCCGCAAGGGGCGCCTCCAGATCCACATTGTTGTCCATGCAGGACAGAATCACCTCCAGCTCCTTTAAAATATAGGCGTCCTCCTCATACTGAACCTTCAGGTCGTCATACACGGAGCGAAAAGAGTCCATGACGTTTTTCCCGGCTCCCAGAGAGGTACTGAAGGCCTCCAGCATATCCCTGAACTGGGCCTTCAGCTTTTTGACGCGCGCCTTCAATATCATGTCCGTCCGGATGGGAATAAAGGCGCATCCCGCCGCAATGCCTGCCCCGCCGGACAGCAGCACATTCAGCATATATGTGACGGCGGTCGGAGGGCCGTACTCATCCCTTGCCCGCCCGCCGTAGAACAGATATCCCGTGAAAGCCCCTGCCGCAAAGCCCACAAGAAAATAAAACATCTTTTCCAAGGCTCCCATGTAGTAAACTTTATAATTCAGCGTCGGCATATTGGTTGCAGAACGATAATATTGAGGCTCTCGGGCCTCCTTGTTCCTCTTTCTCTTTACAGCCTTTTTCTTTATAATCTTTTCTTCTGCAGCCCTTTCCTTCCTATTTCTTCCCTCTTCTGCCATCCTCTTCCTCTTATATCTCCCTCTTGATCCCCGCCAGCTGCAGCTTGAATACATTCTTCATCTTGTTTTCCGTTCTCCTCAGGCCCCCCGACACCTTATCCAGCGTGCTTGTTTCATCCTCCTCAAATATGTACAGCGGGTTCAAAACAATCCTGCCCTCCTCATAGCCCGTCACCTCCGTTATTTCCATGGTCTTTCTGGACTTATCCCTGAGCCGGGACAGATGTATGATAATGTCAACGGCCGATGCGATCTGCTGTCTGATGGCCTCCAGCGGCAGCCCCTGCGCCCCCTGCAGCACCATGGTCTCCAGACGGCTCAGCATGTCCTGAGTGGAATTGGCATGGCCGGTGGACAGAGAACCGTCATGGCCTGTGTTCATGGCCTGCAGCATGTCCAACGCCTCCCCTCCGCGAACCTCCCCCACCACAATGCGCTCCGGCCGCATTCGCAGGGATGATTTGATCAAATCACGGATGGTAATCTGCCCCGCCCCGGCCGCGTTGGCATTGCGCGTCTCCAGACTGACCAGATTCTCAACCCCGGCGATCTGCAGCTCGGCAGAGTCTTCGATGGTAATCACTCGCTCATCCTTGGGAATGTAGTTGGACAATGCATTGAGAAACGTGGTTTTCCCGGAACCCGTGCCTCCGCAGATAAAAATATTGTATTTCGACCTCACCAGCAGCTCCAGCTTGTCCGCAATCTCCTCCGTGATAGAACCATGTTCAATCAGCTTTTCAATGGTCATAGGCGTCTTTGAAAACTTTCGGATCGTCAGCGTAGGCCCGCACAGAGCCACGGGCGGCAGCACCACGTTCACTCTGGAACCGTCCGGAAGACGAGTATCGCATATGGGATTGGCCTGATTCACTTCTCTGCCCGCCAGCCCCACGATCCTTTGAATCACATCCTCCAGACGCCTCTGACTCTCAAACTGCTTGTCCAGCCGAAGCAGCCGACCCTTTCGCTCGATAAAGATATTCTCCGGCCCGTTGATCATCACCTCGGTGATGGTATCATCCTTGATAATGGCATCCAGCAGGCCGAAGCCCCTGATGGAACTGTATACTTGTTCCACCACGGAAACCCGCTGCTCAATAGATATGTACCGTCCCTGCAGCATCCTGCCGCAGGTCTCCTCGATCTTTTCCTGCAGCTCCTCGTCACTGAGCTTGCTCAAGGGAAAATTGTCCGATATATAGTTTTTAATGTCAGCAATAAACTGCTGCTCCGCCTCAAAGGTCATGCCCTGCTCCCCTCGTCTTTGGTCTCTCTGCACTTCATTATCCCAGCTCGTCAAATACGGGCTGATCCATCAGCTGGCGAAGCAGCTGACGGGCGCTGCAGCCCTCAAACCGCTTGATGCCCCCGTATTCCTTTATTCCCGCTGCCTTTACCTTCTGAGAGGTTTGACTGCTGAAACGATTGTACAGAATCCCACTTCTCATCAGCAGCTTTACGCCCTCCTGCTGCTCCAGCACCTCCAGAGACTCCAGCATACGCTCCATTTTCACGTTGGACATCTGAGCGCCGTCCGCAACAAAGATAATGCTGTCACACTCCTCCAAAACCGCCAGCTGCTCCCTTTCCATCGAAAAGTCAAAATCCGCAATAATGTAATCATATGTGCCGGATCTCTTCAAAGTACAAATGATCCGTCTCACTTCCTGAGCGTTCAGCTCCGCCGTATCCAGCGCCAACTTTGGAGGAGAAAAGAAAAACACGCCCGAGCCGTCACGCTTTACCGAGCTTTCCAGCCTGATCTCCAGATTGCCTTTTTGACTCTTAACCGCATAAATCACGTCGCCGAGACTGCTGCTGCCCTCTGCGCTAAAGAAGACATCCGCACTGCCAAAACGCTCTAAATTCAGATACAATGCGCTTTTGCCCTTTTGCGCAAAGCGCATGGCGCAGGCAGCCGCAGCCGAGGAGCCGCCTACGCCGCCTCCCACAGACAAAAAAGCCAGCACCCTGCCGCCATCCTCCGGACGCAGACCCGCCACCGCTGCATTCTCCGAAAAGATTCCGAGAATCCGGCGGTAGATCACCTCCGCCTTCTGAAACTTGCATATGGCCGTCTCACCCTTGAAGCTTTCGATTTCCGCCTCCTCCACCAGATAGCCGAAACCACAGTCAGACGGAAGCTCCCCTCCTTTAGCCTCAAAGGACTCATCTGCCAGAAATACATCAATCTTAGTGGTTTTCAGCGCTTCTAATGCCGCATTCCTATCTGTAAACGAATAAATTTCCAGTTTGTCCCCATACTTTACATTGAAAACAGATACCATTCGATCGAGATATACCCCGTCACTTTCCAGAATAGCCAGCTTGATTCTCATATTTTTCTCCATTTTCTTTTAAGTTCGACGTTCTCATCCATGCTTTCTGACATCCTTTATTGTTGCTATTTTGTAATCGAGTCGAATGAATCGCCGTTTTTCTTCATATTAACATATAATTTTAGCAATTTCAACATAATAAATTATAATTTTAGCAATTTAAATGTCAGCATTTCTGTTCTGTTATATGATAATGGGTAAAGTCCTTCTGTGTACGAAATACTTTCGTCACAAGAAGACTCGCTGCTATATTCGCACATCACTGTGAGGGCATAATGTGGACACAATAGGCGAAAGAATTGTCTTTTTACGGGAAAAGCTGGATATCAGCCAGAAAGAGCTTGCCGAACAGTTAGGAATCACGGCGGCAAGCTTGTCTCGTTATGAAAATAATATTTATGATCCAAAAGGAACCATCATCACAAGTCTATGCGGCCTATTGCACACAAGCGCCGATTACCTGCTCGGTATGACGGACAACTGCAATGCCATAGGCAGCCATGTTATGCCATCGGAAAAAGAATTTTACTTTTGGAAATTATATCAGGCCTTGCCCTCCGAAGATAAAATCAGGATCGAAGAGCGTATCTTGACCTTACACGAGATCCATGAGAACTCAAAAAGAAATTAAGCTAAAAAGGCGCAGCAAGCCGGAGCTCCCCTGCCCCGTCTTACTGCGCCTTCTTCAAAATCCTGACGCTACTCCACCCGCACCGGGTTCTCCTCCACCACCCACGGCAGCCCGTACTGGTTGAGGGCCTCCATGAAGGGATCCGGATCAAACTCCTCCACATTGAACACCCCCGGCCTCTTCCATGTTCCGTTCATCACCAGCATGGCCCCGATCATGGCCGGAACGCCGGTGGTGTAGGAGATGGCCTGAGAGCCCAGCTCCCGATAACATTCCTGATGGTCGCAGACATTGTAAATATAGATGCTCTTCTCCTTCCCGTCCTTCACTCCCGTAAAAATGCAGCCGATATTGGTCTTGCCCACGGTGCGGGGACCAAGGGACGCCGGATCCGGCAAAAGCGCCTTCAAAAACTGGATGGGCACGATCTCCCTGCCTTGGAACATCACGGGATCCGTCCGCAGCATCCCCACGTTCTCCAGACATTTCATATGAGTCAGATAGCTCTGTCCGAAGGTCATGAAGAACCGGATTCTCTTTACGCCGGGGATGTTCTTGGCCAGAGACTCGATCTCCTCATGGTGCAGCAGATACATGTCCTTCCTGCCCACCTGAGCGAAGTCGTACTCCCGCTTGATCTCCATGGGCTCGGTCTCCACCCAATGGCCGTTCTCCCAGTAGGAGCCATTGGCGGACACCTCCCTCAAATTGATCTCCGGATTGAAATTGGTGGCAAAGGGATAGCCGTGGTCGCCCCCGTTGCAGTCCATGATATCAATGTAGTGAATTTCGTCAAAGTAGTGCTTCAGGGCATAGGCCGAAAAAACACTGGTGACTCCGGGGTCAAAGCCGCTGCCCAGAAGGGCCGTGATGCCGGCCTTCTCAAAACGCTCCCTATAGGCCCATTGCCAGGAATAATCAAAATAGGCCGTGAAGCCCTCCTCCCTGCAGCGCTTCTCATATATGGCACGCCACTTGGGATCCTCCGTGTCCTCCGCCTCGTAATTGGCCGTGTCGATGTAATCCACCCCGCAGGCAAGGCAGGCATCCATGATGGTCAGATCCTGATAGGGCAGCGCCAAGTTCAGCACCGCCTTGGGGGCCTCCCTGCCAATCA
>OFFJ01000441.1_pt1 | contig 34427 bp, 36 predicted proteins | sample 1521261 | NCBI WGS metagenome assembly OFFJ01 (sample SAMEA3504122, study PRJEB24116) | mouse gut metagenome | biome: mouse gut; feature: mouse-associated habitat; material: faeces | place: Denmark | collected 2011 | reverse complement strand
CCTGTAATCCTTCTGTGCGATACAAACTATGTGCTGCAGTCTGAGTACAGTGAGGTCAAAATTTATATATCAAATAAACTCAATTGCATATTTTTTTGACTTTTAACTTTACGTTCTGTTATTTTGTCAGCCCCCGTTATATGACTGCAGAGCAGAGGGGAGGACGGATCATAGGACTGAAAATTCTGTCTGCGGATGGCACAATTATGATTGGCATAACAATATACACAGCCATTTTGGCAAGTATTATAGAGCCCTAAATCAATACTCGTAATACAACCGCAATTCAATCTTTGATTTTTGTCTTTTTCCATATCAATAGAACAGTGTAATAGTTTTGAAATAAGTCTGTCGTCAATACATCGGGCATGTTCTATACCATAAGAAGATAATTCTATATCTTCTGCACAAGTATCTATTACCAGATTATGTGAATGAGCAATTTGCGCAAATTTATTTGAAATAATATCTTTCTGAGTATAAGATAATTCATAAATATTTTTTTCATTAATATTGTGAGAGATTTTTGCATATAAGTCAATAAAACTTATAGTTATTTTTTCTGTGTAATGACATAATTGTTTGGTAAGATACTCAAATTGTTCCACATGCCAATCAATAGAATATTTGTCATTAACAATAATAGGATCATAACGCCATACCACACGTTTTTTCCCAATGAGGTTAGATAATGTCTGGAATGTATCAATTCTTGTGTTCATATCAGGAAGGTTTGTTTCAAGATCTTTGTCATATGCGTTAAGCGTAAATTGAAAATAGTACATATAATCTGTTAAGGCAGTAAGCTTGTCCACCATTGGTTTAGGATTTTTACTCCAAAAAACGATGCAATCAACAACATCTGGAGATAAGTTTATTTTACTTATTTGATGAATGTTCATAGGGTTTCTGACATAGGCATATTGTTTGCTAAACCGGTTTATAATCCAATCTGAAAAGAAGGCAGGTATATCGGTTCTTCGGCTTGCGCTTATTATCATAAAATTCTTCCTCATTTCCCTTAAAATTTATTACTGTTCCATGCACTTCAACTTTTTCCGGATAGATTGTTAAAGCCGGATATTTTCCCCATATGTTTGTATCGCTTTTTTTCGCGCATGAAAAAGAATGTTTCCTAAACTCATAGTTTTTCATTCCTGCGTTTTTGATTTAGTAAATTATAAATGATATAAAGATAAAAATCTACCGTTAATAAATTGCAATTTTGCCTGTTTTTTTATATTCTAAAGATAGAGGTGTGAAAAATCTATTTATCGCTGTCGCTTCGGAAAAACTAATGCGTATAACTTGATGTTTGTTGAAAATGGGTGTATATTGGGTATTCCGGGCAGGGCGGAGTCTATGTAAATAATGCAAATGGAGGCTGCAGATTGAAAGCTATTATAAAAGAAATGTTTAATAATTGGAATGAAACACTTATATGGTCTTGTTTACAAGGAATAATGGGAGAAATATATACGAATTCCACAGAAGATGCGGCGATGGCAATATTAGGAGATTTTGCATTTTATGCAGGAAATCCAAGCGAGGAATTGCTTTTGTTTAAACCAGAGAGAGGTAAACAAGGTTTTATTATCATGGTTCCGCAAAATGATGCATGGGCTGGATTGATTGAAGCGTGTTATGGAGATAAAGCAAAAAAGATTACAAGGTACGCGATTAAAAAAGAGAAAGATATATTTGATGCAGTAAAATTAGAGCAGGCGGTATTGACTTTGCCAGATGGTTACGAATTAAAGATGCTGGAAGAGCGGGAATATAAAATGTGCCTGAATAATGAATGGGCGAATGATCTGGTATCTCAATATAAAGATTATGTTACATATCAAGAGCTGGGGTTGGGCGTGGTTGTTTTAAAGGATGGGGAATTGGCGGCCGGAGCTTCATCTTACAGTACATACAGCAAAGGGATTGAAATTCAAATCGACACGAGAGAAGATCAGCGAAGGAAAGGGCTGGCATATGCGTGTGGTGCAAAGCTGATTTTGGAATGCCTGAAGAGGGAACTATATCCGAGCTGGGATGCGCAGAATACATGGTCGGCGGCCTTGGCGGAAAAATTGGGATATCATTTTAGCCATGAATATACTGCTTATGAGATAAGGGGATATGATGGCTGCGTTGAGGAGGGATTGAATTCTCGTACAGGTAATAATGGTGTGCATAAAATAGAATAAAAATACTGTTTTATATAGGAGCATACAGAATGAGTAACCATTCGTCTATCTTATTGCGGAAGTTGCGTGAGATATTTATAAAAATTTTTAATGCCGTAACGAATCCTCCTTTTTATTTGCGGTTACTTTAGACAGCATGTTTTTATGCATAATAACCATAAGAATCAGTATCGCCAGCAAATAAACCGGAAACAGTGATACACTGATATGATTTGCGATAAATCCGAAAATCGGCGGCATGAAACAGGTTCCCACATAGGCAGACGCCATCTGTACACCAATCATTGCCTGTGACTTATCTGCACCAAAATGTTCCGGTGTGGAATGTATAATTGATGGATAGACCGGGGCGCAGCCTAAGCCAACCAAAATCAACCCTGACAAGGAGTTTGCTTTGTCAAACGGCAAAAGTAAAAGTGCGATGCCAGACAAGATAAAGCCTTGTCCGAGCCATATCATTTGCGTATCATTTAGCTTTACCGTTAAAAATCCACTGAAAGCCCTGCCTGCTGTAATCCCCATAAAAAACATGCTTGCAAATCCGGCGGCGGTTTCTGCTGATAATCCCCGACGCAGCACAAGATAACTGCTTGCCCATAAACCGGCTGTCGATTCCAAAGCGCAGTAGCAAAAAAACGTAATCATGACTTCTTTTGCGCCCGGAATTTTAACGATTTGCCGTAAGGAGAGCGGTTTGGCTGCTGCCTCTCCGTCCGGGTGCCCTCTATCAATGTTTTCGTGTTTTTTCCATAATGGAAGACTGAAAATCAATACAGTAGTCAATACAATTTGAAGAATGGCAATATAGCGGTAACCCATATTCCAACCCCGTCCGCCAGTCAGTGCATACCCCATGATGTACGGTCCAAGCGAAGCGCCGACACCCCACATACAATGCAGCCAGCTCATGTGTCTGCTTGCGTAATGGAGTGCAACAAAATTATTTAAAGAAGCGTCTACACTTCCGGCTCCAAGCCCATAAGGAATAGCCCATAAGCACAATGCGGCATAGGAATGACTGATTGAAAACCCAAACAATGCAATGGCTGTCATGAGCACACTGGCAGCAGTAACCATGCCTGTTCCGAATTTTTTTGTCAGCCGATCACTTTGCAAGCTGGAAATAATCGTCCCGACAGCGATAATCATAGAAATTCCGCCTGCATAGGAAACGGGTACAGAAAATTCTTGATACATTGTCGGCCACGCTGAACCTAATAGGGAATCTGGAAGTCCCAGACTGATAAAAGCAAGATAAATAATAACCAGCAATAGCTGAAACATCTTATTGTCCTCCTGTGTTTTGTTTATCAAAAGAATACCGTCAAATGACACTTGATACAATACATTTTCAGACATATAATATAAAAAAACCGCCAAATAAAAAGGGAGGAAAAATATGGCATTACAAGAATGTGGATTAAACTTAAACAAAGTATCAAAAGAGCTTCAACCGCATGGAAGCCTTGAATTTCCCTGTGCCGGATATTCCTCTTGCCATACAGGCAGACCGGAAGATATCATCCCGTGGCATTGGCATGAGGAAATGGAAATTGTGTACATAGTAGACGGACAGATGAAAGTAAGAATACCGACAAATATTTTTCTCTTAGAAAAAGGGGATTGTGTAATTTTCAATTCAAATATTCTTCATTATGCTGAAACTGTCACAGAATGCAAACTGCACTCCCTCGTTTTCAGCCCGGCACTCGTTACCGGAAATGAGGATTTTGTTTTTGAAAAAAAGTATATGCAGCCGCTGTTAACCTGCAATAATTTTTCCTGTTATTTTATAAAAGCAAGGAATTATGAAAACGTGACAGACTGGTTTAACTGTGCGTTTGAAGCTTTTGCGCAAGCTTGTTATGGATATGAATTTATTGTGCGGGAAAATGTATCCCGTATCTGTCTTTTTTTATGTGGGAAATTTAACCCGCAGACAGATATGCAAAATGCTTTGCTGAATCAAGACAATCTTCGTATCCGTAAAATGCTTGCCTATATTCATAAGAATTATGCAGATGATATATCTCTGTCGGCAATTTCAAGAGCCGCCGGTATTAGTGAAAGGGAATGTCTGCGCTGTTTTAAGAGAACAATCCAGTTTTCTCCTATCCAGTATCTGTTAAAGTATCGGGTTATGAAGGGGGCTGAAAAGCTGCTTGAAAATCCGGCAGACAGTATATCAGAAACCGCAACTTTGTGCGGCTTTGACAGTCCAAGCAATTTCGCTAAAGTATTTAAGCGTTTCTATAACTGTACGCCGCGGGAATACAGAAATCTAAATAGGAATGGAGAAATATAACATCATTCCGTCCTGCTGGTTAGCGGCGACATATGATAAATGCCGATGGAAAGATTTGGTGCGTTTTTGATGAAAAATAACTTGCAAAGTAAGCAGATGTTTGTTATAATCCAAATATAAATTAAATAGAGCTCGTTAGATAAGAAAAACGGAAAGATAACAGGTTGTTATATCTTTTGCGTTTTTCTTTTTTTTTGGCAGACGTGTCAAAGGAACAAAGATTTGAAAGTTTTATGAAAAGGAGAAGAGTATGCATAGTATTGAAGATTTTGACATGAATTTATTTTCTCTGAAAGGGAAGAACGCGATTGTAACAGGAGGAAACTCTGGATTAGGACAAGGATTTGCGACGGCTCTTGCAAAAGCAGGCGCGAATATACTGGCTGTAAGTATTATGGATGACGGCGGAGAAACAAAAGAGATCATAGAAAGATGCAACGTAGGGTATAAACTTGTGATCACGGATATTACTGCAGAAGGTAACTGTAAAAAGGTGGTTGACACTTGTATAGACACATTTGGAAGTGTTGATATTCTGGTAAACTGTGCAGGCCGCGGAATCAATATTCAGGATGTGACAAAATTCGGAAAGGATTCATGGGACAAAGTAGTGGCGCTGAATTTATCCGCAGCTTTCGAGATGACCCATGAAGTATGTAAACCAATGATCAAACAGAATAGCGGGAAAATTATTAATATCGGTTCACTGTTCACATTCCTAGGCGGGCAGTGGGATCCGGCATATGCGGCAACGAAGCATGGAATTTCTGGACTTGCAAAAGCAATGTGTGATGAATTGGGGCAGTGGAATATCCAGGTCAATACGATCGCGCCCGGATATTTTGCTACAAAATTAACAGCGGATACCAGAGCGGATGAAGCTGCAAGTCGCAGGATCTTGGAACATATTCCGGCTAATCGCTGGGGAGAGGTTTACGATCTTATGGGAGCATGTGTATTTTTAGCCAGTGATGCTTCAAATTATGTGAACGGAACTGTTCTGACAGTAGACGGAGGATATCTGGTACGATAATCAGTTGATAAATGTTTTTAAAAAATAAGAGAGGGATAAAATATGGGAAAAAAACAAAATAAATGGATTACCTTCATAATTATATGTCTTACGACGGGTGTTATTACAGAATTGCCTTATTTGCGATGGGCATTGTATGAACCGCTGAGAGAGTTTCTGGGACAGAGTAATACGCAATTTGGAATGTCCGCAAGTTTATTTGGTCTGTTATCTATGATTTTATATATTCCGGGAGGATGGGTTGCGGATAGATTTTCGCACAAGACGCTGTTTGCCGTGTCTTCGATCGGCTGCGGGCTGTTAGGATTCTGGCTTGCGACAGCGCCTGGATTTACAACCGTAATGATCATTCATGGTTTGTGGTCGGTTACGAATATTGGTCTGTTCTGGCCTACTATGACAAAAGCGATCGCATTGCTGGAAGACAGCGAGGGGCAGGGAAAAGTATTTGGATTTTTTGAGGGTGTCCGGGGCGTGTTTGTTGTTGTGATGTGGCTGGGATTGATGAAGGTCTTTGAAAATATGGGCGGAATGAGGATGGTAATCATCGTAATGTCTGTACTATCGATTATTTGCGGTATATTGTCGATCTTGTTTATGCCAAGCAATAAAGATGCGGATGCAACGAGTTCAGGAACGATTATGAAAGATATGGGAAAAGCGCTGAAGTATCCGGTCACTTGGCTGTGTGCAGGAACGATCCTCTGTGTCTATTCGGTTTACAGTGCTTCCTCTTATATGCAGCCATACTGTCAGGAAGTGCTTGGAATGACAGCGGTAGTTGCCGGGTATGTAGGAATTATTAAGAAAGATGTGATACGTCTTGCGGCAGCGCCGTTCAGTGGATGGCTTTCCAAAAAATGGGGCGGAAGATGTGCAGCGCTTATCGGTGTATTCGGTGCGATGCTAGTTGCCACGCTGGTCATTTTACTTGTGCTGCCGTCAGGAGGGGATTTTGTGGCCCTTACGGTGATCATTATGGTAGCGTCTTCTTTTGCAATCTATGGTATGCGGGGAATGTATTATGCGATTATCGGGGAGGCAGGAACTCCGGCGGCCATTTACGGAACAGTATCTGGTATCGCAATGTTTGTAGGATTTTCGCCGGACTTCTTTAATCCGACATTGATCGGAAGCTGGCTGGATCAATATCCGGGAGCAGCAGGATACCGAATGATATTCATCTATATGTTAGTTACGATGCTTGTAGGACTTGGATTTGTTGTGCTATTGATGAAGCATAATAAAAAGAACAAGAAAGAGGTAGCAGAAACTGACGGGACAGTAAAATGCAACCATATATGCAATTTTCCGGGAAATGCCGAGTGCAAAAATCATTGTGATTCTGTTTTTTGCTGCATTGCTACTTTCTATGATTACAGCTATGGATTCAACGACAAATTCAATTGCTGCTTTATCTACCACGGGAATCTCACCTGAAGAACAGGAAGCACCGGTGTTTTTAAAGGTAATGTGGGGTGCGATGTTTGCAGTGTTGTCATATATTATGCTGACAATTGCCGAAATAGATGGGATTAAGCTGGTTTCTAATCTTGGGGGGCTTCCTAATATCTTTATTATATTCGGCGGAATCGTCTGTGTATTGATCATTGCGGGGAATGTCGAAAAATATAATATTGTAGACAAGATTCCAGAAGACAAGGCCCTGAAAGAGACAGATGCAAAGGAGGAGAATTAATATGACAAGAAAAAGCAGAGCATGGGGATCGCCATCCAGATATATTCAAGGAATGGGAGAGATACAAAGGCTTCCGGAACATACCGCAAAATTCGGGGATAGAGTGGGAGCTGTTATTGATGTATTTTTCTTTGTTTCTTATACAAAAATCTTGAAAAACAGATATGAGGAAAGGGAGCAATCTTTTCACAGTGTAAAATATGAAGAGGAAGTGACCATCCAATATATAGAATCTGTTGTGGAAATTATGAAGAAGTATTCACTGGATGTAATTGTTGGGATTGGTGGGGAAAAAAGCATTGACTCGGCAAAAAGTGTTGCGGCAAAAATGCAGGAAGGGTATGGGATATACGGATCGCCTGCATATGCAGTGGATCATGGAGTGCTGGAACTTGCAGAAAGGAAGCCGGATATATGCTTAAGCGGAATCAATTATGGAGAAAATCTTGGAACGAATCTTACCTGCAGCGGTACAGTAGGCGCGATTCTTGAGGCGAGTACACATCAAATCCCCGGAATTGCATTTTCAATCCCGGCAGAAATCAGCATACAGAGGAGTCGGAAATATCCTGAAATGAATTGGGAAGCAATAAAAAAAGTTGTTTATTATTGGACGGACAGACTCCTCTCGGAAACAGAAATCTCGGGCTCAAAGTGGCTGAATATTAACATGCCGGGTACGATTCCGCCGCCGCAGGAATATCGCTTCACAAAACAAAGTATGCAGAATTACTTTGTTTTCCGAAAACCGCTGAAAAGAGATTTTTCAAAACAATATGATTTTACAACAGTTATTAATTATGAAAAAAACAAGCTGGACGAAAGAGATGATATCTATGCGGTATGTGTTCAAAAAATAACATCCGTTACGCCGATCGTTCATGATCTGACGGAGCCAAAGTTGCGGTAATGAATTATGCGCAACCGCGCTGCGTATTTCGGCGGATATTATAAAGCAATTGCGGCTAAATCGAAAACATGATAAGGTAATAAACAGGAGAATGAGTATGACGAAGGAGATTACTACTATGCAGGAGATTAAGTGTCCCAATTGCGGAGAGGTTTTTGCAGTGGATGAGTCAGGATATGCCCGGATTCTTCAGCAGGTCAGGGATAAAGAATTTGAAAAAGAGCTTAAACGCCGGGAAGATGATCTTGCCGGGATGAAAGAGAGCGAGCTGAAGCTTGCGAGAATGGAGCAAAAGGAAGAATTTAACAAGCTGCTTTCTTCGAAAGAGGCTGCGATATTTGAAAAGGAAAAAGAGATTTCTAAAAAGGAAGCGGAGATTGAAAAGCTGAGGGGCCAGTTGTCAAATAAGGCGACGGAAAGTGAACTGAAGGCGCAGTCCATACAAAGACAGTATGAGGAAAGACTGAAGCTTAAGGATGAGCAGATTGAATATTACAAGGACTTCAAGGCAAGACAATCTACGAAAATGGTAGGTGAGAGCCTTGAGCAGCACTGCCTGACACAGTTTAATTCTCTGAGGATGACTGCATTTCCCAATGCTTACTTTGAAAAGGATAACGATGCGAGGTCGGGAAGCAAAGGCGATTTCATCTTCAGAGAAGAGGTAGATGGAGTGGAATTTATATCCATTATGTTTGAGATGAAAAATGAGATGGATGAGACTGCTACCAAGCATAAGAATGAGGACTTTTTTAAAGAACTTGACAAGGATCGGCGAGAAAAGAAGTGTGAGTATGCTGTGATGGTCTCCTTGCTTGAGATTGATAACGAGCTTTATAATAACGGAATCGTAGATGTTTCTTACAAATATGAGAAAATGTATGTGATCCGTCCTCAGTTTTTCATCCCGATGATAACCCTGTTAAGGAATGCAGCTCTGAATTCACTGCAATACAGGAAGGAACTAGAGGCGGCAAAGCACCAGCAGATTGACGTTCTTCATTTTGAAGAAAATATGAATGCCTTTAAAGAAGGATTTGCCCGTAATTACAGGATAGCAAGTAATAAATTTAAGACAGCTATCGAAGAGATCGATAAGACTATCTCACATTTGCAAAAGACAAAAGAGGCGCTGCTTTCCTCGGAGAATAATCTCCGTCTTGCCAATAATAAAGCAGAGGATCTGAGTATTAAAAGACTGACAAAAAATGCGCCGTCGGTGAAAGAGATGTTTGATGAACTGGATGTGAACAATGGTTAAATTTGATGAGCGCTATTTAACTCTGGTTCAATTGTGAAAGTTCTGATTATTTGATATGATTAAATCAGCAAAGGCCAATGCAATAAACGAAGAGGAGATAGTATATGCAGTTAGGCGAAGTGATCAGAACATACAGAAAAAGTAAAAGTATGACGCAGGAGGAGATGGCGTACAGGCTCGGAGTAACCGCTTCAGCAGTGAACAAATGGGAGAAAGGTAATTCACTTCCTGATATTATGCTGTTGGCTCCGATTGCAAGGTTACTTAATATTTCATTAGATACGTTATTGTCTTTTCAGGAGGAGCTGACGGAGAGTGAAATTAACGAAATTGTTTGTGAGGTGCAGCGGCAATTAAAAGAAGAGACATATGATGAGGCATTTTGCTGGGCGAAGAAAAGGCTTGAGCAGTATCCCAATTGCGAGCAGTTGATCTGGCAGTTGGCGGTGGTTCTTGATGCTCATCGTTTGTTTCAGAATATTCCTGTTAATCAGGATTATGATGAGTATCTGTGCTCATTATATGTCCGTGTGCAAAACAGTGAGGATGAGGTGATGCGCAGCAGAGCGGCAGATTCCTTGTTCGGCTTTTATATGCGGAGGGAACAGTATGACAAAGCAGAAGAGTGTCTGAAATATTTTTCCGAACAGAATCCGGAGAGAAAAAGAAAGCAGGCGCAGCTTTACAGCGAGACAGATCGGCTGCAGGAGGCCCATAAAGTGTATGAGGAACTGCTGTTTTCGGGGTATCAGATGCTGAGTGTGACACTTAACGGGATGTACAGGCTGGCAATGCGGGAAAATGACATGGAGAGAGCGCATATGCTTGCCGCAAAGCAGGAAGAAGTGGCAGCGTGTTTTGAAATGGGAAAATATTACGAGGTTTCAGGCAGGCTTGACATAGCCACATCCTTGCGGGATGCAGGGGCTATCGTGGAGATAGCCAAGGAGATGATCTCCAGCGTGGAAGAGATTGACAGCTTTCAAAAATCTCCGCTTTATGAGCATATGGAGTTCAAAAAAATAAGTGAAGAATTTAAGGCGGAATTGAAAGAAAACCTGCTTCAGTGTTTCCGGGACGAAGAGAGCTATGGCTTTTTGAAAGATCATAAGGAATGGCAGGAGTTATTGTTATAATTCTTCTACAAACAGAACACCTTTTTCATGTGCCAGAACTTCAATCATCTCTGTGTGGGTACGGTTTACTTCGCTGGAGACGGTTACAATATAGCTGAGCGCCCGTTGTTTGCCGTCAGGATCGTGCCAGCTGTAGCCTCTGCTGATCTGGATATTATGTACTTCAATCTGGTGGTCTTTGGCATATTGCAGAAATTCGCTGAAGCCGCCTTTCTTTGTGTTGTATTCGATATAAAGATCCAGATATCTTGACTTTTTGCGAAGCCAGATGTCAAATTTTAAAAGACCTGATACGGTAAATGCAATTGCGATTCCGCCAAAAATCGCACCCTCATAGAAGCCGATCCCGATTGCAAGACCACTGCAGGCCGCTGTCCACAGACCGGCTGCAGTGGTGATCCCCATAATCTTATTTCTGCCGGTCAATACGATCGTCCCGGCGCCTAAAAAACCGACTCCGCTGATCACCTGTGCGCCGAGCCGCACAGGATCTCCAGTCTGATAGGTGATATATACATACTGATTCGTCATCATAACTAGAGCTGAACCAAGGCATACTAAGATATAAGTACGAAGCCCTGCCGGACGGTTCTTCTTGCCGCGCTCAATTCCGAGAATGCCTCCAACAAGAACAGACAGGCAGATTCTGAGCAGAATTGACGCGTGATTCAAATCTCTGAGATGAACCATCGTATTTTCTAAAAAATTCCATCCGTTCATGTTGGCTTTCCCCTTTTCTTTCGCAGATTTCTTCCTAAAAACTTTAGTAAAGCATTAATACATTTGCTGAAATACTCTATTTAATTTATAGCATGAATTTCCGTATAAAACAAGAATAAGCAAAAAGAATAAAGAATCAATTTATGTGTCTTGTCATATGTAAATATATATGCTATACTGTGCCGGGATATTAGAAATCGTTATGATTTTACAGGAGGATTATAAAGATGACGATCACGGAGGAGATACAGGCTCTGAAGAAAGAGAAAAATGCAGTGATTCTGGCACATTACTATGTGGAGCCTCAAGTACAGGAAATTGCGGATTACATAGGTGATTCTTATTATCTGAGCAAAGTGGCTTCAGAGACTGGAGCGGGGACGATTGTATTCTGTGGCGTGTCTTTTATGGGGGAGAGCGCGAAAGCTCTGAATCCAGAAAAGATTGTGCTCATGCCGGATATCAGTGCGGACTGCCCTATGGCGCACATGGCAGACACAGAGACCATTAAAAACATGCGCGAAAAATATGAGGATCTGGCAGTGGTATGCTACATTAATTCTACGGCGGAACTCAAAAGGCACTCAGACGTGTGCGTAACATCTGCAAATGCGGTTAAGATAGTGAAAGCGCTCCCTAATAAGAATATATTTTTCATTCCAGACAGGAATCTTGCACATTTTATCGCAGATCAGATACCTGAGAAGAATTTTATTTATAATGAAGGGTATTGCCCAACTCACGATAAGATGCAGACTGAAGAGATACAGAAAGCGAAATCAGAACATCCGGACGCGAAAGTGCTGGCCCATCCAGAATGCCCGAAGACAGTGCTTCAGCTGGCTGATTATGTGGGCAGTACGTCCGGTATAATAAAATATGCAACAGAAAGCAAGGATATGGAATTTATAATCTGTACAGAGGAAGGAGTTTCTTATGAGCTTACGCAGAGGAATCCCGATAAAAAATTCTACTTTACGGATACACTTCCGGTCTGTCCGGATATGAAGCTGATCACGCTTAAGAAGGTGCTTCATGTGTTAAAGACCAAAGATAATGAAGTGCATATGGACTCCGGACTTGCACAAGAGACAAGGCGGCCGCTTAATAGGATGCTGGAGCTTGCAAAATAGCGGCGGGGGATGGTAAGATGGATAAAGAGACGGATGTAGTAATTGCAGGAACAGGTGTAGGGGGGCTTTTTACGGCCTTGAATCTTCCTAGGGATATACAGATTGTTATGATAACAAAGTCAGACCTTAAGAGCAGTGATTCCTTTCTTGCGCAGGGCGGTATATGTGTCATGCGGGATGAGGAGGACTATGACGGGTATTTTGAAGATACTATGCGGGCCGGACATTATGAGAACCGGAAAGAGTCTGTGGATATTATGCTGCGCGGTTCCAGAGAAGTCATTGATGCGCTGGTAGGATATGGGGTGGAGTTCGCCAGAGAGAATGGTGAGTTTCTATATACGAGAGAAGGAGCGCATTCAAGACCACGGATTCTGTTCCATGAGGACATTACCGGAGAAGAAATTACAAGCAAGCTTCTGGCAGGGGTAAAGAGATGTCCGAACATAACGATTTACGAATATACAACAATGACAGATATTATAGAAGAAGATGGCATGTGCCGTGGAATCATGGTGCGGACAAAAGAGAATGAGCAATTTAGTATTCTTGCTCAAAATACTGTTCTGGCAACGGGAGGAATCGGCGGACGTTATCAGCACTCCACAAATTTCCCGCACCTGACGGGAGATGCACTGGATATTGCCAAGGAGCATAATATTCGTATGGAGAACATGGATTATGTACAGTTCCATCCGACGACACTTTATTCGGAAAAGCCCGGGCGAAGATTCCTGATTTCCGAGTCGGTGCGGGGAGAAGGCGCTGTGCTTTATAATAAGAAGAAAGAACGGTTTGTTAATGAGCTGCTTCCAAGGGATGTGGTGGCGGAAGCAATCCGCCGGCAGATGAAAGAGGATGGGACGGATTATGTGTGGCTGTCTATGGAATATATTGAAAAAGAGGTCATTTTAAATCATTTTCCCCATATCTATAAGCACTGTCTGGAGGAAGGGTATGATGTAACATGCGAATGTATTCCGGTAGTCCCGGCACAGCATTATTTTATGGGAGGAATCTGGGTGGATTCGGACAGCCAGACTTCTATGAAACAATTGTTTGCAGTAGGAGAGACAAGCTGTAATGGCGTGCACGGAGCGAACCGGCTGGCGAGCAATTCTCTGTTAGAGAGTCTTGTGTTTGCAAAACGTGCGGCGGAAAAGATAAAAGATAAATAGAAGCAAAGGAAGGAGCGGATTTTTGATGAATGATATTACAATGCGTCTGCAGGCAGACCACCTGATTATGGAGGCGCTGAAGGAAGATATTTCCAGCGAGGATGTCACGACGAATTCTGTGATGAAAGAGGCGGCGGCAGGCGAGGTGGAGCTGATCTGTAAACAAGACGGGATCATAGCAGGACTGGAGGTATTTCGGAGAGTTTTTGAACTGCTAGATGAAAAAACAGAGATCACATTTTGCTGTAAAGACGGTGACGCGGTGACGAAGGGGCAGAAAATGGGACTCCTTAAGGGTGATATCCGTGTGCTGCTTTCCGGAGAGAGGGTGGCGCTTAATTATCTGCAGAGAATGAGCGGGATTGCTACCTATACCCATTCTTTAGCAAAGCTTCTGGAGGGAAGTAAGACAAAGCTTTTGGATACGAGGAAGACAACGCCGAATATGCGTATTTTTGAAAAATATGCGGTGCGCGTGGGAGGCGGCTACAATCACCGCTACAACCTTTCCGACGGGGTGCTTTTAAAGGACAACCACATCGGGGCGGCGGGCAGCGTGACGAAGGCTGTCGAGATGGCGAAGGCTTATGTGCCCTTTGTCCGCAAGATTGAGGTGGAGACGGAGAATCTTGATATGGTGAAAGAGGCCGTGGAGGCGGGCGCAGATATTATCATGCTTGACAATATGTCACCGGAGGAGATGCGTAAGGCTATTGCGTTGATTGACGGGCGGGCTGAGACGGAGTGCTCGGGAAATGTGACGAAGGAAAATATTGACAGGCTTACTTCCCTTGGGGTTGATTATATTTCCAGCGGGGCGCTGACCCATTCTGCGCCGATACTGGATATTTCGCTGAAAAACCTTCACGCGGTTTAGGAAAGGGGCAGTTATATGACGAAAATGGAACGGAGACGGGAGATTGTCCGGATTATCCGTGAGAGCAGGGAGCCGGTTCCGGCGAAGGAGCTGGCAAGACTCTGCGATGTGAGCCGTCAGGTGATCGTGCAGGATATGGCGCTTATCCGCGAGGCGGGAATTGATATCATCGCTACGAACCGGGGATATATCGTAAATACTCCTCATGCAGTGCAGCGGGTGTTCAAAGTGAGTCACACGGATGAGCAGATGGAGGATGAGTTGTGTGCGATCGTTGACCTTGGCGGGAAAGTGGTGAACGTCATGATAAACCACCGGGTCTACGGGCGGATGGAGGCGCGCCTTGATATCAACTCCCGGAAGAAGGTGACGGAGTTTATTGAAAATATCCGGCTCGGGAAGTCAAGCCCTCTTAAAAATATCACTTCGAATTATCATTATCATACCGTTGAGGCGGAGAATGAAGAGATTCTTAACGGCATCGAGGATGTGCTGCGAGAGAAAGGGTATTTGGTGGAGGAGACGAAAAAGCAGAGGGATAGATTGTTTATTGGAGAAATTAGGGGTAGTTGAAACGAAACGTTTTATTGCCGTGATTAACAGAGAAAAACATTTTCCAGAAAATAATGTTAGTTTCGCTATAACAGAAGTTAAAATCGAACGCATGCTATTGATTTCCGGAAAAGAAACTTTCATTCAAAGAACTCGAAAAAAGCATAGCGCTGGCACAGTCTACGACAGTGGGAGAATGTTGCTGTAAAGATGCCGAAACGGCAAGGCTTGATGTGGGAGTCAGGACTGTAGAGCGATATGTAAATGAAGATCAGTAATAAAACATCGTAGCTTGCGGTCTTTGATTTTCATGCTTTTTTAGATATTTCTATGGTTACGGTTGAAAGCCCTGCAGCTAAAACTTTGCGCCAGATTATGCTGGATATCAAATAAGGTCAGGAGGGGTTTGCAATGAAAAAATTGACAGTATTATTTTTAAGCTTTTTGCTTTGCTTTTGCATGTGTGCATGCGGCCAGAAAAAAGAGGAGGCCGTGGAGGAGAAAAAAGCCGTGACGGAATCCGTGACAGAGGAATCCGACGTTTCAGAGGCTATGCCCGAATTTTCGGTGAAAGACCTTGAGGGCAATACGGTTACGAATGATATATTCTCACAGGCGGACATTACGGTGGTGAATTTCTGGGCGACCTACTGCAGCCCGTGTATTAATGAGATGCCCGAGCTTAATGAATGGTCAGAGTCTATGCCGGAGAATGTCCAGATCATAGGCATCGCGGCGGATGTGCCGTCGGAGGATTCCGACCAGTACGCCCTAGCGCAGCAGGTTGTGGAAAAGACAGGCGTGAAATTTGTGAATCTATTGGCGGGAGAGGAATTTAATCCTCTTATCCGGGAGATTGTCGGGGTTCCTACTACATTTTTTGTGGACAGCGAAGGGAAGTTTGTGGGCAGCCCGATTGTCGGCATGGACGTGGCAGGATATAAGAGTTTTGTGGAGGGGTATCTTGATGCATTGGAGTAAAACCTTGAACCAGAAAAAACGGGCGATTCATGCGCTTGTCTCGCTGGCCGCGGCCTGCATGATGGTGTGGGGAATTTACCGGGGCGAGGTGGCTGTCGTCCTTGGAAAGGCGGTCAATGTCTGCCTGGAATGCATCGGATTGGGGTAAGCATATGAGAATCAGTCAGGAAGTAAAAAGGAAAATCATTCAGATTGCCGCATTTGGCTATTCCAACACATATCTTCGCAATTTTGCCGGCGGGCAGCTCTATAAGGGTAGATGGAAACAATTCTGCAATCCGGGGATGAACTGCTATTCCTGCCCGGCGGCAAGGCTCTCCTGCCCCATCGGCGCCATGCAGGCGGTGGGCGGCGCGATGAATTTTAATATAAGCTTTTATGTGATAGGGTTTGTACTGGCGGTGGGAGTCGTATTTGGAAGGGCGGTATGCGGCTATATCTGCCCGTTCGGATTGATACAGGAATTATTATATAAGATACCGTCGCCAAAGAGAAAGCTTTGGAAGGGATTTACCTATGTGAAATATGTCCTTCTGGTCTTTTTTGTCCTGCTGTTCCCGGTATTGATTACAAATGAGCTGGGGATGGGAGCGCCCGCATACTGCGAGTATATCTGCCCGGTAGGAACGCTGGAGGGAGGACTGCCCTTGCTCGCCACCCATCCAGAGCTTAGAAAGGTCATCGGCACACTGTTTTCCGTAAAGGCAGTTATCCTTGTGCTGACGCTGATAGGATGTGTCGTCATCTGCCGCTTTTTTTGCAAGGTGATGTGCCCGCTTGGAGCCATCTACGGCATCCTGAATAAGATCAGCATTTACCACATGGAAGTGGATAAAGAAAGATGTATCTCCTGCGGGAAATGCCGTGGGGTGTGCCCGATGGATGTTGACCCCGTAAACACGCCGGATTCCGCCGAGTGCATCCGCTGCGGGAAATGTACGGTGAGCTGTCCTGAGAACGTACTCTCGCTTAGGTTTCGTGCAGAGTGATTTTGAGAATGTTGTGAACCGTGAAAGATGATTTTTACATAGTAAAACGTGTTCCGAATAGGAGCAGGGCAGAAAATTATGGATTGACAGGACGGAAGAAATGGCTAATTATTAATAATTAAGAAATGGGTTTTCACCGTACATCTTGTTACGGCTTGCTCGTTTCTTTTTTATTGCCAGAATATCATACAGATATTTTCTGCCATTTTCAGCATGGTTAATCAGAAGACGGGCATGGAAGAGATTGTATCTGACAAGCGATAGAAAAAGCGACGAGGTTAAAAAGTTACAGAAAAAAGATGATAGAATTATTAAAAAGATAACTCCAAATATGATAGAAAGGGATATTGGAATATTTATCTGTAACTCTTAGGGTTCTGGTGAAGCTGGTAAGTGTAAGAAGTTTGGATGAATTTCAGGGGATTTCGGACGGCAATTACCCGATGCTTCAGGAAAAAAGGAGAAATTGCAGGAGCCGTATTTGGCCGTGCCGGAAGTGATGCAAATTCAATGGAAGAATATATGAATGATGACGGAACTGTTATTCCATATGAAACTTTTGAAAAGTTTATGGCAGAGAGCAATGTCTCGCCGGACAATGAGGTCTGTTTCTTCTGCGGAACAGGCTGGAGAGCGACTATGCCGCTGCTGCTCGGATATGAGAAAGGGTGGGAGGTTACTTTGTACGATGGCGGCTGGTGGGCATGGACGCGTGACCTTAAAAATAATGAGGTACAGATGCTGACGCCGGATCAGGCAAAGACATGTGCAAGATTTCAGTACGAGGAAAAAGAGGTGACACTAAAAGTCGGTGATAAAGATAAAGAAGTAAATTCTGTTTCTATATTTCCGGCGAGCGGAACGATGCCCCCAGTCCGGTTTAAATCTGACAATACGGATGTAGTGACCGTATCGGAGGATGGAAAAGTGACGGCGGTAGGAGAAGGAACGGCAACAATCAAAATGATTGCGACGGATTTTTCGGGAAGAAATACTTCTTATACTATAACAGTAACAAAATAGATGTCCAAAGCGGTTTTCCAACTCTTAAGACTTTCTGAAATACACTGAATTTCCTTGACAAATCTCTTCCCGGTCGCTATGATAGTCAATAGTTTAAAACCTTAAAGGCGATGAAAAAGAGGAGTACGCACATTTGCCCTGACAGAGAGAGCGGCAAGGAGGCTGAGAGCCGTTTCAGAATGTAAAGTGCGGAAGGTAGCTTTTGAGCCGGATTGCTGAACCGCTGTGTATGCAGAGCCCGCAGGAAGAAGATGCAGATACCTGCAGGGACCGCGGAATCCCGCAGAAACTAGGCAGTCCCGGAGTCGTTCCCGTTATCGAATAAGATGAGATATAGAGCGTTTCTTCTATATAAATAAAGGTGGTACCGCGATGATAAATCGCCCTTTACAGCGTAGAGGGCGGTTTTTTACGTCCTCATTTGTGAAAAGTTTGTGAAAATCTTAGAAACTAAGGAGAGAGAGTATGGGTGAGAATCTGAACAAAACCTACAATCCGAAGGAGATTGAGGCAAAGCTTTATGAGAAGTGGTGTGAGAACAAGTATTTCCACGCGGAGGTGGACAGGGAGAAAAAGCCGTTTACAACAGTGATGCCGCCTCCGAATATTACCGGAAAGCTGCATATGGGCCATGCGTTAGACAATACGCTCCAGGATATCCTGATCCGCTATAAGAGGATGCAGGGGTACAATGCGCTCTGGGTGCCAGGTACGGACCACGCGGCGATTTCCACGGAGGTCAAGGTGACGAACCAGCTTAAGGACGAGGGGATTGATAAGAAGGAGCTGGGGCGCGAGAAATTCCTTGAGCGTACATGGCAGTGGAAAGAGGAGTATGCCGGAACCATCGAGGGACAGCTTAAAAAGCTGGGCGTTTCCTGCGACTGGGACAGAGAGCGTTTCACGATGGACGAGGGATGTTCAAAGGCGGTTGAAGAAGTATTTATCAAGCTTTATGAGGAAGGATATATCTATAAGGGATCGAGAATCATCAACTGGTGTCCGGTGTGTAAGACATCTCTTTCTGATGCAGAGGTTGAGCATGAGGAGCAGGACGGACATTTCTGGCATATCAAGTACCCGCTTGTGGGGAGCGATGATTATCTTGAGATTGCCACGACGCGTCCGGAGACGATGCTCGGCGATACGGCTATCGCAGTTCATCCGGATGATGAGCGTTATAAGGATATCGTAGGCAAAAAGGCGATTCTGCCGCTGGTGGGAAAAGAGATACCGATCGTTGCGGATTCTTACGTTGACAAAGAGTTTGGTACGGGCGCAGTGAAGATCACACCGGCTCATGACCCCAATGACTTTGAGGTGGGAAAGCGCCACAACCTGCCGGAGATCAATGTGATGAATGACGATGCCACCATCAATGAAAACGGCGGAAAGTACGCGGGGATGGACCGTTACGAGGCCAGAAAGCTGATGGTGAAGGAGCTTGAGGAGCAGGGATTATTGGTAAAGATCGTTCCTCACAGCCACAATGTGGGAACTCACGACAGATGTCATACGACGGTCGAGCCGCTTATTAAGCAGCAATGGTTTGTCCGGATGGAGGAACTTGCAAAGCCGGCGATCAATGCTATTAAGACAGGCGAGCTTAAGTTTGTGCCGGAACGTTTTGATAAGATTTATCTGCACTGGCTCGAGAATATCCGTGACTGGTGTATATCCAGACAGATCTGGTGGGGACACAGGATTCCGGCGTACTACTGCGACGAGTGCGGCGAGATAGTCGTATCAAGGACGAAGCCAGAGACTTGCCCAAAGTGCGGCTGTACACATATGACGCAGGACGAGGATACTTTGGATACATGGTTTTCTTCCGCATTGTGGCCGTTCTCCGTGCTTGGATGGCCGGAGAAGACAGAAGACCTCGATTATTTCTATCCGACAGATGTGCTTGTAACAGGTTATGATATCATTTTCTTCTGGGTAATCCGTATGGTATTTTCCGGGTATGCGCATACTGGCAGATCACCGTTCCATACCGTATTCATTCATGGATTGGTAAGAGATTCTCTCGGCCGGAAGATGAGTAAATCTCTTGGAAATGGTATTGATCCGCTGGAGATCATCGACCAGTACGGCGCGGACGCTCTGCGTATGACTCTTGTGACAGGGAATGCGCCGGGGAATGATATGCGTTTTTATAACGAGCGGGTAGAGGCAAGCCGTAATTTTGCCAATAAGGTATGGAATGCATCGCGTTTTATCATGATGAACCTTGGGGACAAAGAGCTTACGGAGCCGACGGGCATGAAGTTCCGCCCGGGGGATAGATGGATCATGTCCAGATGCAATAATCTGGTGAGGGAAGTAACCGAGAATATGGATAAATTCGAGCTTGGTATCGCGCTTGCGAAGCTCTATGATTTCATATGGGATGAGTTCTGCGACTGGTATATCGAGCTGGCCAAATACCGCATCTATCATGCGGATGAAGATGCAGAGAGCGCCAATGATGCATTGTGGACCTTGAGAGAGGTTCTTAAGAAAGCGTTGAAGCTTCTACACCCGTATATGCCATTTGTAACAGAGGAAATCTACAGTAAGCTTATACCAGAGGAGGATTCTCTTATGATGTCCCAGTGGCCGGAATATGACGAGAACTTAAATTCTCCGATGGCCGAGAGAATTGTAGACCATTATAAAGAGATTATCCGCGGTGTCAGAAATGTCCGGGCTGAGATGAACGTTCCGAACTCCAGAAAAGCGAAGGTATATATTGTATGCGAAGATAAAGAGCTGTGTACGGGACTTTCCTGCTTTGGCGATGCGGCACAGACAATGGCGGCGGTAAGTGAGCTGATCATTCAGAATGATAAGGAAGGAATTGCAAAAGACGCAGTATCGATCGTAGTTCCGGATGCGTCGGTATATGTACCCCTTGAGGAGTTAATTGATTTTGAGCAGGAAATTGAACGTCTTGCGAAAGAAGAAAATCGCCTCACGAAAGAAATTGCCCGCGCTGAAGGAATGCTCAATAATGAAAGATTTGTAAGCAAAGCTCCGAAGTCAAAGGTTCAGGAAGAAAAGGAAAAGCTTGAGACATACCGCCAGATGATGGCAGAGGTACAAGACAGGCTTAACGGATTAAAAGCAAGATAGAATCGCAGCAGGCAGTGATGCCTGACAGGGTGGGAGATTACATTATATTATGAAAAAAATCCAATTTAAAAAGCCCGATATAAAGGGAGCATTTCATAAGCTTAAGAACCTGAAAAAAGAGGATGTCAAGGCATATTGGAAGGCGAAAAGAGAACGGCGCCAGAGAATTATCGAGAAGCAAAGAAATAGTGCGTTTGCCAAAAAGATGCGGCCGGTCTATAAAGTGATGAATCGCTTTTCTCTGGTGTTCCATGCCCTTCTTGCATGTTTGATCAATTATGTGATCGAGGCGATATCGCGACATTCGTTGATTGAGGCATGGAGCTATATGACGGAGACGCCGCTGGTATTTTTATACAATGCGTTTATGATCTTTATGACGTTTTCTGTTGTGTATCTGTTTAAGAGAAGAGTATTTATGCGTATTATTATCAGTGTGATTTGGCTGCTGCTTGGAGTCGCCAATGGATATATGCTTCTGAAACGTGTAACACCGTTTAATGCACAGGATCTGAAAGTTGCTACAGATGCAGTCTCATTGATCAATAATTATTTTAATGGATTTGAGCTTATTATGCTCGGCGTTGGAATTACAGCAGTCACAGTATGGGTGATATCCATGTGGAGACGCGGAGGACAATATAATGGAAAGCTTCACCGTATCTGGGCTGCAGGTGGAATTGTAATCTGTGCGGCATTGTATGGGTTTATTACGGACGCGGCTATTGATAAGAGAGTGGTGTCTACTTATTTTGGGAATATTGCATTTGCTTATGAGGATTACGGCCTGCCGTATTGTTTTATGGCAAGTGTGTTTAACACAGGAATCAATGAACCGAATGAGTACAATAAAAAGACGATGGCGGAGATTACGGATAACGGCGGCATTGTGAAGAATGAGACAGGACTTAAGGATAATGAAAAGCCGAATATTATCTTTGTTCAGTTGGAGTCTTATTTTGATGTAGCAGAGGCAGAGTTCTTTAAGACATCAAAGGATGCAAGCCCGAATCTCAGGAAGATGTATGAAAATTATTCTTCCGGATATTTTAAAGTGCCGTCAGTAGGCGCCGGGACGGCCAATACAGAGTTTGAGGTTTTGACGGGTATGAATCTGAGGTATTTTGGCCCTGGAGAGTATCCTTACAAGACGGTGCTGAAGGAGCGGCAGAGCGAGAGCGCGGCTTCCGCGCTTAACGCTCTCGGATATGGAACGCATGCCCTTCACAATAATGGCGGCAATTTTTACAGTCGTGCAAAGGTCTTTGACCATATTGGATTTGACTCCTATACGAGCAAGGAATTTATGAATATTCTTCAGTTTACTGAAAATGGATGGGCAAAGGATGATATATTGATTCAACATATTACAGAAGCGATGGATACAACAGAGCAGCAGGATTTTGTTTTTTGCGTGAGCCTTCAGGGGCATGGAGATTATCCAGAGAGCAAGGTGATCGAGAATCCGGAAATTACTGTAAAAGGAATTGAAGATGAAGCACTGAAAAATAAGTGGGAATATTATGTGAATCAGGTATACGGTATGGATGAATTCGCGGGGAATCTTGTAAAAGCGGTGGAAGACAGGGGAGAGCCTTCGGTTATCGTCTTTTATGGAGACCACCTGCCGACGCTTGGGCTTAAAGCGGAGGACCTTAAGGGACGGTATCTTTATAATACCAATTATGTTATCTGGGATAATATCGGCCTTAAGAAGGAGGACAGGAATATTCCGGCTTATCAGATCATGGCGGATGTTTTTGAACGTCTGGACATCCATTCAGGAACTGTGTTCAATTATCATCAGGAGCGCAGGCAGACGAATGGATATCTGGAGGATTTGGAGCTTTTACAGTATGATATTCTTTATGGAAAGCGGTATGTTTATGGAGATGGAGACATGCCGGTGAAAAAGCCGCATATGGTGATGGGTGTCCGGGATGTATCGGTAACGGATGTGATCGAGCATCTCGACGGAAGCAGCAGTCTGTATGGAGAGAATTTTACGAGTAATAGTAAGGTGTTTGTCAATGGAGTCAGGCAGAAAAGCACTTTTCTTAATAACACGAGAATTGAATTGCCAGAGACGATTTTGAATGAAGGGGATATCGTATCAGTGATTCAGATGGGATCCAGTAGTACAGTATTTCGGACTTCTAATGAATATGTTTATCAGGGAGGGAAACTTGTAGTACAGGAGGGAACCGGAACTGACACATCAAAGTCGTGGCAGGAGCAGGAGCCGTTGGAAGAAAAGTAAACGGAGTTAATTATGTCAGATAGAATACCACAAAACTATAAAGAGGCAGTGAAGTATATTGAAGAGCTTCCGCGGTATACGAAAAAGCATTCTCTGCAGCATACAAGGCAGTTTCTTGAGAGGCTTGGAAATCCAGGATATGACAGAAAGATTATTCATGTGGCGGGAACAAATGGAAAAGGTTCCGTATGTGCATATATGCAGGCGGTTTTGGAGGCTGAGGGGAAGAGTACCGGCTTTTTTACCTCGCCTCATCTTTTGAAGATTAATGAGCGAATACAGATCATGCGCAGTCCTGTTGATGATGATACTTTTTACCGTGTTTTTTTAAGGACATTTGAGACGGTGCAAAGGATGCGGGAATACGGTTTTGAGCATCCTTCTTACTTTGAATTCCTCTTCGGAATGGGAATGACGGCATTTGCTGATTCAGATGTCGAATACATTATTCTTGAGACGGGGCTTGGAGGAAGACTGGATGCTACCAATGCGCCGGAATATCCGTTCCTTACAGTGATTACGTCTGTCAGTCTTGATCATACGGAGATTCTTGGCGATACGATCGAACAGATTGCATATGAAAAGGCGGGGATCATAAAAGAGAAGGTTCCGGTCTTTTTCGACGGAAGCAGTCATGAGGCGTCGAAGGTAATTCGTCAGATTGCGTCAGAACATCAGGCTCCTTGTAGAGAAATTACGAATCATGCGTACGAAATTCGGGAAGTAAGCCGAAACCGTATTGCTTTTTTGAGAAAGAATGCGTATGATAAGGGTATTACATGGTGTGTCCCCATCTGCGGAATATATCAGGTGAAGAATGCAGAGCTTGCACTTCAGGCTCTGGAATATGTGTTTGAAGGCAGTGCGATTGACTGGGAGAAGTGGAAGAGTGCGGTTGCATCAGTCAGATGGGAAGGGAGGATGGAGCTTGCCGCGCCTCATCTGACAGTGGACGGAGCGCATAATCCCGGGGCGTTAGAGGCGTTTGTACAGAGTATATATATGCTTCCGAAGGATCAGTGGGAATTGCCGGTGATTATATTTTCGGCAGTGTCGGACAAGAAATATGAGCAGATGATTGCTTATCTTTGCAGGAAGATAAAAGCCAAGGCATATATTGTGACAGAAATTGACGACAAGCGAAGAGTTCCCGTAAAAGAACTGGGAGAGATTTTTGGTAAATATACGTCTGTTCCGGTATATCAGAGGAACAAGATAGAAGAAGTGATAGATACAGCTTACAAGGTTAGGGGTGACAGCGAGATTTATTGTCTTGGCTCTCTATACCTCGTGGGCGCTGTGAAAAAATATCTGGCAGGAGGTAATGAATGATGTTAGATTTTGCGGAAGAATTGAAAAAATTCCAGCCAAGCCTGGAGGTAGAGGATATCGAAGGCGCGGTTTATCAGGAGGACCTGACCGATATGACGGATATTCTGCGTGAGATGATAGAACAGACGAAGTAGCGGGATAAAAGGGGTTATATAGTCTATGGAATATACAACAAAGCTGATGTACCAATCAAATTATTGGTACAATGACGGTCTGAAGAAGGCGGATATTCGTGATATGAGCGGGGCGGTCACATCTCTTCGGCGCAGTCTTCAATACAACAGAGTGAATATTGACGCGAGAAATCTTCTGGGGCTTGTTTACTATGGCAGGGGAGATGTAGTTGAAGCGCTTGTGGAGTGGATTCTGAGCAAGAATTTCCAGCCGGAGGATAATCTTGCGGATTATTATATCGGGAAGATACAGGAGGTTCCGGGAGAGCTTGAGAGTATTAATCAGGCGGTGAAGTTATTCAATCAGAGTATTGAGCTGGCCGGGCAGAACGGTGAAGATCTGGCGATCATCCAGCTTAAAAAGGCATTGGCAGTACATCCGTCTTATGTAAAAGCGCATCAGCTTCTGGCGCTTCTTTATATACAGACAGAGCAGTTTTCGGCGGCGAGGAAGGAGCTTAGAACAGCTCATAAGCTGGATACTACGGATGAGATCACGCTTCGGTATATGCATGAGATTACGCAGATTCGAAAATCCCGTCCAAGCCGGGCCAGAGACAGAGGAAAAGGAGAAGGGACGAAGCAGACTGTCACCTACAATATCGGAAACGAGACGATCATTCAGCCGGCTTCTTCCGTTTTTAAGGAGAATTCAGGGCTTCATACATTTTTAAATATTGCAATCGGCGTGCTTGTGGGTGCTGCGGTCATGTGGTTTCTGATCATGCCTGCCGTATCGGTAGGAAGGCAGAAGAAGCTCAATGAGCGGGTTGTATCATTCAGTGATAAGATTGCGACGCAAGAGGCGCAGATCAGCGCTCTTAAGACAGAGCTGGAGGAATATCGGGTGAATACTGAGGAGAGCGAGGATTTGAAGGCACAGTCTGCATCCACACAGGAAAGCTATGAGATCGTACTTGATGTTGCCAAACATTTTGCGGCAGAGGATATGAGTGATAAAGAGATGCTGGAACAGATGCTTAAGGTGTCTCCGGATACACTTGGAGAAGCAGGAAAGAGTCGGTATGATGATGTTGCAAATGACCTGTTTCCGCGGATGTGCGAGAAGCTTTACGGCACTGCAGAGGAAGAATTTGAATCCGGTGATTATGACGGCGCGATCAGCAGTCTTGAGAAAGTCGTAAAGATGGATGAAGGTTATCAGGACGGGAAGGCTCTCCTTTTGCTTGCCCAGACTTTTGAGAAGAAGGGAGAACAGGATAAGGCAAATATCCGTTATCAGAAGCTCGTAGAGAAATATAAAGATACAGCGTCGGCGCAGACGGCGCAGACGGCGCTGGATGAACAAAACAGCCAGAACAGCCGGGAAGGACAGAATAATCAGGACGGGCAGGATGATCAAAGCACTCAGGACAACGAGGGAGATCAGGATGATCAAAGCACTCAGGACAACGAGGGAGATCAGGAAGACCAAAATGATAATGAATAAACAGAATAGATAGAATTACGAAAGAAAAGGATATGCAAGGGCGCATATCCTTTTTCTAATATCTAAAACTATGAAGGAGGGCATATATGAAGTATCAGGTTCAGGAAAATTGTCTGACGATTTTTCTGCCAAGTGAAATTGACCATCATAACTCAGAGGAGTTAAGAAGGGAGTCGGACCATCTGATAGAGAGAAATCATATCCGTTATGTGATTTTTGATTTTAAGGAGACGGATTTTATGGACAGCTCCGGAATCGGAGTAATTATGGGAAGGTATCGGAGAATCTTTATGCTGGGCGGAGAAGTTTGCGCAGTGCATGTAAATGAGAGAATGAGAAAAATATTAACCATGTCCGGAGTGACAAAAATAATGCAGATATATGAGGAGGATAATTAGATGGAAAACACGAATGAAATGCAGGTGATTTTTGACAGCCGTTCATCGAACGAGTCATTTGCAAGGGTGACGGTGGCTTCTTTTATGACAGCTTTAAACCCTACGGTAGAAGAGGTGTCTGATGTAAAGACTGCAGTGTCGGAGGCGGTAACCAATGCGATTATCCATGGCTATGAAAGTGAGATACATAATATATCCATACACTGCCGCACAGAAGGGCAGACGCTTTATCTTGAAGTCAGGGACGAGGGGAAAGGAATTGAAGATATTAAACAGGCGATGGAACCGCTGTATACCAGCAAGCCTGAGCTTGAGCGTTCTGGTATGGGATTTTCTTTTATGGAGGCGTTTATGGATAAGCTGGAGGTAGAATCTTCGCCTGGAATGGGAACTGTTGTGAAGATGGAAAAAACAATCGGAAAAGGACGGAGATTATGGACCGCACAATCGCTTTAATTCAGAAATCTCACCAGGGGGATGAAGAAGCAAGAGCACAGCTTGTAGAAGAGAATGGGGGATTAGTCTGGAGTATCGTAAAACGATTTTATAATCGCGGGGTGGAAGCGGAAGATTTGTTTCAGATAGGAAATATCGGCCTGTTAAAAGCGATTGATAAATTTGACCTGAATTATAATGTGAAGTTTTCCACCTACGCGGTTCCTATGATCTCCGGGGAGATTAAGAGGTTCCTCAGAGACGACGGAATGATCAAAGTCAGCCGTTCGCTGAAGGAGTTGGCATACAAGGCGTATCTTTGTCAGGAGCGGCTTGTAGAAACACTTGGAAGAGAGCCGTATATTTCAGAGATTGCGAAGGAACTGGATGTGTCAACAGAGGAGCTCACGATGGCGATGGAGGCAAGCGGCGATATTGAGTCGCTGCAAAAATCAATTTACCAGAAAGACGGACAGGAGATCCGATTAATGGACAAGCTTCCGGGGCAGGAAAGACAGGAGGACAGGATTGTGGATCATATAGTGCTTGACCATCTTCTTATGTCTCTGGATTCAAAGGAGCGGCAGTTGATTTACCTTAGGTATTTTGCAAACCGTACGCAGACACAGGTGGGGGAAGAACTCGGTATCTCGCAGGTACAAGTCTCCAGAATGGAAAAGAAAATCTTAAAACAGATGAGAGATAAGATATGACCAATTTTAGCGTATATTTTCTTTGTGTATATTTTAAAAGAAAAGCAGCATACTAACAAAAAAACAAAGGAAGGTGTCAGTATGGAAGAAGCGAGAAAAAAGCTCAGGCTCTGCCTGGCTCTTGTAGTGGCGCTGGCAGTCATTGTCGGGCTGATCTATTATTTCGGCGATGCAAAAAAGGGCAGGGATATGAGCGAGGGCACACTGGTAAAGAAGACAGAAAGTGACAGGAAAATGTCGGCGGCGGATGTCGGAGGTTATTATGGCATCTGGAAGTGATACAATCTATGTAAAAGCGGACCGTAATGTTGAGGTGACAAAACCTGAGGTAACGTTAGGAGATGTCATAAAGATCGAGTGTGTCAATTCTTCTGTTGTTTCCAGAGTGAAGACTTTGAAGCTGTTGAAATTTCATGATACGGATAAGAAGAACCAGAACCGGACTTCTGTTTCGATCTTAAAGGTGATTGAATGTATTCATGAGGTATATCCAAACGCAGACATCCAGAATATGGGAGAGACAGATTTTATCGTTACTTTAGAGGAACAGAGGACGGCAGGGCAGGCTGTCCATTGGATCAAGACATTTTTTGTTGTTGTCATTACCTTTTGCGGCGCCGCATTTTCTATTATGGCATTTAATAACGATGTTGATGTAACAAAAATGTTCGGTCAGGTATATGTAAGCCTTACAGGAACTGAAAGCTCTGGTTTTACGATTCTGGAACTGTCGTACTGCATTGGGGTGATCATAGGGATTCTTACATTTTTTAATCATTTTGGTAAAAAGAAATTTACGGTGGACCCGACACCGATGGAAGTAGAGATGCGTCTTTATGAGAATGACATCCAGACGACGCTGATTGAAGATTTCTCGCGGAAGGGGAAGGAATTGGATGTGGGCAGCACAAGTCATTCTGGCAATTCTCGGACTTAGCGCAGGGCTGGCGGTGTCGGCAGGTCTTTTTTCTTTTATTATCGGGTTGGGAGTTATCTCGGATTTTGCCGACCGCACACACACAGGGGAACATATTCTTCTTTATGAGGATAGTGTGGCGCTTGGAGGAATGCTCGGAAATATATTCTGGGTGTACCAGATTGCCATACCGGGGGGTTCATATTTACTTCCGGTGTTCGGTCTGTTTGGAGGTATCTTTGTAGGATGCTGGTCAATGGCGCTGGCGGAGATCCTGAATGTATTTCCTATATTTATCAGGCGCGCGAAGATTATCAAATGTGTCCCGTATCTTATAGCGGCCATGGCGATAGGAAAAGGAATCGGAGCGCTTATATTCTTTTACCGTGGATGGTAGGTAAAAGCAGCTTGGAAGGAGAGGATAGAGTGGATAGAAAAAAACAGCAGGAAGCATATGAAAATTACGTCAAGAAAAAAACGCCTGTGCATAATCTGCCGGTAAACATGACGAAGGCATTTATTACAGGCGGCATTATCTGTGTGATTGGGCAGAGCATCTTGAATTATTGTGAAAAAATGGGACTTGATAAAGATATAAGCGGTGGATGGACTTCGATGATACTCATACTTTTGAGTGTCGTTCTGACTGCCCTTAATGTCTATCCCAGGATTGCAAAATGGGGCGGCGCGGGAGCGCTTGTTCCAATTACTGGATTTGCCAATTCCGTGGCAGCTCCGGCGATTGAATTCCAGAAGGAAGGTCAGGTCATGGGAATCGGCTGTAAGATCTTTACGATTGCGGGGCCGGTGATCTTATACGGCATATTTACGAGCTGGGTATTGGGCTTCCTGTACTGGATTGGGAAGATTGCAGGAATCTTTTGATTCCGACATCATTATGTAAAAAGGCAGGTATGATTATGACACAGGGATTACAGAGTATTGCGTTTGAACAGTCGCCTTATGTGGTGTCAAGTGCGTCCGTTGTCGGGAAAAAGGAGGGCGAGGGGCCGCTTGGGAAAATGTTTGATATGGTGGAGACAGAGAATCTTTTCGGCGAGGACAGTTGGGAGGCAGCGGAGAGCACCATGCAGAAGGAGGCGTGTCTTTTGGCTATGGGAAAAGCGCATCTTCACAAAGAAGATGTACGGTTTCTGTTCGGCGGCGACCTGCTCCGTCAGGGGATTGCCACGTCGCTTGGAGTAATGGAATTCGGGATTCCGATGTTTGGTCTTTTTGGCGCATGTTCCACGTCAGGGGAGGCGTTAGCGCTCGCTTCTATGAGTGTGGCGGCAGGATATGGAGATTATATGCTTGCGGTGACGTCCAGTCATTTTGGAAGCGCGGAGAAAGAATTTCGTTTTCCTCTGAGCTATGCGAATCAGAGGCCGTTGTCCGCCCAGTGGACAGTGACGGGAAGCGGCGCATTTTTAGTAGGAAGAAAACGCAGCCATGTAAGAATTACAGGAATAACTGTAGGAAAAATTGTTGATTTCGGGTTGAAAGACTCCCAGAATATGGGTGCGTGTATGGCTCCGGCCGCTGCGGATACCATTGAAACAAATCTGAAGGATTTTGGGCGGGAGCCTGATGATTACAGCCGGATCATTACCGGAGATCTGGGATATGTAGGGCAGAGTATTCTGTTTGATTTGATGAGGGGTAAGGAGATAGATATTAAGAAAAATCATATTGATTGCGGAATGATGATTTTTGACCAGAACAAACAGGACACGCATGCCGGAGGAAGCGGCTGCGGTTGTGCTGCTTCGGTTTTATCTTCCTATATACTTCCAAAGCTTGAGAGAGGCGAATGGAAAAAAGTGCTTTTCGTACCTACGGGGGCGTTGATGTCTACGGTAAGCTTTAATGAGGGCGCAAGCGTACCGGGCATTGCCCACGGGATCGTATTGGAGCACTGTTAGGGAAGATAAGTTTTTGAGGTACAGGAAGGAGAGTGTGTGTATGGATTATATCAATGCATTCTGGGTAGGAGGGCTGATTTGTGCTCTTGCCCAGATACTGCTGGATCGGACAAAACTCATGCCAGGAAGAGTTATGGTGCTTCTGGTATGTGTCGGAGCCGTTCTGGGAGCGCTTCATATCTACCAGCCGATTCAGGATTATGCGGGAGCAGGGGCAAGCGTACCATTGGCGGGATTCGGGAATCTCTTGTGGAAAGGTGTGAAGGAGGCTGTTGATAAGGAGGGATTTATTGGTATCTTTCTTGGCGGCTTCAAGGCAAGTGCAGTAGGAATCTCAGCGGCGCTTGTGTTTGGGTATCTGGCATCGTTAATTAGTGAGCCGAAGATGAAGAAGTAATAGCGGCTTATAGGTATAATATTGTAAATAATTGACAAGAAAAATAAAAATAACTGTAAATTATCATTTATAATTGCATATTGTTTTCGCAGCCGCTGCATGATATTGTGAATTTAGTATTTAACTGATACATGGGAGGAAAACAATGGAATACATGAATATTATCATACCATTCGCAGGCGGACTTGGAATGTTCATCTATGGTATGCAGATTATGGCGCAGGGGCTTGAGAATGCAGCAGGTAATAGGATGAAGTCGTTGCTTGAGATACTGACGAAGAACAAATTTATGGGAGTTCTTCTCGGCGCTGCGATTACGGCAGTCATTCAGAGTTCGTCCGCGACGACGGTTATGGTTGTCGGATTTGTAAATGCCGGGCTTATGAATCTTACGCAGGCGATGGGCGTGATCATGGGAGCCAATATTGGGACGACGGTTACAGGATGGCTTGTGTCTTCTGTGGAATGGGCGGAGTTTTTAAGCCCGTCAAAGCTGGCTCCGGTTGCGGTGATTGTCGGCGTCATTGTGATGTTGACGGGGAAGAGGCGTTCAACGAAGGATATATCCAGTATTATTATTGGTTTTGGACTTTTGTTTATTGGCATTACTACGATGTCGGAGGCGGTGGAGCCTTTAAGAGAGTATGAAGGATTTGTCAATATGTTTGTAGTTCTTGGGAAAAGTCCGATTCTTGGTATTCTGGCAGGAGCTTTGGTGACTGCCATCATTCAGAGCTCCTCCGCATCGGTCGGTATCCTGCAGAGCCTTGCGGCAGCAGGACTGGTACCGTTCAGCGCGGCGATTTATATTATCATGGGACAGAATATCGGTACCTGTGTGACGGCGATCCTATCCGGACTTGGCGCAAAGAAGAATGCCAAGACGGCGGGACTTATGCATCTTTTGTTTAATGTGATCGGTACAGTGATATTCAGTGCCGTGGTCATCGTCTACTTTGAACTTATGAATCCGCAGGCAGGAGTAGGGGCTATTACTCAGACTCAGATCAGTTTGGTTCATACGATCTTTAACATTGGGACGACAGTACTTTTATTCCCGGCATCTAACCTGATTATAAAGCTGGCGAGGAAAATCGGCAATGTCAATGAGGATGAGCAGGATCGGTCAAAGGTGCTTCTGGATGAGCGTTTGCTTGAAACCCCGGGTATTGCCCTGCAGTCTACAATCAATGAAGCAATCCGTATGGGAGATCTTGTTGTGGAGACGATGGAGACCGCGCGGAACATCTTATTTACCAAGGATCAGAAGGGGATCGACAGGCTTAAGGAAGATGAGGATACTGTGGATAAGCTGTGTGCGGGGATTACAGATTACGCAGTAAAATTAAGCACTATGCAGATCAGCGAAAAGGAGCATGAGACGGTAGCGCGTCTTTTGCAGATTCTGTCGGATGTCGAGCGTGTGAGTGATTATTGCGAAAATATTTCCGAGTATGCAGAGACTCTGCTGCAAAAGAAAGTGGCATTCTCCGATATAGCAAGAGAGCATATGGAGGAAATGATGTCAGAGACAATAGACAGCTATCGGTATTCAATAGAAGCATTTAAAGAAGGCAGTACACAGAAGGCTCTGAAAGTAATCGAGAAAGAAACGAAGATTGATGAACTGGAGCTTCGGCTTCGTACGAAGCATATCGCGCGTCTGGCAGATAACAAGTGCAGTACAGAAGCGGGAATCGTCTTCCTCGATGCACTTGTGGGTCTGGAGCGTATCTCGGACCATGCAAGGAATATTGCGGAAGAAGTATTGAAGGGATAGATAAGAACAGATCATACAGAGTATATCGAGCATGAGAAATCTGCCTGTGCAGGGAGGATTTCTCATGCTTTTTGTTTGGTGGCAGCACTGCTGATCCATTCTATGGCTTCGTTTAGTCCTTCCAGAGAAAAAGGGAATTCATTCCACTGTTTATCCTCGTCAGGCGTCGCTTCGAAGCACCAGGGTTCAGGATAGATGCAGGCTTTGATCTTATCATCTGAGCCGCATAGATAGTAGCGGGTTCCAGCGTGAGAGCCAGTATAATTCTCCTTTTTTAAAAAATTAACAGATAATCCGGGGGTAGCAATCATGGCATAGTTTCCTTTCATTTTTACCCCCATATCTTAACATAAAGGTAAGAGGGAAGCAATCTTAAGAATTTTTTTTGTTTTTCTAATGAAAGTATTTCGTATTCTGTGTTATGATAGATAAAAATAGGGATAAAAGGATGATGTACATATATGGAACAGGTAATTCAGGTCAGGAACCTGTATAAACTTTATAAAGTCGGGGATGAGACAGTCCGCGCATTAGACGGGGTGGATTTCGACATACATCATGGAGAGTTCTGTGCGATTGTAGGAACATCTGGTTCCGGCAAGTCTACACTTCTTAATATGCTTGCCGGTCTTGAGAAGCCTACGAAGGGTTCTATCGTGATTGGAGGCCAGCACATCGAGCATCTCAAAGAGAATGAATTGGTTGCGTTCCGGAGGAATAATGTCGGTTTTATCTTTCAGTCATTCCATCTGATGGGGATGATGAATGCGGTAGAGAATGTGGCGCTGCCTTTGACATTCCGGGGGGAGGATAAAAGGATTCGGACCAAGAAAGCGAATCAGATGCTTAAGCTTGTAGGTCTTCAAAAGCATAGAAAGCATATGCCGAATCAGATGTCGGGCGGTCAGCAGCAGAGGGTAGGAGTTGCCAGAGCGCTGGTGGTGAATCCAAAGATTATATTTGCGGATGAGCCGACCGGCAATCTGGATTCACATACATCTGAAGATGTGATGAGGCTGATGCAGAGGGTAGTCAGGGAGCAGAAGAAGACGCTTGTTATGGTTACTCATGACAATCATCTGGCAACTTATGCAGACAGGGTTTTTCACATCAGCGACGGAAAAATTATAAAAATAGAAGAACGTGACAGAACGAGGGAGGAAGAAAGATAATGAGCAGATGGAAGGAATTCATGAGAGGAACAGCAGCAGTGCTTGCGGCAGTGGTACTTGCCGGAACAGGAATAGGGATGCCGGTGAAGGCGACAGAAGTAACATCGGATATAGAATGGAAAATTGTCGATAATGAAGTGCCGGAATTTACATACCAAAAGTCTCAGGATATTAAAATGTTTATTAAAAATAATGGAGATGAGATTTCAAACGTAAAAATAGAACCAGAGATAGATGATGAAAACATTTCCAAATGGCCGTTTAAAAAGGATAATCAAGATGATGTATATGAGATAGAACGTATTGCAAAAAATGACAAAAATGAGTCAATTAAATTTTCATTTACAGAAAGAGATAACATTGG
>OFFJ01000435.1_pt1 | contig 34583 bp, 29 predicted proteins | sample 1521261 | NCBI WGS metagenome assembly OFFJ01 (sample SAMEA3504122, study PRJEB24116) | mouse gut metagenome | biome: mouse gut; feature: mouse-associated habitat; material: faeces | place: Denmark | collected 2011 | reverse complement strand
ACAAACTCGAGATCGCAGAGCCAAATTTGAAATTTGGCTCGCGGCCTTCGCAAAAAAACTGCTTCGGCATGGAGGGAAAATATGAGTATGAATATTGTATGTCTGGATCTGGAGGGAGTGCTGGTGCCGGAGATTTGGATCGCTTTTGCTGAGGCGAGCGGGATTTTGGAACTCAGGCGGACGACCAGAGACGAGCCGGATTATGATAAATTGATGCACTGGAGGCTGGGAGTGCTGCGGGAGCATGGCCTGGGCCTGCAGGAGATACAGGACACGATCGCGACCATCGATCCGCTGCCGGGTGCGAAGGAATTTCTGGACGAACTTCGCAGTATGACGCAGGTGATCATTATCAGTGATACATTCACGCAGTTTGCGGGGCCGCTGATGAAAAAGCTGGGCTGGCCGACGCTTTTCTGTAATTCTCTCGAGGTGGCGCCGGACGGGGAGATCACGGGCTTCCGGATGCGGATCGAGAATTCCAAGCTGTCTACGGTGAAAGCGTTACAATCCATTGGCTTTGAGACGATCGCCGCCGGTGACAGTCATAACGATCTGGATATGATCCGGGCCGGCAGGGCGGGATTTCTGTTCAGGAGTACGGAGCAGATCATCAGGGAGAATCCGCAGCTTCCGGCTTACGAGACGTATGAGGAACTGATGGCGGCGATCCGGAATGCGTTATAAAGGAAAAAGCGTCACGTGAAGGAGACTGATCGGGTGAAAATTGAATATGCCAAAAAGGCAGTAAAATATATTGAATCTTTAGACAAACCTACAAAACAGAGGATTAAAGCCGGTATTATCGGTTTGACAGAAAATCCGCCGAAAGGTGATATTATCAAGAAACTTGTCGTGGCCTGGGATCCGGATTATACAAAGGTCACACCGTCAGAAAGAAAAGAACTTGAAGATGCGGAAAGAGATATGATAGAGAATGGAACGGTTTCGCATGAAGCTATTAATTGGGACTGAAAAAGTGTTCCGGCGTTCCGGACGGTTTTTTAGTCTGGCAGTGATTTTATGGATTATCATGAGTATTACCCTGACAGCCTGTTTTCCCAAGCGAGGCAGGGCAGAGCCTTATTCTGCATCGTTCTTTGCCATGGATACTTATATGACGTTTACGGTATATGATGACGATGCAAAAGCGGCAAAAGAGGCGCTGCAGCAGGCACAGGAGGAGATCGAGGCATTGGAGGCGCTGTGGTCGGTCACCGATGAAGACAGTGATATTTATGCGTTAAATCACAGCGGCGGTCAGCCTGTAACGGTTCGGGACGAGACGGCCGGGCTGCTTTCGTTTGCCGTAAAAATGGCGCAGGAGACTGACGGAGCGTTGGAACCGACGCTGTATCCTGTGCTGACGGCGTGGGGATTTACAACGGAAGGAAACCGGATACCTGCGGCGGAAGAGATTGAAAGGCTTTTGGAATGTGTCGGCTATGACCGGGTGAAGGTGGAAGGAAGCCATGTCACTCTGGAGGATGGCATGATGCTGGATCTGGGTTCCGTCGGCAAAGGGTATGCCGGTGACCGGGCAGAACAGATTCTCATAGAAAGGGGCATAAATTCTGCGCTTCTGGATATCGGCGGCAATATTCAGGCCGTGGGCGCCAGGCCGGACGGCAGTGACTGGCGGCTGGGACTGCGCAGTCCTTTCGGGGAAGGGTTATTCGGGACGCTGCAGATCTCAGATCGTGCGGTGGTCACCTCTGGAAATTACGAGCGTTATTTTATTGGTGAGGACGGTGTCCGCTATGGTCATATCATTGATCCGGAGACGGGATATCCCGTGAATAACGGACTTGCTTCCGTTACGATTATTGCCGGGGACGGGAAGCTGTGTGATGCACTCTCCACGTCGCTTTTTGTCATGGGGCTTTCGGATGCGGTCGCTTATTGGAGGACGCATCAGGAGGAGCAGCCGTTTGACATGATACTGGTCACGGAAGACAGGGAAATTTACCTGACGGAAGAAATTAAAGATAAATTTAATTTGCAGAAAGAGTGCGCGGATATGGTCGTTTATCCGGTCACATCGTCTGCTGCAGAAGGGCAAAACCGGTAATTACAAATTTCGACCGTGAGATTTATATCTGACAAAAGCTGTGCATATATGCCGAAAACAGTAGAAAAATGAAATTATAGGTAGATTTAATTTAAACATAAATAGAAAAATGCAGTCTGTCAGCAATGACAGGACTGCATTTTTTCTTGTCTTTTTTGTTTGCTACAATAAAATATATGTCGTTATATAACTCGCGTTACTCTCGATACAGATTCTTGATCACAACCAGTGTCAGCAGCAGAAGAATGGCGCCTACCGGCATGGAGATCCATGCGCTCTGAGTAAATCCGGCTACAATATAAGTGATAAAGGAGATCACGGCTACTACGATAACATAAGGCAGCTGGGTGGATACGTGATTGACATGGTCACATTGTGCACCCGCAGAAGCCATGATCGTGGTATCGGAGATCGGAGAACAGTGATCGCCGCATACCGCTCCCGCCATACAGGCGGAGATGGAGATGATCATCAGCTGTGGATTGGTATTCATAAATACATTCACCACGATCGGAATGAGAATACCGAAGGTTCCCCAGGAGGTTCCGGTGGAAAATGCCAGGAAACATGCCACGATAAAAATGATCGCCGGCAGGAAGTTCATAAAAGATCCGGCGCTCTTCTGTACTGCATCGGCTACAAATACGGCTGCTCCCAGCGAATCGGTCATGGCTTTCAGTGTCCAGGCAAAGGTGAGAATCAGGATTGCCGGAACCATGGCCTTGAAGCCGTCGGGCAGGCAGCCCATACAATCTTTAAAGCTTAAGACTCTGCGGATCAGATAGATGATGATGGTCAGGATCATGGCGCAGATGCTGCCCAGCGCAAGGCCGACGGAAGCATCGGAATTGGAAAAGGATTCGACGAAACCGGCACCGTCAAAAAATCCGCCGGTATAGATCATACCGATGACACAGCAGGCAATCAGCATGATGATAGGGATCAGGAGGTCGATTACTTTTCCTTTCGGATTTACGATTTCTGTCTCCTGCGTGGCATCTTTTTTGCCGGTGGAGAACAGATCGCCTTTGAGTGCATTGGCTTCATGAGATTTCATAGGGCCAAAATCAACTTTCATGAGTATCAGTGCGATCATCATAACGATGGTGAGAATCGCGTAAAAGTTATAGGGAATGGCACGGATAAAAATGGAAAATCCGTCTTCGCCCTCCACGAAACCGGAAACTGCCGCTGCCCAGGAGGAGATTGGCGCAATGATACAGACAGGTGCCGCGGTGGCATCGATCAGGTAGGCCAGTTTGGCCCGGGAAACTTTGTGCTCATCCGTGACGGGTTTCATGACACTGCCAACGGTGAGACAGTTGAAATAATCGTCGATAAAGATCAGGACACCCAGCGCGACGGTGGCAAGCTGTGCCCCGGCCCGTGTCTTAATCTTTTCTTTTGCAAAATGTCCGAAGGCTGCGGAACCGCCGGCTCGATTCATCAGGCTTACCATGGCGCCCAGGATCACAAGAAATACCAGAATACCTACGTTGTAGCCATCGGAAAGGACTGAGACGAAGCCGTCGTTGAAAATGTGCGTCAGTGTTCCCTCGAAGGAAAAGCCGGAATAGAACAGGCCGCCCACCAGAATACCGATGAACAGTGAGCTGTAAACTTCCTTCGTGATCAGCGCCAGTACGATCGCGACAATGGGCGGGACCAGCGCCCAGAAAGTGGCGTACATGGCAGGCGTATACTCGGCCTCCGCTTCTGCAGCGAACACGGTAAGCGGCAGAAGCGTCAGGCTGAGAAGCATAAGACCTGCCCCTTGTAACAGTTTTTTCTTTCTCATTTGTTTATACTCCCTTTTTTATAGTTTGTATGGAAGGCTTCGTGCTCGAAACGCTTCCACGATATGGATGACTCCGCGGCAGTAGAATGTCAGTTTTGCATAAAAATACATTGCAGATATTTGTATGGTAACAGGACCGTGGAGGTCTTTCCGTACATCTGCTGTATGATCATAGCTTTAGACATGTCTTCAAGCAGAGCCAGTGGCATAATTATCGAAGTCAGTATACCACTGCATCCTGGGTTTCACAAGGAAAAGTCGTAAATAATGAATATTTATGTAACAGTTCGTTACATACCGGTTTTTGTCCGCTTATGCGCCGGTGTAATTTGTGTCAGCAGTTTGTGGTTGCTATATCACCTGTTATTCTGATACATTATGAGAAATATCAAATCTACAGGGAGCAGGAACGGGGAATTGGTATAAGGCAGTATATTATTTATAGAAGTAACTGGCAAGCAGAACTGCGCACTTGCTGCGCTGTTCGTGAATGCATGTGTGCATATGTAAACATCCACTTCTATTTATGGTGGTATGATGGTACGGGATATGGATGTTTAGGAATGAAATACAGAAAGGTACAAGGAGGGTGTGGCATGAAAAGAGAAGAGGCAAGAAGGAGAGCATCGGAGCTGGTGGCGAAGATGACGGTGGAGGAGCGCGTGGGGCAGCTGCGGTATGAGGCGCCGGCTATAGAAAGGCTTGGCATTCCCGCCTATAACTGGTGGGGAGAAGGGCTGCATGGCGTGGCCAGGGCTGGGACGGCGACGGTGTTTCCACAGGCGATCGGTATCGCGGCGGCATTTGATGAGGAACTGACAGGTAAGATCGGGGAATGCGTGGCCACAGAGGGCAGAGCGAAGTACAATGAATATTCTGCCCACAATGACAGGGATATCTACAAAGGACTCACGTTCTGGTCACCGAATGTGAATATTTTCCGGGATCCCAGATGGGGAAGGGGACATGAGACCTACGGAGAGGATCCTTATCTGACTTCCAGACTGGGTGTTGCTTTCGTCAAGGGGCTGCAGGGAGACGGGGAAGTCATGAAAGCGGCGGCCTGCGCGAAGCACTTTGCGGTACATTCCGGACCGGAGGCGCTGCGCCATGAGTTCAATGCGGAGGCTGACCCGAAAGATATGGAGGAAACCTATCTGCCTGCGTTCGAGGCGCTTGTCGAAGAAGCGCATGTGGAGGCGGTGATGGGTGCCTATAACAGGACAAACGGGGAACCCTGCTGCGGAAGTGAGACATTGATTCGCGGCATTTTGCGTGGGAAGTGGAATTTTGAAGGCCATTTTGTGTCTGACTGCTGGGCAATCAGGGATTTTCATGAGCATCATATGGTGACTGCAACGCCGGCACAGTCTGCGGCCATGGCGTTGAATGCGGGATGCGATTTAAACTGCGGCGTGACTTATCTGCACCTGCTGGAGGCGCTTAAGCAGGGGCTGGTGACGGAAGAAAGCATCACGGAGGCGGCAGTGCGCCTTTTCACCACCAGATTCCTGTTGGGACTTTTTGATGAAAGTGAATATGATAACCTTGATTATGAGGTGGTGGAATGTGAAGAGCATATCGCGCTGGCGGACCGGGCGGCCAGGGAGAGTATTGTCCTGCTTAAGAATGACGGCATCTTACCCCTGAATGTGGATAAGCTCAGAACCATCGGTGTGATCGGTCCCAATGCGGACAGCCGTAAGCCGTTGGTGGGCAATTATCATGGGACCTCATCGGAATACATTACAGTAGCAGAAGGAATCCGAAACTATGTGGATGGTAAAGTAAGAGTCCTGTTCTCGGAAGGCTGCGGGTTGTTCGAGGATAAGACGGAGGCATTGGCTTTTGCCGGAGACAGGCTTGCAGAAGCCAGGATTGTTGCGGAGCACAGTGACGTGGTGGTTCTGTGCCTGGGACTGGATGAGACGCTGGAAGGAGAAGAAGGAGATACCGGCAACAGCTATGCTTCCGGGGACAAGACGGATCTGCTGCTCCCGAAGCCCCAGAGGGATCTGATGGAGGCAGTTGCGTCCGTGGGCAAACCGGTGATCCTCTGTCTGATGACGGGCAGCGCCATGGATCTGCGTTATCCGGCAGAACATTTTAACGCTGTTGTACAGTTGTGGTATCCCGGTGCCCGAGGCGGTAGAAATGCGGCGGAGATTCTGTTTGGGGCGGTTTCTCCGTCAGGAAAACTGCCGGTTACCTTCTATGAGGACAGTGACAGGCTGCCGGAATTTACCGATTACCGTATGGCAGGCAGGACTTACCGTTATATGGAAGAAAAGGCGCAGTATCCGTTTGGATTCGGCCTGACTTACGGGGACGTGGCCGTGACGGCGGCGGAGGCTGTCGGAACCGGACGGGAAGAAATGTCCGTCAAAGTAACCCTGCAGAATAAAGGGCTGTACGACACGGATGATGTGGTACAGATCTATATTAAGAATACGGATTCCGCATACGCTCTGAAGAATCCCGCACTTTGTGCGTTTAAGCGGGTTCACGTCAAGGCGGGAGAGACGGTGCAGACGGTACTGCGGATTGCTCCGAAGGCGTTTACGGTAGTGACGCCGGTGGGAGAGCGGATGATGGACGGCAGATGTTTTGATCTGTATGCCGCTACTTTCCAGCCGGATGAGCGGAGTCGGGAGCTGATGGGGAGAGAGGCCGTGAAAGTACCTCTTTGCTTTTGAGTCGTTCGGTTGGAAGTTGTAACGCTTCGAAATGGAGGAGAAATGTATGGCAAAAGTGTATGATATGAAGCCGTATCTTGACGAGATCGAGAGGGTGATACAGGAAGGTCCGTACAGGGACAGCTGGGAATCATTATCGGAATATCAGGTTCCGAACTGGTATGAAAAGAAGAAATTCGGGATTTTCATTCATTGGGGTGTATTCAGCGTCCCGGCATTCGGCAGTGAGTGGTATCCAAGGAATATGTATATTCAGGGTGAGAAGGAATATCAGCATCATATTGAGACGTATGGGCAGCACAAGGAGTTCGGTTATAGAGATTTTGTACCGCTTTTCAAGGCGGAGAAATTTGATCCGGAAGCGTGGGCAGAGCTGTTTAGACGGGCAGGGGCGGAGTATGTTGTGCCTGTGGCCGAGCATCATGACGGATTTCAGATGTACAAAAGTCAAATTTCCGAGTGGAATGCATGGGATAAGGGACCGAAGAGAGACATATTGGGGGAACTGCAAAAGGCGTTTGCGGGGAAGGATCTTATCCTGGGTGCTTCCTCACATCGTATCGAGCACTGGTTTTTTCTGAGTCATGGCAGGGAATTTGACAGTGATATTAAAGAACCGCTGGAACGGGGAGATCTTTACTGGCCGTCGATGCCGGAGGCGGAACTGCACGATATTTTCAGTCATCCGGTACCGACAGAGGAATTTCTGCAGGATTGGCTTGTGCGAACCTGTGAGCTGATAGACGAATACCGGCCGAAGATTCTTTATTTTGACTGGTGGATCCAGCATTTCAGTGCAAAACCCTATATAAAGAAACTGGCAGCCTACTATTATAACAGGGCGGCTCAGTGGGGGGAGCAGGTGGTGATCAACTATAAGCATGACGCTTTTCTCTTCGGGACGGCTGTGCCGGATGTGGAAAGAGGCCAGTTTGCGGATATGAAGCGGTATAGCTGGCAGACGGATACGGCAATTGCCCTGAACTCCTGGGGATATACGGAGAACAATGTTTATCGTCCCGCCGATGAGATATTGTGTGATCTGGTAGATATCGTGAGTAAGAATGGCAGATTGCTTCTGAATGTCGGTCCCAGGGCAGATGGAAGGATTTCGGAAGAGGAAACGGGAGTCCTGACACAGATTGGAGAATGGCTTGCAGTGAACGGAGAGGCCATTTATGGATCGAAGACGTGGAGAATTTATGGAGAAGGTCCGACGCAGATCGTCGAGGGGCAATTTTCGGACGGCATCAAGAAGAATTTCACCAGCCAGGATTTCCGTTTTACGACCAAAGGCGGAAAGCTGTATGTCACGGCGTTGAAGTGCAGTGAGACAGGCAAATACTGTGTGCGGTCTTTGGGGATACGGGATGCATCGAGAATGGCCAATTTCAATGGGATCATTAAGAAGGTGGAGACGCTTGGACAGGATCAGGAGCCTGTATGGGAGCGGGATGAAGACGGATTGAAGATCGACTGTGACGTTAAGAGCGATAAGCCGGTGGTATTCAGGGTGACGATAGAATAAGGGACGGCGAAGAAGCGTCCTCTGTAGTCTGGATGCCGGAAATGAAATTTCTATTGTCGTTAACTATAATAAGATAATATTTATGAAGCTGTTGCAAAGTGCAATGATTCTGCGGTCTGTGGAAAAGGGGCGAAGCTGGCCGGGGATCGTGAGAATCTGCTTTTGCAGCAGCTTTTTGCATTATGGAGCGTGACGGGGAATTTTGTTTTGAAAGTCCGTTTTATAGGACAGCGATTATGGTATCTTATTGTTACTAAAGGCGCTGTAGGGCCGGCAGCAGTGGGAAGACCGCATAGTGCCGGGAAGCAGAAGAAGATATCGATCAGGCAGTTCGGAGCCGTGAGGAAACAGGAAGGGAGGGACGATCATGTTGGAGAGAAGATTTGGGTTATTTACCTGTCTGCTGTTGTTTATTCTTATTTTTTGTTCGCAGGGCATTGTGACGAGAGGAAGAAATGTGCAGCGCACCGAGGAAAATTATCATTATCTGGAGCTGGAGCGGGAATATGTGAAGAACACCAGGGAATATCTGAAAGAACAGGGATTTGATAACTGTGGTGTCATGATGACAAGGGTTACGAAGGAAGATGGCAGCAGAGAGTATACTGTCCGGGTTCACCACAGGAAGCTGGGACGGATGAATGGGCGGGATAAGTCGGCATTGAAGGATATACTGTCACAGGCGGAATTTGGAACCGGCGCGTGTGTATTTCAGTATGAGCTATAAGGACTTGACAGAGATGAACGTTTGTTCTATTATTTAAATGAGAAGAACACATGTTCTGATTACAAATTTCATTTACATTAAGGAATGACTTTTTCCAGTTTTGGGATTATACTAGTATAAGCCATGCTGATTATCGATACCTACAGGCAGGATATATTCTCATCGGCAGGGCGGCTGAATGAGGCGATGCCGGCAGCATTGTCGATTGAAGCTGACGCGGCAGATGGGAATTCAGATAAATAGAAGGTGTGGACAATTATTATGGGTTATATCAGGTAACAGCAGAGTAATTTAAGCTTTGCCGGAATATTCTTTCAATGAATTCAGATTGGAGCAGTGTATGAGACCTAATCCCAAACCACAGGAAATGTACAGACATTTTAAGGGAAATATCTATCAAATCCGCTGTCTTGCGAAGCACAGCGAGACGGGTGAGATGATGGTAGTTTATCAGGCGATGTATGATACTTTTCAAATTTACGTGAGACCGCTTGCCATGTTTATGGAAGAAGTGGATTCGGTGAAATATCCGGATGCCATGCAGAAGTATCGTTTTGCATTATTGGAGGATTCGGAACCGGAATCTGCCTGCTGTCCGGCTGATACGGATGGTGTGCCGGCACAGAATTCTGAGCGGACATACAACGGCATATTGTCCGGGATGTCGGTACAGCCGACCGCAGAGCAGAAGACGGAGAATACAGCAGCGGAAGAGAAGGTACAGGAAGCGGATGAACAATTGAATATTGATCCTCTGGTGATGGAGTTTTTAGATGCAGATACTTATGAGCAAAGACTCAATATTCTGGCTGCGCTCCGCCACAGAATTACAGATGAAATGATCAATACGATGGCCATAGCGGTCGATCTGGAGATCAAAGAGGGTGATGTGGAAGAGCGCTGTGAGGAATTTAAGAACTGTCTGTTGACCTTCGAGAAATACGAGTGTAACAGACTGCGCTAAGAGTTCAGGTTTCAGTCATCCAGTCGTAATGGTATTATGTCGACCACCGGAGAATCTTATTGAGTTGTCCTGCTGCGATTAACATGTCAGGCAGCAGGATGGGGAATTCTGACCGGGAGGTGACTTATGGCATATGAACTGGAGAATAAACTGGTGATAGGCGTTTCATCGAGAGCGCTGTTTAATCTGACCTATGAGAATACGATATTTGAGTCGGACGGTGTGGAAGCATACTGCAGATATCAGATTGCGCATGAGAGTGAGATATTGAGTCCGGGACCCGGGTTTCCGTTGATCAAAGCGCTGTTGAACCTGAATAATCTGCCGGGGAAGGAAGACAGTGTGGAAGTTATTATTATGTCCAGGAACAGTCCGGATTCTTCCCTTCGGGTATTCAATGCAATTGAACATTACGGACTCAATATTACCAGAGCAGTGCTGGCCAGCGGAGCTTCGCTGGCTCCGTACCTTTCGGCTTTCAAGACAGATCTGTTTTTGTCGGCATATGAGGATGATGTGCAGAGCGCCATAGATTCTAATATAGCGGCTGGTATTATATGTACGGATGGATTTTGCACATACGACAGCGAACATCAGATCAGACAGATCCGCATTGCTTTTGATGGGGATGCGGTCTTGTTTTCAGATGAGTCTGAGAGGATCTTTAAGGAACAGGGACTGGAGGCTTTCGAGGAAAATGAGAGAAGAAATGCCAACAATCCGCTGGAGGCAGGTCCCTTCGCCAGGTTTCTCGCACTGCTTTCCGAGCTGCAGAAGGATTGTACTGTGGAGGAAGCACCGATCAGAACCGCGCTTGTGACTTCCAGATGTGCACCGACACATGAGAGAGTGATCCGGACGCTCCGCGCATGGAATATACGGATAGACGAGGTGTTTTTTCTGGGCGGGGTTCGCAAGAAAGAAGTTTTGCAGGCGTTTGGGGCACATATATTTTTTGACGATCAGTCGATTCATACAATGCAGGCGGCAGAGGTGGTACCCGCCGCAAGAGTACCTTATAAGAAGAAGGTTCCCTGTGATGAAGAAGAGGAAGGGATGGACAGCAGCTGATCCTCAGGTCGACCTGTGGCAGACAGGGAATATGGGAGAAGGAAATATCAAGTTTACATAATATGAGATATAACAATATAATCTGTGCTAATTTTATAGAGAGACCGAACCGATTTACGGCTTACGTAAATATTGCCGGGGAGCGGACGAAGGTTCATGTCAAGAATACCGGGAGATGCCGGGAACTGCTGCAGGACAATGCAGTGGTCTATCTGGAACAAAGTGCAAATCCGGCACGCACTACGTCCTATGACCTGGTTGTGGTGAATAAGGATGGAAGATTGATCAACATGGATTCCAATGCGCCGAACAGGGTGGTAGGTGAGTGGCTGGAGAACGGCGGCCTTTATCGGGATGTCAGCCTTGTAAGACGGGAGAGGACTTTCGGGAATTCCCGCTTTGATTTCTATGTGGAGAGTGCGTCGGGTGATAAAGCCTTCGTAGAAGTTAAGGGCGTTACATTGGAGAATGACAATATAGCGGCATTCCCCGATGCCCCTTCCGAGCGTGCCGTAAGGCACGTGGAAGAATTGATGGCAGCACATGCACAGGGATATGATGCCTGTCTGATCTTTGTGGTCCAGATGAAGGATATTCTTCGTGTGGAACCGAACTGGTCGACTCATCCTGAGTTTGGCGAAGCATTGAAGAAGGCAAGAAATTCCGGGGTACGGCTGCTTGCCTATGACTGTCTGGTGGAGACAGACAGTCTGATGATCAATGAGCGGATTCCGGTAGTGCTGGACAGTCTTGATCTGATCGCTTCACCGCTGCTTGCCTGGTATGATGCCGGCAGGAGGATTTTGCCATGGCGTGAGGAACCGACTCCCTATCATGTGTGGCTGTCTGAGATCATGCTGCAGCAGACAAGAGTAGAAGCCGTGAAACCTTATTATGACCGATTTTTGAAGCATCTTCCGGATATAGAGAGTCTGGCGGCAGTGGAGGAAGAGCAGCTTTTGAAATTGTGGGAGGGACTGGGATATTATAACAGAGCCAGAAACCTGAAGAAATCTGCGGTAAAGATTATGGAGGAATACGGCGGTGAGATGCCGGGAGAGTATGAACAACTGATCGGACTTGCCGGGATAGGCAGTTATACGGCAGGAGCTGTTGCTTCGATTGCTTTTCATAAGGCGGTTCCTGCGGTGGACGGGAATGTGCTGCGGATCATATCCCGGCTGCGAATGGATGACAGGGATATTCTGGATGCACGGGTCAGGAAATCCATAGAAGCGGAGCTGCAGGCCGTGATGCCGAAAGACAGGCCAGGTGACTTTAATCAGGCGCTGATGGAGCTGGGGGCTATGGTATGTATTCCCAATGGAGCGCCTAAGTGTGGGGAATGTCCGTGGCGGGAATTTTGTCAGGCAAGAATACAAAACTGCATTTCGGAGTATCCTAAGAAGGCGCCTAAGAAGCCGCGTAAAATAGAGAATAAGACAGTACTGGTGCTTCTGGATGAGCATTGTGTGGCGCTTCATAAGCGGGAGGAAAAGGGGCTGCTTGCCGGTATGTATGAGTTTCCCATGCTGGAAGGGCATAAGAGCGAGGAAGAAGTACTCTCTTATTTAAAGCAGTCCGGCCTTTCACCCCTGCGCATACAGAGATTAGAACCGTCAAAGCATATTTTTACGCATAAGGAATGGCATATGATCGGTTATCAGGTACGCGTGGATGAACTGATGAAGGCAGACACGGCGGATGAGAACGGGAAGGACATGCGGCAGAGAAACAGGCAGGAATATATTTTTATTGACCCTGTGGAAACAGGAAGCAGATATCCGATTCCATCGGCATTTGCCGCTTATGCGGATTATATGGAAATGAAGCGTGGCATTTAACAGGAGAAGCAGATCTTTTATTGCCGGATTGTCTGTGCAGCACGTCAGGGCATGCAGATATATCGGAGATCAGGAAAGTCTGATAAGGAGAAATAAGGATATGAAATTATTATCAGTTGCCATACCAAGCTATAATTCGGAGATGTATATGCGCAAGTGCATTGATTCACTGCTTGCGGGCGGGGAGGATGTGGAAATTCTGATCGTGAATGACGGTTCCACAGACAGGACGGGAGCCATTGCAGATGAGTATGCGGCCAGATATCCTTCTATTGTTAAAGCGATTCATAAGGAGAACGGAGGACATGGATCGGCGGTCAATGCGGGACTGGAACAGGCTGCGGGTTTGTATTTTAAAGTGGTTGACAGTGATGACTGGGTGAAAGAGAGCGCTTATTTCAGGATTTTGGAGACGCTGAGAGATATCACCACAGGGGATTCCAGCCTGGATATGTTGATCAGTAATTTTGTCTATGAGAAAGAGGGCGAGAAGAAACATAAGGTCATGAAATACAGGCATGCGCTGCCGCAGGATCGGATCTTTACATGGAATGATGTAAAGCATTTTCATAAAGGACAGTATATTTTGATGCATTCCGTTATTTTCCGAACCAGATTGTTGAAGGAATGCGGACTGAAGCTTCCGGAACACACTTTTTATGTGGATAATATCTTTGTGTTTGAGCCGCTTCCTTTCGTGAAGAATATGTATTATCTGGATGTGAATTTCTATCGTTATTATATAGGAAGAGAAGGACAATCGGTCAATGAGGAGATTATGTTATCCAGAGTAGACCAGCAGATCAAGGTTAATAAGATTATGATCGATTATCTGGCGGAGAATAAAGCGAAAGTGATCACCAGGCGAAAACTGAAAAATTATATGTTTAATTATCTGGAGATCATAACGGTTATTTCTTCTATACTGCTGATCAGGGCCGGGACGGAGGAGGCTCTGGAGAAGAAACAGGAATTATGGCAGTATATCAAACAGAAAGATATGAGGATATATATGCGCCTGCGGTATGGCGTATTGGGAAATTCCATGAATCTGCCGGGAAAGGGCGGGCGGAAGATGTCGGTGGAAGGATACAAACTCTGTCGAAGATTTTATAAGTTTAACTGAGGATCAGTTTCTGAGCAGACAAAATCCGTAACAGCCGATGATGGATGTTACGGATTTTCTTTTTCTGAATATACGTATGTGCAATTTGTGTTTTATTTCAAACTGCCCTGCTGTATTATGCTATGTCAGGATCAGTTGTCAGCCGATCTTAGGGTTGCGCTTTCTACGGCTCTGTGTACTGTGGTAGAAGTTGAGCAGTACATCTGAGCGGTACACCAGTCCGTACATGACTGCGGCCAGAATGAAAGCAGTCATTACATCGAACAGAGAATGCTGTTTGATGAATACGGTCGACATAATAATAGAAGTACACAGGAGGAAAGAACCGATTCGAATGCTCCTGTATTTTTTCAGTTGCCGGCTTCTCATAACAGCTATATGGCAGCCAAGCGAATTGTAAACATGAATGCTGGGCCATAGATTGGTGGGAGTATCCGCACGATACAGCGCGGCCACCAGATCAGTGAATATATTGTCTCTTGGCATCGTATAGGGCCGCAGGTGATGACCGTTGGGCCACAAAGTGGATACCAGAAGGAAGATCGTCATTCCGGTAAACAGGAATGTACAGGTTTTGAAATAGTCCTCTTTATTGCGGAAGAAAAAGTATACTATGACCACTGCTACATAGGCAAACCAGAGAAGGTATGGTATGACAAATACTTCGCAAAATGGAATATAGTCGTCGAAAGCCACATGAATGACACGATAATGACTTGTGACAGTCCGCTCCAGATGTCCGAACCATGACAAATATATAATACCGTAGATAATCAGTGGAACGGCGTGCCTGTATTTTTGAATGAATTGTACGGGCAGACTTTTGCCAAACAGCAGTTTCTGTCTGGAAGAGTCCTGCTGTCGTGGTGTTTTTTGATAGTTCTTAGCAATTTTTTCCATAATAATAATTCCCCATCTGTCTGACGACGTTTGTGATGATCCCCGTAGATAAAGTATCAAGTGAGGAGGATCTTATGTGACTTGCTGTCAGTTCATAGAAGATATCATAGCAGATTAGATGGAAAAGTCAAAATAAGATTTCCATAAATATTTCTTAATTTTTTCTGAAAAAGTGTCCATTATGTTCAATGTTTTACACTAAAAACCGAATTCTTTGTCGAAGGCAGGAGACACTGATCCAGTCAGACTTTAAATAAACTTCTCCATCCGTGTGTACCCATAAGGGGGCGGAGGTTTTGAGCTGGACAGCGGAAGCAGTATAGTGGCTGATCTTTGGAAAAAGATAGTGTTTGCCGAAAAATGCGGTAGGCAGTGCAAACAGGATTAAAAGTTTGGGCAGGTCTCCGACAACGCACAGATCCAGCAGTCCGTCCTGGTTATCCGCCTGAGGACAGAAACAAAAGCCGCCTCCCTCAAAAGGATGGATCATAAGGGCTGTAAACAGCAGTTTCGGTATATAAATTGTCTCACTGCCGTCCAACGTTATCTCACAGGAAATGGCTTTGGCGGCAAACAGCTGCTTCAAAGCGATACACAGATAGGTAAGTTTCCCCAGTCTTAATTTATTTAAGGCGTTCTTGATCGGTGAGGATAAAGCTTCTTCGCAGACGGCGGCATCGAATCCGATCCCACTGCTGACGATAAAATATCTGCTTCTATGTGTGGGATGGCTGTGAAGGCGGGATGTAACATCCGCATTGCTTTCATAGGTCAGGATTCCAAGGTCGATCATATGGGGATTGGATTCCTCCAGAATGTGCAGCAACAGTTCTTTGGGATCAGCGCTTAATTTGAGCGCTCTTGCCAGGTCGTTACTTGAGCCGGTAGGAATATAACCGATGCTGACCAGTTCGAAATTTTCGATGCCCTGCAGCGCTTCGTTGACCGTACCGTCACCGCCCAGGATGATCAGATTGGCGGGGCGGCCTGTGGAAGTAATCTGTCTTACAAGTTCAGTCACGTGTCCGATGTGGGTAGACTCATACAGCTGGTAAGAGACTTTTCTTTCGGATAAAATGGATTCCAGTGACTGCCAGATGGACATCCCTTTGCCGGATTTGGAGCCGGGATTCATGATAATATGGTACATAGCCTTTGTGCTTCCTCTGTTTATTCTAAACATTCTTACGAACAGCGCGGAAGGTGCGCAGTTCTGATTGCCGGTTACTTCTATAAATAAATATATTCACTGTAACAGTATAACATGTTCTACATGCGGCCCGCCACAAATTTATCATAACATATTGTTGCGCCCGGAATCATGCATATGATATACTTATACGTGATTTTGGACAATATCGGTAATAATGGAAAGCTGTATGGTTTTAATAAAGAAAGGCAGGAACAGGGAATGTATTCATTGGAGGAAGTAAGGGCAACGGATCCGCAGATTGCGCAGGCCATCGAGGCGGAACAGAAGAGACAGAATTCACATATCGAGCTGATCGCATCCGAGAACTGGGTGAGTAAGGCCGTCATGGCAGCCATGGGCAGTCCGTTGACGAACAAGTACGCAGAGGGATATCCCGGTAAGAGATATTATGGTGGCTGTGAATGTGTAGATGTGGTGGAAGAGCTGGCAAGAGACAGGGCTAAAGAGCTGTTTGGGTGCGAGTATGTCAATGTACAGCCGCATTCGGGAGCGCAGGCTAATATGGCGGTATTTTTTGCCGTTATGGAGCCGGGCGATACTTTTATGGGAATGAATCTGGATCATGGCGGACATCTGTCGCATGGTTCACCGGTCAATATGTCGGGCAAATATTTTAATTGTGTGCCCTATGGCGTAAATGATGAGGGATTTCTTGATTATGATAATGTGCGAAGGATTGCTTTGGAATGCAGACCGAAAATGATCGTAGCAGGGGCTTCCGCGTATGCAAGGACGATCGATTTTAAGAAATTCAGAGAAATCGCCGATGAAGTGGGAGCTGTGCTGATGGTTGATATCGCACATATTGCCGGCCTTGTGGCTGCGGGACTGCATCCAAGTCCGATTCCCTATGCCCATGTTACTACGACGACTACACATAAAACACTGCGCGGCCCCAGGGGCGGTATGATTATGGCAGGCCAGGAAGCGGCAGATAAGTTTAATTTTAACAAAGCAATCTTCCCCGGCACACAGGGAGGGCCGTTGATGCATGTGATTGCGGCGAAGGCTGTCTGCTTTAAGGAGGCGCTGGAACCTTCCTTTAAAGAATATCAGCAGGGTGTGATCGATAATGCGCAGGCGCTTTGTAAGGGGTTGCAGAAAAGAGGGATCAAGATTGTATCCGACGGAACGGACAATCATCTGATGCTGGTGGATTTGACTGCTTACGATGTGACCGGTAAAGCGCTGGAGAAGCTTCTGGATGAAGCGCATATTACCGCGAATAAGAATACCATTCCCAATGATCCCAGATCACCTTTTGTCACGAGTGGTGTCCGTCTTGGTACGCCGGCGGCTACATCCCGCGGCCTGAATACAGATGATATGGATCAGGTTGCAGAGGCAATATCGATTGTCATCAAGGAAGGCGAGGCAGGGATTGATAAGGCTCGGGCGATCGTTAAGACTTTGACAGATAAGTATCCGCTGATCTGATCAATTTATAAGTATATAATGAATCCGGAGAAAGAAGGGACAGACAATGAGATGGTTTGTCCCTTTCCTTTTATTTCGCGGGCAGGTACGTCCGACTTGGCTGACTGACATTGGTTCATATGTTTTCATGTTTATATGTTCCTATGTACTTATGTGCTTCGCCGAGAGCAGAGTCCTGTTGCAGTAAATGAAAAATCTTGAACTGAGCTGTTGCGTGGATACACATTTTTCACAAATTGTACTTGCTATTATTATGCAGTTATGCTAGAATATCTTTCGGTGACAAACAGGTGTCTTTAGAGCAGAGACTTCTACGGACGATTGTACGTGTGTTGAATACATCGAGGTGACGCAGAAGCCTTTTAAGCTGGAAATATGTGGATGGGAAGGCAAGAATGCGATATGCGGGGAAAAAACGGCTATTTTGTGGTGAAGCAGAAGGCTGTTCCGGAAGTTCTACTGAAGGTGGTAGAGGCCAAGCGGCTGGTGGAATCCGGAAAGGCTGTATCCATACAGGAAGCGGTTGACGCAGTAGGGATCAGCCGCAGTTCTTTCTATAAATATAAAGATGATATTTTTCCTTTTCATGAAAATGCGCAGGGAACAACACTAACCCTCACATTCCAGATGAATGACGAGACGGGACTTTTGTCCGATGTGCTTAAAATTGTGGCGGATTACGGAGCCAATATTTTGACGATTCATCAGAGTATTCCGATCAATGGGGTGGCATCGCTGAGCCTGAGCGTGCAGGTTCTCCCGACTACGGGGGATGTTTCTGAGATGATCGAAGCCATGGAGGAAAAACACGGGGTCCATAATGTAAGGATTCTGGCACAGGAGTAGCCGAAGAGACGATAAGGAACTGTCGAGACTGTAATACGATAGGGAAAAGGGATTAAGGAAGGAGCAGCATTATGATTCATGTGGCGGTATTGGGATACGGAACGGTGGGGAGCGGTGTCGTGGAAGTCATCGAGACGAATAAAGAAGCGATCGATAAACGATCGGCGGCAAATTTAAATATCAAATATATTCTGGATCTGAGAGATTTTCCAGGGGATCCGTATGAGAATAAGGTTGTGCACGAGTATGATATTATTCTGAACGACCCGGAGGTTGCGATTATCTGTGAGACGATGGGGGGACTTCATCCTGCTTATGAATTTTCAAAGCAGGCGCTGCTTGCCGGTAAAAGCGTGTGTACTTCCAATAAGGAGCTGGTCGCCAGCCATGGCCCGGAGCTGATCAGAATTGCCAGAGAGAATCATTGCAACTATTTGTTTGAAGCAAGCGTAGGCGGCGGCATTCCGATTATAAGACCTTTAAACTATTCTCTGACAGCAGAAAAAATAGACTCGATAACCGGTATTTTAAATGGCACTACGAACTATATTTTAACTAAGATGGATAAGGAAGGCGCTGATTTCGAGGAAGTGTTGAAAGAAGCGCAGGATAAGGGATATGCGGAGAGAAATCCGGAGGCGGATGTGGAAGGATATGACGCATGTCGTAAGATCGCGATCCTTTCATCGCTGATGTGCGGTAAGAATGTCGGATATGAAGAGATTTATACAGAAGGGATCACGAAAATATCATCACGTGATTTCCTATATGCCAAACAGATGGATAAGTCCATAAAGCTGTTGGCTATGAGCAGGGACAGGGAAGATGGATTTTTTGCAATGGTGGCTCCCTTTTTGATTCCCAGGTCGCATCCGCTCTACAGTGTAAACGGTGTGTTTAATGCAGTCTACGTACATGGAAATATGTTGGGAGATTCCATGTATTACGGGCGGGGAGCCGGCAAGCTTCCAACAGCAAGCGCGGTGGTTTCGGATGTTGTGGACTGTGCGAGACATCTGGGCAAGACGGTCATGTGCTTCTGGGAAAATGAGGATGTACGGGTTGCCGATATTGAGACGGATCAGGGGAAATATTTTGTCAGGGTCGACAGCGGTCGGAGAGAGGCGGTAATGGAAGCTTTTGGAGCGTTGGCGGAGATCAGTGTGGGAATTTCAGAGGAATTTGCTTTCATTACCCAGGTGATGACGGAAAGAGAATTCAATGAGAAGATAAAGAAAGCCGGCGGGTGCATTAACCGGATCAGGATGCTTAGTGCATAAGAGCTGTGAGATGGCATTCTGCCAGTATGGCGGCGCGGATTTCCAGGAGGTAACCCGGCGTGCTTTTCGTGGAAAATATAACAGGAATGAGAGTGTGTTGAGACAGAGGAGCAGGAAATGAAGAAAGTAGTGAAATTTGGCGGCAGTTCTTTGGCCAGTGCGGAGCAGTTTAAGAAGGTAGGAGACATCATACGGGCTGATAAGGAGCGTAAATTTGTGGTTCCTTCCGCACCGGGGAAAAGGAATGTCGAAGATACGAAGGTAACAGATATGCTGTATGCCTGTTATGATCTGGCAGAGGCAGGTAAGGATTTTAAGGCGCAGATGAAGGCGATCAAAGACCGGTACCAGGAGATTATCGACGGATTGGAATTAAAGCTTTCTCTGGAGGAAGAGTTTAAGATTATTGAGAAGAATTTCAAGAATAAGTCGGGCAGCAATTATGCGGCTTCCCGTGGAGAATACTTAAATGGCATCATAATGGCAGAGTATCTTGGTTTTACATTTGTGGACGCTGCCGAGGTCATCTTTTTTGATGAAAATGGCGAGTGTAATGCGGAAATAACCAATGAGAAAATGAGAGAAAGACTGGAAAAGCTTGATGCGGCGGTGATTCCCGGCTTTTACGGCGCGTATGCGGATGGTACGGTGAAGACTTTTTCCAGAGGAGGGTCTGATATCACCGGTTCGATCGTTGCACGGGCGATCAAGGCGAATGTGTATGAGAACTGGACGGATGTGTCGGGATTTCTGATTGCCGATCCACGTATTATCTTTAAACCTGAAGGGATCGAGACGATCACATACAAGGAACTGCGTGAGCTGGCCTATATGGGTGCTTCGGTGCTGCATGAGGACGCTATCTTTCCGGTCAGGCGTGAAGGGATTCCGATCAACATTCGCAATACGAATGCTCCGGATGATAACGGTACATGGATCGTGGAGAGTACCTGCCAGAAATCGAAGTACGTAATCACGGGTATTGCCGGCAAGAAAGGGTTCTGTGCCGTGAATATTGATAAAGATATGATGAATTCGGAGATTGGCTTTGGGCGTAAGGTGCTGCAGGCTTTTGAGGAGAACGGAATTTCCTTTGAGCATGTACCGTCTGGTATCGATACGATGACAGTGTTTGTACACCAGGATGAATTTATGCATAAGGAGCAGAGAGTCGTGTCGGCGATTCACAGACTTGCCGATCCGGACCGCATTGATATTGAAGGGGATTTTGCATTGATCGCTGTCGTAGGACGGGGGATGAAGTCCACCAGAGGAACGGCCGGCAGGATATTTTCTGCTCTGGCACACGCTAATGTCAATGTCAAAATGATAGACCAGGGATCCAGTGAGCTGAATATTATCATCGGCGTGTCGAACGCTGATTTTGAGACTGCGATCAAGGCGATCTATGATATTTTTGTTCTGATGCAGATTTAGCGTGAGAAGAACTTCTAATCACTCGCAGCAAAGGCTGCTTCGCGAAGAAATTCCAGATTTGCTCCGCAAATCATTCTCTCAGACAAGCCTGCTTGTTTTGGGATTTGAGATTCCGCGAAGCGGAATCATGGGGTTAGATTAAAAATCAAAGACTTTCAGCTTTCTATTTAAGCAGTATTGCAGGCAGGCTTGCAATATGCATGGAGGTTAGTGTGAACAGATTGGACAAAGAGGAGGCGGCATGCGTAATGCATTGCTGTCTCCTCTTTGTGTTAAATGATGCACGGCTTCGCGCACGGAACGAAAGCACTGGATATTAAGGCAGGCCGGATGCACCTGGCAGCAGGTATAAATTAGAACTTATACCATAAAATGGCATAGTCAAACAGGTGGAATTTGGTGGAATTGAATGACAGATTAGGGTAAAATAAAATTGCACATGGGTATGGTATATTGTTCTGAAAAATATTCTCGGGATTCTGCACGGTGATTTTGAGGATTGATACCGGAAATGAGCTGTTTCGGTTGTAAGGGTGTGCAATACATATAAGGAAGCGACAGTCTATGGTCAAAAGAAGCAGGGGAAGAATGAAGAAGATTCTTATAGTGACAGGAGTGACAGTCCTGTTATTTATGGTATTGTACTTTGTTTTGGTCTATTTTCTTGTGAGTGCTGCGTTGGTACCTTCTTTTATGGAGAAGCTGCAGTCATTTGAACGGATTACGGAAGAAAGCTATGCCGCGCAGGTACAGACCTCGGATATTCAGGTGAACCGCCAGCTGGTCTTAAATGAAACCAACAGATGGCTGGAAACCGTGGGAGCACAGACGCTTTCAGCAGTGAGCGCGGACGGTTACAGGCTGGTTGCAAAAGAATTTCTTTCACAGGAAGAAAATCATATGTGGGTGCTTATTCTGCATGGATATACGGGGTGGAAAGAGGAGATGTATCCTTTTGCATACTGGTATCACAGGGAAGGTTATCATGTTATCGTGCCGGACCTGCGCTGTCAGGGAGAGAGTGAAGGTGACTTCATCGGAATGGGATGGACCGATCACTTTGACTGTATGCTTTGGATCGATTATATTCTGGCACAGGATCAGAATGCCAGAATCATCATTCATGGACAATCCATGGGAGCAGCCACAGCCCTGATGATGACGGGTGAAGAACTGCCGGAAAATATCGTCGCAGTGATTTCGGACTGTGCTTATACGGATGCTTATGCGATGTTTGGAGAGAAGATTAAAGAATGGTTTGATCTGCCGGCTTTTCCGCTTGTGGATTCGGCCTGTGTCGTACTCAGGCTGCGCGGCGGCTATGACTTGAAAAAAGCATCGGCGATAGAGGCTGTAGCCAGAAGCAATGTGCCGATCCTGTTTATTCATGGTGAGGATGACGCCATGATCGATGTGCAGATGTCCAGAGATCTGTATAAAGCTGCTGCATGTCGAAAGGAGATTCTGATCGTGGAAGGTGCGGGACATGCACAGGCTCAGGATAAAGAACCCGCGGTATATTACAGAACGATCAGAGCATTTTTGGATGACTGCGGGATATCGGAAGTTCAGTAGTGATCTGCTGTCAGCTTGTTAATGCGGATTCATTTGATGTAGTGCCGCCTGGAGATTTCATTTCAGGCGGATTCGAATATGATGACGCCAAACCGATGCCATTCCGGAGTATTGTGCTGATATGAGCACCGCAGCTGCCAGGATAACCGCAGAATTTCACATGGGCGGAACAGGGGCGTTGACGGAAATTCACTTGAACAGTCGAAAAACATGTTTAAGGAAGTTGTGCCTGGCAGTCATTCATGCATTTATAGACGCTATCGTACGTATAGCAAATGAAAATTAACAGAAAATAACAGGAAGAATAGCCCAAAAATGAGATAATTTGACGGTGGTAAAAATAATTTGAAAAAATAGAGAGTTTTTTGAAAAAATGTGTTGACAAATGGAAATAAGCTGTTATAATTAAATCATAAACAAAATAAATTCAGATAGATACTATAAAGAAAAGGAGGTACGGTCCACCGAAAACATAACCTATAATCCATTTTAAGGTACAAATGAATAAGGAACCAATGACAAAGTAAAGAAACGTAGTCGAGTACATGAGAGAAAGTAACGGATCACAGAAGAGGAAAGAAAAAGCGTTACAGTATATGCATACGAAAGAGGAGTGGAAAGAGTACGAAAGAAGAAAACGGAGGTATAGGCCATTGGATAGCGTAGCATAGAAGCGGGTATTAATTCTCAGAGAGTTAGTACCCGCTTCGACGTATGTAAAAATTCCATGCGGATATCCAGGTAGGGGATCTGTAATCAATAGACAGTCAAATATTTGCAGATATCTATGAGAGTGCACATTGAAACAACGGACGTAGAACTGCATGGTCTGATAGCGAAAAATGTAAAATCAAGTAGAATATTTCTGCGAAATAAGTTATAGTATAGTTGTTGTACGCTTTATCAGATTATAATGAAAGATACAACAGGAGGTCTAAGATGGGAAAGCTGTTTGGCAGAAGAAAAAGATATTCGGATGAAGAGTATGAAAATGAAGAATTTGATGATGAGCTGGAAGAGGAAGAAGAGATAGAGGAAGAAGATGAAGAGGATGAAGAAGAGATAGACGACGAAGATGAAGAGGATGAAGAAGAGATAGACGACGAAGATGATGAAGATGAAGAGATAGAGGATGACGAAGAAGATTGGGATGAAGATGAGCGTCGTGTCTTCAGGCATCGCAGAAGAGTTCGTAATCAGATTATCGCATACGCAGTAGTATTTATTTTACTGGTTGTTATACTTGTCGGATGTATTTCAGCAGGAAGAAGCATAGTGGGTGTTGTTAAAGCGAAAAAACAGGCAGAAGAACAGAAGAAGCTGCAGGAGCAGATGGAAGCAGAGCAGGCTGCTAAAGAAGCACATGATGTAGTGATCGATACACCGGAGACGTTGGAAGAGGAAGTGCCTGAGACGTCGGAGGAAGACTATCTGCGTGAGATTATGGATGGATATCTTTCAGAGATGCCGTTGGAGGATAAGATAGCAGGTTTGTTTGTAGTGAGGCCGGAGGCGATTACGGGAGTTTCGACGGTTACGCAGGCAGGAGATGGAACGAGGGAAGCGTTGAATACACATGCCGTGGGAGGCCTTGTTTATTTTGAAAAAAATATTCTGAATAAAGAACAGATTACAACAATGTTGAGCAATACGGTTTCCATGAGCAGATATCCACTCTTTCTGGCTGTGGATGAAGAAGGCGGCAGTGTCAGCCGAGTGGCTGAAAGTGGTATCGATGTGGTTAAAGTCGGTGACATGGCGGCGATCGGGGAATCGGGTGATACGACGCAGGCATACGAGGCGGGAACGACCATAGGAGCTTATCTGAAAGAATTGGGATTTAATTTAGATTTTGCACCGGTGTCAGATGTGGCAGAAAGCGGAAGCGGTGAGTTGGGAGACCGGGTGTTTGGATCTGATGCACAGACGGTGGGAACCATGGTTTCCAGTTTGGTGGAAGGAATTGAAGGTGTGGGCGTGAGTTCCTGTCTGAAACATTTTCCGGGAATCGGCAGTGTGGAAGGAGATACGCATAACGGGAGAGTAGAGACGGCCAGGACATTGGAAGAGATGAGAAGTTCGGATTTTCTTTCTTTTAAGGCCGGAATAGAAGCCGGAGCAGATTTTGTAATGGTTAGTCATGTGACGGCAGCGGCAGTGGATGACAATTCTTTGCCTTCTTCTCTGTCAAAAACGATCGTGACAGATCTTCTTCGGAATGAACTCGGATTTCAGGGTGTGGTCATTACTGATGCGCTGGATATGAATGCGATTACACAGTATTATACATCGGAAGAAGCAGCAGTAATGGCGATAGAAGCAGGTGCAGATATGCTGCTTATGCCGGAAGATTTCCAGGCAGCTTATGATGGGCTGCTGGCAGCCGTGCAGGAGGGGACAATTTCCGAAGAGAGGATCAATGAATCTTTGGAGCGCATATATCGGGTGAAATCCAGGTGGAAAATGATGCAGATGCAGGGAGATTGAATTGTGTGAGAAATTAAAAAATTTTCAAAAGATTATTGAATTTTAAAAATTTCAAAAACTTTGTTGACAAAGTGATACTGATATAGTATAGTAATACTTGTCCGAGGGATACATAAGAAATAAGGTAAAGCTGGACAAGTAATATGCGCGAGTGGCTCAGTTGGTGGAGCACGACCTTGCCAAGGTCGGGGTCGCGGGTTCGAGTCCCGTCTCGCGCTCTTCTTAATGAAGCGGAAATGTTGATATTTACAGCGTTTCCGTTATTTTTATGTGTCTGCAATTCTGTAGACAGTTGTAGACACTGTCTACAACTCACATGGGCGGTAACTGTAATAAAAAACATATATGCATGTATTTTATTTTGCATTGGTATAGTGTATAATTTTTTTAAGGTTAAAAAGAAAGAAAATGATTATGTGTATGTATTTTATGTGTATGTATTGCAAGTGTAAGACCACGATCGCATCTTTGACAACGCATGTCGTAAATTATAAAAACTGTATTATCATCATCAAAAATGTGCCCTGCGAAGAATGTGAACAATGTGGTGCAAAATATTATTCAGATGAAGCAGCACAACAGGTTGAATCTCTTGTAAATATGGCGAAACAGCTTGTGCAGGAAATCGCAGTCATTGATTATTCTAAAGCTGTGTAGCTTGTGCGAAAGCTCAAACCGGAACTGTCAGCGTTTATCAATGGTGTTTCGCACCGCTGCACGGCGCTGATAGAGATCAGGAGGCATAGTCTAAGATATAAGAGGAGAAAGAGACGGTGAGGAGAGCGGCTGTCTCTTTTCATTATGGGATCGGAAATATTTGTTTGAAAGTTATACGGAGAAAAAGAAGGGAGCAGTGAGGGTATGCATAATGAACTGACGAAGCAGGACATCAAAAAGATGGAAGAGGAGATCGAATACCGTAAGCTGGTGGTACGCAGGGAAGCGCTTGAAGATGTGAAGACAGCCCGCGCACATGGCGATCTGAGCGAGAACTTTGAATATCATGCGGCAAAGAAAGTGAAAAACCAGAATGAGAGCAGAATCCGTTATCTGGAGAGGATGATCAAAACAGCGGTGATCGTCTCCGACGAATCGGCGGAAGATGAGGTTGGCATGAATAATACGGTGGAAGTCTATTTTGAGGAGGATGACCTTGTGGAGAAATATAAGCTGGTCACTACGGTGCGCGGCAATTCCCTGGAGGGATTGATCAGCACGGAATCACCGCTTGGTAAGGCGTTGCTTGGCCACAAAGCGGGCGACCGGGTGTATGTAGAAGTGAATCCGGGATTCGGTTATTATGTGGTGATCCGCTCCATAGAGAATACTGTGGATGACGGAAGTGATAAGCTGCGCAGCTTTTGATGCCTTATATGTAAACTGAAATTGCTGCAGATGCCTGTGATGCAGGCATAAACAGGACATCCCCTGCATATATCATACAAAGCGGTGACAAGCAGTCCAATCATTGCAGCACGGACTGCGGGACTGTTTCGGAAAGCGATTGATGACAGGTGCAGGAGGGAATTGCATGTATGAGGTGAAGACGGCGGCGGAAGTACTCCGTATGCTTGGGACGGACAAGGACAAAGGCCTTTGGCCCAAAGATGTGATGGAGCGCAGGGCAAAATACGGGCCAAACCGGTTGAAGGACCAGGAGCAGAAGAGTCTGGGACAGATGATTCTGGAACAGCTGAACGATCCATTGATCTTGATCCTGGTGGTGGCAATGGCGGTTTCTCTTATGCTTCATGAGTTGGGAGATGCCATTATCATTGTTACCGTGGTAGTCTTAAATGCAACGGTAGGCATCATTCAGGAGGGGAAAGCCGGAAAGGCGGTGGAAGCGCTAAAGAAGATTTCTTCACCGCAGGCCGTTGTCCTGCGGGAAGGAGAACGCATAAAGATCTCTGCGGAAGATCTTGTCCAGGGTGATATTGTGTTTCTTGAGGCCGGGAATATGGTTCCGGCGGACTTAAGACTGCTTGAAACAAACGGGATTTGCGTGGAAGAGTCTACCCTAACGGGAGAGTCTGTTCCGGTGGAAAAAGATGCGGACCATGTGGTGGAGGTTTCGGGGGACAACAGCTGTATGAATATGGCATATATGTCCACTTACGTGACGAAAGGCCGTGGTCGTGGTGTGGTGACTGCCACGGGAATGGACACCAGGATCGGACATATTGCGGATATGCTGCACGAGGGGAAGGAGAAATTAACACCACTGCAGGTTAAGCTGGGAGAGCTTGGAAAAGTACTCAGTGCATTGGCTGTGGGAATCTGTGTCTTCCTGTTCGTAGTGGCTGTTTTACAGAAGCGGGATGTGGGAGAGATGCTTCTGACTTCCGTATCGCTTACGGTGGCTGCCGTTCCGGAAGGGCTGCCGGCCATCGTGACTATTGTGCTGGCATTGAGTGTATCGCGGATGGTGCGGGCCAAAACAATCGTGCGGAAGCTGTCTTCGGTTGAGACTCTGGGCGCTGTGGAGGTTGTTTGTTCCGATAAAACAGGTACGCTGACACAGAATAAGATGACGGTGACGGAATGTTATCTGGAAGGGAAGATGACAGGTAGAGAGCGATTTGCGGATCTGTTTGGGACATGGAATAAGGGACAGGCGCCGGACAATGCACACCGCCATTTCCTTCTGGGCAGCATCCTTTGTAATGACGGAATCCTGAGCGGAGAGGAAAAAATCGGGGATCCGACCGAGCTTGCGCTGCTGTACATGGCGCGGGACTGCGGGGTGGAAATAGAGGAACTGCGGGCATGTTTTCCCAGGATCAGAGAGAAAGGATTTGATTCGGAACGTAAGATGATGACTACGGTACACCGAGACGGGCAGGGGTATATTTCTTATTCAAAGGGAGCTGCTGAGAGGATCCTGGATGGATGCGATCGTATCTACGCACAGGGCAGGGTCACTGTGATGACGCAGGGGGACAGGAACGCGGTCGCCAAGGTACAGGGCAGTCTGATGAAAGAAGGAAGACGGGTAATGGCGCTGTCTATGACGGAGGATGAAGGCATGGAGGAGAAGAACATGATCTTCCTGGGACTTCTCAGTATGCAGGACCCGGTACGTCCGGAAGCGGTCCGTGCGGTGGCTGACTTTGAGCAGGCCGGTGTATCCACGGTGATGATAACGGGGGACCATCCGGACACGGCCTTTTCCATCGCCAGGGAGCTGGGGATTGCGGACAATCCGAAGCAGTGTATTACGGGCAGGGAACTGGATCATCTGAAAGAACACAGCTTTTTGCAGCGCCTGCAGGAACTCAGGGTCTTTGCCAGAGTGACGCCGGAGCATAAGGTGCGGATCGTGGAGGGATATCGAACGTTGGGAAAGACGGTGGCCATGACCGGAGACGGTGTGAACGATGCACCGTCTCTGCAGGCGGCGGATATCGGTATTGCCATGGGCATGAATGGTACGGATGTGGCCCGCGGGGCGGCGGATTTTGTGTTGATGGATGACAATTTCGCCACCATACATACGGCTATCAAGGAGGGGAGAGGTATTTATGAAAATATCAGGAAGTCCGTGTTGTTTCTGCTGTCCTCCAATCTGGGAGAGATCATTACGATGCTGATCACCATCGTGGCCGGCCTGCCCAGTCCGTTGAAAGCCAGCTTTATCCTGTGGATCAATCTGATTACGGATTCTCTGCCGGCATTGGCGTTGGGGGTAGATGACAATGAAAGTGAACGTCTGATGATGGAACGTCCCCGTAAAAAGGAAGACTCGCTGTTTGCAAAGGGTGGTCTGCTGTGCGTGATCTGTTACGGACTTGTGATCGGCGGCGTCAGTCTGGCAGCCTTTTTAAAGGTGCCTTATGACCGGATTGTGGCGGAGGGACTGCCGGTAACTTTACGCAATGTTGTGGAAGGACTACAGATATCGGCAGTCCTTGCCAAGGCCCAGACACATGCCTTTACGGTTCTGGGGATCAGCCAGCTGTTTCATGCCATCGGCATGCGAGATGTGAACCGCTCTGTCTTTAAGATGAATCACAGGAACAATCCTTATATGATCGGTGCTTTTGTGGTCGGGATTGCCCTGCAGGTGGCGGTGACGGAGATTCCGCCCCTGATTATGCTGTTTGGTTCCGTGCGTCTTGGACTGACGGAGTGGGGGCAGTTGATTGCGCTTTCGGCTACGCCGCTGATCGTGCATGAGCTGCTGGTGGCGATCGGATATGGAGCCAGGTATAAGGAGCAGGAGGAGACCAGGGCAGCAGGAGCGGTCACAGCAGGGCCAGCAATGCCAGGAGGAGTAGAAACAGGCCGCTGAGCCAGGAAAGATCGACACGGAGTACGGAAGAGACCAGATGGCCGAAACCGTATCCGGCGCCAAAAAGAAGCAGGTTAAAAAGGGCGGCCAGCAGGAAAAGGGGAAGCATCGGCAGCCGTGTTGCGGTAAAGGCCATTCCGGCGAGAACGCTGTCCAGAGACAGCGCCAGGGACAGGAGGAGAGCCTCCCTGGCGCTTAGTATCTGTAAATCGTCCTGATTGGCATCTTCCGGAGAGAGATAGACGGTAAAGATGATATTAAGCTGTTTGATCTTCCAGCCCCAGTTTCTGGTGAGACTGGGGTATTTGCGTGTGAGGAAACGGAGCAGGCTTTCCGTCAGCTTGCTGAAGCTTAAGAGTAATAACAGAGTAAACGAAAGAAAAGGCAGTATTGCCTGGGGAAGAAGGAAATAGAGAAAGGAGCCGATGCGGTTGGCGGCGGTAATAAAAAAGGCGGGTACAAAAATAAGGATCAGGCAGGACGCAGGGCGCAGTTTAACACGCTGCGTACCGTAAGTAAGGCCGGCGGTCAGAGAGTCAACGGATACGGCGGTCAGGAAGAGCAACAGGGCGGGAAGTGTGGCGGACATGGCGGGGAATACCTCAATCTCAGTTACTATTATTCTATCGGATGATGCAGAAAATGTTACAGCGACGGACGCGCCTGTCTGCGTATCGCGTGAGAATATGTAAATTTGGTCTGAAGAATATGGTTCCTGCTTGTTTACGGTCATCCGAAAAAATGTTATGATGAATTAAGGAGGGTTGCGTATGGAACTTATGTTTATTGGGGCCGACCATGAGGTGACGGGAAGTTGTCATTATCTGCGAGTCGGGGAGAAGAATATTTTAGTTGACTATGGTATGGAGCAGGGGGTCAATGTCTTTGAGAATTGTGAGCTGCCGGTGGATCCGGCGCTGATCGACCATGTGTTTCTGACACATGCACATATCGATCACTCCGGACTTTTACCGCTGCTGTATGCCAGGGGATTCCGAGGCAGTATCTATGCCACGGTGGCGACCTGCGATCTGTGCAGCATCATGCTTCGCGACTGCGCACATATTCAGATGCAGGAGGCAGAGTGGAAGAACCGCAAGGCACAGCGAAGCGCGGGAACGGTGGTAGAACCGCTGTATACGATGGAGGATGCAGATGGAGCGATCAGGAGACTTGTTCCCTGTGAGTATGACAGGGAAGTGGATGTCTGTGAGGGCGTGCGGATTCGCTTTACGGATATTGGACATCTGCTGGGTTCTTCCAGTATCGAGGTGTGGGCGACGGAGGGAGAGACGACGAAGAAGCTGGTTTTTTCCGGGGATATCGGGAACAGTAACCAGCCGCTGATCAAAGATCCGAAGTTTACGGAAGCCGCTGATTATGTGGTGATGGAGTCTACCTACGGCGACAGGCTGCACGGTGCGGAACACCCGGATTATATCGGGGAGCTGGCGGGTATTCTGCAGAGGACATTTGACAAGGGAGGCAACGTGGTGATCCCGTCCTTTGCGGTAGGCAGGACTCAGGAGATGCTTTATTTCCTGCGGCAGGTGAAGGCGGACAGGCTGGTCAAGGGCCATGAAGATTTTGAGGTTTATGTGGACAGTCCGCTGGCTGTGCAGGCTACCGGCATTTTTCAGAAGAATGAGTATGAGTGTTTCGACGAAGAGGCGATGGAACTGATCAGACAGGGTATCAATCCGATTGCTTTTCCGGGACTGCGGCTGGCAATTACCAGTGATGAGTCCAAGGCGATCAATTTCGACTTGTCGCCAAAGGTTATCATATCGGCTTCCGGCATGTGTGAGGCGGGGCGTATCAGGCATCATCTGAAGCATAACCTGTGGCGGCCGGAATGTACCATTCTTTTCGTTGGTTATCAGGCCATGGGAACGCTGGGACGGCATATCGTGGAAGGAGCGAAGGAAGTTAAGCTGTTCGGTGAGCATATTGAGATCCGCGCCCAGATCGTGAAGCTGGTGGGTATGAGCGGCCATGCGGACAAGAATGGGCTGCTGCGCTGGATCGAAGGATTTAAAGTAAAGCCGGAGAAGGTCTTTGTGGTACATGGTGAGGACAGTGTGTGTAAGCTGTTTACGGAATGCCTGAAGGTGGAGCACGGGCTGGAGGCTTATGCTCCTTACAGCGGTACGCGGTTTGATCTGATCGGCGGTGAGTTTATCTTCGAGGCAGCGCCGAAGGCAGTGAAGAAGAAACTGCACGGTATTTCCGATGTCTTTGCGAGACTGCTTGCCAGTGGACAGAGACTGTTGGCGATTATACATAAGAACGAGGGTGGTGCGAATAAAGATCTGGCGAAATTTGCAGATCAGATCAACTCGCTCTGTGATAAATGGGACAGGAATTAAGGAGGGTGCAGTAAATGAGCGCGGCGGATCATATTTTCATTGCAATGTGTAAGGATATTCTGGAGAATGGGACGAGTACGGAGGGGGAGAAAGTCAGGCCTCACTGGGCGGACGGGGCATCGGCTTATACGGTCAAGAAGTTCGGGGTGGTGAACCGGTATGACCTTTCGAGGGAATTTCCGATTATGACGCTGCGCAGGACGGCGCTTAAGAGCGCAACGGATGAGATGCTGTGGATCTGGCAGCAGAAGTCCAACAATGTGCATGATCTTCACAGCCATATCTGGGATGAATGGGCGGATGAGGACGGTTCGATCGGGAAGGCCTACGGGTATCAGATGGGGGTGAAGCATCGGTATAAAGAAGGGATGATGGATCAGGTTGACCGGGTGCTTTATGACCTGCAGCACAATCCTTTCAGCCGCCGCATTATGACGAATATTTATGTGCACCAGGATCTTCACGAGATGAATCTGTATCCCTGCGCCTACAGCATGACTTTCAATGTAACGCAGAAGAAGGGGCATGACAGGCTGACTTTAAATGCAGTGCTGAACCAGCGGTCGCAGGATGTACTCACGGCCAACAACTGGAATGTGGTACAGTATGCAGTGCTGGTACATATGCTGGCGCAGGTATGTGATATGGAACCGGGAGAGCTGGTACATGTGATCGCGGATGCCCATATTTATGACAGGCATATTCCGATTATCCGCGAACTGATCGAGCGGCCGGTCTATGATGCGCCTGTTTTCCGATTGAATCCGGATATTAAGGATTTCTATCGGTTTACGCGCAATGATGTGAGTGTGGAAAATTATGTGACCGGGCCGCAGGTGGAGAATATTCCGGTGGCGATCTAGTGAAGTTTATGTGTAAGTTTTCAGTACGGGGTACCGGAGAAGTGGGAGGAGAATATGAATTTAATTGTAGCGGTAGACAGTAATTGGGCGATCGGCTGTAAGAACAGACTGCTGGTCAGTATTCCGGCGGATCACAAGATGTTCCGGAAGGAGACGACAGGGAAGGTAGTGGTGCTTGGCCGGAAGACGTTAGAGACTTTTCCGCAGGGGATGCCCTTGAAAGATCGAACCAACATCATTCTGTCCACCAATCCGGATTACCATGTGAAAGATGCGGTGGTGGTGCACAGCAGGGAAGAGCTGCTTAAGGAACTGGAGCAGTACCGGAGTGAGGACATCTATATTATCGGCGGTGAGAGCGTCTATCGCATGATGCTGCCATACTGTGACGTGGCACATGTGACGAAGATCGACCATGTGTACGAGGCGGATGCTTATTTCCCGGATCTGGATCAGGATCAGGAGTGGGAGATTACGGCGGACAGTGAAGAGCAGACGTATTTTGACATCGCGTATGCATTCGTGAAGTATGAGAGGAAGAAATAGAAGTGTTTGCTTCGTGCAGCTGGCAGAAAGGGATGCCGGCCGGGATGATCGATTCCTGGCAGGGCATCCTTTTTCATGTGACAGTACTTGACTTTTAGGGATAAAAGTATAATATAATTAAGAAGAATGAAGCGGCATCTGTGGAATTGCCGACCGGATGTGCGTGACAGAGAGGGGGCTCTGCTGCGGCGGATGCTTCGGAACGGAGGAGAAGATGGAAAAAAAGAATATTGACTGGGCAAATATCGGGTTCAATTATCAGGAGACAGATAAAAGATTTGTGGCAAATTATAAAGACGGCGCGTGGGATGAGGGTGTCCTGACTTCCGAGGCGAATCTTGTGATCAATGAATGTGCGGGTGTGCTGCAGTATGCACAGACGTGTTTTGAGGGAATGAAGGCCTACACTACAGAGGATGGACGTATTGTTACTTTCCGTCCTGATCTGAATGCGCAGCGTATGGAGGATACCTGTAAAAGACTGGAGATGCCTGTTTTTCCAAAGGACAGGTTCATACAGGCGGTGAGTGATACGGTGGCTGCCAATGCGGCGTACGTACCGCCTTACGGTTCCGGCGCTACGTTGTATATCCGGCCGTACATGTTTGCGAGTTCCGCGGTGATCGGTGTGAAACCGGCGGAAGAGTATCAGTTCAGGGTGTTTACTACGCCGGTAGGACCTTATTTTAAAGGCGGTGTGAAGCCGTTGACTTTGAAAGTGAGTGATTTTGACCGGGCGGCTCCGCATGGAACGGGTCATATTAAGGCTGGATTGAATTATGCCATGAGCCTGCACGCTATTGTCACTGCCCATCAGGAGGGATATGACGAGAATTTGTATCTGGATGCGGCCACCAGGACGAAGGTGGAAGAGACGGGCGGTGCAAACTTCCTGTTTGTGACGAAGGATAATAAGGTGGTGACACCCAAGTCCGACAGTATCCTGCCTTCTATTACGAGACGTTCGCTGATGGTGGTGGCGAAGGAGTATCTTGGCCTGGAAGTGGAAGAGAGAGAGATTCCGATCGAAGAAGTTGCAGAGTTTGCGGAGTGTGGCCTTTGCGGCACGGCAGCAGTTATTTCTCCGGTCGGCAGGATCGTGGATCATGGCAGAGAGATCGTATTTCCCAGCGGTATGGCGCAGATGGGACCTGTTACGCAGAAGCTGTATGATACGTTGACGGGAATCCAGATGGGACGGATCGAAGCTCCAGAGGGATGGATTCACGTGATCGCATAATGGTATTTATTCCCGCGGGCAACGAGCCAGATAGGTGGCTGCTTGCAGACATTTGGCGACTGCCGCGGGGCTTTGATTTTATAAGAGTATGGATTGAGACAGTGGGGGATTAGGTTAGAGTGTATTGGCACGCAATTTAATCCCTTTTCTGTTGAGAGGATATAAGAGAGGGAATACGGCGTAAGCCGGAGGTTTGTACGGGTTTGACGGAATGATAAGATTGAAAATTAAAATTTTCAATCGCGAGATTTGTGTCTGCGCGTTGCTTGCC
>OFFJ01000415.1_pt1 | contig 35360 bp, 29 predicted proteins | sample 1521261 | NCBI WGS metagenome assembly OFFJ01 (sample SAMEA3504122, study PRJEB24116) | mouse gut metagenome | biome: mouse gut; feature: mouse-associated habitat; material: faeces | place: Denmark | collected 2011 | reverse complement strand
GGCAGTCGCCAAATGTCTGCAGGCAGCCACCTGGCTCGTTGCCCGCGGGAATAAATTTGGTATATTTAGCAGAAAGACTATTGACATTATAATAGAAAAGAAGAAAGGTGTAAAGTTTTTCGTTCTCTCAATTTTTTCATTTCTTCCCGGTGCGGAAAAATCCAAGAGAATATCATGGCATTTTGCGCCTGCTTTTCCCGGGTATCCGGGGCGCCGTTTTCTCTGTCATACGATACAGCCCGGCGCACACAGGCAAAGTCTGTATTGTGCCGGGCACCGCCCACAGAATTCTCCCCTGATTCTGTCAGCGGTGCTTTCCGGAAAAACGGAACGGATTTTTGAGACAATCCGGCACACCGGCCCATGCGTGCAGAGAACGTCCACAGCCGGAACCTGCCCCCTGCATCAGGCGGACAGCACTCTTTTTACGGTGTCCCGTATCCTTTTTCGCAGGAAAAACCCCGTCACACACATCAAGAGTATGATAAAATATCTCAGCAAATAATAGGGGTAAATAGCGGCCGAAACCAGGGCTGCCGCTGTCACTGCCAGGCTCATAAGGAGTATTTTCCTATGGTCAAACAAGCCCGGTATCCCCAGCCTGCCACAGCATTTTTTCATGTACAGATAATGTGTCATGGCATAAATCATATAGCAGGCCAGCGTAGTGTATCCGGCTGCCAGATATCCGTACAGCTGAATAAATATTGCATTCAGGACGATATTCATCCCCGCGGAAACCATGGATGCAATTCCCATAAACTTTGTTTTCATGGAAAAATACTCCACGGGGGAAAATAAATTAAACAGCAGAATAAAGAACATGCTGCAGGCCACCGGCGGTATCATGTATATTCCTTCGTAATAATCCCGGGACGCCATAAACCGCATGATTTCCGGGGCGAATAAGATAAAGACCAGCAGGGCCATCAGATAGACCAGCAGTATGGTATTCACGGTTTCCTTCACATGATCATATTTTTTTACCCTTAATCTCTGGAGCATCCATGGGTTGTAGGAGGCTCCCAGGGCCTGGTTCACAATATAAATCACGGAGGCGCTGTTATAGGCAACCGCGTAAATCCCTGCCTGGTTCAGGCCGCACATGTTCTGAATCATGATCCGGTCCAGCTGGTTCAGTATCACCGACGAAAGAAAATGCGGAATCATCGGTATGTTGTATTTCAAAGCAAATTTCCAGTATTGCGGCTTTATCTTCCGATTTTTCCCAAGGCAGTCCGCCACGCAGAAAATCCCGGGAATCACTACCGCAGCGGCTCCCCCCAGAACCTTTCCAAATGCCCTGTCCTCCATGAAAAACACCAGAACCACAGACAGGGCCACGCTGCCGAAAGTGTTTATCAGCGTGACCGCGGCCATCTTCCGGTACCGGTATTCAAACCGCTGTCTCTGTGTCCACATACACATGACCGTCCAAAAAAAGCAGTGGGTCAGCATGACAGCCACAAATTTCGTCTCCAGCCGGACATAAGGATATAGAAAGGGATATCCCAGCAGAAAAGCAAACGACATTATGGCAGCCCAGACAAATTCCAGCGCCAGGAGGGATGTCTGGAATTCGTCTTTGTTATCGTGATATTTCACCAGCCCCACATTCAGAACACTGTCCGCCAGGTTCATGGTAATAAAAATGATGATGATCTGTTCCCAGGAATGGTAGACACTCACAATTCCATAGTCTGCCGTGTCCAGAACCCTGGTAAATAAGGGCGTGGTAAAAAAAGCCAGCCCCTTTTGCAGCAAAGAACAAAAAAAGAACCAGCCCGAAACCTTCAGAGGTAAAGACATCTCTTTATAATGTTGTGTCAGTTTATCTATCCTTATCCGCATCTTGGCACCCATTACCGCAAATTTACCTGCCGCCGGCCTTTGTGACCCTCAGGATTTCCTCCCCCGCAGCCGGCCCATTCCCCGTTCCAGCTTCTTCATACAGCGCCACGACACATCCCTGAATCTGCTGTACCAGGTATATACCGCAGGGATGCGTTCTTTTTCCATTGCTTCAATGAAATCCCAGTCAAATGCCTTTTTGCATCTCTCGTCATGTTTTATCTGTTCCATGTCCGCAAGATCCTTGTCCCGTCTCTTATGCATTTTGTACAGATACTCCAGTTCCGGCCGGACCATTCCGCAGCCCTTGTATTCGTAAAACCATTTATTTTGAAATAATATTTCATCTTTTATTCCCATGCATAAATAGCGGTTTCGAAACAGGTCCACATTCCCGCCCAGGTCTTCATGGTCAACAAAGATAAGCCGCAGCCTGATCCGCAGCGGAATTTTATGATACGCTTTTTTGCTGACGCAAAACTCAATATCATTGTTTTTCCGTCCTCCCTTCACCGTCACCGCACCGCTTCCCACGATTATGACTTCTCCCGGCTCCAGGCCATAATTCCGGATAACCTCTTTCATCTCATCAAAGTATTGAAGCATTCCATATTCTCCATTTTCTCCAGAATCATCCCCAATGTTTTTTCTTCGGAAATCCCGGAGGTATCTATGACAAACACATTTGCATCCTCACCGTAATACTTGTCCAGAAGCGCTTTGTTCTGCCGCAGACGTTCTGCAGCACCGCTTCCCCTGATATCCTCTTTACGGGCCAGGGAGGTTTCAATGCTGCATGTGAGATATATTTGCAGAGTCGGTTTGTACAGAAAAGAACTTAAAAAAAGCTGATACAGCAGTTTCACCGGTCTGTTTTTCCAGGTCAGGCCGCTTTTGTCAAACTGTAAAATCTGCTCATGCGCATAACGGTCAAAAATAACCAGGCGGGAATCCCCCCTGTGCTTATATACCCTGTGCCTCAGTTCACGGATCTGCGCATATATATATGCGATTTTATCCTTGTATGTATGGATTTCCCTCTGCAGGTATTTTTCTCCCACCTTTGTCTCCCACGATTTCATCCCCATATACTGTACAACAGATTTTTCATTTCCCAGAAGATCATGGAGCCTGCGGACGACTGTGCTTTTTCCGGTTCCGTCAACCCCTGTGATACAGACTGATAGTAATAGCATTTAAATCCCCTCCAAATATCCCAGGACCCCATTATATTTCCGCAGTAAGAGGTCAAAATACTTTTTTCTTCTGCATTTCGGAAAGCGCCGGAAAGCGCTGCCTATGTCAAATCTGATCCTGGACAGCAGAAAAAGCAGAAAATAATCTTTATTCCGCTGCTCCTGGTAGCGCATTCCCACATTTTCAAATATCGCCTTGTACCTGTCCGCAAATTCCTGCTGCCGTGAGAAAAAATCCTCCGCCAGAATCAGGGAATGCCTGTCCGTCATTTCCACATAAATACAGTTAAACAGGTCAAACAAAAAGGACTCTGTCCGGGCATATTCAAAATCAATATAAAAATGCTCCTTCCCGCAAAAAAGTACATTCCCGAAATGCACATCGCCATGCTGCCGGATAAACGGTATGTCCACATCAAATCCTGTGTTTTTCTCAATCCGGCGGCACAGTCCGCTGATTTCGGATATCCCGTAATCCATGATTTCTTTCAGAATTTCCCTGCCGTTTTTCACATACTCTCTCTTTGCGCGCAGGGTCAGCCGCATCTGGTCGTCCAGAATTTCCAGATACCCGGCCCGCACCTCATCCTCCGTCCACAAGTCCCGGTTCCGGTACGGAATGTATTTTTCAATGATGCCCTTTTCGTTTACCTCCAGCACCGTCACGTTAAGACATCCCCGGAAATGCCTGATATTGTCCCACACCAGTCTTTTCTTTTCCTCCGGAAGGCATGTGAGTATCCTGGATTTTTCCAGGTCAAAAACTTTATATTCCCCGTTCAGCGTAAACAATATTGCCTGCCCGCGGAAGCAATACCCCCCCTGACTCTGCCGGATCCGAAAAGAAAAGCCATCCAGAAACCGGTTCATTTCCTGTCTCGGAAAATACGCGCAAAAGCCGCCACATGCTGTATGATATACAATATTTTTTTCCGACCACCATATTTTGTATTGGCCGGGTTTTAAAACATGGTATTTTTTCATTGACACGGCCTTCAGGATAAACATCAGGCCGTGCATGTTTCTTTTTAATTTCGCTTTTCCGTCCATAATCGTAAAACCGTTTATGTCCTTCCAGTGATATATTCACATAAAGCCTTCAAATCCGCATCCTGCCTGCTTCGTATCCCCCGCAGGTGATTCTCTATCTTTTCGGCGGATATTTTTTGTTCCGCCGCCATCAGCAGTCTGTTTTTGATTTCGTCAATGTCATACGGATTGCAGTAGTACACCGCGTCACCGCAGATTTCCGGCAGGGAAGTCACACCTGAAACAATGCATGTTTTTCCGTACTTCATGGCCTCCAGGGGCGGCATTCCAAACCCTTCGTTCAGGGAGGGATACAGAAACAGGTCGCAGTATCGATATAAATTCTCCAGAATACCGGCCTCCACATATCCGAGACAGACATAACGTTCCTGCCGGTGAATGATCTCTGCAATTTTCCCGGGCATTCCTCCCACCGTCACAACCCTGTACCCCTCCAGCATCCCTTCCCGGAACAGTTCCTCCAGTGCCCGGACTGCCCTGTATCCGTTCTTTTCGCTTCTGTCTGCCCCCCCTAACAGAATATATTTCCCTTCCACCTCCCTGTGGCAGCATTCCTTTTCCATCCCGGATTCCGGCCCCACATACTTTGCGGGTGTATAAAAAACGCGCACATGCCGGTCCATGGAAGGAAAATAATTCCTGATGGCATACCGAGTGTGGTTTGAAACACACACAATTTCATCCAGCAGCTCCATGCAGTCCCGAAACTGCCTGATTTTTTTCTCTTTGATTTTTCCCCTCAGAAGAAACCGCAGCCGCTGTACCCGGCTCTCCCTGCCCGACGCATATTTGTACGCATACCGGTCGCAGGGCAGCTCCACTCCCCTCAGACCGTGTATTGTCCCGCAAACCCGCACCGTCTCCGGTATCCATGCCTTTTTATAAAAATATGGCAGCCCGGAATAGAAACTGTCTATTTTGTGCCTGTCAAAAAGATACCTGACCTCCTCACGCCGGTGTATGACCTCCGCCTTTATCCTGTGATCCGCAAACGAATCCAGAATCCATGGGTCCAGAAAACTTCTGTCATTGTAAAATACAATCAGACTGCACTCATCCGGGAGATGACCGGCCAGATATTGATATACCGTTTTGATATACTCCCCGCCCCCATGAAACTTTGAGGTTCCGGCAGGCTGGGCTTCAAACAAATCGAACAACACTGTCTTCATGCATAAAACCTCTTATACCACTCCGCAAACTTTCTCAGCCCCTCCCGCAGGGGTGTGCCGGGGGCGAATCCGAAATCTTTCTCCAGGGCGCCGGTGTCGGCATAGGTAATCTCCACATCCCCGGGCTGCATGGGAACAAGTTCCTTACAGGCCTCAAAGTCAAAATCTTCGGGAAGCACCCCCGCACGTATCAGCTCCTGCTGCAGTATTTCCACAAATTCCAGCAGGTTTTCCGGAGGGCTGTTGCCGATATTGTACACCGCATAAGGCGGGTCTGCCACACCTCCTTCATCTGCGGTTTTTACCGGGGCCTTTCCCATCACACGAATCACCCCATCCACAATATCATCTATATAGGTAAAGTCCCGCCTGCAGTTTCCGTAGTTGAAAATACGGATTTTCTCTCCCTTTTTCAGTTTGTCCGTAAAACCGAAATATGCCATGTCCGGCCGTCCCGCGGGTCCGTATACCGTGAAAAAACGAAGTCCGGTGCACGGTATGCCGTATAGTCCGGAATAGGCATGGGCCAGCAGTTCATCCGCCTTTTTTGTGGCCGCATACAGGCTCACCGGACTGTCTGTCTTATCCTCCGTGCTGTAAGGCATCTTCCTGTTGGAGCCATACACACTGGAGGAGCTGGCAAACACCAGATGTTCTGCCGGATATCTCCGGCAGGCTTCCAGAATATTGAAAAAACCCACAATATTGGCCTCTATGTATGCGTCCGGATTCACAATGGAATAACGCACTCCCGCCTGGGCGGCCAGGTTTACCACAATCTGGGGACGGTACTTTTCAAAAATCCGGAACACCACCCCCTTATCCCCAATATCGCCCTTTACAAACACAAATCCCGGTTCCTTCTCCAGCCAGCCCAGCCTGTGCGCCTTCAGCGACACATCATAATAATCATTCATATTATCCACACCCACGATTTTTATGGTATCATGGATATCATACAGCTTTCTTGCCAGGCTGCTTCCGATAAATCCTGCAATGCCTGTGATTAGTATTGTCTTTCCTTCCAGTTTTACGTCAGTCTTCCCCATGTCACCGCTCCTGTTCTGATTTTTGTGTACTGCCGGACATATTCTTTTCCGCCGGAATGCCCCCTTCCCGGGCCTCCCCATGCGCCGGTATCCGTCCGCCGTTCCGGCTCCCCCTGTCCGGACCGCTTCCAATGGTCCGGTAAATTTCCAGGAGACGTTCATAATACCGTTCCTGGGTATTATGCATTTGCAGATATTCAAACATTTGTTCCGTTATGATTCCGTATTCCTCCTTGCCCATCTGCAGCACATAATCCAGGCATTTCCGGAAACTGTCCAGATCCAGGATATCAAACAGAAGCCTTTCATCCCTGATAATTTCCGGAATTCCGCCCCGGCCGCTTCCGATTACAATGGTTTTATTGGCCACGGCCTCCAGCGCCGTGTTGGGATAATTTTCAATCCAGTAGGAGGGAACCACCACGCAGTAAACCCGGGGATACAGCTCCATAATTTCGTCAAAGGATTTCACCCCCAGATAGCTGACAAAGGGAATCTCTGCCGCCTGGTTCAAAAACGCTGTCCCGTATCCCTTTTCGATTTCCCCCGCAAACCAGACTTCCATATCAGCGGAACGGTATCCCCTGAGAACCTCCAGAAAACGGTCCACTCCCTTTTTCGGCGCAATCATGCCGTAATATAAAAACACCTTCCGGGCGCCCGGGACTTTCCCGCTGTTTTTGATTTTTGAGAAATCAAAGGGATTGTTCAGGCAGGCTGTGGGCAGCAGATTCCGGGAACACATGTCCGCCAGGGCCTGGCTGGGCGAGACAAAATAGTCCACAGCCTTTTTCCTGGCTTGGTTGAATTTCCGCAGACTTCTGTATTTCAGTCTCAGCCGGACGGATTTTCTGATACAGTCTCTGCAGTCCTCATTTTCATATCCCCGGCAGACCATACCATCCTCATGGACACAGGTTGCTTTAGGACAGACTGCCCCATAATCCCTTATGGTCTGGACCACCGGATATTTCCCCACCGCTTCCATCACATCCAGCGCCGCTTTCCATACATTATTGATGTGAATCACGTCCGGCCCCAGCCCGTCTATGATCTCCCTCAGTCTCCCGACATTCTGTTTATCGATAAAAAATTTATGGTATATCCCAGATGCGAAACGGAACTGATTTGGGTAATTTACTTCATTTCCCGTCAGCTTCACCGGAAGCGATTCATCAAAAGTCAGCAAAAATACCTCATGACCCTTCTCCCGAAAGTACGCCTTCTCCCTGTGTGTCTGAACCTCCGTTCCGCCCTTGACGGATAACTCATTGATCATCAGAATACGCATTCCTGCCCCGCCTCCCTAATGTTCTGTTACATTCTTGTCATCCCCGGCAGTGAACTCCGGTCCATAGGTTCGCGATTCCGGAACCGGTTTACTGTGAGGTAAAATTGCCTATTGTGATATCTTTCACAATTGCATTTTCAGCTGAATTATTTTTAATACAAATCTCCCGTCTCCCGATGATCCCCGTGTATGCAATATCAGGCTTTTTTGTCTTCAGCAGTTCATTCCTGCTCCACAACACTCCTGCTATCCTTCCGACTTCTGTTTATTGGAAAGCCATATCAGGCCCTTCAGCAATACTGCAGCACCTGCCAGGACCAGGAAATTAATATAAAATGTCCTCAAACCGTTTGAGCTGACCACAAACTGGAAAACAGGCTGGGCCAGACTGATAATCAGATATTTTTTTCCGAAGTCACTGATTTCTCCCCTCAGATACTTGTCAAATACTCCTTCCTTGTACGCCAGCCAGCGTGCCTGCACCACCGCGCAGATGATGATGCCCACATACCCAAAATTCAGATAAGGCTCACAGTAGGTACCTCCCCTGAGCCCGTAATGGTTTGGCATATTTAACAAGGTATCGGTAGAAAAATAGCCCCAGCCCCAAGTCTGCTTGAACTCCGAAAGAAACGAAGGGATAAAGGAAATCAGTCCCGCAATATATGTTTTCCCATACAAAAAATCATCAAACTGATTGTGATACCCGTATAAAACAAACGCGCCATCCCTGAAGTCACAGAAAGTATTTCCATAAATAAATTCCTGCAGCATTGCGCCCGGTCCGGTATTGCCGCGGCTTCGCAGTAAACTGATTCCCAGCCCGGCTATCAGGATGAAACCGATTCCGGCACAGATTTTTACCGTACTGTTTATTCTGTTTTTTCCATGCTTATATAGAACAATCAACATCAGCGGAAACACTATTTTTAGAAGCAAATCGCTCCTGTTTCCGGAAAACAGACAGGCAGAAGCACCCATCAGAAAACAGAAAATATTTTTGACATTGCCGGCTTTCAATGACAAAAATCCAAAATAAACCGTGAGCAGCGGAATGGAACTGTTAAAAAGAATATACAGAACATTTGCAATCCGGGATTTTTTATAGAAATCCCTTTCTCCATTTAGCAGCGGCAATGTGCCGTTATAAAGAAAGACGATAAGATACCATCCTATTATCGCCGTATAAAACACGGCCCAAATCACCCTGGTATCAACGCTTCTGCCAATGACTCCGCAAACTATTGATTTTCGGGGGACAAACCGAAACTCCGAAACAATCAGAACCAGATAGAAAATAATCATGCCTGTGAGATTTATTTCAAGGTTCTGGTTCAAAAAAGTATAGAAAGGTTCTGCGCTGTCTTTTCCAAAAGCCAGCCATGCCTTATCCTCGTACATAAACGGAATGATAAACACCATGAATATTTCCGTGAATATCCCAATGTTAAATACGGAAAATAAGTATTTCCTGCAGTAAATTTTCATGCATACATATATGGCGAACAGCGAAATCACAACACTGCCCAATATCATTACTTTCAAGTCTGCAGCACCATTCCAAAAATTCATTCCTGTCCTGCCTCCTTTTCCCCGGCTGCGCCGCATGATAAACACTCCCTGTCCGGCATTCATCCATTACAGATCTCACATACCTTTTTTAGCAGCTTTGCGCTCTTCTTCCAGGAATATTTATCCAGAACCTCTTTTTTCTTTTCCGGAGAAATCTCTGTCATGATTTTACTCAAATCAGCCTCATAATCCATGGGGTCGATATAATGGGCAGCGTCCCCGTAGATTTCATGCATCACTTCCGTATCGGAAACCACTGCTTCCGCCCCGGCGCTCATGGCTTCCAGCGGCGGAATCCCAAATCCCTCATATATGGTGGGAAACAGGAATCCCTTACAGTCCCTCATCAGTGTCTTTGCCTCCCCATCTGACACATATCCCAGAAATCTCACATTCGGCGGAACCTCCGTTTTATACTGCCGGGAAAACACACTCCCGTTTGCCCCGCCGGCTACCGCAAAAATCTCTTTCCGGTTTCTGCAGGCCACTTCCAGAACCCAGCGGAAATTCTTGTTTTTCTCCAGGCTCCCCATGGAAAAATAGTAATTTCCCGGTTCCAGGCCATACCTTGCCAGGCACTTCTCATCATGGCCGATCCGCTGATAATGCTGCCATCCGTTGGGAATGACATAGGTCTTTGCCCTGATATGGGGATAGTATTTCAGGATCTCCGACCTGGAAAATTCCGAAACGGTAAGCACGGCCCTGGCACGGCAGAATATATTCCGGAACAGAAAAAGGTACCAGATCCGGAACTTCCAGCCGAAAAATTCCGGTTTTGCCCTCACCTTCATGTCATGCACACATACGATCCCGGGATCCCGGAAAGGCGCCGTATTGCACAAATTTAACAGCATTCCTTTCCGGCCCGCCACATAGCGGGGCAGCGACACCTGCTCCCAGGCGATTCCCCCCAGGCGCCCCACCCTGACAGTTTCGATATTTCCGTATCGCGGCACATTCTCCGCATAGCAAGGCACGGCAAGCATGTATGTTCCCGGTGTAACCAGCTTGTCCAGCTCTCCCAGGATTTCCCCGGCATACCGCTCCACTCCCGTAATCCTGCGTGTGAGAAAACGTCCGTTTATAATAATTTTTCCTGCCATACTGTCATCCCCCTGCTTCTGCCGGTTCCCCATGCCATTGTTCCCGCATGCCATAAGCCATGCACCATATCTGCAGAAACATCGCGGCAGTCTCACAAAGGCCGGAACGCCCTCCCTGCGCCCGGCATAAGGCTCTCAGACGGTTTCCGTGCAGTCCCCCAGCAAAAGCGCCCTGATATTGCCGCGGAACTGCTCGTACATAAAATGCTCCCGTACCCTTTCCGCTGCCGCCCTCCCGTACCTTTCCCGCAGTTCCGGATTGTCCCCCAGCCTTTCCAGCGCCGCCGCGTAGGCCCCCGGCTCCTGCTCCGCCACTTCCTCACCCGTCTCCCCGCCGATGCTCACATAGTTCACGCCGCTTCCCGGTATGGTGAATGTGACGGACGGCTTCCCGAAATACATAGCCTCTGCCAGCGCTATCCCGAAGGCCTCGTTCTTCGTCACCGACGGGAAGCAGAATATGTCCGCCGCGCACAGCCATGCCTTCAGCTCACTGTCTTCCAGTCTTCCCAGAAAGTGGACCCTGCCGTTTCCCCTTCCCAGCCTTTCCAGCTTCGGGGTCAGCTTCCCCTCCCCCGCTATGTATACCTCGAACCTTTCGTCCAGCAGGCCGGCCGCCCTCACCAGGTGCCCGAATCCCTTGTACGCCACGTGGCGCCCCACCGCCAGACAGATCAACTTTCCCCGGTTTCCCGCCCGTATCTCCCGGGCCCGGGCAGCCGTTTCCCCGCCACACCCCAGCCTTTCCCCGCTGATGCAGTTGGGTATCACCGCGCACTTGTCCCGGACCCCGCCCAGGAACGGGCTCCCCTCCACATAGTTGGGGCTGGTGGCCACCACCTTCCAGGAGCGCTCCAGCAGCCTCCTGTTCTGGCCCCGGAACAGCCTTCCCAGCACCTTCTGCCTGGTGATGTCCAGGTGCCAGTAGGTCACCAGGCGCATGCCCGGCTTCAGGTGCTTCAGCAGGTAGTGCGCCGCAAAGGGGTTCGGGTAGTGGAACACCACCGTGTCGGGCCCGAACTCCCCCATGGCACGCCCCAGCATGCGGCCGTAGGAGACCGACAAGGACTGGGACGCCACCTTCGCCTGGCAGCCGCAGCGCACCACCCGGATTCCGTCCACCCGGTCTTCCCCGTCTCCCCGCTCATGGTTAAAGCACAAAACCATCTGCTCACAGTCCCTCCCCAGGGCCAGCACGCAGTCCCTTGCCGCCTGCTCCGTGCCTCCCCTGAACGGATAATAGTATTTTGATATATGAAGTATTTTTTTCATGGCCTATTCCCCTCCGGCTAACTTCTTCTTTTGCCGCCATCTATTTGTCTTCATACCCTCCTCTCTGTCACATGGCATCGTCCTTTTCAACGCAAGATGCATAAATATGCATTTTTGTGTATCTTCAGTATCCGCAAAAGTTCGCCCTATGCATGTAGGACGAACCTTTTACGATACTGCGGATACATTCTGTTGAAATGTGGTATTTTATTGTATTGCGGAAATGAAAGAAGAACGAAATAAGGTATAATTGAGTTCTCTGAAGCAACTTTGAAAAAACGAATTTTATAACGGAATCTCCAACATATGAAATATGACCATAAAAATCAGAATTACCCTTTCTGATCTTATCCGAACTTACCCTCAGCAGACAAAAAACGACATTTTTGACATGTTTCTATCCTGATTACATACATGGAACGGCAATATGACCAAAAAAATTTTTTGCTTGCAATGTATTCGAAAAAGGTATAAAATGGTAAAAGTTATAAAAAAAGGTTCGTCCTACATGCATAAGACGAACCTTTTACGGTTTTCATGGAAAATTATTCTTTTTTCGGCAGTCACTTTTCTCCAGCGTCCCTGACCGCCAGCGCCGCCCTGGCAAACCGCCCGCTTCTGTCGCATCGCTCCGCATTTTCCACGATCAGAATATCAGGGGCATACTCCTCAATCATTGCCTCAAATTCATCTGCGTAATCCCCCCATATGATCAGTGTCTCATAAAAGCTCTCGGCCAGGTCATCCAGAATAAAGGAGTCAAAATAGCTGTCCCCCAGAATCAGCACGCGGGTGTCATTGCCCGCATTGTCATTTGTAAAAAAGCGGTGTCTTTCATCTTCCCGAAGCAATGTTAATTTCTCGTTTGTAAGATATGCCTGGGGATTCCTGATTTCAAACTGCTCCAGCATACATTTTTTATGAATCCCGCCGAACAGCGTTACCCCCATGTCCCGCACGGATATATTGTAATCCTGCTCCCGGAGCACACGGTACCTGCCGTCGTTTCGTTTATTGAGTTCATCCATCAGCATACAGTATCCTATATACGCGCCCCTTTGTGTCCAGTGTGTGGAGTCTCCCCATCTGCTGTAGGTTTCCCACTCTGCCTTCCCTTCCGTCAGCTTTTCCTTTGACGAAATCACGCAGACATCCGTTCTTTCCGTCAGGGTCTCCACAATCTGGTCCGTTTTGGACTTTTCCCCGTACTGTATCACCGTATCCGGGAAATACTCCGGATATACGGAATGTTTGTCCCAGCATTGAAAATAGTACATCTGAATCCCTTTTTCCTTCAGATACTCATCTGCATACCGGAAACCTTCCGCAAGTCTGTCCAGGGTCTCCTCCGTCTTCAGGTTCAAATGCTGATAGTCCACAAGCATGTCTGCCGTGGCATAATTAAACTCGCCTTCCGGTCCCAGGTACATATTACTGTTATTTGCAAGTACCCGGAACAGATAGTACTGAATCCTTGCGTTGGTCACTACCATGTGCGACCGCAGCCCCACATGATCCCCAAACCAGGTTTCAAATTCGGCGTTAAAATTCCCGTTCCGGCTTCCATCCTCACAATATAGTTCCGGAAACTGCGCCAAAACTCTTCTTTCCGCATCCGACACCATATTTTTCCTGAGGCTGGTGGTGAGCAGGGGAACCGTGATCAGAAGCAGGAATCCCGCAGCAAATAATTTTTTTCCCATTCTCCGGCACATATTTTCCTCCTCATATAAATCGCTTTCCTTTCGTGCGCCTTTGCGACTTTACTGTCCAGCACAAATTATTTTTCAATAGCACCTGACATTTCTCAGCCGGACTAACCCGGGCAGACCGGAACCAGAATTCTCTCTTTCTGCGGCAAAGCGCCGTCAAAGTGCCTAAAACTGAAAATAAATGAACGGATTATATGTCCCCGACACAATCCTCATCATTGACAGATACAGCAAAAGCAGGAGCAGGACATACTTTCCCGCGGCAAATATTCCCTCCGGAACATGTCCCTTCAAAACACGGGCCAGTTTCCCTGGCAGGGAAGTGGAAAAAAATACCGCTGCTGCCATAATCGTTACCGTCCACCTGTCCATGTACCAGAAGAGGGTATACCCGGAACCGGCCGGGCGCGCCATGCCAAACATCACCGCCGCATACTCTATGGCATCCCTTGTATGCGGCGCCCTGAACAAAACCCAGCCCAGATGAATCACCAGCAAGGTATAAATCCTGGAAAAAAGCTCCCCTGCGCCCTTATGTACCCGCCCCTCCGGTTTCTTCCTGCCGCAGGCTCTTTCCCTGACAAAACGTTCTGCCAGGATAAAGAACCCGTTCCAGACTCCCCAGGCAATAAAATGCCAGGCCGCCCCATGCCAGACCCCGGTAAGAAGAAACACGGCGGCAAGATTCCGGTAGACATGCCTCCGGTTACCCCCCAGAGGGATGTACACATAATCCCGGAACCAGGATGACAGGGAAATATGCCACCTCCTCCAGAATTCCGATATGCTTTTTGAAATATACGGCAGATTGAAATTTTCCTGAAAGTGAAATCCGAACATTCTTCCCAGTCCGATGGCCATATCACTGTATCCGGAAAAGTCAAAATAAATCTGCAGGGTGTAGGCAATACTACCCCCCCAGGCAACCGCCGGGGAATTATGCAGCGCGCCGTTCTGCCAGACAGCGTCTGCCGTGGCCGCCAGGGTATTTGCCAGGACTGCTTTTTTGGATAATCCGATGATAAAGCGCTCCGCCCCATAGCAGAAATCATCCAGGGAGGTGCTCCGTCTGTGAATTTCTCCGGCAATATCCTGATAGCGCACGATGGGCCCCGCAATCAGCTGGGGAAACAGTACGATATACAGCGCGGCCTTCCCAATATTTTTCTGCACCGGAACCGTCTCCCTGTATACATCAATCACATAAGACATTCCCTGGAATGTGAAAAAGGAAATACCTACCGGCAGTATGATATTGTGCATCACAAAGTCGCATCCGGTTAATTTATTAACGGAATCCAGCACGAAATTGAAGTATTTATAGTAGAACAGAATGCCCAGGTTCACCGCCATTGCCATGGCCAGCACCGGTCTGCGCAGTGATTTCTGGGCATTTACCAGCAGGCCGCTGCAATAATTGACCACAACATTCAGCAGGATCAGCCACAGATAATCCGGCTGCGACCAGGAAAAAAATACCAGGCTTACAGCCAGCAGCCAGGCATTCCTGCAATTTTCCCTGATCACAAAATATCCTGCCAGTGTGACGGGAAGAAACAAAAATAAGAAAAGAGCCGAACTGAATACCATACTTCCCCATTCTCCTCAAATATATGATGCATTGCCAAATATCAGGCTTTCCATGCCCAAAAGCGAAACAAAAGAGTCACGTCCCATGTTTGTTCTCCTGCCGTTCTTCCACATATGCCTTCACATCTTTCAGGAAACCCGCCGTAATCAGAACCATAACCGCCCCTATGGGAAAGGCTGCCACAATACTCACAGACTGCAAATTGCTCATGGAGCTTTCGGCAAACAACAGGGCAACCGGCAGTAAAATCAGCAAAATGCACCACATTAGCTGAATGCCCCTGTGGGGCTGTTCCCCCTCTTTCAATGTCCTGTAGCTATAGCAGGATGCCGTCAGGGCAATGGAGTCAAAGGAAGTGGCGTAAAACAGCACCATGGTCACCAGCACCAGTATCATGACAAAAGAAGCATATGGCATGGATTTGATAATCGAAATAATCAGGCCATAGAGATCTCCCGTTTCCATGTACTGGTTCAGAAAATCAGCTTTCCCGCCGGTCTGCATACCCATGGAATAATTGCCCAGTATAATGAAGCTTACCAGGGTGGATCCCGTTCCAAACACATATCCCCCCAGAATTGTCTGGCGTATGGTTCTTCCCCGGGAAATGCCGCCTATGAAAAACGGCGCCGCCACACACCATACCATCCAGTAGGCCCAATAGTAAATGGTCCAGTTTTGCGGAAAGCCCGTGGTTCGCAGCGGATCCGTCCAGGTCGATAAATCAATAAAATTCTGCACCATTTTTCCCAGGGACGAAAATCCGGTTTCCATCGTATATTTTGTCTCCCCGCAAAACAGCAGTACAAAAATGAGCAGTCCGTAAAACAAGTAAATACAGACCTTTGCCAGTATGCCGATTCCCCGGAAACCGTGCAGCAGCGAATAGGTATATATAAAGCAGGTAACCAGCAAAATTATCACATTGATGAGCGTAAGCTCTGCCTCCACATGAAAAAATTCCCTGATAATACTCGCCATCAGGGGCGTTGCAACGCTGAACGTGGTCGCCGTCCCTGCCAGCAGCGCAAATACTGCCAGTAAATCAATCAGCCTTCCCCAAATGCCATCCGTATGCTTTCCCAGGACAGGGCGGCAGGCCTCCGAATATTTCTGCCGTGTCCTCTTACGGACATGGAGCATAAATCCGAATGCCACCGCCAGCACCAGGTAAAATCCCCAGGGAATAAAACTCCAGTGAAACAGCGGATATACGCCGGCCCATTCCTGAATGCTGCCCATCTCTTCCAGATGCGGGTCCGCAGCATACAGAATCCACTCCGAAAAAGAATAAAACAGAATGTCTGCCGCCAGTCCGCAGGTAAACATCATGGCTCCCCAGGAAAAGAAAGAATATTTTGGCTTCTCTTCCGGGCCTCCCAGCACTACTTTTCCGTATTTTGATCCCGCCAGAAACAAGGACAGCAAAAAAATCCCAAAACCCACCAGCAGATAGTATATTCCCAGCACATCCCCAAAAAAGAACCTGATCCGGCCCAGCACGGCATTCGACTGTTCCGGAAGCATAAAAAACAGCACACACAAAGACACGATGATACCCAGCGGGACTAAGGTTATCACCCAGTCAATTTTTCCATCATTTCTGTCCGCTCTCTTACCCTTGCCGTTTCTCATCCCTGTTCTCCCGTTCCTTCCGGTGTATGCCCCGCACGCGCAATGTATTTTTGATAACTATGGTCCAGCGCCGCCAGTTCCTCCAGGCTGTCCACTTCCACAACGTCACCGGCTTTCATGGGCATAACCTTAAGCCTGTATTCCTGAAAATGGCGGAACATCACCACATCATCCCAGTAAATCCGGCGGTTTTTCTTTTCCTCAAACTCCAGTTCCAGATGTTTTTTCAGCCTCTCCCCATCCTTCATGGTCCATCTTGAAATGCTGTACAGCTGCCAGCCGCCCTTCCCTCCCGTCCTGCTGCAGGATACTACCAGTCCGTTTTCCACAGTCTGCAGCCATTCCTTTGTTTCCCCTTCCGTCCACACACTGTTATAACCGGATTCTTCAAACCCGGGAGCCAGGACTGCCGGATTGTATATCATCTGATCCCCGTCCAGAATCATGGCATCCCCGATATACTCCCTCGCGGCATATAAAGAGGATATATTGTTGCATTCCGCATAATACGGATTTTCAATCAGTTTTACTCCGTACTCTTCTTCCAGCACCTTAAACTTCTCTTTTAAATAGCCCACCACCACAAAAATCTCTGTGATCCCGTTTTTGTGCAGTCCCTGAATGGCAGTGTCGATCATCCGCACTCCATTGACCCGGACCAGGGGTTTGGGTACCTCAGACGTTACCGGCTGCAGACGGTTTCCCACACCTGCAGCCATAATAATTGCCCGCTTCACTGTATGCATTCTTTTTCCACCCCGAGCCTCTCCCGCTCTTTCTCTGCTATCTGAAAATAATCCTTTGCATATCTGTACTGCCCCAGGGCATACGATCCGAATTCAACTCCCAGGGCCCGCTTGTATTCGCACCAGTTGCTCCACAGCAGACCGCAGACTGCCATATAACAATATATCTTTATCCTGACTTCCCTTCTGCATCCCTCCGTAAAATACGCGTCTATCAGCCTGTCCGTCTGCTGTCTGTCATACATGGCATAAATACAGAACATGGCGATATCCACATGCGGATCCTGCATTCCGGCATACTCCCAGTCAATCAGCCGGACCTCTTCCGTCCCGTTTTCATCCAGAATCAGAAAATTATCCGGCACCGCGTCAATATGAGTCAGCGCCTTCTCCCCCGCCCATGTCTCGATATAGGGTTTCAGGGACAGGACATTTTCCTTTGTCTGACGGTAGTCCCGGTAAGCAGAAGGCATCCCCTGCCGCAATGACTCATATAATTCCATCTGGCCGAAAAGATCGAATTCATGTTCCACGGTAAGCTTCATCTCATGGAATTCCCGAAGTTTTTTCATACATTTTCTGACATCTCTTTCCGAAAACGGATTGCAGACCCTTGCCCCCTCCAGAAAGCCGGTAATCTTACATCCGTTTTCCGGATTGATGTACGCTATGTCGTCACAGATTTTCTTTCCGGCAATTACATGGTACACTGCCGCTTCCTGCCTGCGGTCAATGAGTTTGTCCGTCCCCTCACCCGGAATGCGCATAATATACTTCTTTCCGTTACAATGAAACGAAAAGGAGCGGTTTGTCATTCCTTTTTTCAGGACTGTCAGGTCCGTAATTTCATCTGCCCTTTTGTGCATCAGCCTGCAGGCCAGCCGGATGATATCCTCTTTTGCCCGGCAGGCCCGTGGCAGTCCGCAGGCACCTGTCCCGGTTATCTCTGTCTCATCTGCAGTTCCGGCCATTGCAACCACTTTCCTTTCCCATACAACTCCCATTTCAGCGCCTTTGATTCACCATTGTATTTTCCTGCACCCCCGGACCGGCCCAACTCCCCGGTTCACACTGATACCGTCGTTTTAAATTCCTGTTCCGGTCAGAAATGGTGGGTTGTATTGACTTCCGTTTCCGGGGATATGGTGATTTTATCCTTGTAATTGTTCAGATAGGATCCCCACCAGCCAAAAGAGCTGATGGTAATAATATTATGCCTGCACAAACTCATCAGCTGCATGTCCCGGAAGCTTTCCCCGCCCTTATTCCAGTCTATAAACATCACCTTGTCCCCGGAGTAATCCAGGCCAAATATTTTCTCATTCTGTTTACACCACTCTGTGCTTTCCGGGTCGCAGAAAAAGCAGAAAACAGGATCTGATATCTTATGTTTCAGAAATTTTGTCGCCCTTCTGAAGAAGCCTCCCTGGTAATAACGTCCCGAGAGCCGGAGCATATCCCCCCTTCTCACATGGATGGCAACCGTCTGGGCGCCTTGTACGGAATCCAGAAAATTTCTGTTTTTTTCATCCGTAATGGCGGGAAACACAAAAGTTTTTCTGATCTCCGGATCAATCCGCTCAATGCCGCTGTTTTTATACTCAAACAGCAGTCTCTGGCCGGTAAGGGCGTCCTCCCTGCCTTTGTAAAACAAAATATCCTGGTCTATTTTCTTTTCATAAAATAAATTTTTTCCGTATCTGCGCAGATTTGCGTAGAGCCATGTTTTTTGAAACTTCTGATAGAGACTGTTGTTCCGCAGGCTGTTATGGACTGTGGCCTCCCGGCGCCTTCTGTTCTCTTCAAAATCTCCCCGGAGATTCCGCAGTCCAACCCCCTGCTCCGCAAATGCCTGACAAAAGTATACCGGCCAGTTCCAGTTTTTCTCCCAGAAACCCGAATTTTCAATGGATGCATGTATTGCATCCCACTCCGGTAAAGTAAAGAGCTCCCTCACATTCGGATCCGAAATACCAAATACTTTTTCCAGCTCATAGCCGTTCCACTGCGATATTACTTTTCCCGCATCCCCGATCTCGTAAAGTATGGTTTCCAGATAGCACGGCTCCTCCGGATTCACCTTTTTGACTGCCAGCAGTTCACAATACGAAAGCATTTGATTTCCCAGGCCGGACTCAATATGTATCACCTTCATAACAGATACCGTTTCCCTCTTTCTTCAGACACTGACGCACTTCTTTTATGTGCATTCCTATAAAATCATGTTTACCTGTCATCCGCAGTAACTTTATACACCGTCGTATCATAGGAACCCATGTTACCATCCATAATAATAAGCTCATAAGAAAAACCCTTTTCCTTCAGCTCCTGAAATACCAAAGGAATTTCTTTCCATCTCTCCACTACCAGCCAATAACAGAGATCCTTTTCCAGCTCCACATCCAATGACCGGCCTATCCCCCTTACCGCAATGTCAGGATAGTAAATTCCTCCCACCGTCCATGCAAATCCAGGTACATTTGTTAAAATAACATCCCCCTGCCTTATGACCCCTGCCGTAAGTTTTAATGTCTCTTCAAACCGTTCATTCTGCTCTCTTTCCTTTGTGTATGTTGTATGATACGCCGGTCCAAAGACTGTGAGCATATAAATCAGTGCCAGAACAATATATACCTTTCTTCCCTTCAGTCGGGATATCACGATTCCCAGAATCATCCACATCACAATGGAAACCGGATAAATATACCTCAATGTGTAAAAAGGCCTGACGAAATAAGAAATCAAAATGGCAGACAAAATCGTGCCGAATACACTAATCGGCCCTACGATCAGAATGATTGCAATATCGGAAAACACAATACGGTCAAATGATACCGAAAAAAGTCTCCTTCCATCTTCCGTTTTTTTATTGTCCAGTACTCTTGTTTCATACAAAAGGGCTGTTACCCCCCCAATGCCAAATATTCCCCAGACCAATATTCCAAACTTTCCCGAAAACAGATAACTGACGCTGGCCCTCCAGCTCGGGATGCTCTCAATCCAGTAATTATCAACCCTTGACAACATGGATTGCAATGCAACGAAAAACCACGGCAAATATCCCGCAATAGCTCCCATGCATGAAGCCAGTACCTTTTTCCAGCTTAACCGCCTTTTGTACAATGCCAGAAATAAAAGCGCCAGATAGAAAAAAGAGACAGACAGCAGACAATAATAATGTGTGTATGACGCCATCAGGGAAAACACCACAAATAAAACATAACTGCTCTTTTTTTCCTGTCCCACAATGCAGCAGAATTCGTAAAATGTCAAAAGAATGAAAAGAGCGCCCCATGAATACATCCGCACTTCCACATTAAAACGGACAGCATTCCCGGATAGACAAGATAAGGTAATCAGCACTGCCGACACTTCCCTGCCAAACCGTTTCCAGATAAGCGTCAACGCCAGAATCAGTATCACGGCGCAGGGAATCAATGATACCAAGTGAAAAATTACCCCTTTATCCCCAAACAGACTATAAAAAGCTTTTACAATCAGATAATACAGCGGGGGATGCACATCTGCGGCCGTCCCCGCAATTAAACCGGGAATTTTGTTTTTAACCAGTTGAATTGTAAACGCCTCATCTGCCCAAAAATTATGATCGAATATCCTTACGGCATTCAGTGAAAACAATATTATGGCATAAGTTCCTGCCGCAAGTCTCCAGTTGATATCTTTTGGTTTTCTACTCAAATCTATCTTTACAGCTACTTTTTTTCTAAAAAAGCACTCCGCGGCCGGCTCTGCAGCCGCAATAAATAAAGAAAGAAAAATATATTTCAGGGCAAAGTCATTGTACTGGTTCAGCTTACCATATAAGTTATCCTTATTATGGAATCCAAAGTACAGAATCAACAGCATCAGGAAATTCAACAAAAGCACCGACAAGGCATAGTTTAAAATACGGCCCTGTTTATCCCATTGTTTCTCCATAAATTTTTCCCGTAAACAAGCCATAATCACCGGCGGCGCCAGCAAACATATTCCAGCAATCATTGTTTCTCCTCCAGACATACCCTCAGCGGACAAGGGAACACCCGCAGGATACATCGATATTTATTCCCCCGAGCAACGAGCCAAGCGGCTGCCTGCAGACATTTGGCGACTGCCGCCAGGGTCAAATACCAAAGTGCCCTTTGGACGCTTTCTGCTCTGCAACACTGCAAGTTTGATACCCCGTTGCTTGCAGCGGGGTCTTTGATGCACTCACATCCTGCAGCACGCTTCTCAGTTCATTCAAAATAACCCTCATATCCGTGCCGGAATTTCCGGCCCATGCGGATAATACCCCCCCTGAGTTTCCATGGTGGGCAAAGCCATCCCTTGGAAAACCCATATAGTGATCCCCGTATAATCCTTTTAAATAAGCATCCGTATTACAAGGAACCGGCAGGGAAAATCCTTCGAACATAAGTTCCTTCAGTGGAAATATGTCCGAGCAGTTCCAGCCCAGAAAACTGCTGACAAATTCCGGCGTATAAAAAACCGACTCTGCCTCAGACACCTTGCACATATCCGGTATCAGTTCTTTCTTCCACTCCGTTAATTGTTCCCATGAGTATCTGTTTTTGTTTTTCATATATTTTTTACGGTAATAAGATATCTTCTTTTTTAAGCTTTCCAGTACGGCCCTATCCTTTATTTCGTACCGGTGTCCGTCCACTGGAAAAACATCAATCCAGATGCCTGTGAACTCATGCTTATATCCTATCCCGATTCTTGCCATGGGACGGCCCTCCTGCTCCTGGGCCGCGATTCCATATTTTGCAAACTCCTTTTGAAAAACAGTAACCGCCCTGTTATAATCTTCCCGGGGCATACATACATCCACATCGTCATCCCAGGGAATAAAGCCGCCATGTCTGACCGCCCCCAATAACGTTCCAGAATCCAGCCAGTACTGCAGATGGTTCCTTTTACAGATACTGTCCATGATGGCCAGAAGAAGTACATCCCCTTCCTGAACCTTTCTCAGCGGACCTTCCGCAGGAGGAAATTTCCGAATGTCTGCGTATTGGTTCAAATAAAAATACAGGGAGTCTATTTCCTCCTGCATTTTGTTTAACCCGGCAATCTTCCTTGCCGCGCTTCTGATTTTTCTTTTTATGTATTGTTTCATATCCCGCCCTCATATCCGTTTCCATTCTCCAGTTTTTTCAAAAAATAACTTTATGAAAAAAGATTCTCCGCTTTTTTCCTTAAAAATGCCACGATATCACGGATTGTTGTTTCCCCATATAACAGTAAAAGAAAATAATATATACCAAACATTGACGTTGTTGTAGTTGCCAGTTGTATCAGAATAGTTAAGTCAGATACAATATAATAAACTGTCATGCTGGTAATTACGCCTAATAATAATGCCACAATATATTTAGAGAAACCTATCCTTTTCAGTATATCATTCCGATAATCCTTAATCCCCCCGCCCATCCAGTAAACATTCCAGCATTCCGTCACCAGCGTCCCAATCGCTGCCCCCAGGCTTCCCATATGAGGTATCATCAGTAAATTTAAAATCAGGTTGATCCATAATCCGACAAAAACACTTTGTGAATATCGCTTCTCCAGCCCCATGGGAATCAGTAACTGCTGTCCAAACAGATATGTCAGTATAAGAGGCAATATACACAATATCAATATCCTCACCGTGGGAACAGCCTCCATATACTCTTTTCCACAGACAAAACGGATTACATTGTCCGCATAGATCAGAATATATACTGCCACCGGAATCGTAAAAAGCATTGACAGTTTCAGGGATTTTACTGAAATCTCCTTGATTTTTTCCGCATTCCGCCGTTCAAAATAATATGCTACTCTTGGAATTAATACATTAGACACAGCCATGGAAATCGCCAGCACAATACTCTTTATTTTTAATGCGGCATTATACAATCCTACTTCATTGTCTGACTTAATAAAACCAATCATTACAACATCAAAATTCGCATATATGCTCACTATAATCGAAGCGGAAAAAAGCAAAAATATCGGCTTTAAATGTCTTGAAAAATGATACTTTGCGGTTTTTCTAAATGATACGTATTTCTTTACTCTGAAAAAATTACATAAATTAGAAGCTGACGAAGTAAATATTGTCAGAAAACCATACCAGATGTAGTCATCCGGTTCCCTGATCAATATAAATGTCAAAATAACCGCCGTACATTTAAAAACAAGTGACCGCACTGTTATATAGGAATATTCCTCTAATGCCTGATAAAACCATTCCACGCCTATCGTCTTCAGCACAATGCCAGTACTCATAACAAGGAAAAGGCTTCTATACTGTATAAAATGCGGGATCAGAACCATCGCGGCTCCAAGGCATATATACGACACAATGGTGGAACAAAAATTTATCAATAACAATTCCCTGAACACATGAGACAGTTCTCCTCTGTCATCACGAACTTTAGCACATTCCCTTAATCCATACGAAGGAATTCCCAAAACTGCAATATAAGAAAAATATGACAGTGCAGATTGCACAAAAGCTACTTTCCCTGTACCGGCAGGCATCAGCACTCTGGCTACATAACTGAATGTGATCATTGGAAACACAAAATTCGACATCGTCAAAATCATATTCATCAGCATATTTTTTTTCAATGATTTTTGCTCTGCCAATTTTCCCACCACTTTGTCCCTTTCCGATCAAACTTTTAATTCTGAATTTCATTCCTCTTTTCATATATTTTTCTCAACCGGGAACCTGCAGAGGACATCCATTTATTGAAATAGATAAGCTCTGACTTGATGTCCAGCATATCCATTTTTTTCTCTTCCGTACATAGGAATATGGCAAAAAAGACAAATCCGTAATCCCAGTACCAATGAATTTCATTGGTCAATACTACCATGCAAAACAACGGAAATAAAAAATATGCCGCTTCTGAGCTTCTTTTCCTGATCTGATTTCCATTTTGAATTAGTTTTCCCCATAAGGTCACAATCCAGACAAGTCCGATACCGCCATATAAATAGACCAGCGCAAACACACCATTATCCACTAAATAAACAGCTGGATTTCCACCTGTCACAGCCTGCATTGCCTGTTCATGATAAGTGCTTGGATAACCTCCTCCCAAAACGGGATGCTGCTTCAACGCCTGCATATACACCTGGCGCCCTACAGACCTGATACGCATACCTGCATCAAAGGAATTGGTTACGACCTGCTTCACCGCACTTTGAACAACCGGTGTGCTTATCAGAAAAATCAATGCAATACAGCCAATTATGCAATACACAAGCTTATGTTTTGCCTGTTGTATCATAATAATCATAAACAATCCCAGACATACAATTAAACCACAAGTGGTTGCCCTGAACTGCTGCACCATCATTACTTCAAATAAAACCCATCCAGCCAGGAACCCATATAATATTTTTCTGAGTCTGTCACCTTTTACAATGCCATCCAGACTGAGCAACAACAAAAAATCAAGAAATATGGGATTATAATAATATCTGGTTCTCCCGTTCCTGATCCCCCGCCCCACATGCAGCAGCAAAACCCCGTCTCCCAGGAAAAACTGCAGCGTAAACAATACCAGCTGAATCACGCCGAATACCACAAGGATTCTCATAATATCTTTCAGCTCTATCTTATTGTGATAAATGCATTTCCTTAACGGGAAATACACCAGGGCCCAGATAAAAACCCATCTCTGCGGGGCGATACCGCGAAAAATGCTCTGACCGTACAGCCAATAACTCTGCAGCGAACTGAGCAGAACCATTGCCAGAAACAGCAGCATCCAAAACCGGAATCTGAACCTCGGATTCGGCAGTTTTATCATTCTGATCCAGTAGAAAGCGCCCCACAGCACTGCCAGTCCCAGGGCAATATCCTTGGCCTCAATGCCGGACAATTTTACTTCAATACGGTCAATCAGATAAAAATAATATAAATTAGTAAATAAGACAAATGCAAATGACCATGTAGCGAATTTTATTTTATTTTTCATCCTTTATCAGTCCTCTCTTCCATCTGTTCAACAGTATCTGATTCCGGTATGGCTATTTTAATTTCGCAAATAAGCTGATATATATATATCGTAAAACCGCTGCTATTTTTATGAAATTTCGGTTATGGTGCACCAGCATATCATACTTCATTTTTACCTTTCCGGATATCTTTTTTCCTGCCAGATTTCCGGCCTTGTCTGCTTCATCCGCTATCTTTTTGCCTATATTCTGATCCAGGCCCTTATTGACATACAGGGATGTCCAGATATTGAACAAACCATCGATATTGCTTTCCTCCAGCCGCAGCAAAAGCTCTTCCTGTGTGTGACTTTCAAAAAAACCGCCCTTCCGTACAATGTCTTTTTTCATGGAATATAGTATCTGCCTGTCTCTCAGAATCTGGTCCGGATACCTGCACAGCCGGTCCTGGCCGCTGGCAAATATATGCCAGTAAAGATATACGCATCGCTCGATATACATCATTTTGTCAGCGGCCAGAACCGCTTTTATTCCAAACTCGGCATCTTCCCCCTGAATCATCCCGGTGTTGAAAAAAAGCTGTCTACTTCTTAAAAAATCCCTGTCAAACAGTTTTCCGAATGGTCCGTTGATTTTGCTGGTTGTAATTGCTCTTGTCAAAACATCTTTCTTATCCAGCACGGCACTGTGTCCTTCAAAGGATTTCCTGACATATTCCTTCCTTCTTTCCCGGACCATTATATCCAGAAAAATGATTTCCGCCCCCCGGGAGAAGTCACCTGCTTCCAGGCTGTACGGTATGACAGTGTCATCGGAATCCACAAACATCACATAGGCCCCTTTTGCCAGCTGTATCCCCTTGTTTCTGGCCGCACTCACCCCCGCATTTTCCTGATATACATACTGCATTCTCTTTTCATGCATTTTATACTCTGTGATATAGTCGCCCACCCGGGTCCGGGAGCCGTCGTCCACCACAATGATTTCATATTCGATATCCTCCGGGTACTGAATGGATGCAAAACATCTCTCCAGTTTTTCGGCCGGAGTATTGTATACAGGAATAATAATACTTAAAAGCAACAATCTCCCTCCCTGCTTCGGCGTACTGCGTATTCTTTCATGCTTACTTGCGCTTTACTTTCAGCAGCTTCAAAACTCCCGTTTTATAAAGAATGATTTTCAATTTCTCTATGGCATGGTCTTTCCAGGATATGGGCATCATATCCTCCACTGTCTTCCCGATTCCGTCCCGGTTCAGCCTGATGTAAAAGGTATCCCGTTCTGCCGGTTTCTGAACGGAATTTAACGCCATCCTTCCATCTGCCTTCAGCAATTTCATTGGTTCTGCAAAATACTGTTTTAATTCTGTTCCGTATTTTCCCAGACAGAATTTTCCCTTTTCAGACTGAATCAATACGGAAGTATAGCCTCTGTCATCATCCTTTAAGCCTTCTGCCAGATCACCCGCGTGCCAGCTGTCAAAGATTGTCAGGTCGCTGCATCTGTTTACTGTCTTAAAAGGGCATCCGTAGCATATGGGCCGGTCTGCCACGTCCCGGAAAAAACATTTGGACATCAGATTGGTCCTGGCGCTTCCTATCCGGATTCTGCCGTTTTCAAACCGTTCTTCCATGACGCTCACATGATAGCCCAGCCTCTTACTGCGAAAGTTCACATACTGCAATTTTCCATATTTTTTCTGCACATAATCCACATATGCCATCCAAAGCTTTGGAGAAGGCACTCCATGGCATACCAGGTCAACCAGAAAAAGAGTATCATGGTCTTTCCCCAAAAAGTTCCTGATTCCCGCAATCTGGCAGGGTGTCCCGGAAAACAGCACCTTTCTACCCTTGTCCAGCTCCTCCCTGACCTGCAAAAATACTGTCCCCATTTCACTTTGTACATATTTTGATCCCATCAGCCTGTGTATTTCTGCGGCCGATTCTATTTTTTCATGGGCAACGGAAAAGTCCTCCCGGTACACCGCGCCGAACACCACACCGCCATCCTGTATCACCGCCAGCGCCATTGCCGTGAACACGCCTCCCGAAGTACAGTCCTGCAGTATCTTTTCGTTTCCGGTCCTTGCAATGACCGCTTCCGGGCGCTGTCCTTTTTTGTCCGCAAACGGATGCGGCACAGGACATACCTTTTCGCATTTGCCGCATTCCACACATTCCGACTGTTCCACATGCGGATACAAAAAACCTTCTTCATCCGGTTTCATACTGATACACCCCTTTGGGCATACATTCACGCATGCAGTGCACCCGCTGCACTTGGCTTTGTCCAAAATTCTGATCATTTTCTCGTCATCCCCTGATAAAATCCCGCTTCACGGCTGCCGTCCCAACGCCTCTTTCAGAAAATCAAATGTCTCCCGGCGGTATCCCGCAAGCTTTTCTTCCACCGCATTATAGTCAATTGCCTTTTTCATTGCACCGGCCAAATTGATTTCAGGGTGATACCTGCGCTCCTGAAGACCCAGCAGTTCAAACAAACTGTCAATACGTGAATTGCTTGTCTGTTTGTCGTTATTGTCCGTTCTGTTAAACGTCATAAACTGCTTATGGCTTAATATGGAAAAGACGGAACCGTGAAAGGAATCCGTGCAGATATATTCCGCCCCCCTGATAAAATTCAGAAAGTCAACCGGATCCACATCATATAATTGCTCTTCTCCAAATTCCAGGTCACATTCCACAAATTCATCCATGAAAGGAATTGTGACAACCGGAAGCCCTATGGACCTGCCCCATGATTTTACAGCCTCCCGGTGAGCGGCATTGCTGCCAAGAAAATAGGCAAAAATGTAAGGCTGTTCCCTCTTCTTTTCTTCCGGAAACATTTCGTTCCACTCTTCTCCCGTATATAACAATGTGGGATCCAGGGCAACCAGGACATCTCTTCCTGTTAATTGTCTGATAATACCCGCCCCCCCTATTTCCCGCACACTGATATATTCCATTCGCTCCAGATACCGGCGTGTCATTTTTTCCTGGTATCTGGGTATCCTGCTTACGCCGAAGCTTGTCGCAAAGGATATCTTTCTCACATTGTCCGGCACAAACAGAAGATTATAAAACTTACTTTTTATGCCCGCAGGCGTCCACAGCTGGTCACTGCCAACCATCACCGCATCATATTCTTCCGCGCCCCGGACCAGCTGTCCGTATCCCTTTCGCACGGCAGAATAAGGGCCGATATATTTTTTTCTATATTCCCCGATCCGCCGGACTCTTTCCTGGTTTCCCTTACATATATCAGGATATCTTCTGATTTTAAACTGCTTCTCCAGACGTTTTATTTTGCCGCGCATAAAATACGGATTAAAAATCCGGGTGATATTCGTCAGCATAAAAAAAGGCGTTTTCTTATCATATCTGATAATTTCATATTCCCCGCCAAATCTGGTGATCATTTTCTGTGTCGCCAGGATTTGCAGCATACTGCCAAAATTATTGCAATCATATCTTACACACAGACCGATTTTCATCATAAAACCTTCCCCCGGCACTTTTATTCAAACATTCCAACCAAATGATTTCCCACTTTTTCATCCGCTGTTTCCGGGGAAAAAAGCATAAATCCGCTGCAGGGATAAAACGTGATCTCCGAAAAATATACCTGCCCGGAAACAGAATACAAATCCACCCGCAGAAACGGAAAACCCTCTGCCAGCTCCCCTGCAATTTTCTTCATATCATCAAAATTTTCCGGCTGATCCGGTATTTTTTCAAAAGGCAGATAGTCTCTTCTCTGAAACGCCGCTTTCTCCCAGTTCGTTTCCAGAAAGCTGATGCGGGCCGTTTTATGATTTTCCAGGCCCTCTGATATGTAGAAAAATGCCGGAATTCCGTGAAAACAATAAAATTTATAGTCGGTTAACGAATCACTGCCGTTTCTGTTTTTTTCCTGTATCAGTTTGTCTCCCCCGTGAACATACAGCATGTTTCCTTCCGGTCCGGTGAGAATTACCCCCCCGAGCCATCCGGTATTCTGATCCACTCACCGAATATAGTGTCCCATTTTTCCGGTTCAAAAGGAACCAGCCCGCTCCAGTGATAGAAGGTGATCTCCCCAAAGTAAATCCTGCCATCCACATCATAAAAATCAACTCTTGCATGGGGAATATCCCGTGCAATCATTTCCACCAGTTTCTTCATCTGTCCAAAGGATTCCGGGCACCTTACCGGCTCTTCCCCGTTGGGATGTCCGTTTTTCAGGGGAAGACGCCGGAACTCCGCGTCAAAAAAGTCAAACTTTGTCTCTGTTTTCTGGTTCATTCTGTCCGTGGCCACAAACAGGGCCTTTACCAGGGCGTCAAAGCAGAAAAATTTATAGTCCTTCAGTCCGTATTCCGACTTGTCCTCCAGATATTTTTCCGCGATAATTCTGGGTTTCACATTCTTATAGGGCCATTCTCTCCCCGCCCAGTAATAATTCCGTTTCAGCGACCTGCAGATTTTCTTCCTGGCCGCCCCCATATCCAGATTCTCCTTGTCCCTGCATATCACCACGCCCCCGCTGTCATGGGTGCATTTCAGCACAAACTGGCCGGGAAGACTGTGGAAGTCAATGTCGTCAAAGGAATCCCATATGCCCAGTGTGGGAATGATATATTCCTCTCCGATTTTGTCGGCCACATATTTTTTCACCTCATATTTGTCAACTAATTTTGTATACAAGGGATCCCTGTTATGCAGTTTCAGCCATTGTATTTTTTCATTAAATGTTTTGGGATGCTGAAGATCTAATTTTTTTCCGAATCTGCAGCGGTACATCATTTTAAGGTAAGATTCGTCGTCCAGAAACCGGAATCCGCCCCGCATGCCCATGGAAAAAACAGCTTCCCCCGGATGAATGATTTTATCAACTATCTTCATTTTGCCCTATGCTCCTTCCAAAACCCTGATTACCCTGTCCATATGTATGTCTTCCGCATAGTCTTTCTCACACTTCTCCCTGGCATTTCTTCCCAGCTTTTCACTTAATGTCCGGTCTTCCGTAAACATTTTCAGTTTTTTTGCCAGTTCCGCAGAATTTTTCATTTCAAAGAGCATTCCGGTCTCATTATCGTCCACAATTTCTGCCAGGCTTCCGATTCTGGAGGCAACTACCGGTTTCCCGTGGGCATAGGCTTCTATGACAGTATTGGGCATATTCTCATACCAGATGGCCGGGCAGACAATACATGCCGCCCTGGAAATCAGTTCTTCCAGTTCCTGTCCCTGCAAAAATCCCGTAAAAACAACTTTATTTTCCAGGCCGTTTTCACAAATTTCATTCCGGATCTCCATGTCTTCCCGGGAATCGGACAGCGTTCCCGTTATCTTTAAGACATATCCGGTATCCTTCAGCCATTTCATGGCCTCCACCGCATACCTGACCCCTTTCTGGCGTGCCATTCTGCCCAGAAACAAAAAGTATCTGTCACAGGAATAGGAGGGTGTTATGCCTGAGGAATCAATAAAAGTCGGGATGCAGGTTATTTTATCTTCCGGAATTCCCCCTTCTGCCAGCTTGTTTTTGGAAAAATCACAAGTACATATATAGTGGTCTACATCCTCAAAAATTTTCAGCTTTGCATAAATCCGCATTGCAAAGATTCTCAATAATGTCCCCATTCCGGAACCTTTCACACACTTTTGTTTACAAGCCCTGGCATAGTTTCCATGAAGGCAGGCCTCACAAATTTCGTCTTCATAGAGGAAATCATATTTGGCGCAAAACATGAAAAAGTCGGATATCCGGTGCACCACCCTGACACCTTCTTTTTTTGCCGCCCTGATGACAGAGGGCGATAAGTGATTGATTTCATGTAAAATGTATACTGCATCCGGCCCTGTGTCCCTGATCAGCTTCCGCAGCCTTCTTTCCGCGTCAAAATTCCACACAGTGGCCCTTGCCATGCCGTACATATTTTTTACGGAAAACTTCATATCCTGATACAGTAACGCGTCGGAACGGGGTTTTACAAAATATTTGCTGTACGGGGTCTTCTCATTCCGCGGATTGCTCACCGAAAAGGGAATCACCTCGATTCCTCTTTTTTGTGCCGCTTCCATAAATTTAAACATATATTTTTCAGGTCCGCCCGCAATAAAATAGCGGTAATTCACAATAATTACCTTCATGTCCACTGTTCTTTTCCTTTTGTGCCTATCATTTATCTCATATAATCATCTTTATACCACTGGGCAAATTTCCGCAGTCCGTACCGTAAATCCGTGGTTGGTCTGTATCCGAAATCTTTCTCCAGCAGGCTGATATCCGCATATGTAACCGGCACGTCTCCGGGCTGCATGGCCACCAGTTCCTTGTGTTTTTCAAAATCAAAATCTGCCGGAAGCACATTGGCCCTGACCAGTTCTTCCTGCAAAATAGTCACAAAATCCAGCAAGTTTTCCGGCTTGTTGTTTCCTATGTTATATATCTTATAGGGCGGCAAAGGCAGTCCGTCTTCCCCGTTGACACGGTCCGGAGCCTTCCGCATGACACGCACTATCCCTTCCACCACATCATCTATGTATGTAAAATCCCTTTTGCAGTTACCGTAATTGAATATCTGAATGGTACGGCCTTCCCGCAGCTTTTCCGTAAAGCTGAAATATGCCATATCCGGCCGGCCTCCCGGCCCGTAAACGGTGAAAAAGCGCAGGCCCGTGGCCGGAATGTTATACAATTTACTGTAGGAATGCGCCAGCAGTTCGTTGGTCTTTTTGGTTGCGGCATACAGGCTCACCGGATGATCCACCATATCTTCCGTGCTGTAGGGAACCTTTTTATTTCCCCCGTAGACACTGGACGAAGACGCATATACCAGATGCTCCACGCCGGCCTCCCCGTCATCATAAGAATGTCTGCATGCTTCCAGAATATTGTAAAATCCCGTGATATTGCTTTCCATATATGCGTCCGGATTTGTAATGGAGTAACGCACTCCCGCCTGGGCTGCCAGATTCACTACCACGGACGGTCTGTATTCTGCAAAAACACTTCTCACCAGTTCCCTGTCGGCGATATTTCCCCTGATAAACCTGAAATCCTGATACGCGTTTAATTCGTCCAGTCTCTTTTCCTTTATACTCACGTCATAATAGTCATTCAGATTATCGATCCCCACAATCTTTACTGCTTTTATGGTTTCCAATAATTTTTTGACAAGGCCGGCGCCTATAAATCCCGCCGCCCCTGTGACAAGAACAGTCTTTCCGGACAATTCAACATTATAATCCAGCATGTACTCTCTCCCATCCATTTCTCTGTTTGTTTTCCATCCGTTTTCCTATCTCTGCGCCATGTTTCTGCACTCTTCCAGCATATCTTCTGTATGATCCCCAAAAACGCCCTCTCCGTGGGCAATCTGCGGAATCCATACCGACTGGTTGGTCAGATTGGCTTCTATCAGAACCGGACTGCCTTCCCTGTCAATCGTAAGGTCCCACGACACCATTCTCATATGCGGATTTCTTTTATGGCACGCTATGGCTGCCCTCACGGCGCTGTCCACGCCTGAAAGTTTATATTTGTGGAAAACCAGTCCGCTGTGCGGATGCCTCTGATACTTATTTCCATATTCCGAAAAGGCATATGGCTGCAGTTCTCCCTCCCTGCCCACTCCAATAAATACCCCCCCGGAATGCGCGTTGTCCAAATGGCCTGTTCCGTTTCCTATCCGCAGCACCACCGGAGCACACCAATACCGGTTTTTACAAATATACGTCATTATACGCATGGTATTCAGTGAATCAGGATTCAGTCTGCGAATGTCTTCCTGATTCACAATTTGTTCCTGTATGATGTAATTTTCTCCCGGCGTAAAATCATCAAAATGCTTTTTATCCAGTAACACAACTCCTTTTCCGGAATTTGTCTCCCTGGTGGGTTTCAGGATTGCATTTGAATGGTTTTCCAGATACTCTTTTACAAGGGCCGATGCGGCTGTCTTTGACAGAACATTTCCTTCCCCGTCGTAAAAAATACCCGATGCATTTAACACTATGGTTTTGGGAATTTTCAAATCCGGTACCGACCCGTAAAGAATCGGAATCCTTGCCTTATCTTCCATTTCCTTTGCCATTTTTCTGGGGTTCAGCACCAGTTCCATATTGCAGGAATAAAAAATTTCCGGTACGTACCGGGGATCAAATTTTCCGGTAAAATATTGATAATATCTGTGCCACCTGGTGTCAGCATGCTCTCCCCAGATACGCTGAATTTCTCTTATCTGTTCCCGGGTCAGCCTGACCTGCATCCACAAATCTTTTTTGTCCCGGATTTTCAGATGTTCGGCCCGTCTGATGGCGGCAGTATAGTAGCGGTTATCCACGCTGCGAATCATTTTTTTGATTTTTGTTTTCATTGCACACATGATCCATCTCCTGTACCCGCCAATCCGAACACGCCTTCATATTCCCGGATAATTTTATCCCAGCCAAACTGCTCCTCTATTCTGCCCGCGGACAGTTCATCCAGAATCTTTCTTTCCGCTTCTCCCATGTTTTCACAGTTTTCTATCAGCCTGCGTAAATCTCCCGGCTTTTTGCCCCAGTAAAGCGCGCCCTTGTCTGCCACCTCCCGGTTAAAACCAACCTCCAGCAGCAGGTTTACTTCCGTACAGGCCAGCGCCTCCAGAAGGCTGGGATTCGTTCCCCCCACCTCATGGCCGTGAATATAGGCAAAGGCTTCCTCCCGTACTTTCCGCAGCAGCTCCTGGTCATATATGGTTCCCACAAATTTAATCCGCCGGTCTTGTTCAAATCCTGTGTTTTTTCTCAGATTTTCATAAAAGCGATTCTTTTCCACGTTCGTCACCAGCACAAGATCCCTGGAGACAGAAGATTTCATAAATTCCTTTATTATGGTTTCGTAATTGTTCTCCGGCACAAACCTTCCCACCACAAGAAAATATTCTCCGGGCGTCACTCCGTGTCCGGCAGTCCATGCCTGCCACCGGGCAGAGTCCTCACGCAGCGCGGACTTTTCCCTCACGGCGCCATAGGATATGTAGGTAGTCCTGGGATTGTATTTTGGATAAGCCTTTTGTATATATTTTTCTATGTTCCTTGAATCACAGATCAGCAGATCGCTGTATTTCACCATCCACTTTTCCGACAGTTTCCAATATTTTTTAATGATACAGTTCCATTTTGCCCGCTTCCATTCATGCCCATCCGGATTGACATATACTTTGCCTCCCATTTTGCAAAGGCTTTTTTTGCAATATTTGATAAATGGTCCTATCCTGCAGGCCAGTACATACACAATGGCTCCCCGGATGCCATGTTCCCTGATATACCGGTTACAGTACCGGAAAGCTGCCACATCATAATAAACGGCTTTCGCGGGGCCGATGTCAGGCACTTTTACCGGAAAGCAGTGCGCTCCGTTGTGCCAGAAGTCCTCTTTCTCTCCTGACATACATGCCACATGATATTGTATGTTTTTGCTTTTCTTACCCTCTGTCAGCTTCTCCACAAAGGTCTCAAAGCCTCCGTACCGGGCCGGTATCCCTTTGGAACCTATGATAAACACATGCTGCATAAGCTTATCCATGCCTTTCTGCCGTCCCTGCCAGGCTCTTTCCCGGAATCATTCTTACCACTTTCCGCTCGCGCCCTTCCCGGGCATCCATGTCACATGGCTTTGTCCCTTCCAAAACTGCCTGACCCTTTCCCAGAATCATTCTTACCACTTTCCGTGCACGCCCTTCCCAGGCATCCATGTCACAAGGTATCTCCCTTTCCGGCTCTCCCCGGCCTGGTCAGACTGCTTCGTCTTTTCCGGTTTTTGTATCTCCGGCATCCCCCTCACATGGGATCTCCCTTTCCGGCTCCCCGCGGCCCGGTCAGGCTGCCCCGTCTTTTTCGGTTTTTGTATCCCCGGTGCCCCTTACATGGGTTCTCCCTTTCCGGCTCTCCCCGGCCTGGTCAGACTGCCCCGTCTTTTCCGGTTTTTGTATCTCCGGCATCCCCCTCACATGGGATCTCTCTTTCCGGCTCTCCCCGGCCTGGTCAGACTGCTTCATCTTTTCCGGTTTTTGTATCTCCGGCATCCCCGTCACATGGCACCGTCCCTGCCGAACACCACCTTCACCGTCCTCAGCAGGATCCGCAGGTCCAGCCCCATGCTCCACTCGGTGATGTA
>OFFJ01000410.1_pt1 | contig 35601 bp, 49 predicted proteins | sample 1521261 | NCBI WGS metagenome assembly OFFJ01 (sample SAMEA3504122, study PRJEB24116) | mouse gut metagenome | biome: mouse gut; feature: mouse-associated habitat; material: faeces | place: Denmark | collected 2011 | reverse complement strand
TGTTCCGGGGCAGCCAGTCCTGCTTCCGGGCCAGGTCGATGACCATCCCCCGGATGCGCTTGGCCACGTAGGTCTCAAACTTGATGCCCTTGTCCGGGTCGAACTTGTCAATGGAGGTGAGCAGGGTGAGGATGCCCTCGCTCACAATATCATCCACCTGGGCAAAGCTGCTGTACACCCCGCGAATTTGCAACGCCGCGCTTTTGATGAGCCCCTCATACCGCAGCACCAGGGGCCATTTCAGCTCCTCGTCCCCGGTCTGTTTATAGAGATTGAGCAGGCCGGGGGTATCCATGGCCTCAATCTCCGCTTCGGTATACCGCCGCTGAAGGGTGGAGGCGCTCATGTGCCCACCGCCCTTCGCTCCGCCCGCATGGGCGCGTCGGCGGTAATATTGCCCAGGGCCTGGATCTGCACGCTGTTGGTGATCTCATTGAAGGAGAGCACGTATACGTTGGGATAGAACTGGGTAATCATCTTGCTGAAATAGCCCCGGATAACCTGGCTGACCAGGATGACCGGCGTTTGGGCCAGGTCGCCGAACTTTTTCAGGTGCTCGGCCAGCTGGGAAATGATGGTCTGCATCAAATCGGGGCCCATGGCCAGGTATACGCCCTGCTCGTTGCGGGTGAGGGAGGAGATGATCTTCTTCTCCACCTCGGCGTCCAGGGTGATGACCCGCAGCTGCCCGTCCTCGCAGAAGCGGCGGGTGATGGTACGGGCCAGGGCGCCGCGCACCTGCTCGGTGACCATGTCCATGTCCCGGCCCTGACTCACCGCCTCGGCGGCTGTCTCCAGGATCGTACCCAGATCCTTGATGGGCACCCCCTCCTGGAGAAGGTTGCGCAGCAGCTTCTCCAGCTTGGCGTAGGACAGGATGTTGGGTACAATCTCCTCCACCAGCTCGGGCGCGGACTGCTTCAAATTGTCCACCAGCCGGATGGTCTCGGCCCGGTTGAGCAGCTCGTAGGCGTGCTTTTTCACCGTCTCGGCCAAGTGGGTGAGCATGACGGAAAGCGGGTCGATGACATTGTAGCCGTAGATCTCCGCCATCTCCTTGTTCTCCGGCAGAATCCACCGGGAGGGGATGCCGTAGGCGGGCTCGATGGTCTCGATGCCGTCGATCTCCCCCAGGGGGTTGGGGGGTTCTAGGGCCAGATAGTAGTCCACCAGGATCTCGCCTTCGGCCACCACCTCGCCCTTGATGCGGATGGAGTATTGGTTGGTGCCAAGGGTGGAGCCGTCATGCAGGCGGATGGATGGGATGACAAAGCCCATATCCTGGGCGTACTGCCGCCGGAAGATGACGATGCGGCTGATGAGCTTGCCGCCGTGGCTCTCGTCCACCAGGGGGATGAGGCTGTATCCGAACTCCATCTCCACCGGCTCCACCGACAGCAGGGAGTAAACGTTGTTGATGTCCTTGTAGTAATCGCTTTCGCTGGGCGCGGCCAGCTCGGCGGGTTCGACAGGCTCCTGTGCCGCGGCGGCGGCCGCCTGCTGCTGGGATGTGGCCCTGCGGGTGAGGTAGATGCCCCCGCCCACCGTGGCCGCACCGCCCACCAGCAGGGGGAGGGTGGGCGTGCCGGGGATAACGCCAAGGATCACCAGGATAATGCCGGTCGTGGTAAATGCCCGGGGCTGGGCGGTGAACTGCCCCATCACGTCCGTGTTCAGGCTGCCGTCGGACACGGAGCGGGTGACGATCATGCCCGTGGCGGTGGAAATCATCAGGGACGGAATCTGGGACACCAGGCCGTCGCCGATGGTGAGGATGCAGTAATTCTGCATCACGTCCATGATATCGCCGCCGTTGACCACCACGCCGATGATGATGCCGCCCACCAGATTGATGATGGTGATGACGATGGACATGGTGGAGTCGCCCTTGACGATCTTGGTGGCGCCGTCCATAGCGCCGTAGAAGTCCGCTTCCTTCTGGATCTTCTCCCGGCGCACCCGGGCCTGCTGCTCGTCGATGAGGCCGGAGGACAGGTCCGCGTCGATGGCCATCTGCTTGCCGGGCATGGCGTCCAGGGTGAAGCGGGCGGCCACCTCGGACACGCGCTCGGCGCCCTTGGTGATGACGATGAGCTGGACCAGCACGATAATGAAGAAGATGACGAAACCCACCACCACGTTTCCGCCGGTGACCAGCTGGCCGAAATTCTTGATAACCACGCCGGGGTCGCCGGTGGTGAGGATCATCCGGGTACTGGACACGTTCATACCCAGCCGGAACAGGGTGGTTATGAGCAGCAGGGAGGGGAAGATGGAGAACTCCAGCGCCTCCGAGATGTTCATGGTGATCATCAGGATCATGATGGACAGCCCAATGTTGATGATGAGCAGAATGTCCAAAATCTGCGGGGGCAGCGGGATAAACAGGAACATGACCACGACCACCACAAACAGCGCTATAACATTGTCTAAAATCCGTTTGAGCATGGCGGGCCATTCACCTCCCTGGTGGGCTTATGCAAGGCCGCAAGGGCCATGGTTTCTACTTCACAATCTGCTTCTTGCCGTTCAGCTTGAAGATATACACCAGCACCTCCGCCACTGCGCCGTACAGCTCCGGCGGGATCATCTGGTTCAGCTCCGCCTGGGCGTAGAGGGCCCGGGCCAGGGGCACGTTTTCAATGACGGCCACCTTGTTCTCCTCGGCGATCTGGACGATGCGAAGGGCGATGTTATCCTGGCCCTTGGCCAGCACAATGGGGGCGTCGTCCTGGTCCGGCTTATAGCGCAGGGCCACGGCGAAGTGGGTGGGGTTACGGACAACCACGTCCGCCCCGGGTACCTGCTGCATCATGCGCTGCTGGGCCCGGCGGCGCTGGATCTCCTTGATCTTCCCCTTCACCTGGGGATCGCCTTCCATTTGTTTGTATTCCTCTTTGACCTCCTGCTTGGTCATCATCATGTTCTTCTCATAGTCCCACCACTGGTAGAAGAAGTCCATGGCGGCCACCGCCACAAAGGCGATGCAGATGCGAACCACCATACCCCCCGCCATCTCCACCAGATGCGCCGCTGCGGCGCCCAGCTCGGTGTAAAGGTAGTTGGAGCTCTCCAGAAACATATCCCGGATGCTCAGGAAGATGATGGCCAGCAGGATACTAATCTTGATCAGGTTTTTCAGGGTTTCCACAAGGCTTTTCAGGGAGAACAGCCGCTTAAAACCCTCCAGGGGGTTGAGCCGGCTGAACTTCGGCTTCATGGATTCGGTACTCACCAAAAAATTAGTCTGGGCAAAGGTGGCCGCCACGGCGCACAGAATGGCCACCGCCGCCACAATCCCCACCGTTTTCAGCACCAGCACAATTCCTTGAACCGCCAGCTCGCTGCATACCCCGCCCACCTCCCGGGCATCCTCTCCCGCGGTGGTCAGGCACAGCGTCATAAACCCGCCCAGCTGCTGGACGAAAGCGCCGGTGAGCAGCCACAGCGTACCGAAGGTGCCCAGCAGCCCGGCCACCGCCACCGCATCCTGGCTTTTAAAGACGTTACCTTTTTTTCGTTCGTCCCGTCGCTTTTTTGGTGTCGCTTTTTCTGTTTTATTTCCCTCGGGCAACGTCTGTCCCCCCTTTTGTCCCGCGACGCCCGCTCCTCAGAAGGGTGGAGGAGGGGATGCTGTTGAAAACGTTCTGTGGTTTCAGAAATTACCCGCTCAGGGTCAGGATATCATGGAGCGCATTCAGCATTGCCGCCTCCGTCTGAAGGAGGAACTCGCTGAAGGGGACGATCAGCACCAGCAACAGCGCCAGGCCCACGATGACCTTCAGCTCAATATTGATGGCGAACACGTTGATCTGGGGAATCACCTTCATCAGCACTCCCATCCCCACCTGGGCAATGAGGGCCGCCGCCAGGATGGGCATGCTCAGCTTGATCCCCAGCACAGTGCACTCCACGAACAGCTCCAGCAGCAGGTGATAGGCCGGCAGGCCGATGGACACCTGCCCATAGGGGACCAGCTCCCCCGAGGTGAGGAATATGCGCAGAAGGGTCAAGTGCCCTCCCGCCGCAAAAAACAACAAGGTCATCAGCGCGTTGAGGATCTGTCCGGTCACGGACATGTTGGCCGAGGTCCCCGGGTCATACATCTGGTTCATGGTCATACCCATCTGGGTATCAATAATGGACCCGGACAGCTGGGGGATGTAGAAAAAGAAGCTTGCCGCCATGCCCAGCAGGAAGCCCACCGCCAGCTCCAGCAGCATCCGCACCGCCAGCTCCGCCATCCCCACAGGGATAGGCGTCCCCTGGGTGGTCAGGGCCGCCGTAAAAACGGACAGCACCAGCGTCATGCCCACGCGGAACGGAGCGGGGATGTTGCGGCGGCCCAGCAGGGGGTTGAACAGGACAAACCCGCTGATGCGTGCGGTAATATAGAGGAACCGCGTCAGTTCCGCCCAGTCGATCATGGCTGCCTCCCCCCGCTTAGCTGCCGATCAGCGAGAAGATCTCCAGCGTATAGTCCTTGAGCGTGTCCAGCATCCAGCCGCCTCCCAGCAGCAGCACGCTGATCACCACGATCAGCTTGAGAACGAAGGAAATGGTCTGCTCGTGGATCTGGGTGACCGCCTGGAAAATAGCCACCACCACGCCCACCAGCATACTCAGCACCAGCATGGGGCTGGCCAGCTTGATGGCCACTCCCATCGCGTCCCGCATCAGATCCATCGCCATGGTGGTGTCCACGGCTCACCCTCCTTCCCGGAAATCAATTTACACTCTGCACCAGCGTGGAAAACAGCACCTGCCAGCCGTTGACGGACACAAACAGCAGCAGCTTGAAGGGCGTGGAAATCATGGCCGGCGGCAGCATAATCATGCCCATGGACATCAGCGTAGACGACACCACCACGTCGATGAGCAGGAAGGGGATATACAGCAGGAATCCGATGTAAAATGCCTCTTGCAGCTCCTGGGTCATAAAAGCGGGCACAATCACCCGCAGGGGCAGCTCCTGTACAGCCTGCTCCCCCTCCGCCGGAACGTCGATGTGGGCCAGGTTACAGTACATCTCCACCGTGCGCCACTGGGTATTGGCCATCATGAACTCCTTCAGCGGCACGCTGGCCCGGTCCACAAACTCCTCCGCCCCGATCTCCTGCTCTGTATATGGCTCCCATGCCTCCGTCTGGATGCGGGTGAGCGCCGGGTTCATGGTGATGAGGGTGAGAAACAGGGCAATCCCCACCAGCACCGTATTCGGCGGCGTCTGCTGGGTGCCCATGGCGTTGCGCAGGAAGGACAGGGAGATGACATACCTCGTAAACGAGGTCATCATCACCAGCATGGATGGCAGCAGGGCCATCATGGTGGTGAGGAAAAGAATCTCCAACGTCTGGACGCTCTCACCGTTGATATTGATCAGGCTGTCGGTCGGCATCCCATCCTCACCTCGGTTTCTTTTGCTTGAGTACGGTGCGCAGGGCCTCCCCAAAGGTGGGGGGGGCGGGCTGCCCGGGAGACGGGGCGTACAGCTCCTGCGCTTCCTCCTGGCTCAGCTCCGCCAGCAGCGTCACGCCGGAGGGGGCCACCCCCAGCAGGAGGTACCGCTCCCCCGCCTGGACGAGCACCGCGCTCTGCTCACGCCCCAGGGACAGCCGGGCCAGCGCCTTGAAACGGCCTGTCCCGCCGGGCGCACCGAATCCGCCCAGCCCCCTTCTGCCCGCCACGTATCTGGTGAACAGGTAGGCCAGCACAATGATGACCACCACACACAGCAGCATCCATATCAAAGAGAGCATACTGTCCAGCGCTGTGACCTCCAGGGCCAGAACGGGCCTGCGCGGGGAATTTGCCATCAGGGTGCGCCCAGAATGGAGGTGACGGTCTTGAGCACCCGGTCCGGCTTAAAGGGCTTCACGATGAAGTCCTTGGCGCCGGAGCGCACGGCGTCCATAACCATGGACTCCTGGCCCATGGCGGAGCACATGACCACGTTGGCGCTGCCGTCCTTGGCGCGGATGGCCTTCAGGGCCTCCAGGCCGTCCATGTTGGGCATGGTGATATCCATCACCACCAGGTCGGGGCCGATCTCGCCGAACTTTTCCACCGCATCCGCGCCGTCAACCGCCTCGAACACCTCGGTATAGCCGTTCTTAATCAGGGTGTCCTTAATCATCTTACGCATGAAAGCAGCATCGTCCACTAACAGAATCTTCTTAGCCATGGTTTGATCCATCCTTTTCCATTATATGTTGTGTACCCCGCCGTTTGAAACGTACCGGGGCCGGGTATGCCTGCCTGGTCCTTATTTACCGCCCGCCAGCATCTCAATGCCGGGGGCCTGAACAATCTCGGTGATGCGCACGCCGAAGTTGTCCTCAATGACCACAACCTCGCCCCGGGCGATGCACTTGCCGTTGACGAACAGGTCCACCTGGTCGCCTGCCAGCTTATCCAACACCACCAGAGAGCCCTTGGCAAACTCCAGGATGTCCTGCACCTTCCGGCGGGCCCGTCCGATCTCCACCGTCACCTGGAGGGGCACCTCCATGATGAGCTCCAGGTTCTGGGCCTGCTCCTTGCCCAGCTTATCCAGCGGGTCCATCTCCTCCATGTGCACCGGCTTGGTGGTGATGACCTTGGGCTCAGGCGCGGCCTTCTGCACCGTGGCCTCAGCCTGGGGCGGATAGGGGTACGGGTAGGGCGGATAATACATGGGCGGATACCCCATATATCCATTGGGGAAGCCTCCCTCCTGTCCCTGCATGGGGAAGGGAGGCATCTGCCCGGGCTGGCCCATCTGGGGCATCCCCGGCATAGGGGCCTGGGCTGCGGGAGCCTGGGGCTGCGGGGCAGGGGCGGGTGCGGGAGCCGGGGCGGTGCGTACCGGCGCGGGGGCAGGCGCACCGGCTCCGGTCCGTTCCACTGTGACGTTGAAGACCTTTCCGTTCACAGATACGTTGTAGTTCATAAAATTTTCCCCTTTACAATTGATTTGACGCTGCACACAGGGCCTTGCGCCCCCTGTCCTCCCTGAGATTTCAGGAAGGACAGGGGCGAAATCGGGAATATTATACCATCCTCCGCTCCGAAGTGTCAATATAACAATAGACAGGCTTCTTACATTTGAACAGTTTTTTTACAGCACATCGGCGATGTGCCCCTCCCGGCCGCTTACAGTACGTCGGCAAATGCCTGGATGGCGGTGCTGGCCTGGCCGAAGTCCCGCATCTGCTGGTCCACGCCCAGCTTGATGTGGGGGATGCCGGCGGCGTCCAGGGCCTTCTTGAAGTAGGGGTACTCCATCTCCTCGGGGTCGCAGAACTGCTGCATGAACAGCACCAGCCCCTGGGCGCCCGCGTCCTTCACCTGCTTGACCACGAAGTCGGCCCGGCGGTTCTGGTTGGAGAACTCGTCGTAGAGCAGGATGTCGTAGTCCTGGTCGGCGAACTGCTGGGCCAGGGCCATCATGGGGTCGCCGGTCTCGGCGGCGTCCACCCGGATCATGCGGCTCTCGTGGGCCACGTCGTCGGCGGCAATGGCGATCTTGTTGTCGTCGAAAATCTGGAGCAGCTTGGGGTTGTCGCAGATGATGCCGGAGGTGACAATCTTCTTGCCCTTCCAGTCGCAGGGGGGCAGGGCCTTCAGCTCGGCATTCAGGGCCTCCACCTTGGCGGTGTGGTCGTCCTTGATCATGAACCAGGCGGAGCGCAGGACGGCGGAACGGCTGACGGCGGAGATTACGTCGGGGTGCTCCCCGGCCAGCTTGACAAACTCCCGGCGGGCGGCCCGGCTGCGGTTGTACACCTTGATGGCGGTGCGCAGGGCCTCGTCGGTGATGGTGTTGCCGGAGATCTTCTCCAGCTCGCCCTTCACGTGCTGGTACTGGTCCATGGTGAACTGGAGCCCGAAGGTGGGCTTGCGCTGCTGGGGATGGGCCAGAAAAATGCAGGGCAGCTTGCCCTCCATGGCCACCCGGAAGTTCTGGCTCATGGGGCGCAGGGTGTCGCAGATGGTGGGGGTAATCAGGCCGTCCAGGTCGTCCAGGGTGCCGTCCAGCAGCATCTCCAGGGCCAGCTGGGCGATGGTGCAGTAGAAGGTGGCGCAGTACTCCTTGGCCATGGAGATGGTCTTCTTGTTGCTGCCCCAGATGCCCATGGGCACCATGCCGGCGGCGTACACCAGCTCCTCGGGGGCGTAGTAGGGCAGAACGCCGATGACCTTCTTGCCCTCGGCCTTGAAGGCCTCGATCTGGCGGTGGGGATGCTCGGAAATCTCAGCAAATTCCTTCAGCAGGACCTCAATCTTTTCCATGCTCATCGCTTAGCCCTCCTTATTCGCTGCGTTGGCTTCCATGGCCTCAACCAGGCCCTGGACACGGGTCTCATACTGGGCCTCGTTAAAGTTCCGGGGGTCGGCCTGGTCGCCGTCGAAGCCGGCGCAGGGAACGCCCAGATCCTCGGTAAAGCGGCGCTGCATCTCAGCCATGTAGCCCGACCAGGGCTTGCAGGAGCGGTTGTAGTGGACCAGCACGCCGTCCACCTTGTTGTCCTTGCAGATGCCCTCGCGCCAGGACACGCCCTGCTCGATGCACACGGAGTTGGGGGCCTTGTAGTAGGCGCGGACCATCTCGTCCATGTTGTTGTACACAAAGCCGAAGGCGGGGGCGTACACCACGGCGGTGACGTTGACGCCGTGCTCCTTCAGGGGCTTGAACAGGTTGGGCAGCTTGGGCCAGCAGGGGATGCCCTCGAACATGACCCGGTACTTCTCGGGGAAGGGGGTGGTGGACTTGCCCACCTTCACGGCCTCGGCCAGGTCCTTCTCCAGCTGCTCGAAGGCCTCGGCGGCCTGGACACGGCCACGGGCGGTAACCACGTCGGCCATGTGGTTGAACAGGTCGAAGCCGGAGTAGGGGGCGGGCTTGTACTGGAGGTAGTCGCACACCCGCAGCCAGGCGCTGGCGGTGCGGTTGGCGTTCTTGCAGGCCTGGTTGAACTTCTCCTCGTCAAACTTCTTGCCGGTCAGCTCCTCCAGCTGCTTGATGGCGTGGTCGAACTGGGCCCGGACGTAGGCCACGTTGGTGTCGTGGACCTCCACGGTGTTGTTGTAGGGGATGTCGATCATAATCAGGGGCACGTTGCACATACGGGCGATGTTCTCATACCACTTGGTCATGCAGTTGCAGATGTTGTTGCAGCACAGCACGAAGTCGGGCTGAGGAATACGCATCTGGCGGTAGGGCTTGATGGCCTCCCGGCGGAAGTTCTTGTAGGCGATCTCCTTCTCGGTGGTCTCGGGCAGGGCCTCGATCTCGTAGATATCGTCCAGCACGGTGTAGGGCTGCATGGTCTTGGGGTCCTTCTTGGGCTTGCCGGTCTCTGGGTCGATGACCACCTTGCCGTTCTCGTCCTTCAGGGGACGGCCGCTGGCGGGGTTGATGACATACTCCAGGGTCTCGGGGTCGAACTTGCGGGAGGCCCGCTTGCCGGCGGCGTAGGCCAGGGAGATGCGGGCGTAGCCGCAGATGTCGTTGTCAAAGCCCAGGTCCTCGGCGGCCTTGCACATGATCTCGCCGTCCCGGTTGGCGGCGATGCCGGCGGCCTGGTTCTCGGGGTACATCACGTCCAGGTCAAAGGCGGCGGCCAGCTCCCCGGGTGTGCGGGCGATGGTGTACCGCGCCGCGGCCGTCAGGCCCAGCTTCTCCCCGCAGGCGGGCTTGATGACGCAGGGCAGGCCCTGCCGGTCCAGAAACCGGTCCAGGTCCTCCCCGGGGGCCATGCTCTCCGGCAGGGGCACGCCCAGGGCCAGCGCCCCCGCTGTGCCGCCCGTGACCGTGACCTTGACAAACTGCTTGCAGCCAATCAGGTCAATGTCCAAGTTGCCCACCGCCTCGGCGGTGGACTCATTGGTGATGATGGCGTTGCCGTCCTTGTCTGTGGGGTTATCCACAAACAGTCGGCTGTCAGGAACGGCGGCAAAGGTGCCGTCGGCGGTATCGCAGTGCTCCACCTTGACCGTCGCCTTGCCGCTGGCGGCCACGGTGACCGCCAGCACTGCGCTCTCATAGCCCATGCGGTCAAAGACGCTTCCGCTGGCGAAAGGGAGTACCTTTACGGTATCGAAAAGTGCACGTTTCATGGTCTTACCTGCCTTTCCGGTCAAATGACCTTGATATTCTTCACATAGACAAAGCTCTCAGTGTGCCGAACGCCAATATCGTCATACATCAGCGCCCGGGTGCCCACCAGGTTCTCCTCAAAGGCGTTATGCTGGATACCGTTCTCGTCCGTCCAGGAGCCCTCCATGGTGGTCAGGGTTTCCATGCCCATCTGGTCGCCGATCATCAGGTCGGCCCAGTTGCCGAAAAACAGGTCGGTCAGCCCCGAGGTGGAGGTGGGAATCTGGTTGGTGGTAGCGTAGGGCAGGCCCAGGAACTTCCCGCCGTTCATCTCGTCCCGGTACAGGTAGTCGCCGGTGGCGGTCTTCAGGTTCATCAGGTAGCCCTCCAGGAAACTGTTGAACGCCCAGCCGAGGGCCTGGTCATCCACGTTCTTGCTCATAACCAGGGCCTTGATGTAAACGGGGAAATCGGCGGTCAGCCGCCCGGTACTGTCGGCATACTGGGCATCCATCTTGGAGGCGTCAATCACCTCAACGCCTTTGGTGTTGGCAATGCCCGTGGGCTGGAACTCGCCACCCTTGCCGTACAGGCCGCCCCAGTCAAGGCCCAGCTGCATACGCCGGGACAGGTCGGCGGCGAAGATTTCATCGGCGCTGTACTTGGTGGACATGATAAGCTCCCGGGTCTGCGGCACAATGGCCTCCAGGCGCTTTGCGGACAGCCGCAGGTTGCCGAAAGAGGGCTGCGTGGACTGGATCTTCCGAGCCTCACCGCCCCACATAGCACGGGTGCCGGAGGTCATGCGGGGGATGTTGAGGTTGCCCGTCTCCAGGGGGATAGTCCGGGCGCCCAGCTCCTTGATGACCGTCTTGCTATAAAGCAGCTCAATGATCTCGTCCAGGTAGACCTCGGGGATCAGGAATCCGCCGTTGACAGGGCTGGTGGCGCTCAGGGCCTTCATCTCGCGGGCCATGCTCTCGTCACTGTAATACTTCTTGGCAAAGTAGGCAGCCCGCTCGGGGTCCTGCCGCCCAAACACGTCCAGGCACTTGATAGCACGGGCCAGCTGCACCATGGGCGGGATGGTCTTCTGCTGCCTGCGGGCGCCGTTGCGAGCGCCGCCGTTCAGGAAGACGTCGGCATACTTGCGCTGAGTGGGAGCAGAGCGGGAAACGGCGGCCTTACGGCTCCGCTGGCCGGGAACGGACTTGCGGCGCTTGGCCTCGTCCTCCTCCTCGCCCTCCTTCTCGTCTTCATCCTCGCCCTTGGCCTCGTCCTCGGGGTCATCCTCCTTACCCTCGCCCTCGGGATCGTCCAGGTCATCGGCGGGGGCCATCTCGGCCAACAGGGCGGCGGCCTCCTCGATCACTTCATCGGAAGTCAGGTCGCCTACCTCCTCCCCGGCATCCTTCCGGGCCTTGCGCTTTTCGTCGGCAGCGGCGATAGCCTGCTCCACCACGGCCAGCACGTCCCCAGCGGTCACGCCCTCCAGGGGGGTGTCCTCGGTGGACTCCTCGTCGCCCATCGCCTCCTTGACGGCGGACTTGATGATGTCCTTCAGCTCGTCGGTACCCATCTTCATGGACTTGCCGGCGGCGGGAGCGGTCGCGGGGCCTTTCCTTCTGGTTTTGCGGTTTGCCATAATGTTTTCCTCCATTTCAGAATAAAATTTCTACGGTCTTTTTAGTCTGCTTTGCGGCCCGGCCCCTGGGAATGGCCCTTTTCGCCGCCTGCGCTGGGGTCGCCCCCTTGCCGTCACCCTCGGCCTCCCGGATAATAGCATCCAGGAGCTTGACCGCCGTTTTCATGGACGTGCTGGCGTCCTTCAGCGACTTCATGCGGGAGGCGCTGATTTTGCGGCCGGCCTTAATGTCGGCTGCGTCCGTCTGCAACTCCGCTTTCAGCCGGGCCTCCAGCTGGGCGGTCAGATCACTGGTCTTAAAGCCGGTGATTGTGGCCTCCTCGTTCATTGCCCAGGTGACAACGCTAATCTCCCACAATTTGACTTCCCGGAGGTGGCGAATACCCTCCTCGTCGTAGTCAAACACAATGGGGTCATAGCCGATGGAAAGCTCACACAGCACACCATCACCAATCAGGGTCTTTACGTCCCTGCCGAGGGCGGTATCGCTGATTTTGGCCTTCAGGTACAGGCCCTTTGCGTCCTCCCTCAGTTCCAGCGGCTTGCCAATGGGCAACAGGCTTTCGTTGTGGCCAGAAAGGATCTTCACCCGATCTGCGCTCTCGGCGATTGTCTTCGTGAAAGCGCCCGGCTCGATGATGTCCCCGCCGCTGTCGATGTTGGAGAACACAGCGCCATAGCCGGTGAAAATACCCTCGGCCTCGTTGTAGTCCTCCAACTCGAATTCAATGGTTTTCTGCTCAGTCTTCCGACCTCTGTGCTGCACGCCCTTCATCAAGGAGCGTTCCCAGGCGCTTCTCCCCACGCGCTGGGAATAGTAAGACGGCGATACCCGCAGATTGTTGATTGCGAGCTTCGCCGTCATTGTGGGGTCATCGTGGGTCACGTCGGCCTCCTTGGCCGCCGTCCCGTGTCGGGCCTCCGCATTCATCCCGGCTACAAGGTCATTCAGGGTGAAATTCTCTGCGGTAAAATCAATTCCAAGGGCTTTCAGCGCCTTTGCCGCATCATCTTGGGTAAATTTCATTTGCTCACCGCCCCCTATCGCTCGTATGTCAAATAGCACCGGCATTTGATTGTTTCCTTTGCCGGGCCTGTGGGATCACACGGGAAACGGAGGCCGTTGCTGAACACTCCATCAATGGGTACCCGTTCACCCTCCATCGCAACGTGATTAGGCCCTTTATTGCGCCCGTCCCTGGGGTTCTTCTGCGCCCTGTGGTGCCACACCTTCCACTTGGCGCCGCTGGCTTTCATCATGTCAAAATGGCCTTGCTCCAGGCACATTGCCGTTTCCTGGTCTGCAATCAGCCGGGCCCTGGATTTACAGTCGATTTCATACTCCTGTAAAATCTCGGCGGCCATATCCTCCCGGCTGGTGCCTTGCTCGATGCACCGGGTTACAATGTCCCGAATATTGTCCTTGGTGGTCTGCGTGACTTTGGTGACACGCTGGCCGCCCCGGAGCTTGGCGGGGCTGATAAGCTCCGGCCGCTCAACCCCTCGGACGGCATACACGTTTTTGGCGACAGAAGTGCCGGCATCATAGGTCTGTTTCCACAAGGGCTTAAACACGCTTTCCAGGGTGGCTTGCTCCGAGGGCCAGTTGAGCAGCCCCGCAACAAAACTGCCGACAAGCTCCTGCTGGGCAGCCTCACCGAGAGCGGCCCACGCCTCTGGGTCTACTGCGTGGCCCTCCCCGATATAGGGAAGAATGGAATCCCACACGCTCCAATCGGCTTTGCCCTGTCCTCCCAGGCTGTGCGCCAGCGCCTCCCTCTGTTTGCGGAAATACTTCATCGTGGCAACTTCAAACTTAGCCCCTTGCGCACGCTGGGCGGCCTCCATCAGCCGGGCCACGTCGGAGGGACGGACTTTGTACTCCTGAGCACCGGAGCCGCCCTTGGCCCCGTCCTCAATTGTGATTTCATCATCCGGGGGATCGTCCGGGTCTTCATCCATACCCATGTCAAAGCCCAGGCCAGCGTCGGGGCCGCTCATTAGGGCGGAGGTGACTTCTGCCGGGTCTTCATCCCCATGGACAAACACATCCGAAATTGTCACCTTGTAGATGTCGCCGCCCTCCGCGCAAGGCTCCATGCCCAGCAGCTCCCGGGCCTCGTCCTTGGTCAGCAGGCCGGCATTCCATCCATCAATGCCTTTCACCTTGTCGAACTCCTGGGAACGGGGGACAACATCATCAAACCGCCAGACAAGGCCCTCCCCGAAAAAGGGGAGAATCTGGAGGTTGATAGCGTCCTGCCGCTTGCGAAGCCGAGCCCTTAGGACGTTCTGCGCATAGATGTACTGCGCCGCCTCGCTGGTGGCCCGGTTGCTGCTCTCGGTGATACCCATGATTTCACGGGGGACACCGAAATGCTCCAGGACAGCGTTACGAATAAATTCCCGGCCCTGCACCATATCCATGTCACGCATATTCTCTGCCAGCTTATTGACTGTGATTTCCCCGTCAACCGTGGCAATGCCGTGACTATTATGCGGCCCCTGGAACTGCTCGCGCCATTCCTCCCGGAACCGCCGCCGCTGGTCTGGCTTGGAGCCGGGCATGGTGATGATGGTGGTGGGCGTGGCGTCATTGAAGAAAAACCGCTTTTGGAATTTAGCGGCATATTCGTCAATCTCGATCTCGTCGGCCAGGGCCTCCGCAATCCCCAGGCCTCGGCGGTAGGGGTCAAGCGGGTTTAGGTCCTTCATGCAGAAAACGTCATCCACGGGAATCTGCCGAACCAGGCCGCCCGTTGTTCTGATCTCGTAGAAGGGATGGCCGATATACGGGGTTTCCTGCACCCAGTTAGACGGGAGCGGCCACAGCTCGACCGGGCGGCCCAGGGCGTCAAACTCATACAGAAAATAACCCTCGCCCTTCAGCTCCAAGTAAATTTGCAGGAGCCGCCAGCAGGCCGCCGGGGTCATTTCGTAAAGCGGGTTGGGGTGGGCCATAAAATCCAAAAACGGATGCTCCAGGATTTCGGTTTCCTCCCCTGTCCTGGGGTCAACTCTGAACAGCTTTCCGGTACAGGTGGACAAGTCAGACGCAATACGGTCCACGACAGCCATCCGGGGATTTTCCCCAAACATGCGGAACCATTCTCGTGTATTGCGCTCAGGCGGGGTCGTGTACCGGGGGAGCATTACGCTTGCATTTCCGCCCATGTAGTTCCTCGCAACATCCCGCCGACTGCCGCCGAAAAAGCGGTCAAAAATGCCCATGTCCAGCCACCTCCTTCATGTTTACTCAAACGACCATGTATAGCGTCTTGGCTCATACATAGCAAGGGCCAGAGCGTCCGCCATATCCGGGGAATGGAGGCCACGCTTTTTCATAGCCTCCTTACGCTCCAGCTCAATCTTCCCTTTGCTGTTTACGATGTACTTCCGGTTGGAAAGCTGGCTGATCTGCTGGTCGCTCTCCCACAGCTTCAGCCGCTTCTCATAAAGAGCAAGACGCACCGACCCCCACATAAGGCCGGTGCTGTTTTCGTACTCTATCGGGTCGTCGCCTACGTCCCCTATCGTGCCGCCCTCGCCGCCGAAATGACATTCGCATAGCTCCAGCACAAACGGGGCCTCAATGCCGGCGGCCTCCCACTCCTTGTTGATTTCTTCCGTAATGGCCTCCTGCTGCTCCTGGAGGATGTCATACACGCCGACGCCCATTCCGTCACAATCAACCTTGACGTGGATCTCTACGCCAAGGTATTTCCAGGCCTGCTTCTTTATCAGCACCACCACATGGCCCGCAAGCTCGGTGATGTTGTTGTGGTGGTAAATATCTGGCTCGCCCTGCTGGGCCTTGTCATAGACTGGGCAAACCACGGAGCTATCATCCCCGTACCGGGCCACGTCCACGCCAATGTCAATGCGCCGGGGGGCTTCCGGGATATGCACGGGACCGCTGGCCTGCTCTGCCCACTCCATGGGGATGAAGCTGTCCGGGAGGCTCTTGGGGAAGTCCCCGGCCACACGCACCCGGAACACGTCGCTGTCCTCGCCGTACATATTGATGATCGTCTGTACGAAGTCCTGCGGGACGCGCCCGCTCTTGCGCCCGTCGATGTGGAAGGTGGAGTAGCTGGCCCGGTTCTTGTTGTGGCTGTCGTAGAAGAAGCCGGAAAGCTGTGTCGGGTTGCCGCACATAAGAAGCCGCGCCCCCGGCGTTGACAAAGCGCCGAGGACAGGCTCAAATATCACGTCGTCAACGCCGCTGGCCTCGTCGATGATGAAAAGCAAATCCTCCGCGTGGAAGCCTTGCAGCGCGTCCGGCTTGCTGGCCGTCCGCGCTACGGCAAACCACTCCTCCGGGTAGCCCTTCATGTAGACCTTTTCCTTTGTCCACGTCAGCTCCCGCGAGAGGGCCTGGTTATTGCGGAGCCACTTGCTCACCTCCGCCCACAGTATGTCAAATAGCTGGTGCTGCGTCGGCGCTGTGCAGGGGATTTTGGGGAATGGCCGGGTACTCATAAACCATATCACTGACCACGCCTCAACTGTGCTTTTGCCTACGCCGTGGCCGCTGCGAACGCTTGTCATTTTGCTCCCGGCTACGCTGCGGAGAATGGCTGCCTGCTGCGGGTCTGGTGTCGCCTGTATGACATCTTCCACGAACTCCACGGGATGATCTGCGTAGTAGAGTATCGCCTCGCTGTCAAGCATTTCCGCTCTCCTTTCGTCTTTGATATGCCGCTATGATGGTATCGGCCAGTTGCGCCGGGCCGTCGTCCTTGGCCGCTGCGCTCTCCTCCTCAAGCGTCCTGTTCAGTCGCTCAAGGTCGGTCGCCATCTTGATATACTCCTTGATGTCTTTGGGGGTCATGTCTTCGACTGACAAATTTTCAAGGGCTTCGAGCGCTTTCTTTTGGAGCTGCATGGCTATACCAATATGGCGCTTAGTCATGGTCTTACGGTCGGCTATGACCTTTTTCCGGGCCTCTCGCTCAAGCTCATTGTCGTGTGCCCTGACGCGCTCCTGCCACTCCTTTTCGCGGCTCCACCTCTTAATCAGCGGTAGACTTTTGGACAACTGCTGGGATACCGCTTTGAGGCTGCGCTCCGCCCCCATGTCCAGATAGATGGAAAACGCCTCAAACGCCTGTGCGCTCTCGCCTTTCTGACGCTCCCACGGCTTGTCAGTCCACTTTCCCATGTCCTCCTCTCCTTATCGCTCTCTTGGCTCTGCCCCCACAATCCAGAATAGCGCGTTGTGCGTGTTGAGGCCGTGGTCTATGAGGTATTTCATGCTCTTGGCCTCGTACTGCGGGTGCAGCTTCACGCCTCCCACCCTCATTTTCTGCTGTTTCTCGTAGACGAATCCGGGAGTGCGGAAAAGGTCGTGGTACTGGAAGGGCCGCTCCGCCCCGTACCGTTGGAGCGTCGCCCTCACCTTCTCCCGGCGGTCGTATGCCGTCGAGATTAGATGGATATTTTTTACAGCTTTCCCGTACCGCTCTATGCCGACTATTACGCCGCTGGCGGTGATTCCGCTGCCGCAGGTGATATACAGGTCGTCCAGCCCGTCGGGAATGTTCTGTACCTGCTCCGCTACTGCGCTTAGAAGGACTTCTCCGTAGTCGTCAAGATTTATCCCGTACTGGACGACAAATAGGCCCCGCGCCTCTGCCAGCGCCTCCGCCCTTTGCTTGAGGACGTTGTGCCTGCCGCTCTTGGCAATCACTTGGACGCTGGCCCCGTAGCTCATGGAAAGCCGGGGCATACCCCCGGTCGCCACGGATATATCGCTGGCCCCGCCGTAGGCTACCACGCATGGGAGGCCGTAGTGCTTCGCTACGGCTGCCGTTATCGGCGCTTGTGGGGAGTGGAGCGAGCAGTAGGTGATTACTCCCTTTGTGCCCGGCTCCCTCTCCAAGGCCGCCTCCACCAGTAGCATACACTGGCGGAGTTTCCCGCCGTTCACCCCTCCTGCCCCGAAGGGCGTGTAGAGGTCGTCCCGCTTAAAGTACATTCCGGCGATTTCCTGTACTGGGGTCAGGTCGTGGGCCGTCATTCTTCCAGCCCGAACAGGCGTTTGTAGTAGTCGGTGTTGGTGGATAGCTCCTCCTGCATGAGACCGTAGAACGACTGGCTGTTAATCTTCTTGTTATAGCCTGCCGCCTGATTGAGCGCCCCGAAACAGGTGCCCGTCCCGATCTCCTTCATAAGCGCTGTCGGCTCCGGCGCTTTCCCGTTCACCAGCATACACAGGTTGTAGTCGTTCCCCTTAAAGCCCTCAAGCCCGTCTATCCCGCAGCACGTCATACTGTCGCCCATAGGCCGGAGGCGGTTCTCCCCGGAGTAGAATTTCATGCCGTGGCGGTGGCACTCTGCTTTGATGGCCTCGAAGTGTGGCCGGAGGACGTGGAGCGGGTAGCAAACGTCGCCGCCCACCTTCACCATGCCGGGCTTGTTCTTGTAGAACTTCATGCCCTCGACGACCGCGCCGTACACTCCTGCCTCTGCCAGCCGGGGGATATTCTTCATCACATCGGCGAATACCTCCGGCATATAGGGCTGGATGCGGACGATTACCCGCTGTACTCGCTGGGCGAGCGCCCGGGCGACTTGCAGCCGCTCCTCATAGGACAGTGTGCCCGGCTCAAGCTGGTCGTACTTGCTGCATACCATCGAGACCTGGACAACACAGTTGCACCGCGCCAGCAGGTCGAGGTATTCCGGGTCTGCGGCAAGCCTGCCCTTAGTGCTGACGACGAAGGGGTACTGCGTCTCTGCCAGCAGTTTCAAGCACTCGTAGCTGGCCCGGATATTCTTCTCGATGGGCTGGAAGGGGTCGCTCATGCCGCCCCAGTGGATAGGGATATTCCAGTCGCACCACGCCGTCTCCCGGTTGCGCTTCCCCTCGATGAAACTGCGCATAGCCTCCACGGTCTCGTCCCGCTCTATCTTCCCGATGTTCCGCTTTTTCTGCGCGAAGCAGTAGCGGCACCCGTGGCTGCACCCCTTGTAGGTATCGAAGCGGATGGGAAGGTTACACAAAATCACCTGCGAGCCGCATTTGCACCCCATATCAGATTTCCCCCTTTGCTTTCTGGATGATCGCCTCAATGAGCGCTTCCTTGCCGTAGTCCTTGACGTAGGCTTTCAGCTCCTCCCGGTCTGCCTTATCGAATGTGAGGCTAACGTTGAAGAACTCCTCTATGGCCCGCAGCTCCTCGTCCACGGTGTCGCCGTCTATCAGGCTGTCGATGTCGTTGGTGAGGCTGTCGATTTCCGCCTGCGTGAAGCCCGTGAGCGGCGCGTCGTCCCCCAACTCTGCGAGCAGGGCCGCCAGCTTCTCCTCGTCCCATCCGCCCTCGATTTTGTTGAGTGCCACGTTGAGCTGGCGCTCCTGCGTCTCGTCGAGGTCTACCACCGACACGTCCACCTCTGTCTCCCCCTCATTTTCGAGGACGGTGAGCCTCTGGTGGCCGCCCACTACCCTGTTCGTCCGCTGGTTCCAGACAACGGGGATAATCATGCCATAGGTGATAATGCTCCGGCGCAGGTTCTCATACTCGGTATCGCCGGGGATAAGGTCTATCCGGGGGTTATAGGCCGCCCGGTCGAGATCGCGTATCTTCTTCCGCACTATCTCCATCACGATACCCCCTTTACCACGTTGATGATCGCCGTCGCCAGCTCCGCTTTGGCGTTTTCTGTCTTCTCGATGTACTGCTCGACCGTCTCCCGCGCTCCCTCCGGGAGGGAGAAGGTCATGGTGAAGGTGTCCTTTTCCTTCTTGTCGGAGTAGTCGGAAAAATCCTCCTCCATCAGGTCTTTTATGTGGTCGTACTGCATCAGGAGGCTTTGCAGCTCCCAGTCCTCGAAGCCCGTCACCTCCATGTCCCCGGTCTCGTCGAGCTGCTGTAGCAGGTCGGCCAGCCCGCCGATGTCCCAGCGTCCCTTAACCTTGTTGAGCAGGACGTTGAGTATCTTCTCGTCCTTTTCCTCAAGGTCTACGACTACGGCCTCGATGTCCTCGGTGCCCTGTTCGAGCAGCACCTTGAGGCGCTGGTGGCCGCCGACGACGTGCCCGGTGCGCTCATTCCAGATAATCGGCTCGATGTAGCCGAACGTCTCAATGCTCCGGCGGAGTTTCTGGTACTCTGCGTCCTCCGGCTGTAAATCTCTCCGGGGGTTGTAGTCCGCCGCCGTAAGTTGCGCCGCTTTTAGCGTCCGTATTTCCACTTTAATCTCCTTTCCGGCCCTTTTCGGGGCAAAAATCCCCGTAAAAAAGACACCGCCTGTTGCTGCCTGCAACGAGCGGTGTCCTGCTTATGCTATATTACAGGGTACATTTTAGCATTTTTATTGTGCCCTTGTCAAGGCCCATTTGTGAATTTTCCTTTTATGGAAACACTTGGTCGAGGCCGTCGATTCCGAAGAACAGGACAGAAAGGTCAGAGAGGCAAGCGTCTATATCTTTGTAGACCGTGCGCCTGTCTATCTTCTCCCGGCTGGCAATCTGCTCCGCTGTGGAGGGTTCCTCTGCCAGATAGAGGTCGTGCAATACCCTCCAGCGGCGCTTGTCCTCCGCCCGGTGCGTGTGCTGGCACATAACCTCGTAGACCTCCAGCATTTTGTTGACGTGGGCCATGATGATGCGGGAAACGATATAACCGCGCCGAATGCTGTCGGAGGTGAGGTTCCTGTCCTCGTCCCGGTATTTCTGGCCGAAGATGTTCATAATCTCCTCCAAGTCCTCGTCCACCTCTGCGGCGGATTCCTCGTCATAAACGGCGTTCTCATAGTAGGCGTTGAGCTGTCTGTACTTTCGGACGAGCAGTTTTATATCGTGGTAGCGCTTGTCTTTGCGCTGACTTTGCAGCTTGCGGCGCTCCCGCGCAGCTATCTTGCTGGCAGTTGCGTAAGCGGCCTCTGCCGCTGCTGCCGCCCCGACCTCTACCCCGACCTTGATGGCTGCTCGTATCTTTTCCTCGATGTCTGTTATCCCTGCCTCGATAGCTGACCTGACGGCGGCCTCGATGCGCTTGTCCATTTCGTGCTTCTCCCCCATATCGGCTCCTTTCCGGCCCTGCGGCCTCTTGCTTTACAGAAAATGGAGTACGCCGCCTATGTACCTGACCTCATACTCCCGCACGTCCTCCGGCGTGATATACTTCCTGCCGTAGTGTTCCTTCATGGCCCGGAAGGTTGCCCAGGGCACCTTGAAGAAATGCCGGAAGCCGAAGGAGACCATCACGAAGCACTCCGCGCCGAGGGCCATGTGCCAGTTGAGCCGCTTCTCTTGGTCGGAGGTGACGACGCTCTGTTGGAGGCGGTCGCCGTCCGTGTGCTTGGCCTCGAACACGACCGCCCTCCCGCCTTTGAGCGTCCCTTTGTAGTCCGGCTGCGCCTGTTTGGTGTAGCAGGCGAGGAATTGCCCTTTGGCGTTCTTCGGGCCGATGGGCTTCATCGGCTCCGGGGTCTTCTCAATCTCCGCCTCTCCCTTGAGGCGGTAGTGCAGGCAGGAGGCTTCCAGCAGGCGCTCCCACTCCTCCCCGGCGGCCCGGCTGCGGTGCCCGGCGACGACGGCTTTGGAATGCCATTCACTTTTCGTAATCATACCAGCCCCATCTCCGCCGCGTACTGCGCGACCTTGTAGGCGGTGGCCCCCTTGATGCCCTTGCATTTGCCCTCCGCAAGGGCCGTGAGGAGCGCCTGCACCGCAGAGGTGTTCCCGATAGGGGTATCGCCCTCCGCGCCATCCTGCGCCACGCTGGGGACGCTGGCAGCCATTTCCTGCTCCGCCGCCCGGTGGAATTGCTCGACGAGCTGCCTGTCCGTCAGCCTCCGCAGCCGCACAGCCTCCTCGTGGATGGCCTGCTCCGCCGGAGTGCGCCTGCAATTCCGCTTCCTATTCTTGCTCATGGTCTGCCTCCTCCAAAATTTTCTTGACCGCCCGAAGCTGGGCGAGAGTGTAGCGTTCGATTTTCTCCCATCCCGCCGCCGTCCGCACCCATGTTTTCAGCTCCTCGCGCTCGCGGTATTCGTCTAAAGTTTCACGCGAAGGGAATAAAAGCCGGGGCGCTCCATACTCCGTATGCTCAACGAGGTAGGGCCTGCTGCTGCCGGTCTCCTTAAACTGCATACCCCAACTCCCGCTGATTGTGACATATTTCCTGCCGATTTTCACAACCTCCGCTGCTGCTGTACGGAATCTGTCTCGCTGGACGCTACCATCTCCCATAACGAAAACGGTCTGGCCGACCTTGAAATCCTTAATTGTCATGGGCTACCCCCTTGTCCAGCTCGGCCGCCATTTTCCGAAGGATAAATCTGATTGTCAGCCCAAAACCTGCGGAGGCCGCTGCTTCCCGCGATATGGCCGTGTCCGTCTCGGCGTTCTTATTCCGCATTTTGACGATAATGCTGTCGCTGATGAAATCGTAGCGGGTGCAAATCTCCACCTCACGCTCTGCGCAAAAGTCGAGCAATTCCTTCGCAGTCATTTCGGGCACCTGCCCCTCCACTCTGGGCGGCACTCCGCCGCTCCTCCGAGCTTGCAGCCCCACCGGGAGGCTCCGCTGTAGCTGACCTTTTGGCCGTGGGCGCAGTATTCACAATGGCCGTAGAGCCAGAGGAGAGCGGCTATATCGCGTCTCGCTGCTGCGACCTCGCCCGTCAGGTTTTCAAGGAGGCTGACCGCCTCCCGCAGGGCCTTTGCGTCCGTCCGAAATATGCACTCCGGGTCGTCCTTGTCGATAGAGCTTTCCCGGTCTTTCGCTTGGTCTTCAAGGTTGCTGATGATCTCGTCGAGCGTCATGTCTGCTGGCCCTCCTTCTGCTGGCCGCTGTCCTTGTTCTGCGGCTGCCCCTTCCCGAACGCCATGGCCGCTATATAGGCTTGCAGGAGGCGGGTCGCCTCCACCTCTGTGGCCCCCGCGCCAATCGCCGCCCGGTAAAAGACGAGCGAGGATTCCGCTACCGTCCCGATGGCGTTAATGAGCCTGTCGGTTTTCTTCCTGCTATCCATGTTGCTCCTCCTCGTCCCCGTACTTTTCGTCGTATTCCTCCGGGGTGATGATTTTCATGTCTTCCGGCTTTACAGCTCTATCGAGGCAAGCCGTCCGCCAAACTCCCTCTTTGTTGATTGCGGCTGTGAGCTGCTGGTAGTCAATTTCCTTCTCGCTTTCCCCAATGGTCATGGCAAGTCCGAACGTGCTGTCAACGTTTCCTGCCTCGTCACGAGTGTTAAGTTCAAAGCATACGCGGACTTTCACTTCCTGCTCACCTCCCACGGCAGATCGCGCCGCATATTCCCCGTACCTACGACAGGCTTGAGGCTGTCCTTCATAAAGACGGGGATTCCGTAGCCGTCTGCCGCTCTGACGATATCCTCCACCCATTCCCGCTCCGGCTGCTGCTGGGCGCTGCCCGGCCCGGTCATAGCGCCGAGGATAATCCATTGCGGCAGGCCCGCGCTCTTTGTGATGTCCACCGGGCCGAGCAGCGGCTCCATGCTCCAAAAGGTGTTGATGCCCTCCGCTTTGGGGTACATGGCCTGCGCCGTTTCGTCCGGCACCGTGGAGCCGTACCAGAAGTTATCCAGATGTGGCAAGAGCGCCACCTTGTCCAGCTCAAGGTATCTGGCCGGGTTCTTGGTCAGGAACATATAGCGGTGCTGCGGAGCTGCCGCGCAAGCGTCCAGCACCTCCACAATCCAGCGCGTCGGCACCCAGCTCCCGAAAAGATCGGCCATACTTCCCACAAAAATGGTCTGCGGCTTCTTGATGTGCTGCGGCTCCTCAAGCCGATAGCGGAGGAGCGTCGGCTCAAAGCCGAAGGGGAATGGCGAGTTGACGGTCTTCCCGCTGCTCCGGGTAATCGTGAGCGGCTGGTGCAGCTCCGCCCGAGGCAAGGGGTTGTCCGTGGTGATCGTGCCGTCGCCCTTGTCGTAACCGCCGAAGCGCTTGGCGTACCGCCGGGCGTAGCAGTATTCGCAGCCGTGCTTACAGCCGACGACCGGGTTCCACGTCATATCACACCATTCGATGTCGGTTTTGTTCATGTTATCTCTCCTTAAAACTTTCTCCTCGCCTCGATTTTATCTCTGGGGTAGATTTCGTTGTACCGCTTCAACAGTTCATGTACGACGTAAGCCTGCGCTTTGGTTTCCCTATCCAGCCTGTTGTGCTTATCAATCGCCCGGTCGATGTGCTTGAGCCAGTTTCGCTTTACCCAAAACTCAAGCCATTCCCTAATCAGGCCAATCACACCCACCCGTCCTCCTCCCAATTCCTGCAATATTCCTTGGCGGTGCAGGTGTCGCAATCACTGGAAGTCTCTAAGCAGGCCCACCCCAGCTCCTTTGCGAGCGCCAGCCGGGTCTCCTCGTCCCACCAGTCGATTTCCACCCGCCCCTTGTAGAGCTTGTCTGCCTCCGGCAGACGCTTCACGCGGACTTGAATGTAGTCTGCATTCTCGCAAACTTCACAGGTAATGGCGATTTTCTTGGCCTCCTTTGCGTTTTCTGCAAAAACGATTGTCTCATAGTTTTCGTAGGCTGCGTTGTCCCACGCTAAATAGGCTTTCAATCTCGCTGGTCTCCTTCCTACTTGTACTCCTTGCCCGTGGTCTTGTCCTTGAGGGTGATCCTGCCGACCACCTCGAAGCCTGCCAGCTCTGCCGCGCCCTTCATAATCGGGATAAGGGCGCTGATCGCGGCGAGGCGGTCTGCCTCCCGCTTGCGCTCCTCCTGCCGGATGGCGCTGTATGCCGCTCCTGCGGTCGGGTCGGGGTAGCCCTCCTGATTTTTATACATGGCCGCCCTCCTCTATTGGTTTTAGTTGCTTTGCCCACCGCTGCTTATATTCCGCTGGCGGCTGCTTCTTTGGGAATAAGGTAAGTTGCACAGGGCGGTTTGCGTAACGTTCTGCATTCCATTTTGGCTTTCCCGCTTTCGCCGCTTCCATCGACCACCCAGCCGCCCGGAGACTTGTGCCGGGTTCGCTTTGAAGAATAAATGTAATTATTTTTGCATAGCCCTCTCGCTTTGCCCTCCGAGCTGCTGCCGCATAGAGGAAAGAGCAGGCATTTCGGGTTCCGTCTGTGCAGAGCCTCGTTACCTCCAACGTCTCTCCGTCGTCGAGCCTGCGGCCCGTTGGCCTCCCGACGATTGCAACGCCGCAGAGGTGGCCGTCCTTGTAAGCGGCGAGGCTCCATTTGTGTCCTACCACCCTATCGTGGTGGCGGTGGTTCCGCTCAACATAGGCGTTAGCCTCCTTGAGCGTTATAGGGCGCAGCTCCAACGAAAACTCCCTCCTACTGCTCCGGCACATCGAAAGCGAGGTTGAGGAGGTAGCGGATAACATTGAGCATGGCGGCCTTTGGGACGCTGTTGTGCGTCTCCATCCCCAAAATACGGAGGATGGCCGTCCCTTTCTGCTCGTCGGTATATTCCTTGCTTTCGATGTCACAAAAGATTGTGTAGGCCTCCCTAAATCTCACCCAAAATCCCCCCCTTCTTTCGATCAACGCCAGCAGGAACAAATGCAGCGTCTCCCCCGACACTTTTCACAAGCGTCTGCCCCGAGAATGCAGTCCGTCGTCTTGAATTTGTCGCAGGAGGGGCAGATGCACTCCTGGCAGTGTTCGTCCTGCTCGTCGTAACCACCGCCAACTACCTCCGCTTCGGCAATCCGGGCCGCGAGGCGTTCCAACTTCCGGGCCTTATGTTCCTCGACCTCCTCCGCGCAGTCGTGGAGGACAATCATCTGGCGGAGCATGATGTAAACGTCCGCGATTTCATCCGCAATAGCGTCCTTGTTCTGCCTGCCTCTGGCGGCTTTGCACAGCTCCTTTTGCAGCTCGCTCATTTCCTCGAACACCATGAGCGTCTGCGCGTCCGGCCCCCACTGTTCGAGTGCAGCCTTGCAGATTTCGATTTCGTCCATAGCTGATTACCTCCATACGATGGGCCGCTGCCCGATGTACTGCGAAATATTGTAGATATACTGCCCGCATCTGACGCAGCGGTCGTTCTTGTCCCAAAACCCCTGCTTTTTCATTCCCCGGACGCTCCCGGTGTGATGGATGGAGGGGTGCCGGGCCTTTTCCTTTTCAGTCAGTCTCGTGTAGCGCATGGCTCCTCCTCTACGATTTTCATAAAGCAGCCCCAAAATGTCTGTTGCTGTTTCCCGCTGTGGTGGCCGAATAACGGCTTTTGCCCGATGGCCTCCCAAACCTCCTCCGCCGGAAGGTTGTACTCCGACCACTTGAAAACCAGAACGCCGTCCGGCTTTAATACCCTCATACACTCCCGGAAGCCGTCTCGAAGCATTTCGGGCCAGTTGTCCTCAAGCCGTCCATATTTCCTGACGAGCCAAGAGTTTTCTCCACCATGCGTCAGGTGAGGTGGGTCGAAAATGACAAGGGAGAAACTGTTGTCCCGGAAGGGTAGGTTAGTGAAATCGCATTGCAGGTCGGGGTCTACCGTTATGAAGCGCTCCTTTTTCCCGTCTGCGCTTTCCCAAAGTTTTGTGCCATATTCGCGCCGCTTGTCGCAATAGACGGCTGCTGGGTGATTTTTGTTAAACCAGATTGTCTTCGCCCCACAAGTCACATCAAGGATTTTCTTTTCCAACGGCCTGCCGCCTCCCTTGCTGCTTGATTTTTCGGTGAAGGTTCCTTTGCGCCTGCTCCTTTCCTTTGGTGCTTGTGGCAGCCATCCCGGTCTTGCCGTCTATGGCGACGCAGAGGTTATTCACGCCGCCCCGGTAGTTCTCGTGGTGGATATAGGTCATGTGTTAGCCACTCCCCCTCTTTTCAATCCCTCAATTTCTTCGCATACCGCCTTAATCCCGGCCTCCGCCTTTTGCACCGCCGCGTCATGCCTCGCATTGTCTCCGATTTCTCTGGTGAGGGAAAGAAAAAGCAGAATCGCGCACAATGAACGGTATCTGTCTTCAAGTTCTTCCATCGTGCTCATGCCCCAACCGCCTCCAACTCCGCCTCAAAGAGGGCGCAGGACAGCTCCCGCAACATATCGTCGATTGCCTGCGCGTCCTCCACCAGTTCCTTGATGGAGGGTACGCCTCTCGTCCCGCCGCGCCGGGCCTCCACCCACATTGCGATATGTTCCTCTTGGTCGAAGCTGGCGGCATAGGCTTTCACGTTGTCCACGAAACGCTCCTCGCCGACGGTGATGATATAATCCTCCCCGGCGGGGCTGTACTTCTCAAGCTCGATGTTGCCGTCACCGTCGGAGGTGACGCTCCAATCGAACTTTTCACAGATGTCCCGATAGATGTCGTTCATGGCTCCTCCTTCCTGTCAAACAGGCTGTATTGATTTTTGGCCTCCTCTTTGGCCCGCGCCTCTTGCCGCATTTTCCGCAGGCAGCAGCTCCCGTAGCCGTCTCGAATGGCCTCTGCGCTGGTGAGGAGGCCGCCGCACCGCTTACAGCGCCGGGCTGGGATGGTGAATATCTCGCTCTCCGGCTGCTTGTTCATGGCTGCGTTTCCTCTCTGCCTCTGATGTCCTCCCACGCCATCGTCATAACGGTGCTGACCTCCCGGAGGCGGCTCAATATTGCGGCGATTTTGCTGTCGTCATACCCTTTCGGTGTCAGCGCGGTAGCGAGGGCCGCTTGATTATAGTTTGTGGTAACGATGGTAGGCTTCATATCCTCGTAGCGGTCGTTGAGGATGGAGTAGAGCGTACTCATGCTCCAATCGCTGCACTGCTCTTTCCCGAGGTCGTCGATGATAAGCAAATCCACCCTCTTGTAGATGTCCAGCACGTCGCTCTCCCTCACACCGTCCCCGTCGAATGACTTCTTGATGTCGAGGAGGAGGTCGCTTGAGGTCTTGCAAATCGCCGGGACACCCTCATGGATAAGCTGTAGGGCTATGGCTGCCGCGAGGTGTGTCTTGCCTGTGCCGTTGGTGCCCTCTATGTAGAGGCCGTCGCCCTTGGCCTGATGGTAGGCCCAGTTGTCCGCATACTCCTTGGCTATCCCATAGTTTTTCTTGCGCCCTGGCGTGTCTGTGCGGAAGTTCGGGAATGTCCGCTGCCGGAAACGCTTCTTGATACCGCTCTGGCCGAGAAGATTTTCTACCCGCTGCCTCATGGCCCTCCGGCGCTTGGCCTCTTCCTCCTGCCGGGCTGCCTCTGCCGCCTGCCTGTCCTGCTCCTGCCAGTAGGCCGTCGCCTGCTCGCAGTCGCAGCGTGGGAGTACCGGGTTCCATATGATGATCTCCTCGCCGAACACAAGCCCACGGGGTTCCAGCGTCTTCCCGCAGTATTCGCAAGTCCCCGTCGCCGGGGGAGGATTTTTCCAGCGAACGCCTCGCTCCCGCGCCTGTGTTGGTGTGATGAAATTGTTACTGTCCTTTGAAGCCTCCCGACGGCTTAAATTGGTCGGGGTCTGTCGTAAATCCCCCAGTACGGCCCCTATCGGTTCCAGCCCAATAGCTATTTCCTCCCTTGTCGTCGTCGTAGTTCCCGTCAATGACCTTCGCCATGTTGGTGTCCTTAATCATCCAGTCGAAGGTCGCTTGCCAATTCCTGTCGTTCTTGCCCTTCAAGAAGCTGCTGGCCTGTGCCTTTCGGAAAAGCTCTTTGAAACTCTCCACCGTGTAGCCGTTCGCCAGCCGCGCCTTGATTGCCTTTTTCCGGGCCTCCGACAGACTTTTAAGTCGGGGGAATGAGACGCAGATTTCGTTGTAGAGCGCTGCCACCTCGTCGCACACCCCACGCTGTACGCCTTGCTCGCCCGCCGCTGTCTGCTTGTTTGGATGGCCCTCGTCCTTGCCCCCTGCTTCCGCTGTGCTTTCGGTTTGCTTGACTGGTGCTTCGCTTTTGCTTCTCGCTTTTCCGCCCATTCTACCGCTCTCGGCTTTCTTATTACTTGCGTCCAAAGTAGGCTTAATCAGCATGAAAACCGCCGCTTGCGCCCCGGAAAGCCCAAGTTCATTCTCGTTTAGTGCGTACTCGAAAATCGCCTCATAAGCGGAAAGCCTGTCTTTTTTGGCAAGTTTTTGGATTGCCTCGTAATATGAGCGGTAAAACAAGAATCCGTCTCTAATCAAGTCGAGTACCCCCTGTCTCCATGCTTTCCGAATCCCACGCGGGGCCGAAGCCCCGCATGGGTGCGTATGTTATTCGTAAATGACCTTGCTGCCCTCTGCGGTCTTCACCACGTCCACGCTCTGCGGGAATCTCGACTTCATGGCCGGGTCGTGGGTGATCGCCATAACCTTGAGGCTGCCGTACCGTTGCTGTATCGCTTCCAGCGCGTCGCAGTAGGCTTGTACGCCGGGCGCGTCGAGGAAGGGCGGCTCGTCGATGAACAGGAATCCGAGCTGCACCCCGGCCTTGCTGCTCTTGATTTCCGAGAGGGCGAGGATAACGGATAGCGCCGCCTTTACCCTCTCGCCACCGCTCCGGCTCATGTAGGGGAGCCGCCCGGTGTCGCTGTCGTTGATGATGATGTCGAGGGTGGTGACCTCTTTCTTGGCGTTGCTCTTGAGTACCTTCTCGGTGACAAACTCGACGCTCATGCGGCCCTGCGACATCTGGCCGAGGATATTGGTGGCTGTGGCCTCGAAGATGGGGATAATGCTGCGGATAATGTTGTGGGGTATGCCGTCCTGCGAGAAAGCCTTTTTCAGCTCCTCGTACCCGGCGGCCTTACCTGCCAGCGCGTTCACCTGCCCTTGCAGCTCCGCCGCCTCCGCCAGCTTCTTTTCCGCCTGCTCCGCCTGCGCCTTGAGGCCGCCCAGCGTCATGGCAGCGACCCGCGCCAGCTCCTGCAAAGTCCTGATTTCGGCCTCCGCGCCGTCAATCTGCGCTTGCAACTCCTCCCTGCCGACGGTCTTGGCCTGCTCCGCCGCCAGCTCTGTCCGGGCCTCGGTGATCTCTTTCTCGATGGCCTCGATCTCCTCGCCCAGCTCAAGGACGCGTTGCGCCGCCGCTGACTTCTGCTCCCGCGCCACAGGGAGCTGCTTCTCCTTGTCCAGCCAGAGCCGGGCCACGGCGATTTCAGATTGCAGGCGCGTGTAGCTCGCATTGGCTGTCTCCGCGCTGGTGACCTGCCGCTCTACCTCCGCCAGCTCCTCCCGGCTCTTTGCTGCCGCGCCCTCTGCGTCCGTCACGGCCTTTTCCAGCTCCGCCGCCCGCTCCTCCAAGAGCTTCAGCTCGCTCCGCTGTGCGGCGAGGTTCTGGTACTCCCGCTCTGCGGCTTCGAGGGAGCGCAGAGAGGCCCGCAAAGAGGCGACTTCCTCCGGGTGGTATAAACTGTCGGCCAAGGCCGCCTGCGCCAGAGAGAGGGCATCGAGCGCCACCTGACGGCCTTTCTGGTATTCCTCGTCGAGAGAGGCCAGCGCCCGCTCCTCTGCCGGGAGGTTTTCTTTGGCTTCCAGCGCGTCCGCGAGGAATTTGCAGGTTGCTTTCTCGATGTCCGGGCAACCGCTGTTATTCAGCAGCTCCACCTTGCCCTTGAGGGTGGAGATATACTGCTCCATCCGTGTCCGAGCCGCCTTGTAGTCACGGTCGATCCTGTCCACCTCTGCCTGCGCCAGCGCTGCCTCCTGCTCCGCTTTTCTGTACTCGGTCTCATGGCTCTCAATCTCCGCGAGCTGCTGGGCCTTGGCCGTGTACTCCGTGTGCTTCCCGGCCAGCTCCGCCTCACGGGAGAGGGCTTGCGTCAGCGGGCCAGCCTTTGCGGTGACGGCAGCTTTCTTCCTTCTCGCCTCCGCTGCCGAGTAGTCCGCCTGATTGATCGCGTCGAGGAGCTGCCCTTTCCGGGAAATAAGGCTGTCGTAGGTCGCCTTTCCCACGATAAGCTCCTTCTCCTGTTCCAGCAGACGGTTCAGCTCCGCCACACCTGCGGTGATTTCCGCCTCCGCCGCGAGGATGGTGTCTGCCGCCGTGATAATTCCTACCTGCGAGGTCTTGGTGGCCTCCTTGGTGGCTTTCTGGCCCGTGAGGGTGGTGATCTTGCTGTTGAGCCGCATCACCCGGCCAGCCGCTTCGAGCTGCGTGTTGAGCGTGACCTTGAGGGTGTCCACCTCCGCCGCCTTTTTCTGCGCCGCCTCCTCGTAGTTCTTCCGGCACTGCTCCTGATAGGCGATTTGGGCTTCCAGCTCCGCCCGGTCGGGCAGTCCTGCGGTGATGGCCTCCGCCTTGTCCGTGAGGGTGCGGATGGCGCGGTTGGTGTCGGTGGCCTTTTCCGCCGCCAGCTCCTCCATGCCCGTGTAAATGCCCAGCCCCAAAATGCTGCCAAGGATATTCATTCTGGCCTCTTTGTCCGCCTGCAAAAAGAGGCCGTATTGGTCTTGCATGATAAGGGCGCAGGCCTTGAGCGTCAGGCTGTCCATGCCGATGATGTTCTCGATTTCCTGCTGCGTGTCCTTGATTTTCTCCTTGGAGCGGTCGGCCCATTCGCCGTCCACCAGCTCCGCGATATTCAGCGTAGCCTTGCCGCTTTTCATGCGGGTGCGCGTCACGCGGTAGAGGCGGTCGCCCAGCTTGAAGGTGAACTTGATGGCCCCACTCCGGGCCTCCGGGTCGTTGCAAATCCAGCCCGTCAGCTCGCCCTCTCGCGGCTCCTCGAAAAGCGCGTCCAGCATAGCGTCCATGAACAGGCTGCTCTTTCCCACGCCGTTGCTGCCGTTGATGGTGCAGAAGCGGATGGGGTCGAAGCTGAATCTCTCCTCCCGGTAGTTGCGGTAGTTTTTGACCTCGATCTCCACCGGGACGAACTGCCCCGTGTGCCTCTCCGCCGTCGCCCTTTCGGTGGCCTCCGCGATAATGGGCCGGGCCAGCTCCATCAGCTCTCCGATGCGCTCCGGCTCCATGCCCTTCTCGGTGAGGTAGTCCGTGAGGTTGCTCTCCGGGGTGCCGTCGGTGTCCATGCTCCGGCGGTCTACCGTGATGGTGATTTTCTGCGGGGTGATCTCCTGCACCCAAAAGGCTCCGCTTGCGTAGAGATAGTTTTGGAGCGCCCCGTGGTTGAACGCCTTGTTATGCTCGTCGGTGCAGTCGTAGAGGACGCGGATAATCTTGCCGGGGATATTTGCGCTGTCGATGGCAGGAACGTCCCAGTCCTCCCCCTTCTCGTTCAGCTCCCGCACATCGTCGTCGTTGAGCCGGATGGTTAGGTGCTTCCGTGTCGGAAGCGGGCGGAAAGTGGAGGTCACAGCCCGGCTACTGTGGTCGATGTCGTGGATGTAGTAGCCCCTCTCCTGCCCCTCGTCGTTGAAATTGAGCTGGGAGACCGCTCCGCAGTAGAACGTGTTCTTGCAGTCGTCGAGCTGCTGCGGGCGGTGAATGTGGCCGAAGCACACGAGGTCAAAGTCTGCCGCCGCGAGGGTGGCCGGGTAGACCACAGGCTCGAACTGGGAGAAGAAAGCCGTCTGGCCGCTCTCCATGTTTGCCCCGGTGATGGTGAAGTGTCCCATCAGCACCGAGGGAATCCCCGGCTCGCACTTGGCCTTGAGGCCGATGATGATGTCCTCGATGGCCTTGGTGAAGACCTCGTTCTCCTCCTCCGAGGAGAGGCCGGGGTGCTGCGCCCGGTAGTAGCCCCGGTCAAATCCGGGGACGCAGGCGACGTTCACCCAGCCCCAAGCCCCAGTATAGATTTTGGCGACCTGCGGCTCTGTGATGATCTTCACCTCGCCGCTCGCCTCAAAGGTGTTTGCCAACGTGGAGAACTGCTGCTCACTGTCATGGTTTGGAGTGCCCCGCATGACGACCACCGGGCAGATCGCCGCCAGCTCCCGGAGGAACTTCACCGCCGTCTGCTGCTCCTTGAGGCCCCGGTCGCTCCACACCCGCGCCTGATGGAAGATGTCTCCGGCGATAACGGCAATATCCGGGCGCTCCTGCTGCGCCTCTGTGAGCATGGTGTCGAGGCAGTTGCAGATGTCGAGGAAGCGGACATTTTCGCCGTCCGTCTCCGGGCCGGGGAAGCTCCCGAGGTGCAAATCGCCCGTATGCAAAATTTTCATCACTGATTACCTCCCTGCTTCCTCTGGCAGCGCATACAGAGCGTCCGCCCGTACTGCTCCTGACTGTACTTCACTACGCCGTTGCTGCACTTGGCACCGCACTCGCTACAGATCGTCGGGTCGAAGTCCGGGGCCGTCTCTGCTGCCTGCTGCTGGCGCTGCTGCGTCTGGCGGGGAGGCTCCGGCGGGGTCTGCTCATAGGCGTGGCTGCCCGTGATGGGCTTGCCGGGGGTTTCGTACTCCATGCCCTCCTCCACGTCGTCCTCGACGAAGATGGCCTTGCGGGCCTCCGGCGTGTGGCCGCCGTAAAGCTCCTGCGCCGAGGTGAACATATGCCTGATTGCCTCCTCCTTAACATCCTCATTGTTGAGGTTCGGAACGAGGTAGGCTACGACAAAGGGCTTGCGCAGCTCCTCGATTGTGTAGGTGCCCTTGATGTGCATGGCCGCCCGGAGCGCCCGGTTGATGGCCTTGGTCTCGCACATTTCTGAGCGGAACTTGAGAAATTCCTTTCGCTGCGCGTCGCCCATACCATCGGTCACGTCCTGCACGATGATCTCCTTGTGGGCCACGATTTCGATGTTCTCCCCGGTAAGCTGGGGGACAGAGATACGGGCCTCGAATTTCACGTCCTTGTTCCCGCAGGCTCCGCAGTTGACCGGGCGGCCAATGCTGCGGTTGACCTCCGCGCATTTCTGACAGGTGGAGGGGATGATGGGGCGCGTCCCCAAAATCTTGATACCCGCCGCTCGCATGAGCTTGTTGAGGCCCTTCTTGGTGAGGGCGTACCCGGCGGGGGTGGCGGGTCTGTCCTTCCACGCGCTCTTGGCCTTTTCCTGCTCGTAGATTTCCTTGTCCGCGAGGTTGGTGGAGATTTGCACCGCGTTCATAACAGGCTTGTGAATGTCGGCGATTTCCGCCACCGTCTGCATCGGGACGAGGAGGTTGTAGCGCTCCGCCGGATATTGCTGGGTAATCATCAGCGCGTTTCCGGCTCCCTGTGTCGCAATTTCGTTTGCCATTGTGAATCCTCCTATTGCATTTGCAGAGCTGCCGTGGTACAATAGGGGTGGTATGAGGGGCGGCCCTGTGTTTTCGGACACGGGCTGTCCTTTTTTGTCCCTTGTTCCCGTAGCTCCATGATGTCGTAAAGGCACCGCGAGAGGCGGTTGCCCCTGACCGTTTCCGCGATAAGCTGCGCCAGATAGTCCGGCTGCCGCCTCGCGCCGTTCGCGTCGCCCTCCCGGTCGATGATGTAGGCGAGCTTTCGTTCTGCGTAGGCTTTGGCTTCCTCAAGCTCCGACGGCGCTATACTTGATCCGAGGTAACTTTCCGCCCGCCTCCGCAGGCTTGTCCCCCACAAGCTCCTCTCCGTCCTTTCCGGCCTCCGCCGCGCCGCGCTCCTGCTGGCAGTCGCACCGCTCTCCGAAGTCGAGGTGGTCGCCGCAGTACGGGCAGGTGTTGTACTTCATCCGCTTTATCCCTCCTTCACCAAAGTCAAACCGTCCACGGCATAGCCGCCGGCCTTTCCCTCCAGCTTGACGACCATTGTGCCGCAGCAGTCCCACGGTTCAGATGCGACCGTCCAGACCTTCCCTCTGTTAGCCTCGCTGACGTGGTAGTTGTCGTTCATCACGACCTTATCACCCGGCTTCACTGCTTGTCCCTCCCCAAAATCCTATCGCAGGCGTATTTGTGGGCGAGGGCGTAGGCAATGCAGAAGACCGCCGCCACCACCAGCCACTCCACTCCGAAGCTCGCGTACCCCCGCGCCGCCCGGCCCAGTGGAAGCAAGACCTCCGCCACGACCGCCGCCGGGATGGTCGCCACCAGCAGCTCGCAGAGAATCAGAATCGCCCACGCAAAAACCTGTAAGCGCCGCAGGCTCCGCCGCCGTTCCCGCGCTTTTCGTGCCTCTGTCCGTGTCACGTTCTCCGCCTCCTATCGGTAGAATTTGTGGCCGCCGTACTGGAAAAGGAACTCAAGGCTCCTGCTGTGCCAGCCCTGCTCATTGGCCGCGCTCTCGAAGTATAAGGCTCCTTGGCTCTCGTCCCAGCCGCTCTCCACCAGCGCCAGCGCCTCCGCGCACTCTGCGTTCGGCTCTGTCGTCCAGTACCTCCCGCCGTCGGCGACCGGGGAAAACTGGTTTTTCTGGAACAGAACGGCCTCTATGCTGTCGGGGAACTCGTCGCTCCATGCCCGGTTGAGGACTACGAGCATCACCAGCGCCTTTCCTTCGACGCTCTCCCCCTCCGCCTCGGCCATTGCTATCTTCATCAGCATTTGAGCGTCCTCGCCGTCCCAGTCGTAGCTCTGAATCGCTGTGGTGTATGTAGGCTCCGGCTCCGGCGTGGCCGCCACCTCCGGCGCGGCTGTCGCCTCTGTCGGGCCAGCCGTGGGCCGGGCCTGCGCGAGTACCTGCTCCGCCGTCTGCTGAATGGCCGCCTGTTGGATAGCCCCCTGCTGGGTGGCTGCCTGCCGTTCCGCCTCCGCGACGATTGAGACCGTTGCCGCCGCCGCGAAGAACAGCATCACCAGCAACGTCACAATGACGGGCGGGTATGTCCGTATCTTCCTGTGCTTCATGGTGTCCTCCTTTGTGTGTTACCTCTGCGGTGCCGGGATGATTTCGCCGCTTTCCTTCCGCTCAACCGCAAAAGTTGTCAGCGCTCCGCAGTAGCAGCAAAAAACATCGTCGGGTTCAAATACCCTGTCTTTGCAGAGCTGCGTTCTTTGCTCCGAGCAGCGGTTCTTGTCCTTCTCAAGCTCGACACCGCACATCGTACAAAACCGCTCAAGGCCCTTGTATGTACGTCCGCAAGACGGGCATATCATTCTCGCCATAACTGGCCTCCTCCTCTCCCGGTTATTCGCAGGCTTGTCCGCCTGCCGGGTGCGCGGCGCTCT
>OFFJ01000406.1_pt1 | contig 35683 bp, 29 predicted proteins | sample 1521261 | NCBI WGS metagenome assembly OFFJ01 (sample SAMEA3504122, study PRJEB24116) | mouse gut metagenome | biome: mouse gut; feature: mouse-associated habitat; material: faeces | place: Denmark | collected 2011 | reverse complement strand
TAAAAGCCCCTTATAGGGGCAGTGCAAGCCACCGGCTAAGCCGGTGGTCTTGACTCGTCAGGTATCTGCGGGATGTGCCGGTATATTCCGTGGAAAACATTTCCGGATCCGTCCGGGAGGGAAAGAGGGAGTTTCTCAAAACTGAAAAGTGACAGTCGTGTCGGGTTTTGGCTTAACCTGGAATACCATACGCCACAGGACTTCCTGCAAGGGTTCAAAATGCATATTGGAAGACGCCATGCGCATTTGGGGAACGGGGCTTTTCATCGCCATGAAAACGGCGCAGGCGCCATCCGGGGCTCCGGAAGCATTCAGGGCGGATTTGGGGTGATCGCCCTCCCCGCAGTCACGGATGTCGAAAAGTTCACGGCTTATTTCCGGAGATATCCGATAGGAAAGTGACCGGCAGTATTCCGGATAAATGACATTCTTTGCGCCGATGTCCGTGAAATCGTGCCGGTTCAGTTCAAATTCGTGGAGTGTGAGCGTATATTTTTCCCCTGTCACGGGATGTATGGTTTGGATGGTACGTCCGCTGCAGGACACAGACCCATCTGTATATTCCGGTGTCACACGGAAAAGCCCGGAATTCCGGTCTTCTGCGCAGGTGGTAAAATGTCCGGCGGTTATGGGAATCAGATCGGCCCGGAATGTGAGGGATATTTTCCGGGGAGACAGCAGGGGGATGTCACTCCATTTGTAAAGATGGCGTGCCAAATGCCAGCAGCATTTCCGGTGGCAGCCGTAAGCGTCCATCAGAATTTCCGCATTCATGTCGTTTTCCCATTCTTCTGATCTGGCCGGACTGGCTTCCGTCATGGAGAAGACCTCCCGGGGATACCAGTTTACGCTGCTGTAAGACTGGCAGATGAGAGGCGTATCGTCCAGGGCTGCGTCCAGGGCATAATTCCGGCTGCCGGGATTGTCAGCATCTATCTGCTCATAGTCTTCCATGGTCTGCAGGGACTGGCGCCGTGCCTTGTCCCATTTTTTCAGAAAGGCCGCCATGTCCCGGGTGGGAATTTTTGCACATGTGTCAAGTACTGCCCCTTCCGGGCCAAGGTAGATTGCGGGGATGAAGACTTCCTGGCCGTCCCAGAGAAAGGTCCGGTTCAGGGGAAACTCTGCGAGCCTGGTTCCTTTCCTGCCGTGATTCCGGATATCTCCATTGTAGTATACATTCATGTTTAACCTCATTTCTGCGCGGCCTTTTGCGCATGTCAAGTTTGTGGATGCCGCGCAGACACAAACTTGGGATTGAAAATTTTCAATTTTCAATCTTCGCCCTTCTGCCTTTTTGCTGTCGAATATGTTATGATAACTATAACACAGATTTCCGGTGAGTGCCATGAAAATCATGGATGTTATTTTCAAGGGCGGAAAAGTTTTGTGTCAACTTTTGATACCATATGCGCTGAAGCGCAAAAATTAATGTATTATGGGAAAAAGAGAAAGGAATGGTGGATAATGAAGTATGGCAGGGCGGGAAACGCCATGAGATGGATTCTGCTGGGAGGTGCGCTGGTGATGGTTGTAATCGGCGTGCTGAATCATGAGCTGGAAACGGTTTTTGTCAAAGCCGTCAATATATGTCTGGAGTGTATCGGCATTGGGTAAGGGGAGAGATAAGCGTTTCTGGGTTCAGGCACTGTTTGCGTTTACAACCAACGCAAACATACAGGGGTTTCTGAAAGGCAGAATTTATAAAGGACCCCTGAAAAATATGTGTGTTCCGGGACTGAACTGTTACTCTTGTCCGGGGGCGCTGGGAGCCTGCCCGGTGGGAGCCATGCAGGCCGTGGCAGGAAGCACCAAATACGGCATTTCCATGTATGTGCTGGGTTTTCTGGTCTTTGTGGGTATTCTACTGGGTCGTTTTGTATGCGGATGGCTCTGCCCTTTTGGGTGGATACAGGAACTGCTGCACAAAATTCCGGTAAAGAAAATCAGGGTGCCGGCGGCGGTAAACAATTGTCTGAAATGGGTGAAATACGCCGTGCTTCTTCTGGCGGTCATTCTTCTGCCCATGGCGCTTACGGACCGGTTCGGAATTTCAACACCCTATTTCTGTAAATATATCTGCCCGGCGGGAACCCTGGAGGGCGGCATCCCGTTGCTTCTTTTGAATGAGCCGCTGCGGAATGCCATCGGTTTTCTGTTTTCCTGGAAGGTGGGGATACTGGCCGTGATTGTGGTGCTGTCCTTGTTGATTTTCCGGCCCTTCTGCCGGTGGCTGTGTCCCCTGGGAGCGTTCTATTCCATTTTTAATCCCATAAGCTTCTACCGCTACAAGGTGGATTCTGACAAATGTATCCGGTGCGGAAAATGTGAAAGGGTCTGCAAAATGGACATCAGTCCCTGCACAATGCCCAATTCGCCGGAATGTATCCGCTGTGGAGAATGTAAAAAGGCATGTCCCACAAAAGCCATTACAAGCACCTGGGAAAAGAAGAAAGCAGACCGGAAGGAAGGCGGATGAGTGGGATTTGTGCCTGGGCACAGCAAAGCCATAAACGGCCTGCCGCTTACGGTTGTAAAAATAGAATGGCCAATATGGAGGAATCAGTAGCATGGACACCTTTGGAAACAGAAAGTTTCCGGAGGTGTTTTTTTCAGGAATACCTGATTGTGAAATAACGGGGAATAGGATATAATGAATTCAGAAGTATTAATTACGCCGAAGGCATTGGTTGGAAGGACGGCGGATTGAAACGAAGAGTGCTGTCGGGGGAATTGGGCTGGAAAGGAATAGGGGCATAGATATGGCAAGGACAGTAAGCATTGGAAATCAGGATTTTGAGAGCCTGCGTATAAAAAACTGCTTCTATGTGGATAAGACAGGCTTTATTCGGGAGTGGTGGGAGTCGGAAGATGTGGTGACGCTGATTACCCGCCCGAGGCGCTTCGGGAAGACCCTGAACATGAATATGCTGGAGAAGTTCTTTTCGGTGGAGTATGCCGGTAGGAGCGACTTGTTTGAAGGACTGGATATCTGGAAAGAGGAGAAGTACCGCAGACTGCAGGGGACATACCCGGTGATCATGGTCAGCTTCGCCAGTATCAAGGAGACGAATTATGCCATGGCCAGAAGAAAAATCTGCCAGATTCTCGCGGATGAATTCAACAAGCATCACTTCCTTTTGAAGGAAGAGTGCCTGACCGAGCAGGAAAAAGAGACTTTTTGCAGGAAGAATATTGATATGGATGATGCGGACGCGACACTGGCTCTGAATCAGCTGTCCCTTTATCTCTCCCGCTATTATGGGAAGAAGGTGCTCATTCTTCTGGACGAATATGACACCCCCATGCAGGAGGCTTATGTGAACGGATACTGGGAGGAGCTTGTGGCTTTTACCAGAAGTCTCTTCAATGCTACCTTTAAGAGCAATCCTTATTTGGAGCGGGCGGTGATGACGGGAATCACGAGGGGTCACATTGCTTCTTGCGAAGCAAGAGAGTCCATGTTCTCGGATTTGAACAATCTAAAGGTGGTGACTTCTACTTCAGAAGAATACCGTGACAGCTTCGGATTCACGGAGGAGGTGTTTGCCGCATTGGATGAATTCGGCATGTCTGACCGCAGGGAAGAAGTGAAGCGGTGGTATGACGGGTTCATATTCGGGAGCCAGGCCGATATCTATAATCCATGGTCCATCCTTAACTATCTGGACACAGGAAGATTAGGGCTCTACTGGGTCAACACCAGTTCCAACAGTTTGGTGGGAAAGTTGGTACAGGAGGGGAGCCGTGAGCTTAAGATGACCATGGAAAGGCTGCTGAAGGGGGAGACTTTTGCCGCCAGGCTGGAGGAGCAGATTGTGTTCAGTGAGCTGGACCAGGGGGATGAGGCGGTGTGGAGCCTGTTGCTTGCCAGCGGTTATCTGAAGGCGGTGCATCATGAATTTAATACCGATCTGGGTAAGACAGAATATGAATTGCAGCTGACGAACAGGGAAGTCTGTGCCATGTTTGAAGGAATAATAGGGGGGTGGTTCAGGAGATGTCGAGGAGTGAATAACGCCTTTCTGCAGGCCATGCTTTCTGACGATCTAAAGGGGATGAATGCCTATATGAACAAGATTGCCCTTCAGACATTCAGCTATTTTGATACGGGGACAAATCCTTCGGAACAGGAGCCGGAACGGTTCTACCACGGTTTTGTACTGGGGTTGATGGTGGAACTGGCAGATAGATATGTGCTCACCTCTAATCGGGAGAGCGGGTATGGGGCGCTTTGTGTCAAAAATAGTCTGCCAGGGTAGAATAGAGTGGTTTTTTGGGGAAATAAGCACTTTGTTCTTCGTATATGGTGCCGAATAAAGTGTTTTTATGCGGTGGTTTCTTGTAAACGGTTTTAGCGTTGCTTGCAGTTGTTAGGTATTTATGAAGGATTTGTTGTATAAAATGGTAAAATCTTTGTATTGAGTTTTTCTGCTTGTTTTAGATAAGGAATAGAAAGTGGATACAACAAGTGGTATAGGCGAAATTGGTATCAATAGGGAATATGTAGTAATAGATTGAACGGACATTTGAAAATAGCTGAAGTACAAGGTTATTTCCATATCAAAAACATTGATTCAGTTTATCAAACAAAAAAAGTATGTTTGACATAATATCTTAAGTAATTAATTTCTTTGAAAAGAGTAAATAGAGGCATGAAAAAAAAAGAGGTGAATATAATGTATTAAAAGAGACATGCAATCGGTAAGGCAATTTCATTTCTGTATTGTATATTTATTAATCATATAATGGGGAATTTATAATCATACTACAAGGGGATTTGCTGTAAATGAAAGGAAGTGAAAAATCGAGATGAATTTTGCTCGACAAGTATGATTGAATCTGTAAAAGAAAAGTATTGCTATATAATATCAGAAGATGGTAGCAGGATAGCTTTTGAAAATTCGTTGGAAAGACTATTAAAGAGAAAATTAAAAAAGGGTCAACAGGTAATAATTCTTTGCATTGGTTCGGACTATATTGTAGGGGATTGCCTTGGGCCTTTGGTTGGTCATAAACTTAATTTAAGAAATTATCGATTAATAGTATACGGAGATTTTGACAATACAGTGCATTCGGTTAATCTAGTTGAAATAGTTAAAGATATAAATGAAAAATATACAAATCCATTTATTATCGCAATTGATAGTGCTTTGTGCTACGATAGTGGGCAGATTGGTAATGTAAGGTTGCGGGATGGTGGCTTGCTTCCTGGAATTGCCTTCAAGAAAGAATTACCCTATGTGGGGCATATTAGTATTACAGGTATAATAAATTCTAAGTTCTCTTTTGAAAATTTTATTCAGACAACAAGAATGAGTTTAGTCATGCGATTAGCTGACTTTATTGAAAGCGGCTTGTTGAATACATTGATAAAAATGAATCTTGTTTAGACAGGATATAATATTGCAAAACTTTGGTATAGCAATCTGTGTTATAGGCAGATTGCTATTTATTATATTGTTTTTGGGAAAAATTGGAGATTTTGTTGATTTTGTGTATTTTTGTGGTACAATCTTTAATTGGGATAAACTGATGACATATGATGTTAATTTAATTGAAATGAGGATTTTATTATGGAAGGCTTTAAATGGCTACATTTTTCGGATTTACATCTTTCTTGTGATTCTTTCGATGAAAAGGATGCCAAAGAGAAATTGATAGGATTTATAAAGAAGGAACGTAAACTAGGGCAGTTAGAATATGATTATATCTTTATTTCTGGTGATATTGCTAATGGTTCGGTTTACGATGGAGCAGAAAAATTTCTTGAGGAGCTATTTTCAGCTTTGGGTTTAGAAAATACCAAAGAGTGTTTGAATAATGTTTTTTGGTCAGTCGGAAATCATGATATACTTCGGGATGAAGAAAGTAATCGGTATAAGTGGATTCAGGAAATACGGAATTCAGAATCATCCCTAACATTAGGCGATTGTATAGATGGAGATAAAAAGAGTTCTTATAAACATTTGGAAAAGAGAAGTGCACTTATAGATGTGGGTATGAGTTTGTTTAAGGATTTCCATCTGAAAATTCTTAAAAGGGATTATGAAACAAACCATAGCGAACCGCATGTCTATATTCAATGCCCCCAATTTAATTTGGTCATATTAAATACTTGCTTAACATCTGTAGATGATGAGGATACACACAATTTGTATATTAAGTCCGAAGAATTAAGGGGAGTTTTTGGCAGAATCAAAGAAAAAGATAAGGACAAACCCATTTTGGTATTAGGTCATCATGGACGTGATTTTTTTGAGATGGGAGATATGGACGCGTTGAGCGATGTTTTTGATGATAAAGGAGTTGATATGTATTTATGCGGACATAACCATCGATTGGGATTTGCGTTATTTCCAGATACTGGAAGAAATATATATCAGTTTACTTGCGGTGGTGGTAATAAGTTTGCTCATGGAGCCGTTTTTTCATTTATGCATGGTGAATTTAATGGGAACGATTGCTCTGTACATATTACACCATATAGTTATAGAGATTCAGGAAATAAGGAATGGGGAATTGATTATCAGCTAAACAAGAGATTCAAAGCTGATAATATTTTTCCATTAGAACGTTTAAAGAATAAAAATGTTAAGGACTATGGAGCAGCGTTAAAAGAAGTTGCGACTACGGTGGAATTGGATGATTGCGTTGCTGATGATTCTTCTGACTATGTGAATATTTTACATTTATCAGATTTGCAATTTGGGATAACTGCTAGATTAAGTGGGAAAGATGAAGTCGCAATCAGAGAGAGAGAGTTAGTACTGGAAAAGAAATTGTTAAGCCATTTGCAAAATAAGATTCCGAGAGATTGGATGCCGGATATTATTGTAATATCTGGTGATTTGGCATGGAGTGCTTCAAAAAGTGATTATAAAAAATTTGGCAATTGGTTAAAAAAATTACTTGGTGTATTACATGTACCAATTCAAAATGTTATTTTATGTACAGGAAATCACGATATAAGTTCTCTTGCTGCAAAAGCAAATAGTAGAGATAGAGAAGCGTGTATAAAAAAGGAGGATAAAGAGTCTGATAATAAAGGATATCAGGAACTTATCAATAAGGTAAATAAAGAACTTATACCTGATGCATCGGAAGGAAATATTTATGGAAGATTTAATGAATTTATCTCTTTTTGCAAAGGAGAAATTGATTCAGAAATTGCCATAATGCCGTTAAAGAATATTTTGCCAGAAGAATCGGAAAGCAGATATTTATATGGGTATCGAGATATATTAGGACTTCGATTTAATGTTCTAAATACATCATGGTATTGTGGGGACAACGTAAAGAAGGAAAGTAGTAGCTCAGATAAAAATTATTTATGGATTGGGGAGCAATTTGTTAAGGATTTAACCCAAAATCTCGAAAGAAATGATAAATATTCAGTTACAGTGTTTCATCATCCATTTGACTGGCTTAATCCCAATGAAGGGGACGACAATGCTGCTGTAAAGAAGAAATTGCTGAAATTTTCAGATATTATTTTATGTGGACATGTACATACAAAAGTAGGTGAACCTACCTTTGAGCATAACAGGGCGCAGATATTTCAGTCAGGTGCCTTATGGGAAAGACGAGATTACACATATGAGTCAAGGATCATAAAAATTAATAAAAGAACAGGTTTAATTAAGCAGCGTACCATTGAGTACAATGCGCAAGAGGAGGTGTGGGAGAATAAACCTCGTATAGGTCCCAATAAGGATCATACGTATCCGATTAATATTACAAAGCATCCAGAAGGACAATTTGAAAATGGTAAAATGAGGGGAATATTATGAAAAAAGTTATCAAAATATTAGGTGCAGTATTAATTATAATTGGATTATCTGGCTGCGGAGCGGCTCCAAATAAAGATAAGGTTATTCTTTTTTCATGTATGGAAGAAAAAAGAGAAGCATCACTTACCGAACATTTAGAAGAAAAATTTCCCGGTTATGAGATTGTATTGCAGCATTATTCAACAGGAGATTGCGGGGCAAAAATATTGGCAGAAGGTGTGAAAACAGAAGCGGACATTATCGTAGGTTTACAGTGTGCTTCATTGGAAACAGTAGAAGATTCGTTGGCAGATGTTTCAACTTACGAAACTGCAGAGTATTTGATTCCTTCATTGAATCCTGAGAGTGGAAAATATTGGGTTTGGGAGAAATATGATGGTGGAATAGTAGTGAATACAGAAGTATTGGAGAGAGAAGGATTGCCTGAACCGCATAGCTATGAAGATTTATTGAACCCAGTTTATAAGGATTGGATAGTCATGCCTACTGCAAAGACTTCTGGGGCTGGATATATGTTCTTTAATAACTGGTATAATATGTGGGGAGAAGATGAGGCATTTGCGTATCTTGATAAATTACGCATCAATGTTTCTCAATTCGTTTCATCCGGGCATAATGTTACACAATTACTTTTAAGCGGAGAGAACGCTATAGGTTTGATTGATTTAATGAATATTTACCGACAGATCGCTGAAGGGGCTACTGTAAAGATAATAATTCCTGATAGTGGTGCGCCATTTAATATAACTGGGACAGCAATAATCAAAGGTAAAGAGAAAAATAGTACAGTCCGGGAAATATATGAGTATCTTATGACAGATTATGTGATTTATGATAATAGTAATTTTTCACCAGGAGGTATTTTTGTGGGTCAAACAGAGGAAATTTCGGGTTATCCTCGTAACATTCCGATGGCAGATATGTCTACAATAACAGATAATGAATTAAAAAATGATTTGGTATCTAAGTGGGAATATTGATTAAAATATTATATCAATTTTGGTGATAAGATGGAATTACTGGCGATAAATAACCTCAAAAAAACATATAAAAATTTGGAAGTTTTAAAGAATATTTCTTTCTCAGTTAACAAGGGGGAGTTTATTTCCATATTGGGAGCTTCTGGATGTGGAAAAACAACTTTATTAAGGTTGATTGCTGGGTTGGAGAAATGTGATAGCGGAAGTATTGAAATAGAAGGGAAAGATGCAGCATACTTGTCAGCCGTGCAAAGAAACATAGGAATGGTTTTTCAGAATTACTCCTTGTTCCCCAATATGACCGTTTGGCAGAATATTACTTATGCTTTAAAAAGCAGAAGTAATAAAAAATTTGATACTGGATTGGTAGAAAATATTATTCAGAAATGTGAATTGCAAACACTTCTTAGCAGATATCCATATCAGTTGTCTGGAGGTCAGCAGCAGAGAACCGCAATTGCTCGTTCCTTGGTTATGAACCCGCGTATTCTTTTATTTGATGAGCCATTTTCAGCACTGGATGTTGCTATACGCCAAAAATTGAGGGTATTGATCAAACAATTACAAAATGACTTGGATATTACAATGATATATGTTACACATGACCAAGAAGAAGCTTTTACTTTATCTGATAGGATAATCATTCTTCATGAGGGAATGGTGCAGCAGATAGGTAGAGCTGATGAGATTTTTAAAAATCCTCAAAATTCTTATGTCAGGAGCTTTACCCATAACCAATTGGTAGAAAGGTATGAAAACCTTTGCAAAATAATTGCGCCGTCAGAAGCAAGAGCATTTGGATAATTATGATTGGATCAAGAAAAGCTAAGGTTACAGAATTATTAGTGTTTGTAAGTCTTGTTATAGTAATTCTGTTGCCTTTATTGGGAATTGTATTTTATTTGTTTAATGTAGATGTTAGAAAATTTGTATTTGATACGGAAGTTTATAGCGCTATCAAAGGCTCGGTGCGCACTATGGTTGGTACAGTTACATTTACTATACCAATTTCTTTGGTGTGTGCATTTTGTGTTACACATACGAATATAAAATTTAAAATAGGTTTTTCTTTCTTTTGTATTTTACCTCTTTTTTTGCCACCTATATCATTTGGTTTTAGTTTGCTTGCTCTTTTTGGGAAAAATGGCTTACTCTATACAGTTTTTGGTTTCAGGATTCCTCTCTTAGGAGAAGCAGGGGTCATATTTGGATTGATATTGTATACATTTCCAATTGCATTTTTGATGTTCAGAAACGCTATGCTTGAAATAGACGGAACTGTTTATGAGAGTGCATTTATTCTAGGGATACCTATAATAAAAACTTTTTTTAATATAACTATTCCGCAAATACGCAAAACGATTATCAGTGTAGTACTTTTGGTATCAAGTATGTCTCTTACGGAATATGGCGTATGTCTTGTTGTTGGAGGAAAGATTAAGACTATATCTTTATTAATATATCGTCAAGTTGTGGGGGCATTAGATTTTTCATCAGGCATAATATTGTGTTTTATGCTAATTGTTCCTATTTTATTTATGCTGATATTTGAAATAGTGATTCCGCAGGTAAAAAGGAAGATTATTTATAAAAAATTTGTAGCAGTCGAAGATCAAAGACGTGATTTTTTTGCATATATTATTTTATCCTGTGTTTCTATCTTTTTTTGCGTTATAATATTTTCATTTGTTATTATGAGTTTTTCTGAAAATTATCCGATTAGTCTATCGTTTACATGGAAACATCTTGTTCAAGTAATAACAAAACCATATAAAGGTTATTATATAAATTCAATTGTTATTGCTTTTTGTGTTTCAATTATTGGGAGTGCTTTATCATTTAGTGTTGCTTATTTCGCAAATAAAAATCCTAGACCTCTGATAAGAAAAACATTATATTTTATTTCGATACTTCCCTATATGCTTCCAGGGCTTGTATATGGAATAGGATATATGATCATATACAAAGGAAGTGTATTATATAATTCATATATTATTCTTATTATGGTAAATATAGCTCATTTTTTTGCATCACCATTTCTTATGTCATATTATACACTTAATAATATGAGTCCAGAATATTTAGATATAGCTTATTTATATGGTATACCTGGAAAAGAAATGTTCCTAAATGTATATTTTCCATATATGAAAAATACTTTTTTAGACATGTTTTTTTATTACTTTGATAATTCAACGATAACTATATCGGCAGTGGTTTTTTTATATACGTCCCAGACTATGCCATATTCTCTTGCCCTAAAGAATTTTGAGGGAAGTATGGAATATTTGAGTAAATCATCCGCTATTTCACTGGTCATACTTTTGACCAATCTCTGTGTTTTTTTGCTGACTTCATTTTTGAAAAGAACGAAAAGTCCACATTTTTTGGTCAAGCATTTCAGCAAATAATCGCTATAAAAAATATAAATTTTAAATGGGGGTAATCAAGCAAAAGTAAGGGTGAATATGTTCTACGAACCGTTGGTGCCATTAGGGAATCTGGTGGAGCTTATTCACAGCAAGATATGGATCCTTTAATGTGGAATAATCAAATAATGAACTGAAATTGATTGGTTTTCTGCGAAAATGGAGGAGAAAAACTTGATGAATATTCTTGCAACAAGAAATCATTATTCGGTGTAGTGGAAATCTGTATTCCGGATACGGAAACCGCCTTTAATTGGTTTGGCTGTCAATCATAAGAAATTGAACCAATGTCAAGCCCAGAGCCGCTTTGCGGGGCGTTAGCCAGCTTTATATTAGTGAGATTTCTTGTATTTTGAATAATTGCCAATCGGTTTTCTAATCACCGGACAGCACGGGCATCAAGATCGGAAGATTCACTTGACACTAATTCACCGTCAATTTTGCCCTAACTTAGCATTAGCGAACCGTATGCCCTACGAAGTTATGCGGGGTTCAGCGATTTTCGCTCAAAAAAAGTGAAAAAAGTTCGTGACACTAACTTGACATACGCGGGGTATGGGGCGCTTTGTGTCGAAAATAGTCTGCCGGGGTAGAATATAGTAGGTTTTTGGGATAGTAAGTACCTTATTTATTATATGAGCATTGAATGTTATAGATTACAAGTGTCTAAATGAACTTGAAAAAGCATAATTAGCATGTTACGATTTTATCAAAATATAAAATTTGCCAAAAAATTAATTAAAAATCACAAAAGTTTGAACAGAGAAAATATTTGCAAAAGTTAAATTACTGAGAAATGTACAAAAAGGAAAAGGAGAATTATGAAAAATTTAAGATGGTTGCATTTGTCAGATTTTCATATTGGAAAGGATAATTATGCACAGATAAAATTGTTTAAAAGTATTCATGATCATATGAAAGAGCAGAAAGAAAAAGGAATTCTGCCGGATATGATTTTTATAACAGGAGATATTGCAAATGCAGGGAAGAAGGAAGAATATGCTACCTTTGTCAATGAATTTTTGTTGCCTATTGTTGATGTGTATGAGAGATTACCGAAAGTATATATAGTTCCCGGTAATCATGATATAGATAGAGAAAAATGTGATGTTGCAGCACTCTCGTTATATGATGTGCCTTTGAAAAAACCTATTTTTTTTGACACGGATGAAAAGGGATGCGAAAAGAGACAGGAGATTTTTGAACGATTTGCTGCATTTCGATATGGTTTTGCGATGGATGATTTTTGTTTTCCTATAGAAGATATGTTTAAAAAGGAGGCATGTTTCTGTGATATATGCGAGAAAGAAGAATATAAAATTGGCATTATAGGAATTAATACGGCTTGGTTGTCAAATTCTGATAAAGATAAAGAAATGCTTTCGCATGGGAAATGGATATTGAAAGAAGCATTGGAAAAGTTGGAAGGGTGTAACTTTAAGTTGGTTTTGGGACATCATCCCTTGAATTGGATGAAAGAGGAAGAAAGAAAACATGCATCTGTTCTATTTGAAAAGCATAAGGCAATTTATTTACATGGTCATATGCATAAAACCAGAGGGGAATATACTGTGTCTTCTGAGACGGGTTTCTTATCCATTCAGTGTGGTGCGGCTTTTCAGACTAGGGAGAGTGAGGTTTACTATAATTCTTTATATTGGGGTTGCTTGGACTTTGTTGAAAATACTGTCAGTATCATGCCAAGGCGTTGGTCGACTTGGAATGATAAATTTGTGTTGGATGCCGCTGAAAATTTCCCAGAGGATTATAGAAAGGAAGGTGCGGATGTTTGGGTGTTTCCATGTCAAATTGTGCCTGTAGAGTTGAGACACAAGAAAAAGGACGTAGAGGTACAGGCACCTCCAAACTGGCATTTGATTGATGAGAAATTTATCAATAATAGAAAAGAACCGGAAAAGAGGGATATCCTAAAATATTTTGATGGGAAAGAGCCATCTTATAATGATATTTTTTCATCTTATATTCCACTTAGAGAGATTGTGTTTGACTTACAGAAAGTTTTTTTACGATCTAATGAGGAAGATCAGACCAAGTGTGTTTTGTTATCGGCTGCAGGTGGAGAGGGCAAGACGACAATAATGTTACAAACAATTCGTGAACTTTGCAGAGAAAATGGCTGGCGGGCTTTAATTTTGCGTAATCCTGAAAAAGATATACAACTTTATGAAGAACAGCTTTTAAACTTTGTGCAAAAAGGAAATTGGATAATTGGTGTAGATAACTGTTTTTCGGTTGCACAACAAATGTTTGGGCTTTTAAAAAAAATAAGGGCAAGAAAATATCGGCATGTTCATTTCCTGCTGTGCGCAAGAGATACTGACTGGATAAACAGTGATGCGGATAGGCTGGACTGGCGTAGTGTATCAAGTTTTAGCAGGCCGCATTTGAAAGGAATCAGCGAAGATGATGCGGAAAAGTTTATAAATGCATGGAGTATACTGGGAAATGAAGGTCTTGGAAAACTCAGTGGTTTAAGTCCACTGGAAGCAAAAAGACGTTTGTTGCAATCTTCTCGTAATGAAGAAATTAATGAACCGGATGAAGGAGCTTTGTTGGGGGCGATGTTGGCGACCAGATATGGAGATGAACTTCATAATCATGTGAGAGAAATGCTCAGACGTCTACAAAACATACCGCTTTATCATGAAACGTTGCTGGACGCTTTTGCATATATCGTAGCGATGCATTCGGAAAAGCTGTATTTTTTGTCTAAACCTGTTATGGCGCAGCTTTATAACTGTAAGGCAAAAGAGATTAAGAAAAATATTTTGGGACCGTTGGGAGATGAAGCTGCCAGTGCGGTAAGTGGAGATATGATATATACCCGGCATGGTTCTATTGCCAAATCTGCAAGAAAGATACTGGACGAAGAGTTCCATTACGATTTTGATGAAATTTTTATTGAAATGGTACAGGCAGCAGTAGAAGCAAAACATAAAGGCGAGTTTGTAGAACGTTTTAAAAGCTGGAAATTTATATCAGATCATTTTATGAAACGGAATAATACGCTCGCTATTCAGATAGACAGGAAGATTTTAAAATTAGATCCATTTGACACATATATAATTGCCCACTTATCAAAATTATACAGAAGCGCAGGTCAACCTGAGCAAGCGGTACAGATATTCAGGGATGTTAATTATGTCGTGGAACATCGTTCTTTTTTCTGCGAATGGGCTTTGATAGAGGCCAATATGGGGAATAAAGCGGCAAGTGTATGCCTGTCTGCTATTGCTATGTCTGATGAAGTGGAAAGGAAGATGATCGATATAAGAAATGCACATATAAATTTATATTCTATAACGTTGACATTTTTAGAATTGTATCGATTGTATAGAAATGAATTTTACTTTTTAGCGATGGCTTCCGCTTGGTGTTTATACGAAAGAATAGGAAGCCAAGAGGAAAGACAAAAGCGGCTGGATTTGCATGAAGATGAGAAAGTGAAGTTTGAAACAATAGTAAAAGAGGAAAGAAACTTGGAAGATGATCTAAAAAAAGGAATTAAAGTTGCAGAAGCGATGTGTGAAGTGGATTTTTGGGAGGGAACGCCTAAAATAATAAATTTGGAATATCACAAATTATTTTTGCTGGAGGATATTGTTTTGTAAAATTTTATTTGTGTGAATAGAACAGCAGAAAAAGTAGATACCGTGGCAGGCAATTATCATTTTATTCGTGAAAGTAAGAATATAGTCAAAACACATATTGATGAAAAGGGGCGAGGACAAATAAAAAGGAGCTGTTTTAGTTTTAGAGACGTATGGGCATTGACTTACAAATAATAAATTTTTGGGATGGATACGAAAGGATAAGGATTGTAGAAGAAATAATGGTAGTCGTTTCGAATATTTCAACTTGACAATAATTTACCACCAATTTCGCACTAGCTTAGCAATAATTTACCATACGCCCCACGAAGTTATGCGGGGGTTCAGCGGTTTTCGCTTAAAAAAAGTGAAAAAAGTTTGTGACATTAACTTGACATACGCGGGGTATGGGGCGGTTTGTGTCGAAAATAGTCTGCCGAGATAGAATTGGAGCGGTTTTTGAAATAATAAACACGTTATTTTATGATGTATAGTGTCGAATAAAGTGTTTATTATCCGTTAATTTAAAATAAACGACTTTAATTTGTTCGCAGTTATTAGTTGTTTATGAACAATTTTTTGCACAAGATGACAAAATTTCTGTGAAACATGTTTCTGGTCTATTCAGATTATGGATAGGAAACGGGGGATAACGAATAGGATAAGCCATATCTATAAGTGAAGTAGGTCTGTAATTATATCGCAGATAATCTGAGGTAATAAATTAAGGATAGGAGATTTGAAAGTTTGGAAGTTAAAACTCCTATTACGCGTTTAGGGATATTGCTGGTACTGTCGGCAATGTTCCTGTAGAAGTAAAATTTCATATTATATTTTAAATGTAGTTGTGTATACAGTATGAAAATGATATGATGTAAATAAGAAATACGGAGGATTGTATATGGGAAATATATATGATGGGGCATTTCGGACAATCTTAAATGACTGCCGGCAGATGATTATTCCGGTAATCAATGAGATTTTTAAGGAAGACTATACAGGGAATGAGATAATAGAGTTTCATCCCAATGAGCATTTTATGGATCAACAGGATGCAGCCGACCATGAAAGAATAACGGATACTAATTTCATAATATATGGAAAGAAAAAGAAGAAATATCATCTGGAATGTGAGAGCAGTCTGCCGGATGGTCGGATGACAATTCGGCTGTTTGAGTATGATGCCCAGATAGCATTGGATGAGGGGGAAATCGTTCATGAAACATTGACAGTGACATTTCCTAATACGGCGGTGTTATATCTGAGGAATTATAAAAAGACACCTGATAAAATGAGGTATGTGATAAAAACGCCTGGCGGAAGCGTAGAGTATGATGTGCCGATTATGAAAGTACAGGAATATTCTCTGGAAGATATTTTTTCAAAAGGGCTGTTACTGTTAATTCCATTTTATATTTTTTCACATGAAAAGAACTTTCAGGTGTATAATAGTAATGAGCAGAAATTGGCAAAACTGAAAGCAGAGTATCAGGATATTTTGGAAAGGCTTGATGAACTAGAACAGGAAGGGATTATTGGGGCGTTTGACAAACGTACAATTATAGAACTTTCCGGGGATGTGGTCAGAGAAATCGCACAGAAGTATGAGAACGTGCAGAAAGGGATAGGTGGAATGATGAGCGGAGCGTTACTTGAGACAGAAGCAAGAAAGATTTTGAATAAAGGGAAAGATGAAGCTAAAAAGGAGACAGCACTAAGAATGTTGAAGGATGGTGAATTGTCGATTGATAAGGTTGCGAAATATTCAGGGCTTGATATTGCAGAAGTGGAGTTGCTGGCAGGGCTTCAGATGGTGTAAAAGGAGCGTAGGTATTTGGTTATAGTTAGGAATCAGGAAAATGACTTTTTAAAAGCATTTTCTTGATTTTTTGATATTCCTGCAAAGTATGTCCTTTTTGACAGTTGTTTTTTCTCCCAAATCGATTCATGTTGTAAAAAATCTTGGCTGTGAAGTGATCGGATTAACCATAAATAGTCAGAAATTGTAAAGTATTGTTCATACAAACTTGAATGCTGAAGAATGCAGAATATATATTTGTGGAAATGGGTGACTGGTGAGTGAAAAGTTTATACCAAATGTTTGATACAAATAGTTATAGTTGGAATGAAGGGGAATTATAATAAATAAATTAGGTATTAGTTAACATTTGGTTGGTAGACGATCTGCATAAATACTGGTCTTCTTATGGGACAAATATGGTTATTGCCCCATTTACTGACTAACACCATAAATCATTTAAAGGTATTGTGCATAATGCAGGAGCATTAACATATGTAGAGGAGGAATTGTAAATTTGAATACGCAAGATGCTATAGATAGAATTAATCTTGGAAAATGTGAAATCATTAGAGAATACAATAATACGGTAGATGATTATAATGATGTTTATAATTATTGTAGAAATCATATGAAATGTATAATACAAAAGATGAAAATTTAATGCGTTTGATGCGAAAGATTAGAGAAAACCCACATAGTTTTATTTTTATTGTAGGAGCTGGAATGTCAAGGGTTGGAAAATTTTTATTATGAAGATGACTTTGCCCCACTCAAGGTTGTGATTTTGGACTTTGATTTGTCATGGCATAAAGGGGCGACTGAATTGATGGTAGCATTAGGTGCAATGTCCCAAGGATTTAAGGCACCAGAACAAGTAGAAGAAGATGAGAATCTAACAAGAAATACAGCAGTTGATGTTTATAGTATAGGAATGCTTTCCTACTATGTTCTTATAGGAAAGAATCCGATGCCTAATCAACATCGTTTTATGAATTTTGAAGTAGATCTTATAAGGGATATTCGCGATAATTACAAAATAGAGTGGAGATGTTTGGCTCAGTTTCTTGCAGAAACAATAATTAAAACGACATTGCAAGAAGCAATGAATCGATTGCCTTTAGAGGCATATCTGGCAAACATAAAAGTAGCGCTTGATATGATTCTTGCAGATGGAATATCCAATACACATCCACTTTTGCTTTGTGAATTGGCATCATGGATTGACGACGAATATGAAGTTTCTGAATTTGGACGAGTTGTATTAATAGCAACGAATGCTTTAGGAAAGCAAATTCGTCTTGAATTGAAGCAACGATAATTGCGGAAGAGATGCAATTATTATAGAATTTAAAGTGCTGGACCCGGACGAAGAGGAGACACTGGCTGATACGGTGCAGGAAGCGCTGAATCAGATTGAGAAGAAACAGTACGAAGCTCTATTGCAGGCAAGGGGGATTTCTTCAGAGCGAATCAGAAAGTATGGCTTTGCATTCTGCGGAAAAAGGGTTCTGATTGGGAAAGCCGGGTGATTCCGTTTTTCTTATCATTATCACAGTCAGAGCGCCTATAGCAAAAAAGAGAAATAACGGTATGTAGAAATAAAGGTTTGGATTTATCTGTGATGATAAATAAAGTGAAACGGCAGTTGAAGTATGCGGATAGGAGAAAATGAAAATGAGAAGAAAACACAAGATTCATATTGCCGGTATTATCATAATTCTGGCATTTGTGGTGTCGGCCTGCACAGGATGTACTGACCACGGATTTAAGAAGACTTTGGAACGGTATGAATCGCTTGCGGATGCATTATTGACTTTGTGGAAAAATATGGCAGGAACCCGGAATTTGGTACATATCCGGAGTCGGAATTCATGGAGCTGATGAGTGAATGGGCAGATGTTTCCAATGATGTGAAGAATATTGACACATCCAAATTATCCGAAGAAGATGTTTTGTACTTTATGGAAGTCGTCAGCCGGGTATCACTGAGGCTGAATGAAATTGAATCTGGTGATACGCAGACAGATTCACTGCAAAATGTGCCGCCGGAGACTTCATCTGATATATCACTGTCAGATTCTGAAGTGGGTTCAGGCATGACTGGGGAGCAGAATGGTACATGGCAGAATTACTCCAATTCAAAGGAAGGCATTTCATTTCGTTTTCCGAATGACTGGTCATTAGGAGATTTGGAGAATCGCGAAAAATATTTGTTCAAAGACGAAGTGGTTGCTCCTGAAGAAGAGGGATTCAGCGCGAATATGTCTGTCACAAGGGAAGCATATGACGCGACCGCCGAATTCATGATGACTTGCACGGAAGATGAACTTCTGCAGCTTTATGGTCAAATCGGATATGAAAATACAGTAATATATGGCCTTACAGATGTCATGATTGATGGTGTGCCGGCAAGAGAGCAGTGCGTCGCATTTGATCTTACAGATACGGAAAGTTCTTTTTCGGGAAGATTTTTTGTTATCATATACAGCTATATCCATGACAATCATTTTTATGTTATCAACTGTGCAACACTTGAAAGTCTATCTGACAAGTATGTCCCCATCTTTAAAGATATCATGGACAGTTATAGTATCACTGCGCTGTCGAATGGCCTGGATTCTTATAACAATGCCATGAGTGAAGGATTCTGCTACGGGGGTATTCCTGCCGAGGAATTGCTGGAACTCAGTGCGGCTGAGATTGTCGATGCCTACTTTGGAGGAGGGTATGATACTGATGGCAATAGCTATATTTGGTATGATGATATTGGATTTTATTTGAGCAATGATGAAACAGTGGATAGAATTATGATTTATAATGCTGAAGGATGCAGCATAAATGGGGAATTTCTGAAAGCAAACCAAGATGGGGTGACTGAAAGTCAGACAATCATTGATTTATTTGGACAGGACTATGTAGATGAATGGCTGGATACCGGATACTTTATGACATATCATTATCCGGCATACTTACTTTCTTTTGAGGTCAATAAATACAACCAAGTCTGCAGTATAATGCTGCGTCATCCCGGGGCGGCAGAAAGCGGCTCTGATTTGGGCGCCGGTGGAAGTATGGCAGAATCGGAATCAATAGAAGACTATGATGAACTGGCGGGGAAATATGACGGCACGGGACGGTCTTCTTTGAGTCTGAGCATATTTTCATCACAGGAAGAGGGAGAAACCGCCATCGGAAATATCCGGATATATCTGGAGAATGGACAAAGTTATGAAGGCGAGGTGTTCCCGGCAGAGAGGGACGGATATCAGGTTGTGACACAGACAGGAGAAGAGATCCGGATGATGGCATCTAAGGAGAATGGTATTATCCGGCTGCAGTTGTATGTGGATGGACAATATGTGGATGAGTTCTGGATGGCAGAGCATTTTCAATCCTAACGATGCGGAAGCCCCGCATTAGTCATACTCCTGCAAAATCCTTTATACAATAGTAAAAAATATCCCACGGGGGTATTCCTTTGAAGGATTATATTGAAGAGCGTGCCGTCAGCATCGCCAACTATATCATCGACAGCAATGCCACTGTACGGCAGACAGCCAAAGCTTTCGGGGTCAGCAAGAGCACGGTACATAAAGACGTGACAGAACGTCTTGCCCAGGTTAATCCGGCCCTGGCGGCGGAGGCCAGGAAGGTGCTGGATGTAAACAAGTCGGAGCGCCACATCAGGGGAGGACTTGCCACAAAAGAAAAGTATCTGCACCAGCAGGGCAGTATCGTATAGACAATAGAATCCATGTTTTGCAGGGTTTCTGTTGTCAGGAGCAATAGAATTCACGTTTTGCAGGTTTCAATTGTCTTGAAAAAATTCCCGCAGGAATCAATGGCCTCTGCCGATGATTTTCTCTGTGGGAATTTTTTGATGTTTTTACCGGTGCTGCCTGCAGGAAAGTATCTTTTTGATTTTCGGTCTCTATGTTCTGTCCTTTCTCGAACAGGGCAATCCTGCCAGGCGTTCTCCCCCATATGCAGAAAGAAATATAGAATAAGAATAATATTACATAGTTTCCGTTTTTTGTAATTGTCGGGAAAAGAGAAAGACCCCGGTCATATGTTTTTAAAATGGCCAGGCTTTAAGCATTGAAAAAAAGCGCGTTTTTTAGTATAATAAAATAGGTAATCTGACTGGTAATGTGTGCAGGGGGTATTACAATGAAAACAAAACAAGTCAGAAGCGGGAGAGACAAAAGCGGGTCCCTGCTTTTTTCTATTATATTGGTTTTTTGCGTTCTCGCAGTTATTGTATTTTCTGTATCAGCTAAAATCACGAAGGAAATGTCCGCGTCTGCTGTCCAGAATCTCAGCGAGAGCCTGGACCTTATGAAGGGAACGATAGAGGCCATTCTGACAAAAGAAGCGGAATTTCAGCAGATGGTGGCCCGGGAAATCGCCGTGATAGAGGATCCGGAACAGTTTATCCTTTCATATGATAAGAACCAGACAATGGTAAAAATGTCGCTGATCAGGGCAGGGGAGACAGAAGGCATTTCCAACTCAGGAGAAGTATTTTCGGAAGACGAGCTGGATTTTTCTCTGGGAAGGACAGTGGGAGGGCTGCCGATTTCCCAGTCTTATCTGAATTACATGGGAACGTGGGCGTATTCCATGAAATGTCCTGTGGTGAGCGAAGGACAGGAAATCGGCACATTATATGTGGAATATGTGTATGATTCCTTTGAAAAATCCCTTCCCAACGGGTTTTATAACGGACATGCAAAACTCTATATCATGGATGCAAAGAGCGAGAGACTTGTGCTGAAACCCAAAGGTATGGGAGAGCGCAATGCCGGGCACCTGAATCTGCAGGACTTTTACCGGGCAAATAATATTCTGGAACCCGGGATACAGGCAGAGGTGGCCCGGTGTGTGGGCGAAGGGAAGGATATTCTGTTTTACCACGATATCCGGGGGGAAAACGCCCTGAATTATATGTGGGCCGTGAACGATGGCGCCATCTACCTGATCGGCTATGTGCCCATAGAGGCCATCCAGCAGGAAGGAAGGACGGTAAACCAGAATATATTTATAGTGGTTCTTGTGATGCTGGTTGCCTTTTTCCTGTGCTGTCTCTTATATTATTTAAACCAGAGACAGCAGAACAAGATCCGGAAGGAGCAGGAGGCAGAAAGGGAGCAGCACAATGCGCAGCTGGCGGAAGCGCTGCTGGCGGCACAGATTGCAAGTAATTCCAAGACAATGTTTCTCTCCAACATGTCCCATGATATCCGCACTCCCATGAACGCGGTTCTGGGGTTTGCGGGTCTGCTGACAAGGGATGCGGAAAACCCGGAAAAGGTGCGCGAATACACGAAAAAAATTATAGCGTCCGGACAGCATCTGCTTCACCTGATCAATGATGTCCTGGACATTTCCAAGATTGAGAGCGGGAAAGTTGTTCTGGCGGTGGGAGAATTTACCTTAAGCGACCTGGTTTCCGCGGTGGATGCCATAATCCGGCCCATGGTAAAGGCAAAGAATCAGAGGTTTCATGTGGATGTGACGGGAATCCGGCATGAATGCCTTCTGGGGGATGAGACCAGAATCAACCAGATCCTGATCAATCTGCTTTCCAATGCGGTGAAATATACCCCTGAGGGAGGAAATATCTGGTTTCGGATTATCGGGCTGAAGCAGCGCTCCGCCCAGTATGAGCATATCAGGATTGAGGTGGAAGATGATGGCTACGGAATGACGCAGGAATATCTGAAAGTTATTTTTGATGCCTTCACCAGAGCGGAGAACAGTACCACAAACAAAGTCCAGGGAACAGGACTGGGCATGGCAATTACGAAGAATATCATAGAACTTATGGGAGGAACCATAGATGTTACCAGCCAGGTGGACAAAGGGAGCCTTTTCAGGGTGGAACTGGAATTCCGCATTCCGGAGAGCCAGGTAGATAAACAGTTCTGGGAGGAGCATGGTATTTCCCGGATTCTGGCAGTGGAGAATAAGGCGGAACTTTGCAGGGATATTAAAATGCTGCTGTCAGACAATGATGTGACAGTGGATACTGCAGAGGATGCGGAGGAGGCCCTGCTTCTGGTGCAGCAGGGGGCAGAGGCAGGAAAAGAGTACCAGGTGGTCCTGCTTGACTGGGATTTGCAGGGGACGGTCAATATAGATACAGCCAAAAAGATACAGGAGATGATGCAGTGCAGGACGCGGATTCTGTTCCTGGCAGCTTCTGACGCGGAGGGGCTGGAGGCTGCGGCATGCCTGAAAAATGCAGAGATACTTCCAAAACCGTTTTTTGTTTCTGCATTCAAAGAAAAGATTGCGGAAATGGAGAAAGAACAAAAAGACAAAAATAAACCGGACAGGACAGAGGAGAGCCTGCTGAAGGGACTGCATTTCCTGGCGGCAGAAGACAATGAGATCAATGCGGAAATTCTGAGGGAGATTCTGATGATGGAAGGAGTTGCGTGCGAGATCGTGGAAAACGGAAAACTGGCCGTGGAACGATTTGCAGAGGCCGGGGAAGGTGAGTTTGACGCGATTTTGATGGATGTCCAGATGCCGGTGATGAACGGTTATGACGCAACCAGGGCTATCCGGGCATTGCAGCGCAGGGATGCGGCCAAGATCCCCATCATAGCCATGACGGCGAATGCCTTCGCGGAAGACGAGAAGGAAGCCCTGGCTGCAGGGATGAATGTCCATTTGTCAAAACCCATTGATGTGAATCTGCTGAAGCAAGTGATAAGCAAATATGTGTCAGGGGAAGGAATGTAAGATGACAGGAAGTAAAAAAGTAATTTTCAGGAAACTGATAATCATATGCCTGGCAGGGATGGCGGCGCTGAATCTGGCAGCCTGCGGGAAAAAGACGGAGGACGATGCCACACTGATTGTATATGAAGATAACCTGGAAAAAGTGGTGAATCTGTTTGGCCCAATGGAGAAGTCAAAACCGGATGCCGATAATCTGGCCAGAAGCGCATTTGACCTGACGGTGAGCCGGGCAGAGGAGAAACTGGGCCTGACGGTGGATTATAGAACTTATACCGCAGAAAATCATCAGGAGAAGACCTATGACGAGGTGACAATTGACAGAGTACGGAATAACATGGACGATTTGTATCTGTTAAATCCCGATACCATCCAGATGCTGGGGGCGGAAGGGCTGCTGGCAGATTTGTCAGGGCTGGAAAGCGCAAAAAATTTAAGGGATGTGGTTCACACTGCCAACACGGTGGACGGAAAACTGGTGGCAATTCCCCAGGAAGTCGTAGCCCACGGTTTGTTTGTCAATAAAGATCTGTTTGACAAGTATGGCCTGAAACTGCCGGAGACACCGGAAGACCTGCTGGAGTGCTGCAGGGTATTCCGGGAAAACGGGATTGAAACACCTATCGGCGCCAACCGGTGGTGGCTGGAGAATTTTGTATTTGCCCTGGGGTATGCGGATTTATATAACGGAGGAAATACGGAGGCAGAGATAGAGGCACTGAACCGGGGAGAGAAAAAATACAGTGATTATCTGCGCCCGGGATTTGAATTTCTGAAAGAACTGATGGACCATGGCTATATTGATGCCGAAACCGCGCTTGTCAGCGAGGCCATCGATGGTGAGGGACCGGATTTCCTGGCCGGCAGGACGCCCATAGTGATGGCTTACTGGGGAGCTGCAAACACGGAGACTGCCTATGGAAAAACAGATTTTGAACTGCAGGTCATCGGATTTCCCAGCAGTATGGGACAGATGCCGGTGGTTTCCATGACCGGGTACGGCGTTGGCGCCAACGCCGAGCATCTGGAGGATGCGCTGGATGTTCTGGATGAGATTCTTTCGGATGAGTGCCTGCAGATCTATACCGAGACAAACAAAGTGATTTCGCCCTCCAGGAATGTGGAGGTGGACTGTATTCCTGCGTTAAAGCCCCTGAACGACAGAATCAGGGAAAATGTATATGTACTGGGATCCAATGCGGGAATGAAAGTGGAACAGTGGGGAAACACATGTATCATTGTGAGGAATCTGCTGAACGGCGCCACGGTGGATGAGTGTCTGGCAGAATTTGACAGACTGCAGGAGGAGAGCCTGCAGCGCTAAATCCCATTTTCGCTTTGCATGGCAGGGGGCACGGAGGAGACCAACGATGGCAGACAGGACAGAAGGAGAGAAATTATGCAATTGGACAATTTGCTGCTGCAGGCATGCAGGAATAATCAGAAAGGGGTCGTCCAGACCTTTTTAAAGCGGGGCGGCGTGGATGTGAATAAGAGGGATGAATCCGGCAATACTCCTCTGATTTATGCCTGTGCGAAAGGTTCCAGGGATCTGGTGAAACTGCTGCTGGACAATGGCGCGGATGCCTGTCTGGGAAATCAGAAAAGCCGGATGCCGCTGCACTATGCCGCGGAGAAGGGAAATTTCCAGATTATTTCTCTGCTGCTGGACGCGGGGGCCGATGTGAACTGTACCGACAACAATGGGGTGACACCCCTGATGGTGCTGGCGGAGAACGGAAAAAGCGACACTGCCCTGAAGCTGATTGCGCTTCCGGAGACGGATATCACCATCAGGGACAATGACAGCCGCATGGCCGTGGATTATGCCACATCGGCCGGACTGCGGGAGCTGGTGGGCGCGCTGTCCCAGGCAAAAGCCCATGCGGATGCTTACGGAAATACCACGCTTCACCACGCCTGCTGGAATGAGCAGAGTGAGGTGGTGAAGGTTCTGCTGGAAAAAGACCCGGCCAGTGTGAACAGACTCAATGACGATGGGGAATCGCCCCTGATCCTGGCAGTGCGCAGATCCAACCTGATGATTACGGAACTGTTGCTGTCCGCCGGCGCCAGTCCGGACTGCGCCGATGCGGACGGCATTATGCCGCTGCACATAGCCGCCTCCGACGGAGAGCTTTTTGTGGGGAAGGCATTGCTGGCGGCAGGGGCAGATATCAATCAAAAGAATTCTGATGGGGAGACGCCCCTGATTCTGGCGGCCAGAAACGGCAGGAATGATTTTACAGCCATGCTTCTGGAGAAGGGGGCCGATGGAAACAAAGTGGACAATGACCGGCACAGTGCCCTCTATTATGCCTCTGAGGCGGGATATACCGAGATTGTGGAACTGCTGCTGGATGCCGGAGTGGAAAACTGACAAAGCAGGGAGAATGGCATGGGCGCTGATACCGTTAAAATTTCATCCCTGGCCCGTCAGGTTATGGGCATTGCCCGTGACGACATTCTGATGCACCTGCGTTTTTTTGACAGGGCGCTGGCCGGGCTGCCCTGCCGGGAACGTCCGGGGCTGGAGGGTTTTGCAACGGACGGGAGCTTTTGTTTTTACGATCCCCTGGATACGCTGAAACGTTATCGCGCGGACACCCGGTCAGTGTCCCGGGCCTGTCTGCACATGATGCTGCACTGTGTCTTTTTCCACAATTACCAGTATGATAAAATGGATGCGGCAAGATGGGATCTGGCGGCGGATATTGCCGTGGAGAACGTGATTCTGGAGATGCAGCCCGGGGGGATGGAGCTGAGGCAGGATGCCTCTGCCAGGAAGACTCTGGAGCTTCTGAAGAACCGGGCCGGCGCGCTCACCGCGGAGAGGCTTTACCGGTATTTGGGCGAAAATCTGTCCGCAGGGCAGGAAGAGGAACTGCGGATGCTGTTTACCAGGGACCGGCATTTTTTGTGGAAATCCGCGGAAGGGCTGGAAATGACGCAGGAACAGTGGAAAAAGATCAGCCAGCGGGTGAAGACACAGCTAAAGTCTTTTGCGGAAGCAAAGCGGGGGACGGAGAGTCTGGAAGAGAATCTGGAGGAAGCCGTAAGGGAAAAATATGATTACGCTCAAATGCTGGGCCGTTTTGCGGTGACCGGGGAGGAACTGAAGGTGAGTCAGGAAGAGTTTGACCTGATATACTACACCTATGGGCTGGAGCACTACGGAAATCTTCCCCTGATAGAACCGCTGGAATACAGGGAGAGCCGGAAGGTGAGGGAATTTGCCATTGTCATTGACACTTCTGCCTCCTGCAGGGGAGAAACGGTGAAAACCTTTCTGCGGAAAACATATTCCATCCTGAAGGCCAGGGAGAACTTTTTTCACAAAATGAATGTGCATATTATTCAGTGTGACCACCAGGTACAGGAGGATACGAAACTGACCTGCGCGGAAGACCTGGAAGCGTTTCTTCGCAGGGGAAAGCTCAGGGGATTCGGCGGAACGGATTTCAGGCCTGCGTTTTCCTATGTGGAGAGTCTGCGGGCGCGGCGGGAATTTGAGAACCTGAAGGGATTGATTTATTTTACGGACGGCTACGGGATTTATCCGGAACGGATGCCGGATTACCAGGTGATTTTCGTCTTTCCCAGGGAGGATGGGAATATGCCCCCGGTGCCGCCCTGGGGCATAAAGGCAGTGCTGGATATGGAAATGTGAGGAAAAATGCAGATTGTCAATTTGATAGAAAACACGGAAGGACATCCCGGATGTCACTGTGAACATGGTCTGAGTTTTTATATTGAGACGGAGAAACACAAAATTCTGGCAGACGCGGGTGCCACGGGGGCGTTTCTGGAAAATGCCCAAAAGCTGGGAATTGACCTGGGGCAGACAGACACGGTGATTGTGAGCCACGGCCATTATGACCATACGGGAGGCCTGCTTCTTTTTGCGGAGAAATATCCGGAGGCAGTGATTTACCTGCAGCGGCTGGCGGGAGAAGCATATTATCATATAAACGGGGCGGGGGAGAGATATATCGGCATGGCTTCCGGGATAAAGAAGCTTCCGCAGGCAGTGTGGCTGGAAGGGGACAGGAGAATTGACAGGGAATTGTTTCTGTTCGGACAGGTGAGGGGAAGACGGCTGTGGCCCCGGGGCAACAGGGAGCTGAAGCGAAAAGAAAACGGGACTTTTATCCAGGACGAATTTCTTCACGAACAGTATCTGGTGGTGGAGGAAAGGGGAAAACGGGTGCTAATTTCAGGCTGTGCCCACAATGGGATTCTCAATATTCTGGACAGGTACCGGGAGATTTTCGGCGGCGACCCGGAGGCGGTGGTCAGCGGATTCCATATGAACAGAAAGAACGGCTACGGGGAGGCGGATCTGGAGCTGATCAGACAGACTGCCACGGAACTGTGTAAGATGAATACCAGATTTTATACAGGACATTGTACGGGGGAGATCCCCTACCGGATGATGAAGGAGATCATGGGCGCCAAACTGGAATATGTGCACAGCGGGGAGAAAGTGCGGCTTTCCTGAACCCGGCCCGGGATGTTCCGGAAGCCGTCTTCCGGCCTGCACTCCGGAGGAACAGACTTTAGATATTTTGCAACAGGGAAATATTTGACATGAATATAAAGCAGGCGAAGAGTTATATCAAAAATACGGTAAATCTTTATCTGAAAAAAGACAATCTGGGGGAATACAGAATACCGGTAGTCCGACAGCGTCCGGTTTTTCTGCTGGGGGCGCCCGGCATCGGCAAGACCGCCATCATGGAACAGATTGCCCAGGAGCTGGGAATTGCGCTGGTGTCTTATTCCATGACACATCATACCAGACAGTCTGCACTGGGGCTGCCCTATATCGCGGAGAAGAATTATGGGGGAAATGTGAGAAACGTTTCCGAGTATACCATGAGCGAGATTATCGCGTCTCTGTATGATACCATGGAGGCGGGAGGCATGGAGGAGGGAATTCTGTTTCTGGACGAGATCAACTGTGTGTCCGAGACGCTTGCCCCGGCTATGCTGCAGTTTCTGCAGTACAAGACATTCGGCCGCCATAAGGTTCCCCCGGGCTGGGTTATTGTGACGGCTGGAAATCCTCCGGAATACAACAGATCCGTCCGGGAATTTGACGTGGCCACCATGGACCGCCTGAAGATTATGGAGGTGGAGCCGGATTATGGGGTGTGGAAGGAATATGCTGCAGGAAAGCATATCCACGGTTCCGTTACCGGTTACCTTGACCTGAAAAAAGACCATTTTTACAAGATGGAGATGACGCCCGGAGGATGGGGGTATGTAACGGCCAGGGGTTGGGAGGATTTGTCGGAAATCCTGTTGCTTCATGAAGAGGAACAGCTCCCTGTGGACGAGGCGCTGGTGGGGCAGTATCTTCGGAACGAAGGGATTGTCCGGGAATTTACTGCTTATTATGAGCTGTATCAGAAATACAGAAGGGATTATGGCATCTCTTCCATTCTGGAGGGGGAACCTTCGCCCGGTATCCTGGAAAAGGCCCGGAAGGCCCCGTTTGACGAGAGGATTTCCCTTATGGGAATCCTTCTGGACAGTGTTGAGACACAGATGCAGTCCGTGATGGAACAGGCGGCATTTCTCACGGATTTGAAAAACTGTCTGACGAGTCTGGGAGGCAAGCCGCAGAGAGAGGTGCTGCCCGGCCTGGAGGAAATGATTTTCGGGAGGAGGCAGCTGCTGGAGAGACTGCGGAACGCAAATTCCCTGTCCGACGAAAACCGGAAAAAACACAGCGCCGTCATCGGATTCCTGGAGAAGGGAATCCGGGAGAGCCGGGAATGCGGAAACTGGGAAGGGGTATATTCACATCTGAAACAAATGTATCATGACCGGATCCTGGAGCTGAAAAGGGAAACAGATCTGACAAAGTCCCGGCTGCACGCTTTGTTTGTATTCACGGAGAGGGCTTTCGGCCAGGGAAACGAGATGCTTGTGCTGGTGACGGAACTCACCGGAAATACTTACGGTGCGCGGTTCCTGGCGGCTTTCGGCAGTGATGATTATGCAAAATACAGCGAGGCAATGATGCTGAGCGAACGCAGGAATGAACTGCTGGGACAGATTGAGGCGGAGCTTCTGAAATCTGACTGACCAAAGAGCCGGATGACGGGAAGGAGTGAGGCCCATGGGGGCGGATATGGGAAAGGGTGTGCTGCATTACGAAATCCGGAAGGGGAAAGCGTACATCACAGGATATGAAGGCGCCAGGACAGAACTGGAACTGCCCGGGCAGATAGAAGGATGCCCGGTCAGGGGAATTGCCAGGAAGGCATTTCTGGGACAGAAAGGGATTTACAGTATTTGTGTGCCTGAGGGAACGGAGGAAGTGGGAGACTGGGCTTTTGCGCAGTGCAGCGGCCTTGTGCGGATTTGCTTTCCCGGGAAAAACATCCGCTTCGGAAAATCGGTGTTTCAGGGCTGCCGGGCGCTGCGGCAGATAGTCGTGGGAGACAGAAAGCAGGAGGAGTGTCCGGCCGGGGGCGATGTGTCACAGCTTCTGGCAGCGGCGGTGACAATGATGGATGCCCCCTGGCTGCTGGACCTGCCCGGGGCGGGTGGCGCCGAATGGCTTGCAAAATGGGATGCCAGACTGCGGACCCTGCTGGAAACCCGGGACCGGGAAGGGTACTTTCACCAGGCCGTGTGCGGGGAGGAAGATTTCTGCGGCATGGAGCCGGAAGCCTATGCCAGCGGAAAACGGAAGGAGAAGGTCAGACTGGCTTTGCTGCGCCTGCTGCATCCCCAGGGTCTGGAGCCTTTTTTGCAAAAGGAACTGGAAGAATATCTGCGCAGCCTCACCAGGGGCGGCCGGGCCGGGGAAGAGACCTGGCAGGTGGTGTGGCAGGAGTATGGCGGGGAGAGGGCCTATTATGCCTTGTTCGCCGGCCTGGGCTGCATTACACGCGATAATTTTGATGGCATTCTTGCCGATATGGGAGAGAATTACCCTGAGATGAAGGCCTATTTTCTGAACGCGGGAGAGGCGTGCACCGGGGAAGATGATTTTTTCCGGGAGCTGGAACTGCCGTGAAAAAAAGCCCTGAAAGGGCGAAAACACTTTGAAAACAGTTGGTTTTATGATATACTTTTTATGTGATATCAGACAGGCTGCCGGGCTGCGCGAAGGGAGCCGGAAAGGGATTATCCCGTGCGGATTTCCCTCCACGGATCAGGAAACTGCTGTGGATTCCGGACTCTGACACGGCAGTAGAAGGGAGTGGCACGCAGGACCGGTGCCGGAGAAAGGAGAGGGAGAAAATGAGCATGACATTGTCACAGGCGAAGGAAAAAGTGGAAAAATATGGTCAGGAGCATGTCCTGAAGTATTATGAGGAATTATCCCAGGAAGAAAAGACAAATCTGCTTGCCCAGATCGAGTCTGCCGATATGAGCATTCTGGATTCCTGCAGGCATCAGGAGGATCTGCTGAAAAGAGGGGTGATCACGCCGCTGGCGTCCATGCAGCTTCCTGAGATCGAGGCAAACCGGGAAGCTTTCACCGCGGTGGGAACCGAGGCCATCCGGGCAGGCAGGGTTGGAGCCGTGCTTCTGGCAGGAGGAATGGGAACCCGGCTTGGATCTGATGATCCAAAGGGTGTATATAATGTGGGAATTACCAGGGAACTGTATATTTTTGAGTGCCTGGTACATAATCTTATGGATGTGGTGCGTCAGACGGGAACCTGGCTGCATCTGTTTGTGATGACCAGCGACAAGAATAATGACAAGACTGTCAGTTTTTTGAAGGAACATGCTTATTTTGGGTATAAAGAGGAATATGTGCACTTTTTCATGCAGAAAATGGCGGTAGCCACAGACTATAACGGGAAGATTTACCTGGAGGGCAAGGGAAAGCTGGCCAGTTCTCCCAACGGGAACGGGGGCTGGTTTATCTCCCTGAAGGATGCAGGGCTTCTGGACCTGGTGCACAGAGAGGGAATCCAGTGGCTGAATGTCTTTGCGGTGGACAATGTACTCCAGAGGATTGCGGATCCCTGCTTTATCGGCGCTACCATTCAGAAAAACTGTGTGGTGGGAGCCAAGGTGGTGCGCAAGGTGACGCCGGACGAGAAGGTGGGAGCCGTGTGTCTGGAAGATGGCAGGCCTTCCATTGTGGAATATTACGATATGACGGAAGAACTGATGGAGGCAAAGGACGAAAACGGGGAGCCTTCTTACAATTTCGGGGTAATCCTGAACTATCTGTTCAGTGTGGCGGAGCTGGAAAGAGTGCTGGAACTGAGCCTTCCCCTGCATCTTGTGGAGAAAAAGATTCCTTATCTGGACGAGACTGGCAGTCTGGTGAAGCCGGAGGCGGCCAACGGTTATAAATATGAGAATCTTGTGCTGGACATGATCCACCAGATGGAGAGCTGTCTTCCTTTTGAAGTGGTGCGGGAAAAGGAATTTGCGCCCATTAAAAATAAAACGGGTGTGGATTCCGTGGAAAGCGCCAGGAAGCTTCTTCAGGAGAACGGAGTGGAGCTGTAAAAAGCGGAGGTACAGCAGCCATATAACATTTCGACAGTTTCCTGCAACATAAAAATATTGAGATAAGCGGAAATAATTAGTATTCTGTAACTGTAAAGAAAACATAATACAGTAGTTGGCCCGCTGTGGCCCGGCACAACGGGCGGCGGGCAGAAAAGAGGACGCTATGAAAATTTTGGTGACGGGAGGCGCCGGATTTATCGGCAGCCATACGGTGGTGGAACTGCAGAATGCGGGCTATGAAGTTGTGGTGGTTGACAATTTATGTAATTCCAGTGAAAAATCCCTTCAGCGGGTGGAAGCCATCACCGGCAGAAAAGTTCCTTTTTACAAGGCGGATATCCTGGACCGGGATGCCCTGGAGGATATCTTCACCAGGGAATCCATTGATGCAGTGATACATTTTGCGGGACTGAAGGCGGTGGGCGAGTCCGTACAGAAGCCCTGGGAGTATTATGAGAACAATATTTCCGGTACCCTGACATTGGTGGATGTGATGCGGAAACATGGTGTCAGGAACATTATCTTCTCCTCCAGCGCAACCGTATACGGAAATCCTGCCGTGATTCCCATCACGGAAGACTGCCCCAAAGGACAGTGCACAAATCCTTACGGCTGGACGAAATCCATGCTGGAGCAGATTCTTTCGGATATCCAGAAAGCCGACACGGAGTGGAATGTGATACTGCTTCGCTACTTTAATCCTATCGGTGCGCACAAGAGCGGCACCATGGGGGAGAATCCCAACGGAATTCCCAACAATCTGATGCCCTACATCACCCAGGTGGCAGTGGGCAAGCTTCCCCAGCTGGGCGTATTCGGTGATGATTACGACACGCCGGACGGAACAGGTGTCCGGGATTATATTCACGTGGTGGACCTGGCGCTGGGACATGTGAAGGCGCTGAAAAAGATCCAGGAGAAGGGTGGTCTGCGCATTTATAATCTGGGCACCGGCGTGGGCTACAGTGTGCTGGACCTGGTCAAAAACTTTGAGGAAGCCACAGGGGTGAAAGTGCCCTATGTGATTAAGCCCAGAAGGGAAGGCGATATTGCGGCCTGCTATGCGGATGCAGCCCTGGCAAAGGAAGAGCTGGGATGGGAAGCCCAGTACGGCATCCGGGAGATGTGTGAGGATTCCTGGAGATGGCAGAAGAACAATCCCAATGGATATGAGGACTGAGACAGATCGGGAGAGGGACAGAATCCATATTCTGCGGGACTGAAGCTGACGATACAAAAGAATGACGCAGGGGGTGCATATTTTCATATGCACCCCCTGCGCGCAAGCAGCGGAGAGGGGCCTTCCCCTGCCGGATTACAAGGAAGGATGCCGCCAGATGGGAGCGCGGTAAGCGGGAGAAGGAAAGTTTCTCTCCGGGTTCGGATTCCTGTCAGGAGGGTTCGGGGCCGGACGGCCTTGTTATGCCACATAGGAATACATGAAGATGAAATGGCATACGCTTCCCGCCATGACAAATAAGTGAAATACCTCATGGGAACCGAATTCTTTGTGCCTGGAATTGAAAAGGGGGAGCTTCAGGGCGTAAATAATGCCCCCTGCGGTATAAATCACGCCTCCGGCCAGCAGCCACAGGAATGCCGCGGTGGAAAGGGTATCCAGCAGTTTTCCGAACACTAGGACACATACCCAGCCCATGGCGATGTAAATAATGGAAGAAAACCATTTGGGGCATGTGATCCAGCATGCCTTGATGATCATGCCTGCAGCGGCGATACCCCATACCAGAGTCAGCAGGGTATATCCCAGGTTCCCGCCCAGCACAATGAGACATACCGGGGTATAGGAACCGGCGATCAGCACGAAAATCATCATGTGATCCAGCTTCCGGAAAATCCGCAGGGACTTTCCGCTCAGGTTTACGGAATGGTAAGCGGCGCTGGCTCCGTAAAGCAATATCATGCTTGCCATAAAAATGGCCATGGCGGCAAAATGTTTTCCGTCTGAAGAAACACCGGCCTTTACCAGCAGCGGTACTGCCGCAAACACGGCCAGCATCATGCCTACAAAATGTGTGATGGCGCTTCCGGGCTCTCTTATTGTAATCTGCATATTGACACCTCCTGAAAAATGCATATTTTTGTCTGTGAACTGCTTTTCGGTGATGTACGCTTTCCGCGGCCCGGTCCGGCATTTCCGGCTGCCGGGGACGTACGCTTTCAGCATACATAATCAATATATGGGAGTAATGTAAACTATGTTACGATTACAATAACTTTGTCACATAGTTTTCAAAACCACGTATTACAATAAATATTATACCCGGATTGGGAAAATGTCAACCCTAATCTTCCTCAATTATCTGAATTTCCAAATAATCAAAGTCGATGCTTTCCATAAAGCTGTCCTGGGTAAAGCGTGCCTTGCGGTAACGCTTGAAATCCGAGATGGTTTTGTCCAGCCAGACAGGTTTTCCCAGATCAAACTGATAACAGATTTCATCCAGGGCATGGAACACTTTATGGGTGCGTGTGTCCGTGCCGGCATCTTCTATGCAGGTGTCCTTTAACATACGATTGTCTTTAAAAATTTTTGCCCATAAGCGAAACATGGCCTTCCTCCTGGTTTTTCGTTTTCTTTCCTGCCTCCGGGTACCAGCTGGGGCAGAAAATTTGTATTATTGTGATGGTATTACCCTTCAGGACATCTGTCAATCCCTTTTTCGCCGGCCTGCTTTTGACAGATATTGGGGAACTGGTTTCAAAAAGGCCGCAAAACATTGTTTCCGGATGGCTGTAAAAGCAGTAAACGGGGACAGGGCAGCGCAGGATTGACAATCCCGGAATTCCGTCGCATAATGGATGGCAGTCATTTTGTTTTTACAAGGGAGGACTTATGGATCATACGAATGCACAGACAAGTTACTTTGTGGAGGGAATACAGGGGGCGGGAAAAACCACTTTCGTGCAGCGCCTGGCAGATATGGGGAAAGAGTACCAGGTCTTCCGGGAAGGGGATTTTTCTCCGGTGGAAATGGCATGGTGTGCCTATACCACGGAAAAAGAGTATGGGGAGGTGCTGGAACGATATCCGGCGCTCCGGGAAGAAATCCGGGAAAAAACCGTGGCGGAAGGGGAGCGGAAGATTATCTGTTATACCCGGATACTGACGGATATTCCGGGATTCCACAAGGATCTGGAGCGGTATGAGATTTATAACGGAAATCTGGACAGGGAAGCTTTTGAGCGTGTCATTTTTTCACGCTTCGGGAGATGGAGCGGACAGGGACAGATTTTTGAGTGCTCCATTTTTCAGAATATTGTGGAAAACCAGATGCTGTATCTTATGATGACGGATGCTGAAATCCTGGAATTTTACAGAAATTTAAAGGATATTCTGGCCGGAAAAACATACAGAATTATCTATCTGGACGTGGAGAATATTGCGGAGGGAATTGACATAATCAGAAAGGAACGTTCCGATGAGGAGGGAAGGGAATTGTGGTTTCCCATGATGCTGCAGTACCTGGAGACGTCACCTTTTGGAAAGGCCAATGCCCTGTCCGGACCGGAAGGATTGCTGGAACACCTGAAACGAAGAAGGGAACTGGAACACAGAATTTTGGAGGAAGTTTTCAGGGAACAAAGTATTGTTTTCCCGGCAAAAAAATATACCCGGGAGGATATTGCGGCGCTGCCCGGATTTGCGGCAGGAACGTAAAAAAATCTTGATTTCCGGAAGAAACTGTATTATAATATGTTTTGTACCTGACAGAAGACAAAAGAAGTCTTCTGCAAAAATTTAACAGAAAATTCTTCGGGGTCGGGTGAAACGATAGATCATAATGATAATTCGTCATTC
>OFFJ01000404.1_pt1 | contig 35758 bp, 28 predicted proteins | sample 1521261 | NCBI WGS metagenome assembly OFFJ01 (sample SAMEA3504122, study PRJEB24116) | mouse gut metagenome | biome: mouse gut; feature: mouse-associated habitat; material: faeces | place: Denmark | collected 2011 | reverse complement strand
TAAAAGCCCCTTATAGGGGCAGTGCAAGCCACCGGCTAAGCCGGTGGTCTTGACTGGGGTTCCCCCAAGCCCCAGGCGTCCGCCTGCGCGTCCGACCGAGCACGCCTATCGGCGTGGCTTTGCGTTCCCTGCGGTCGCTTACTCCTGCACATCCGCGCAGGAGAGGGGCGGCGCAAAATGCGCCGTCAGGAGAGTTCTGAATCGTTCCTTGTTCCATTCTATGTAATGATAAGCTGCCCCTGCTGGCATTTCACGGTGATTTTGTCCCCGGCAGAAAAGCCGGCCTGTTCCAGCCATTTTCCTTGTAAAACAATCTGCGGCGGAGCCTGCTTGTAATTGTCGCGCCCGTAACACACAGTCAGCTTGCGGTCATCCATCCGTCCCCCTTTCCCGCTGCCTGCTGGCATACGATTTCAAATACATTCCCGTCCTCAGTTCTGACAGTGAGCAGTCCGTTCCTCTCGTCTGTGTTCAGGTCGGCAATCCCCATCCCCTCGCTGTCATTCAGTAAATCAAACAGCCTGTCCTTAAAATAGTTCAGTTCCATTTTTCTGTTCCCCTTTCGTATTTTATTGTTGTTTATTAGCGGATACTCAAATGTAAATCATTTTATTTTGCAATACAAAGTTCGTCCGGCTCCCCGATATATCCGTTGTTTTTTTGATAGGCTTTCAGGTATCTGTCCATGAATTGCAGATAGTAGTCTTTGTCCTCAGCAAGCGGCTCCAACAGTGTTGTAATCCGGCTACGGACTTCGCATTCCTCCCACTCGGAAAGGGTGAGGGCGTTGGGGATATGCGTCTTGTTTTCATCTGCATTGACTACATCGTTGATAACCTCGTTAAATAGTTGATCGAGCATTTTCTCCGGTGTATCTAGCAACACCGCGCCAGCATCGCCGGGACATTCAGCTAAAATCCAGACATAACCGATTTTCTTTGAGTAGACTATATCAAAATAGCTTTGCTGGTCTATGTATTCCTCAAATGCCCTGAAAATCGCATCCAGCTTTTTTCTTTCTTCACCTTTGTAAATCATAAGCAGCACAACCTTTCGTTACGTTCCTTACTGGCTATTATAATTCCTGATGTCAATTATTGCAATACCAGTATTTTTAATTTTCGATTCCTTGGCTCATAATAGATTCCATGAGAGGAGGCGGGACGATTATGTTTGCAAAACGCATCAAATTCTTGCGGCAGTCAAAAGAACTGAACCAGGTACAGCTTGCTGAACGGCTGGGCGTAAAAAAGCAGAGTATCAGCAACTGGGAAAATGATAACATTATGCCATCCATAGACATGTTAATACGGATTGCCGACTTCTTTCATGTCACCACCGATTATCTTCTGGGACGTGAAGTGACTGAACCAGGCGCACCAGAAATGCTTGATATAACCGGCCTTACGCCCCGCCAGACAGAACATATCCGGCTTCTTGTAGATGATTTGCGAAACAATGAAAATTAAGTGTTCCTCCCATGCCAGCCAGTATGGGAGGATTCTTTGTATATTGACACCTCCTGTCCCCAACAGATATGCTTTTCTCTGCCACAGTCTGCCCGCGCCGGTTCTGTATCAAACGGTATAGCAATGTCCAGGTATCAGCATACCATAAGAACTCCTATGTATGAAGAATACCCACTCCGGCGCGTAAAATCAAAACACGTTCTCCTGCTGACAGCCCAGTTGATCGTGTCCCTGTCCGTGTATTTTTATGGGCAACTGAACTGTTCACAAATAAGTATGGCATATCTTTTCCGAGTTTCTGGTAATTTACCCCCATGCTGCGCTGGCTTCCCCGCGTGTCGGAGGTGTTGAAAAGGTCGATGGTTTCCTTTCCCAGCGTTTCCGAAATCTCTTTCAGGGTGCTGCGCTCCTTGCCGCCCAAAAACAGGACGCAGGAGCAGTTGCCGATGATGGTTTCCGCATGGTCTTTGTAGACGGCCTTTAACTGGCTCTGCGTCTGCACCACGATATGGGCGGAAATCTCGCGGCTTCGGATAACGGAAATCAGGTGCTGGAAGTTGGGGATTTTCTGGTTGGCAAACTCGTCCAGCAGGCAGGTAACATGGGTTTTCAGTGCGCCGCCGTTTTCCAGCGCCTTGTCGCACAGGACGTTGAACATTTGCGTATAAACCATCGCAGAAATGAAATTGAATGTCATATCCGTGTCGGACACGATACAGAACAGCGCCGTCTTGCGGTCGCCAATCTTTTCAAGTTCCAGTTCGTCGCCCTCCATCAGTTCCCGAACCTCCCGGATGTCAAAGGGAGCCATACGAGCGCCGCAGCTAATAAGTATAGATTTTGCTGTTTTGCCCGCCGCCATCTTGTATTTCTTATACTGGCGTACCGCAAAGTGTTCCGGATTCCTTTTTTCCAGATCCTCAAACAGCATATCCACTGGATTTTTGTAATTCTCGTCATCCTCCCTGGTCTCGCTTTCATTCAGAAGGTCGATCAGGGTGTTCATGTTCTTCTCGTCCTCGTCCCCTTCATACCAGATCAGGGCAATCAGTGCCGTGTACAGCAGTTTTTCTGCTTTGACCCAGAAATCCTCGGTTGCCTTTTCCCCTTCCCCTTTGGTGTTGGCGATGATAACCGTCACCAGTTTCAGGATATCCTTTTCGGATTTTAAATAGGCAAACGGATTGTAATGAAGCGATTTAGAGAAGTTAATGGTATTTAGGACCTTGATCACATAAGGCTCATGCACCACCTTCCCGGATTTATCTTTCACAACATTTCCATGCTTGTCTCTCTTTGGCGGTCCTTTGGCTAACATCTTCCCGCATTCTTCCAGAACAGTGCCCTTCGGGTCCGTGACAATATAGCTGGCATTCATCTGCATCAAATTCGGTTTAATGTGAAATCGTGTCTTACCAGATCCAGAACCGCCAATAATCAACACATTTTTATTGATATTGTACTTGGGATTTTTGTTCCTGCCCACCATGATACGTTCTGTCTGGGTGAGCAAAATATTCTGGTCGAACTTGGGATCAATGAACGGGGCAATGTCTTTGGGTCCGCCCCAACGGGCCGACCCATACTCTACACCCCGGCGGTATTTCTTGGCGTTCTGCGCCTTGAAATACACCGCCAGCCGGACGGCCACAGCTCCGATCAGCCCCACAAGCAGGTCCTGGGGGTGGAAGCTGGGCAGGGGGTGTCCGGTGATGAGCGGACCCAGCCCGGACACCATGCCCATAGCCTGCTCCACCACGTCGGCCCCTTCCGCCAGCCGCCAGCCCTCGCCCACCCGGTCAAAGAACCAGAACAGGAACACATAGGGGAAGTTTTGAAGCAGGAACTTCTTCACATCCAGCTTCACCGCTCCATCTCCCCCTTCTCCCGGTTCTTCGCCCGATCCTGGGCCATCTGCTTTGCCACTTCTTTGAAGTGGCTGAGGCGGGCCAGCAGGGAGGGCTTCTTAGGGGTACTGCGGCCCATGGTCTTGGCGGTGTACTCGGCAAAGGCGGCGTTGAGTGCGTCCGCGTCCCTGGATTTGAAGAAAACCAGGTATTTGCCCTCGGCAGGATCTTTTTTCAGCGCAAAATCCACGCCGTACTTCCGGGCCACCCGCTCAAAGGACTTGATATTTTTATCGGTGATCTCAATATTCCGGACCCCCGCGCCCTGCTCCACAAGCTGCTTCACCGTCTGCTTCCCATGGTGGGCCTGGGGGCGCCGGGACTGCTCCAGATAGCGGCGCATGGCCGTTCTCAGCAGGTCGGCGGTGAACCTGCCGCCTGTTTTGCCCACGCTGATAACGAATGCCACGGATTTGTTCCGCACTTCGTCCTGCATGGTGATTTCCTCCTTTCAAAATCGGGCTGGACGGCATTAACGGGCCTCACCCCCTTTGGGCGGTTCTTTTGAGGGCGGGCACTGGCTGACCTCCCACACCGCAGCCCGCAATCTTTCCCGTACAGACCGCTTCTCCGTTTTACTATCACAGGGATGCGTCAGCGTGGCGTTATCTTCCATTGATATCGCTAAATCCTGCGTGATCTCAACTCGTTCTTCTGCTATGAAGCAATTCTGTCCAGCTTCCATAAAATATCGCGGGCTGGTAAAGGTCCCGTCAATTCTCCGCAGGTCAGACTGCCACCGATCCCAGTCGTCAGAACAGGGAAGCAAAACCGTTCCGTTTTGGAGCAGAACCGCTTTTTCCGGCATGGAATCCTGATACATGGCAAAGCGGGGATAGGTTTTCCAAGGATTCATACTGTCCTTGAAGTCGAATTGGAACGCGGGCCGCTCCTCGACGTACAGTTCTACCCCTTCCATTTTATCCAAACCGGCCCATTCCAAATTGGCATCCTCAATGCTGGCACAGGCGGCGGCAATATCCCGGCCTGAAATGCGACCCGTTTTAACGCTGTCCGCAAAACGCTCCATTGCGGCGGGACTGCCAAAGAAATATGCGTAGGTTAATATCAGGTTTCGGACGCCTTGTGACAAATGATGGTCCTCCGGCTCGGACCTTACCAGGAATGAAGCGGCAGGAGAAATATCATGCCCACAGTCCCTGGCATATTCGGGGGCTGAACGCATCACAATCACTTGTTCCGCTTGAATTGCTGCCGTAGCGTCACTAACGCCATACGTCAGGCCCAAGGCGCGGTTTTCCAGGAACTGCGCCAGATGCCTCAAATCCAAAAGTTCACTTTCCTTCTGAACCGTATTGGCATACCGGCACAAAAGCCTCCACTTATCTGGACTTCTATTCGCAATATAACAATACTTGGTGAGCATATACTGTGCCCTGCCAATAGGGGAACGAATGTCCGGCCTGCCGTGTGTATAGATGTTCCAACAGTGTTCGTGCCCAGGATATATCTCAATCATTCCTCCTCTCCAGCCATCTCAGCAGCGGCAAAAGCAGCCAGTGCCAGTGGGCGTATCTAGTTGCTCCGCGCCGCCCGGAGTGCGGACGGCGCGGAGCAAAGAGTTGATGTTAATAGCCCGTCTTGGGCAGGGAAGGATTGGGGGTCAGCTTGCGCACGACAGTGACCCAACTGGCCTGGCCGGTCTGCCAGGTCCCCTGGTACTTGCCGCCCACGTCGGCCCGGTTGATGATCTGGTAGCCGTTGGCGATGGTGCCCAGGACCTGAACCGTCAGCGTGGGATTGCTGGTGGACTGGAAGCCCACAGGAACCTTGCCAAAGTCCAGATAAATGTCCGTAACATACTCCCCGGCCTGCATGGGAATGGCGTTCAGGCTGAAGGAATAGCTGCTGCTGGTAATCAGATTGGACGCCAGCACCTGATATGTCCCGGAGTAGTTGGTCTTATAGAGGATACGGTAGTTGAGACGGGCGCTGTAAGTGCCGGTAGTAAATACCGTAGCCCTGGCCGCGTCGGTGGGAATGCGGTCATGCCAGTAGTAGCTGTCCAGAGGCACGTTGCTGGTATTCGCCACAGTGAAGTCGTAGCGCATCTGGCTCCCAGTCAGCACCTCGGCGTTGCCCCGCTTGGTGATGACCACACCCAGATTGGAGGGCTTATCGTAGTCGCTCACCTTAATGATCTGGCCGGAATACTCCAAAGTTTCATCAAAGGTCTTGCCGCTGACCTGCCAATAGGCGGGAGCGGTCACCTCGACGATTTTGTATCGACCCAAAGGCAGGGGCTTGGAAGCGGCGACACCCCGGGCGTCTGTGGTGATGTAGTCCACTACTTTTCCGCTGCGGGCCTCGCTGATTTCGTAGACAGCCCCCTGGAGGGGAGCGCCGGCGGGTGTGCCGGTGACCTCGTTGTACTCGGCGGCATACTTGTGGATCTGGAACTGGCCGGTAATCGGAGTATTCTTCCACTCGATCTCAATGGTCTTGCCCGGCTGGACATAGACGGTCTTATATTCCTTGTCCAGTTCATAGCCGGGGGCGGCCTCCAGCTCGCGGATAAACAGCTTGCCCTTGCCTTGCACAGTGAGGTCGTCGATGTAAATGTACCCCTCATTATCGGTGGAATACTCCCCGATGGGGTTCTTATTCTGGTCATAGACCAGGAATTTAACATCGTAAATTCCCTCGCCGGTGACAGAATTGACCTTATGAATGATGATGCCAGAGAAGGGGGCGTTGGTCACGGTCAGGGTGGTAGTCTTGCCGTCCTGAACGGTGAAGTAGTGGGGCGTGCTGTCGATTTTGAAGCCCTCCGCCGCCTCGATTTCCACAGCGTAGTAGTCGCCGGCGTCCATGGGCAGGAACACCCGGCCATTGTCGCCGGTAGTAATGGTGTCCACCAGCCCGCCGTCCATCCTGCGAATCTCAAAGGTCACGCCCTTAATGCGCTGGGATTTGTCGCTCTCGGAGACCTTAATCAGCTCCAAACCGCCGACAGGGGTGTTGTAGAACATCAAAGTCTGTACCTCACCGGACTTGATCTCAATGCTCTGCGGAGTGCTGTCCAGCACATAGCCGTCCAATGCCTTGGTCTCCTTTGCGGTGATGACCGCGCCGGGCTTCAGGTCAGAGATGGTGATGCGGCCATACTTGTCGGTCTTGTAGATGCCGTTGTTCGGGCCCACAAAAGCGCCGCTGCTGTCCGTAACCAGGAACTCTACCCCGGCCAGACCCTGGTCCTTGCTCCCTTCCACCAGCTTCTGAATCACCAGAGTCTGGGTGGGGGTGTTGTAAAAGGTGAGGTACTGAGTGTCGTCCGCGTTGACCTTCACCGTCTGGGACTTGGTGTTGGGGTCGATGATGTAGCCGGGGATGGTTTCAATTTCGGTTGCGATGATGGTGCCGGTCACACCCTGGACGTTGATCTGGCCGTTGCTGTCGGTCACATAGATCCCGTTGGTGGAGACCTTGCCGCCATCCTGGTCCACATTGGTGCCGTCGGAATAGGTCAGCTTGAAGCGAACTCCGGCCAAAGGCTCCTTGGACACGGCATCCAGTTTTGTGATGACCAATCCGCCTGCCTTCTTGTTCCAGAAGGTCATCGTCTGGCCCTCGCCCACCTTGATTTTAATGCTCTGGGGGGTGCCGTCCAGGATGAAGCCCGCCAAAGTTTTGGTTTCCCGGGCGGTGATGGTCGTTCCGGGCTCCAGGTTGGAGATGGTGATGCGGCCGTCCTTATCGGTGTAGTAGTAGCCGTTGTTGGGGCCCACCACCGCACCGGAGCTGTCGGTGACCAGGAACTCCACGCCCTTCATGGGCTGGTTGTCTGTGCCCTCCACAAATTTCTGAATCGTGAGGGTCGTGGTGGGGTCGTTCTCAAAATCCAGATTGTTGCCGCCGCCTGTGCCGGTGCTGCCCGTCGAGCCGCCCGTATTGCCGGTGGAGCCGCCGCTGACCACGCTGTTGCCTGTGCCGTTTTTCAGGGTGATGGTCTGCGGGGTGGGATTGAGCACATAGCCCTGGGGGACCTTCGATTCCGTCACCACGACGGTGCTTCCGGGCACGAGGCCGGTGACGGTCACAGTACCGTCCCTACCAGTGGTGTAGCGGCCAATCAGGTTTCCATTCCCGTCCCTGACCGTAAACTCGGTGTTGGGGACAGGCTTTCCGGTGACAGAATCCCGCTTCGTCAGGGTGAGACTGCACAGGGGGTCGTTGTAAAACCGGAGAGTTTGCGTATCCTGGGGATTGACCACAACCGTCTGGCTCTTGTCATTGGAGCCGAGCACATAGCCATCCGGACACTTTTCCTCAGTCACAACAATGGTCCCCGTGACATTGGTAATCTTGATCTGACCATTGCTGTCCGTAATATAGATACCGTTGGACGACAGCTTGCCGCCCTCAGTATCCACTACCCGGCCGTCCGCATAGACGACCTTGAACTGAGCACCCATCAGGGGGGCCTTGGTAACGGAATCCAGCTTCTCGATCAGCAGCGTCCCAGCCCTCTTGTTCCAGAAGGTGAGACTTTGCACCTCACCGTCCTTAATCAGAATCTTCTGCGGAGTGCCGTCCAGCACGAACCCATCTACCGTTTTGATCTCGCGGGCGATCACCGTAGTGCCGGGCTCCACATCAGACAGCACGATCTCTCCAGCCTTGTTTGTGTAGTAGATTCCGTCATCGGGACCCACCGCCGCGCCGCTGCCGTCGATCACCTTGAATGCGACCCCGGAAAGAGGCTCATTCTCGGTGCCCTCGATGAACTTGCGGATAATGAGGGTCGTGCCGGGCGTGTTGTAAAAATGGAGCGTTTGAACGTCATTGGGGTTGACCACTACCGTCTGCGTTTTTTCGTTGGGGTCGATGGTGTAGCCGGGAATGGTCTTGACTTCGGTTACCACCAGCGCGCCTACCACCCCGTTGATGGTGATTTTACCGTCCCGGTCGGTCATATAGATGCCGTTGCTGCTGATCTGGCCGTTTTCGTCGGGGACGAACTCACCGGTGGCGGTCGTCACCTTGAAGGTCACGCCGGCCAGGGGCTTATTGGTGACGGAATCCCGTTTGTCGATGACCAGTGCGCCAGCCTTGGAATTTTTCACAATCACCGTTTGAGTGTCGCCGTTGGGGCCAATCACCACGTTTGTGGAGGGATTGTCGATCACATATCCGCCGTTCGGCGCCTTGATTTCGGACAGTACATACGCCCCTGGGGCGAGGTTGGAGATGCGGATCTCACCTTGGCTATCTGTGGTGAAAATCCCATTTTGGGTGAGCGTACTGGTGCCAATCACACCGTCCAGGCCCACCTCGCAGCCAGCCGCCGTTGTGATACGGAACTCCGCGCCGGGAAGCGGCTTGTTGGTCAGGCTGTCCCGTTTCTGGACAATGAGCTGGCCCTTGGGCTGGTTTTTCATGGTCACGCTGACCGTCTTTCCCGCCTGGATCACAGCGGTCTGGGACTGGGTGTCGATCAGGAATCCAGCGGGGGCTTTGGTTTCGGTGATGACAACGCTCTTGCCGGGGGTCAGGCCCTCGATGCGCACCTCGCCGTTTTCATCTGAGCGGTAGACCCCGTTGGAATCGCCAATGAGGCTGCCATCGGAGTAGGTCACCTTGAACTCCGCGTTCGCCAGGGTCACGCTGGGATTGACACTGCACACCTTCCGGATCAGAAGGGAGCCGGTGGGCTGGTTGCGGAACTCCAGGGTCTTGGTCTCGTTGGACTCGATCTTGACCGTCTGCGGCACATCGTCTAAAATGTAACCGGGACGGGTACGGGTCTCCTTCACGACCAGCGTCGTGCCCGGCATGATGTCGGACACCAGGATCGTACCCGCGCTGTCAGTGGTAAAGTAGCCGTTGCCGTTTCCTACCACACTGCCGTCGCTGGTGGTGATATAAAATTGAATGTCGCTCAGCGGCTCACGAGAGATGCTGTCAATTTTCTTGACCAGGAGGGAGCCGTACTTGCTGTTGGTAAAGGTAAGAGTGATGCAGTCCTGCTCCTTGCCGCTGATGTAGGCGGTCTGCGGGGCGGTGTCCATGACGTACCCATGGGGCGCCGAGATTTCCTCGCAAACATATGTTCCAGCCTCCAACCCGGTGATGACGATGTTCCCGTTGCTGGAGGTCTGATATTCCCCGATGATAGTGCCGCCGCTGCCGGAGGTCCCGCCCAGGTAGCGGACGCGGAACCAGGCGTTTGCCAGAGGGGCCCCAGTGTCGGAATCAATTTTCCGGATGACGAGAGCGGACTTGGGAATATTTTCAAAGGTCACCTCAACCGAGGTGTCGTGCTCGATATAGATGGTCTGCTCGGAGGGCTCTTTGAGCATGAAGCCGGAGGGCGGTTCCACCTCGACGATTTTGTACCACCCAGTATCCAAGTTGTCCAGGTGGATGATCCCGTTTTCGTCCGAGTAGTAGAAGCTGTTGGTGAGCTGCTGATAGGTGCCGTTCTGGTTCTTGTCCTTGGACACCCAGATTTCAAATTTAGCGCCCTTAATTCCGTCACCGACGATAGAATCCACCTTATAGATGGTGAGACCGGGCTTCTTCTCATTCTCGATGGAGACCTCAGTGGTCTTGCCGGGCCGCAGATAGACCTCGTGGGGCGTGGTATCCAGGATGTACCCGGCCGGGGCCTGTTTTTCCGTGATGATATAGTACCCTTCGGTGAGGTGCTTCTGAGGGACCGTAATCTCACCGTTTGCGTTTACCGGGAAGTCCCCGATCTTTACCCCGGCCTTGGTCTTGACCTCAAAGATCGCGCCGGTCAGATGCTTGCCGTTGATGTCCACCTTCACGATTTTCAAGGTGGGCCGCTGGTAGTTCTGGAACTCCACCTGGGCCTCCTTGTTGGGGAACAGCGTCACCGTCTGAGGGGTAGTGTCCAGGATGTAATTCTCCGGAACACTCTGCTCAATTACAGTGAACACCCCGGGCAAGAGGTCGGTGATGACCACCTTCCCATCCGGCCCGGTGGGCTTGGTGGTGATGGTGGGGCCGTCCGCGCCCCGCAGCGTGAAGGTAACGCCGGGAATGGGATCACCGGTGTCCTTGTCCCGTTTGCTGATAATCAAGCTGGGCCGCTTGTCGTTGCTCAGACGCAGCTCGGAAACCTTACCGGGGGACAGCTCCACATGGTACTCGGTCTTGTCCAGGATGTGATCCGGCAGCGTGGAGGTTTCTACCACAGAATAAATTCCAGGCTCCAGGTCCTCCACGAAAATCTCACCGCCGTTTTGGGTGGTGCGGTCGATGGAGTGGCTGGCGTCCCCGATGGGGGTGATTTTGAAGGTAACGCCGTCCAGAGGCGTCCCGTCCGCGCTGGTCTTTACCAGCCGCAGGCCGGGCTTTTTTGTGTTGGTGAACACGAACTCCGCCGTGTCATTGGCCCGGAGATGGATGATGCGCTGGGCGTTGTCAATGACATAGCCCGCACACTCCAGTTCAACCACTTCGTAGGAGCCCTCGGGCAGCTTGCTCAGGTCGATCTCGCCCCTGCTGTCTGTGACGAACTCCTTGGGGCCGTAGCTTCCATCCACAGCCCGAATACTGAATTTTACGCCGGGGATGGTCTTGGAGGGGTCGGCGCTGTCCACCTTCACCAGCTTCATGCCGGGCAGCACATCGTTGAAGAAAAACAGCTCCTTGACGCCGCAGCCGGCGGTCAGCTCGATCTCCTGGGGAGCCGTATCCTTGATATGGCTGTCGTCCCCGGTGTCTACCTCGACCGCCCGATAGGTGCCGGGTTCGATGCCGGTCAGCAGGATCTCACCGCTGCCGTTCGTCTCATAGTGGCCCAGGGAAACGCCGTCGCGGAAAATCTCAAAGGTGACGCCGCTCATGGGCTTGTGGCTCTGCCGGTCATATTTCAGGATTTTCAAACCGACCTTCGCCAGATTTTTGAACACCAGCGGGCCAGCCGGAATGGGATTGCCGTTGGCGTCCAGCTCCAGCTTGATCTGCTGCACTTCGGTGGTAGGCTCGTAATTGGGGGGCGGAATCAGCTCTGTCACGGCATATTCTCCGGGCTTGATGTACTTACCAGCCGCCTCGGTGGGGTCCCACCACTGGACGCTCTCCAGCACGCCGGCTTCATCGGTGTCAAACTCATAGACGCCGTTGGTGACGGAGGAGAACTTAAAGGTGGCGGGGCCGACCCCAGCGTTGGTCAGCGCGTCCCGCTTAAACAGGAGCGCCTTTCCGGGCTCAGGGATGCCGCCGTTCTCAATGCCGCTGGCGGGGCCAACCTGGGCCGCGCCTGCCTGAGTGGAGTTCTCCGGGGCCTTGCAGGTCACGGGAATGGGGGCGGCCAGCGGGGTACAGCCGGCGGGAGCTCTGGTCTCCTTGACATACAGCGTGACGCTCCCGCCATCCTCGACGATGTTGGGGACGGATGTGCTCGCCGTCCCGTCGGAGCCGGTGGTCATCACGGCCAGAGGGGTCCCGGTGCAGGAGGGGTCCGCATAGACGGAGAACTCCGCGCCGGAGAGGGGCTGCTTATCTTTTGCCGCGATTTTCTTCAGCTTCAGATAGACGGGCTTTTTCTCCGTGATGGTCGTGCCATTGGTGAATGTCACCTTGGACGCGCCGCCGCTGCTGATAAACTTTTTGGCGGACATATCGGCGGTGCCGCCGGTGCCGCTAATATTGGTCAGCTGGGAGGAGTCATCCTCATGCACCTCAAATCGGAAGGAGGCGTCCGCATCAAAGACAATACGGATCGTTTCATCGGCTTTCAGGGAAAATCTCAGACCATTGCCAGTGTTAATCACCTGATCCGTACAATCTGTGTTATTTTTCCTTGCTGTATAGTTGGAGGGACTTCCCGCAGTATAGGTTACAGTGAAGCTCCATGTCTTGCCAGCGGGAATAGATGCCCCAGACTTCTTGGTGACTTCCAGGGAAGTCCCTGTGGGCTCCGGCCGCTCAAAGTTGAAGGGGGACAGGATGTGCAGGCCATAGGAACGCCGCTCGGTAAAGATCGTATCCCGGATCTTGGCGGCCTTCGTGATGCTGTCCACAAAGCTGTCCGCCTCGGTATAGCCGTTGGTGGAGCACAGCTCCTCGCCGGTGGGAGTGCCGTCCCCGTTCAGGGGATACTCCAGGAACTGGCCCTTGGACTGCCGCATCCACTGCGCCATGTTGCGGATGGTGGAGGACTGGTCCCGAATCAGGCTGCCCTTGACGGCCGCTTCATTGTTGTAGAGCGTATAGGCCATCATTTCCCGCAGGGTATAGGCGCGGCGAACACCGTCGGGGTCAACGAACACGCCGCCTGTCTCAATGATGATCCGGTACTTGGTCCGCAGGTTGCCGCTGGCGTCATGGACGTACTCAGACCACTTGGCGATGGCGTCATCCTTGCTCCAGCCGGTTCCGCTGCTGTTCTCACTCAACCGGCCCAGCAGGTACAGGAAAGCGTCATTGGGCTTGTAGACTTTATATAGGTTGCCAGGGGTCACAGGCTGGGGATCGGTGCCCCACATGGAGGTGTAGTCGCCGTCAATCCAGCTGGCAGACCACTTGGAGCTGTTGCAGTGGAACATCTGCTCCTTCTGCTGGTCGGTGATCCCGGATTCCCTCTGAAATTCATCTGCCGTGGTGACCCAACGCTGATTGTAGCCGCTGGTGGCGTCATAGGAATAAACGCCGCCCGTTCCACCTGCCATCATCTGGGCCGCGTTGGAGCCCCTGCCGTTGTACTGCATGGCACTGGAATTAAACCATGTGATTTTGCTCCGGCACTGTTCCGCAGTCCAGTTTTCATAGGTGCCGTCGCTCCAAACGACATTGAGGGGGGTGCCGACTACGTGCCAGGTGCTGTAATCGTTGTTGCCGATATCCTTTACCACGCCCTCGGGGAACTCGATCAGGGTAAACCGCAAAAAGGTTCTTTCAGGGTCAGTACTCCAGTCAACATTGCTGGTGGTGGGCTTCTGACCGCCGGGACTGCCGGGATTGAGGCCGCCAGTTCCGCCGGTGGGATTGGAGCTGCTTGCTTTGATGGGAGCCCGCTTGATACCGCTCGCGCACAGCTCAGTCAGCGTCGTATAGGGAATGACGCTGTAAGCCCGGTCAATGGCGTTGGACAGCTCGTACCGGAGCAGCCCCAGTGTATCATCCGGGGCATCATACTCCGTCCAGTCCTCATACTTGGGATAGACTGCGCCATCCAGCGTGTACTGGTACAGCTGGCCGGCGTCGCCCTTAGCCCGGTGGATGCTGATATCCTGCCTGGACTGCTGAACGACCAATGTATCGCCGTCCGACATAGCCTCCCGCTGGAGCTGGGCCAGCTGTTCAGCAAAAGCGAAGTTGCCGGCAATGACGTACTCATACCGGCTCAGCCTGGACGAAAACTGCCTTCCGCCGTCCCGCTTGTAGGCGATGCCGGGCAGGATGTCAGGCAGGTTGACAAGGATATCCTCCTTATCCACCCAGCCGGTCTTTCCAAGTTTGCCGCCTTCCCAGCCGGTCACGCTGCCGCTGTCATCAACGGCCAGACCGACTTTGACGCGCTCGCCGCCGCTGTACTCCAGCAGGGCGAAGGGGAGGGGGGCCGCCCCGCCCGAGGCAGGGATGGTGGTGGTCTGCGTGCTGCCGCTCTCAGTGCTGTAAACGGTCAGCGGTTGGTGTGTGCCGTTCCAGCCAGTGGCGCCGGCGATGTTGACCTCGAAATCACCGGTGGGGGCGTAAACGGGGGTGCTGGCCGCTGAGCCAGCCGATGTCCTCTCAGCGGCGAATGCGGTGGCCGGGAGCATTCCAGCCACGGTGATCACCGCCAACAGGCCGGAAAGGGCTCGCCTCCACTTGTTTTTGATGCTCTGGGAGAGAGATTTCAACATTAAGCGTTTCCTCCTTAATCAATTTGTGAGCACAAAGGAAGGACTGCACATCATCGTGCAGTCCTTTGACTTTTGGCCGCAGCTCTGCGGCCAGGACGATTCGGTTTGGGGATCGGTGGTTTTTGATGCGCGTTTGCCCTCCCTTGGGCGGTCAGACCTGTCAGTTGAGGGCATCTGAGGACCACGCCCCCGCGCTGTTTCCGGTATAGGCCACATCCTCCGGGTAGCGGGTCCATGCCTCAAGGCGGTAGGCCCTGTTTTCGCCCCGGTAGCTATCTAAGTTGTTTTTGCTGTACTGGCTCTCCTGATTCGGCCAACGGATGATCCCGCCGTGGTTGCCGTCGGTTTCATGAAATGCATGGATTTCATCAGGAGATTCCAGTGCAACCGACACGTGCCAAATAGAGTTGTCACTATTTCGCACCCAGAAGAGGATGTCTCCAGGTCGAATCTGTGACAGGTCCTCCACTCTGCGGCCGGGGTTGGTCTTGTCCCCAAAAATGAGAGAGCTGACCATGGAGGCGTAGCCGCTGCATCCGTAATACTCGCTCACCCAGTAGACGTCCATGATACGGTTGGCGGCGGTGCTGGGCACCTCGTTTTTGTGGGTGCCCGGAGTATTGTGCGTCCCCCAAACCGTGCCATGGGGCCACTCCTTCTCGATCTGGCGCAGGAGCTCCAGCACATTCTCTTCTGTCACAGGCTTTCCGTTGCTTAGATAGCCGTCCCCGGTGTTCTGACTGGCAGAGGGCGTATCCCCAGGATGTCTACCAGTCAGCGCCCGGTAGATCAGCACCGCCATCTCGCCCCGGGTGATGCTTTCCGCATGGGCGGTGGGTTCGTCAATCCAGCCCAGGCCAAGGGCATAGGAACAGGCGGTTCCGTAGCTCCAGACGCTGCCTTCCCCGTCCATAATGCCGCTGGCCCGCAGGATCACCGTGCAGGCCGCCGCGGGAGTTACCGGGTCGGCCGCCCCATAATGGAGCTTGTCATATCCGGCCACCAGATTGTTCCGGACGCAGTAGCCCACATAAAGCTTGGCCCAGGCGGGGACATCTACGAATTTGCAGCCCCGCTCGTAGTAGGCGGTATTGGCCTGCAACTCCTCCACTCCGCCGCGAAACCGGGTGAGCAGGACGGCCAGCTCGGCGCGGTTCAGGCTGGAGGCCAGATTCATGTTCCCGTTCTGGTCCCCAACCATGATGCCCCGCTCCCGCACATAGTCGGCTGCGGCCTCCTGGTCGGAGGGCGGACTTGCGGCCGCCGCAGGGATGACCAGCCCCAGGCAGAGTGTGACAGCCAGCCCGATCATAAAAAGTTTTTTCCTCATTGTGAAAACCTCCGTTCATATGATTATACTACTTTATACGAAAATACACAGAGGTTTTTCAACAAGTTTTTTTACTTTTTTTCTACGGCCTGGACCAGCACCCGGCTCTCCGGGTGGTCGGCCAGACAGGTGGTGAGGGTAATGCGGTTGTCGGCGGTGGACTGGAGGTAGCTCCAATCCGTGTTGGAGATGACCTTCACGGTGGTGACCTGATAGGTGCGGGTGCCGTAGATCGTGGTGTAGGTGATGGTGTCGCCCTGCTCCAGGTCCTTGATGGAACCGATCACATACTTGCTCCCCCGGTTGTGTCCACACATTGCCACATTTCCATCCCAGGCGGAGGTAGAGCTGTAATGGCCCAGGCCCTTTTTCATGCTGGCGTCGGTCTCGCCCTCCCAGACCTTCATGTTGATTTTCAGCGAGGGAATTTTGACAGTGCCGATGCTGCCGTCCTTGTAGGCCATGCCCTCCACGCTGGTGTAGGCCGGCTGCTGATAGCTGGGAGTGGTGGGCAGGGTGGGCGTCGTGGGGGTGGTGGTCGAAGTGGAACCGGAGCCGCCCGTTCCGGTGGCCTCGGTGAGTACGGTGATGGGGCCGCCCCCGGCCACGCCGTAGCCGCCGCCTCCAGTCGCCACCGTCTGCTGGAGGCCGGGGAGCATGGTGCGCTCCATCACGCCGGTCATGGTGGTGCTCTGAACGCCGTACTCCAGCTCCGGCACCTGGTAGTCCACCACATTCCGGCCCCCGTAGTTGTACTGGGAGCCGTAGACGTCCTCATAGCTGGTGCTCTTGTAGTAGTCCTGGGGGGCGTCTGTGGTGAACGAGTAGTCCGACGCAAAGGCCGGGACGCTCATGCACAGCGCCGCCACAGCGGACAGCATCAGCCCGGCAAACATTTTGATGTGCTTCAAATAGATTCCTCCTTTTCCTCGGTAGGGTCGAACTCATGCCAGTCCCCAGGACGGTCCTGAAGAACGGTGTAGGCATAATCCGCTCCGCGATGATGGACGGTGAAGGTCTGGCCCAGCAGCTTTTTTGCCAGGGGACGCTTGATCTCCACCGCGATGATGCTTTCCGGGTAGGGGTCCAGACCGGTAATGTCTATCTCCGGCCGCTGAGGTTCCGCCCGGAACTTGGCGATCAGCTTGTAATCCCGGGGCCTGTCGCCCGGAATGTAGACATAGACATTCTTCCTGTGCAGGAACAGATAGCCGCCCGCTCCAGCCAGCGCCGCAAGCAGCAGCACCAGCAGGATCGTACCGCCGATAGCGGCCACATTCCCGCCGAACAGACTGCCCGGTTTTTTGTCCGGCTGTTCGGTAGGCTGCGGTGTCTCGGGCACGATCTCCGCTCCGGTGTAGACCACTGTATAAGTGATGCTGCTCACGCCAGAGGCGGTCACCGTTCCTTTATACTCTGCGGTGGAGACATAGCCTGTGGCTACCTGACTGCTGGTGGACGCGGAATAGGTCGCTACCGCCTGATAGGAGGCAGGGGCCAGAGCGTCCCCAACCAGGTCCGTCCCGATGACCTGCCACTCCACATTGACCAGATTGAGCGTTCTGCCGTCCTTGACTGTGGTAGCCGGAACGTAGGACATATCGTTGCGGTCCAGCGGCCCAATGGTTTTGGTGGCGGTAACCTTCCCGCTCTTGGTGGTATAGCCCGCCGCCTCGGTGGTGATGGTGGTGTGATCCAAAGTCAGCTCGCCGCTAAACTCCCCATCGTCATAGGGGATGCTGGGGGCCAGCTGCTCCAGGACCACGTTCAGGTCCTTTTTGACCGTCTCCACTGTGACCTTCTCGGTTACCGCTTTGGTCTCCAGGAAGGTGTGCTCCTCCTTGGTGGTGTAGGCCCAGGTATAAGTGAAGCCGTCGTACTCAAACGACGGCTCCTTCAGTGTCTCCGGGTCTGTCCCGGGGGGAAGCTCATAGGTCTTGACGATGCGCTGCTGGCCGTTCAGGTTTTCCACTACCAGACTTACCGGAACCTCAGCGGCCATGGCGGTGACTGTTATGGACAGTACCAGCAGCAAAGACAGCGCCAGACGCTTCAAATGCTTCATAGGCCCTCTCCTTTACAAATTTTGTTTGATGATCCTTGTGATGATGCCGACCGCCACGCCCTGCTCCGGGTCCAGCCGGGTGACGGAAAAACTCACATCGTCCCGCTTGCCGGGGGTGCGGCGGTCATAGCAGGAGTGGGCGATGGCGTTGACCCCATTGTTCAGCCGGATAAACACCACGCCGCCCCGGATGTCGGTAACCCGCCCAGCGTAGCGGCCCTGGACCACGCACTTTTTCAGATTATCATGGTCGGTGCCGTTGGACACACTGCGCACATCCGCCGTAATCGCCAGATTCTCCACGGTGCTGCCGCTGATCTTGAGGACACGTACCAGAATACGGTCGCCTACGCTGTACTTCTCGGTGGCGTCGCCCATCCAAGAGCGGGACAGCCCGCGGGCCACGATAGCGCACTCCACGCCAAAGACCTCCACACGGATGATCTTCTCGGAGACCGCCACCACCCGGGCCTGCACCACCCGGCCCTCGTAGATCATGGGCTCGCCCATCTCATCCCTGTCCAGATAGAAACTCTGCCGTTTGCGGTACATGGCGTCCTTGCGGCTGCCCACAGCACTGCGGCTCTTGTTGTCGTGGCCCTTCACCACGAAGTCAATCTCAGAACCCAGCCGGACCATGAGGATGCGGCGCAGACGGGCCATGGTCTCCATGTACTCCGGGCCGGTGGGCAGTTTGCCAGGGTAGAGCAGCATCTCTTTAAGGGGAATCGCCACCCGGAAGCCCTTGTAGTTGACCACCGCCAGGGTCAGGCCGGATTCCGTCTGCTCCACTCCATCCAGCGTACCAGTGAGGATGCGGCGCGTCCAGTCGGCGTTCTGGATTTCATGCCAGATGATGGCCTCCCGCTCCGCCTCGGTTTGCACCTCATCCCGGGCCTCGATGGTCAGCACCCGCTCACGGTCAGCCGTGCGGCGAGAGGCAGAGAGAGATGCGGCGGCCTCGCGGCGTCTCCGGGGGCGTGCCTCCCTGGGCGGCGTATCCTCCGCAAAAGTGTCCTCTGGGGCAGGAACATCCGGCTCCTCACCGGGCGGCGGTGCCAGCGTCAGCGGGTCATCGCCGACTCCTGCCTCACCGTCCGGGGAGACACTCGCTTCACCCCATTCCTGGAGTAAAGAGTCGTACTCAGGGTCAGACTCTTCCGGTTCACCGTCGAAAGGTACATCATCCTGGGGGACGCTCCCACCATCAGAAGACACATCCTCTGCGGGAAATTCCCCGTCCTGGGCTTCGCCGTCGGTTTCATCGCCCATGGAACCAGCGTCGGGTTCCTCAGCCCCGTTTTCGGTTACATCGGCCTCCGGGTCAGCAGGGGCGATACCACCATCGGCGTCATCGTGCGGAACATCGCCGCCGCCTTCCTCCCAAACGCCGGCATCGCCGCCGGAGAAAGGATCATCGCTGGGGGAAAAATCAGTCATCCCGGTTTCCGGGGCGGCTTCGGCCTCCATTCCGCCGGTATCAGCGGGAAGGCCAGTCTGCTCAGTCAGTTCCTGCTCTTCAGGAATGGGTACAGTTTTTTTCCTTGGCATTGTGAAATTATTCCTCCTCTTCACATTTTGATTTCGGTCTAACGAATATGGAATCTCTGGTCGCAGTCACGACCCGAGTTGTTCCTGTTGTTTCTGTAGAAGCCGGCACCGGCTGTTCTTCATCCGCCGCCGGCTGAGAGGAAACAGAGGGCTGTTCTTCCTCTTTGGGATGAGAAGCTGTCCTCTTTGCCTGCGGTGATTGCCTCTGCCGCTTTGCTGGAGTTTTGGGCACTGCTGGTTTCTTTTGCGTTCTGCCTGCCGGAGGAGCAGACGGCTCCACCATCTCTTCGCCCTGCCGGACCGTCCCTTGTGCCGGGTTCCCTGTCGGAGCGGCTTTCTTGGCGGGAGGCTTGGGCTGCTTGTTCTTCTCCTGGGCTACACGCCAGTCAGGGACATGGGCGGAGGCCTTGCTGGGCCGCAGCTTCTTAGCTTCCGGATGCTTTGAGTAGTCGTACTTATCCACCTCCAATACATTTTTGCCCCGGATAATCACCAGGGCGCGGTCCACATCCATGCGCAGCACCTCATCCATCGTCATCAGCCTGCGCTTGCCGACGCCGCTGGTCTCCCGGTATTCCGGGGTATAGTTGGAAATGCGCCAGGTCCCCAGCTGCTTGGCCTTGCTGGTTACGGAAATACTTGCCTCACCCGTTCGCTGGGAGATGAAATCCGCTGTCAGGGCATCGGTGCAGCCAAGGAACAGCGTCACATCGCAGTTGCCCAGTATCTCCTGCCACTGGTTCAGTGGGTAGCGGTTCTGGAGTCCCGCGAGGTTCTGGAATACACAGGACATAGAGATGTTCCGGGAACGGATGACTGAGATTTTGCGGGAAAGGTCAGGGATAACGCCGCAGGCACATAATTCCTCACCCAGTACATGGACGGGAACAGGCAGTGCCCCGCCGGGACATTCCTGATCGGCATAGCGTACCAGCCGGATAAAAACAAAGGACAAAAACAGCGAGGACAAAAAGTCAAAGGTGCTGTCCTGGTCGCTGGTGATACAGAAATAGGCACAGGGTTCTTTACCCGGCAGCTCCATGTCAATCTCCGTATGGCCGGTGATTTCCCGAATATCGCTGTTCTGAAATACCTGGAGCCGGGACCCCAGACCGATGATGACGCCGCCCCGGACATTCTCGCCGGACTGCTTGAAGATGCTGTAGGGGGATTTAGCCGGGTGGGTGACGGGCAGCACATCAAAAAGGGCATTCAGCTCCTTCTCACTGCTCTGCGTCAATAGCTTGTAGACCTCACCAATGTTCTTTTTCTCTTCCGGGTAGCCCCGCTCCACATAGAGAACCAAGGCTTTCAACAGATTCATTTCAGCGTTGTCCCAGAAGTGGTCTCCCTTGGCACTGCCAGTATTTTTGATGATGACATCACAGAAAAGCTGTGCCATCAGTTCCTGACCATTGATCTCCGCCAGACAGTTCCAGGAATCCGAGCAGGAGGGGGTGACCAGATTGAACACCTTCACCGTATAGCCCTTGTCTCGAAGATACTGGCTGGATTTTTCATAGAGTTCCGATTTTGGGTCACAGATTATAAGAGAGTGCCGCCGGGCGACCGTCTGGAGAATCATATTCATACAGAACGCCCGCGTCTTTTTGGAGCCGCTGGCCCCGTACACAGCCAGATTCCCATTGAACCGGGTCTTCTCCGGGACACATACCACCTGGCCGTCCAACTCCCCCAGGATGATGCCGGGGTGTTTGCGGATATTGGGAACCAGATCCAAGACACCCTTCAGCTCCTTTTTGGACATAAAGCCCGCTGTGCCGTAGGTGCCTTTGTTGGAGTAGATCAGGTTGCGGTCTCGGTCATACTCGCCGGTCTCGCTGTATCCCATCCGCATGACCATGAAAATCAGGACAGCCAACGCCCCCACGCAGAAGCCTATGCCGTACAAGCCATAGGGAAAGTGAAAGGCGGCGGCGATACAGGCGAAAAAATTGCCGCTTGGGAACTGGGGAGAGGTACCGAACACGCCACCTGCCGCCTCCCAGACCTGATAATTGTAGATGAACTGACCGATGTAGCCGCCGCCATAGAGCAGAGCAATCAGAGCGACAGGCAGGATAATGGCGAGCTTGATCATTTCTTTTCGAGAGATGGAAACACACTCCTTTCTACTGCCTCAAGGTCAAGACATTGAAGTTGGATACGAGGGCCAAGGCAGCGGCGGTACGCCTCCTCCTGGAAGTCAAAGCAAATGACGATGCCGTCCTTTTCGTGGATAGACAACGCATTATCAAAGCGCCTGAGCCGAGGCATATCACAGAGATAGCCAAAGAGGACGGGGGTATCGCCTTCCAATCCGTCATTCTCCATCGGCAGGCCGGGGTTCGGCGGATGAAGGCCGCTCAAAAGCAGAGTGTCCAAAGAGACACGAAGTTCGCCGTTGCAGAGCAGACGCACCAACGCATTTCCTTTGTGGTCACCTGGGAAGAAATAGAAATGCTCAAAGCCGCCATCCAGCACAAAGTTGTTGTGGGACAGGCCATCGCCTACACCCATCAGCGCACCCAGCCGCTCCATATCCGTGCCAAACACAACCGCGTCCACTCCAACATCCATGAATTGCGCCGGGAGCCGCTGTCGGCAGACTTCCGTTTGCAGCAGAAACTTAATCCGCATCTCGGCCTTGTACTCCCACTTCATCTGGAATGGGCCGGTGTTGTAGGCAATAAAAATACCGCCGTCCGATAGCAAGACGCCGGTTGAACGGGAACCGCGTATGATGGATGATTGCGGCCCGACCTCTTTGACCTCACGGGAGCTGTAATAGGCAGGCTGAGTAATATGAGTATGGCCCAGGGGCGGCGAGGGTTGAAACACGGCTGTCTTTTCCCATGGAAATACCGACACTCCTGCATTGTGCATCGTAACCAGCACCTCAGCCATCCGATGGAGGCGCAGGCGATGGGGAACGGAATATTTAGGTGCGTTTGTTACCGTATCGCCGGTAAAGAGAGAGGCAAACCGCTCTGGCCTGTCAGCGGAAAGAAGGCTTTTGGCATCGGCAGTCAGGCGCAGACCGCGAAGGCCGTTTTGCGAATAGGCATAGATCAGCATCTGTTTCTTTAACCGCTTGATGACTTTCTGCCGGTATGCTTTCGTACTGGGGAGACTGTTCACCAGATTGGTTGGGAACTCGCCAGAGAGGGCAACGAGAGTCAAAAGGAGGTCGGGCAGCGTATCCGGGGCAGGGAGTTTTGTCACTTGGTCTGGCAAGTTGCGACACCTCCTATTTCAGTAATCTCAACGCCCAGGGTCCGTATAACCTGGGCGTTTCCGCACTCAGCGTAAGCGGCCAAAACTCCTTGCGCTGCAAGCGTTTTTGGCGGTGGACCTGGGGTCCCAAAACGGAACACCTCAAAAGGGCCTAAATGGGACCCCTGTTTTGCCCTCTTTCGGCCTCTTTCAGAGGATTTCTTTTTCGGCCAGCCACGCCAGGAAACGGGACGTCTCCATGATGGAAATTCGGGTACAATCTACCGCGCCCAACTCTGTTGTGTGGTAGGTATCACAGAGGCCTCCGGTATCGTCTGTCAGAACAAAAGCGGCAACCACATCCTGGATCTGCTTCAGCTCCAGATTGTCGTAGTCTCTGATGCGGCGCTCCGGCAACTCCTGGTCGTAGATATGGGAGAAAGCAATCAGGCAGTGCCGGAACCGGGGAAGGGGATGACCCCTTGCGTACTGGGTCAAAGCCGCCCCCAACGGCTCCAACAGATATTCGCCGCTCTGCCACATTTTACGTTTTGGGAGCAGAGCAGGCAGCGTAACCTCAAAAACGCCGTCCTTACAGCGCACTGAGATGCCCTGCGTGTTGGCCGCGGAGGTCAGATACTCCGTCTTTGGTGTGGTCGTGCTGGCGTAGATGAGATGGCGCAGCCGACAGGCGATGCCCTCCGCTCGGAGGGCGGCGTCAATGGACAATACTTCGTAATTGTCCGGGTATCGCTGAAGATCGGTGGTATTCATGGCGTACAGTGCGTTGGTCAGACGCTGAATATCATCCAGAATGGACGATATCCGCCGGGAAACGGTGCTTCGGTTCAATGGTTCACCTCATTCTTTCTGGTAATATTGCACCTGCCCTTCCGGGGATACGGTGCAGTAGCCGCTGGCATGGGGGATTTGCAGCTCCGCAATCTGAGAAGCATCATCCACCAGCACAAGGTAGCGGGAGGGCTGCTCGCCGGGATCGGAAAGCACGTGGGACATCAGAACTTCTTTGCCCTGGGCGGCGTGGACGATCTCGTAGATTTCACCGCCGGCGAAAAAGATAATTTTGGCCGGGAAATCGCCAACGGAATGATACTCCACTTCATCCGCAAAGTCCGCCAGCACCCATACCGCAGCGAAAAGGCCCCGGTCCATGTCCTCCAGGGCATCCGGGGCCGCGAGATAGAACCGCTCATCTTCGGAGAGCCAAGCCCGCTGCTGCTTCACCAGGTAGGTCAGCAGATTCCGGATCTTATTCCGCTCCTTGGCGTCTTTCCCCGGATGCAGGCGCAGGATCTGTTCCGCAGTCAACACCCGGTACATGGAAATATCCCGCAGGATAGCCGCTGCCTCCCGGCCATAGACCTGTTCACGGGTTTTCATCATAATCATTCACCTCGTAAAATCGTATTAGCGCCGTATAAAAATCGCACAGCGGAACCGCCACAGCTATTGCCGAGGCGGTTTTCCGCATACGGACCGTATAAAAAACGCATTAAAAAATAGCCCTCGCATTAACACCGTATACGCTCCGCTTTACGCCACAGGCGGCGCGGCCTGGGTCTTGTCCAGCAGCTCTTGCAACTCCCTCCGGTCGGTGGTGATCAGCTCCTTCTCCATCTGGCTGCACTTGATTTCCACCGTCACATTGTTATTGTTGGTGCTGATAAGGCCGCTGCCCCGTTCAAAGTGGGTAATCTCCATGACTTCCGCCTCAGACAGGTGGAGCAGGGATTGGACACGCCGGGCTTCCTCGTCCTCCAGGTTGAGCAGGATCTTGGTCTTGGCGTTGTTGATGATGCCTTTGCCGTACTTGCCATCTTCCAAAGCGAAGAAGTCGTTGATGTCCTGGGTAGCGCAGATAGCGGAGCCGCCGTAGCCGCGAATGATCTTGAAAATCTCCAAAACAAACTCCGCCGCCAAACGGTTGCTGTTGGCCCCGATGAGCTGCCAGCACTCGTCGATGAAGATAGCCTTCTCCTCGGTACGGTTCTCCTTGGCCTTGTCCCAAACGTAATCCAGCGCCACGAACATCCCCACTGTCAACAGGTCGCCTGTCAGTTCAGAGATATCCAGCACCGTGTATTTGTTATCCAGAGATACGTTGGTCTGCTGGTTGAATGTCCGGGCAGAGCCGTTGACCAGACGGTTGATGATATTCGCCAGCCGCTTGGTCTCGGCGGACTGCTTCAGCACCTCATAGAGGTCGCCCAATACCGGCATTGACCGATAGTGGCCAGGGGCATTCGGGTCATCCAGAGTGCCGTTCTCATGGGTGATGCCTTTGAGGGCGTAGGTGCGGATCATAGCATCATCCAAAAGCTGCCGCTCCTCATGGGTCATGTCGGGAATCAGCAGGGAGAAAAAGATGTGGAGCCGTTGGATTTTTGCCGCCAGCAGAGACTTCTCCACGCCTGGGCCGTCCAGCAGTTCATCCACTGACTTGTCCACCTTACGGATTTCCATGACATTGATGCAGTTTTTGGAGGCGGGAGATATCTGAATGAACTCCCCGCCGATGTTGGAGCAGGCCCGGTGGAATTCATGGCCCTTTAACGGAGCCACGATGAATACCTGGATGCCCTTGCGCCGCATCCGGGTCGCCATCAACTGCATGGTAAAGCTCTTTCCCGCACCGCTGGTGCCCAAAATGGCGATGTTGGCGTTCTTGTAGACTCGGGAATCAAAGATGTCCACGATGATAAGAGAGTTGTTATGCTTGTTGACCCCCAGCAGAATACCGTTGTCGTCACACATTTCATAACTGGTGAAGGGGTAGCAACTGGCCGCACCCAAGGTCAGGACATTACGCCGAGATCGCTCATAGAGGTGCTTTTCCAGAGATGCCAGCGGCAGTGAGGATAAAAAAGCCTGCTCCTCACAGAAAGAACAGGGCTGAACGTCCATATCCTGACTGAGTAGCAGCTTTTTCATCTCCGCGCATTTCCACTCCAGGTCCTCTACATTAGAGGCGGTGATGGTCACCAGCAGATTGAGGTAGTAGAAGTCCTCGTTGTTGGATAAGCCGTCCTTTAGGAAGTAGCCGCTACGGATGGCCCCATCCAAGTCGTCGAAGTCCGTATTGGTATCGCTGGTCTCCTTGATTTTGCTGCGGTTGATGCGGAGCTGCTGGCCCAGTTTGCGGATCATGCGGTCTTTGGGCTGACGGGTCAGGAACATATCCAAGTCGATGCCGTCCCCGGCGTTCACCAGCAGGCTGAGCCAGCCGGCAGGCACTTGGGCCTTGTAGCCACCAGACGGAATCAGCAGATAGGCATAGTACATGCCGTCAATACAGATATGCCGCCCGTGAGACAGGTCGATTTGGGAGGGGGCATAGAACTCATTGACTGGGATTTCCTCCAGCGACCGGCCGGCGGCCATATACTCCGCCGCCACCTGCTTAATCTTCCCGGCAAAGGGCTTGTCGTTGCTCTCGGCGCGGCAGAGGACATGGTACAGAATTTCCGCTGTGGCCTCGTTCTCATCCTCATGGTTTAGTACCACAGTGTTTCCGCATTGACGGAGGTAGTTGGCCGCTGTCCGGGCGGCGGTCTGGAGGGAGGCGATGGCCTCCTCTTCCTCGTGGCCCCGCTTGGCGCCGGGCAGCGGTTCATGCTCGAAAATCAGGAAGAACCGCCGGGTGATGGCCTCACGGGAGCCAAGCTGTCGGATCAGCCGCAGATAGTCCTCCTGCAACTCCCGGCAGTGCGCATTGGTCTCCTGGGCCAGTTCCTGCCGCACGGTCTGCACATGGCGGTCAATGTCCGCCCGCTTGGTCAGCACCTTAAACTGTACCTTTACAGGAGCGATTTTCAGGTAGCTGATAAAGGAGTAGATGATGTTCCGCTGCTCCTGGGCGCTACGCAGGAGGAAGTTTACTGGGATAACCTCAACCACTTTCACATAACGGTGGTCTTTGGTGAAAATGACCCCATGCTCTATCTTTTCGATAGGCACATAATCCGCCAGTGGGTTGAGAGGCTTGACCTCCGGGGCCAGAAAGGTTTTGAACTGATCCACTTTCCGGCCTTTAAGGTCTACCTGCAACCGGCTACGGCTTTTGGGCAGTTCTTCTACATCTTCCAGCCTTGTTTTTTCTTTCCTCTGCGTCCAGCTGGGAAGAAGCCCCTTTTTACTCTCGCCCTTCCTGTCCAGCACCCGGCGATTGCGAAGAAAACTGAAAAATTGCAGGATGAACTCAGACAAGCTTCCGCCGCCCACCCCAATGAGGGCCAGCAGCACCAGAGGCAGAGTAGTCAGGCAGAGAATGATGATGCGCATAGTGAGGGAGATTCCCAGATTAAGCACCGGGAGGGCGGTCAGCGCCCCTAGGATGCCCGCTTCAATGGCGTTGCGGGTCTTGAACATCCCGCCCATCAGGGTGCCTCCCTCAATGAAATTAGGTGGGATTAGATAAGTATCCCGTTCTTCTTGACGCATAGGACCTCCTTATACCCGATCCTTACGCTTGGGTGGGTCGGGGAGTTTTTTAATGATGCGCTCCTGGTAAGCCACTTTATCGTCCGAAGCCATATACGGTTTGCGCTCCACTACATCCTGGGGCATCTGTGTATACCAAAGTGTCCCATCCGCAGAGCGGACCTTTGAAAAAGTGCCTGTTGGTTCCATATACTGCTCTGCATGATACATACCAAACGCAATCGGCTGCGGATGTTCAGGTGTGGATACATAGCCTGAAATTCTCCCGCCTCCAATTTCTGTATTGGAAAAAATGGGGGGAATTTTACCTTCTGCGGTATACCCCAAGTAAGATTGCAGAGACTGGGCCGCCATATCGCCAGTAATTCTGCCGGCTACCTCGCCCCGGGCCACTGTGCCGATAACATCATTGGCAAAACTGCCCCCCGCAACCAGAGATTTTGAGAAAATGGCGCCGCCCAAGCTGGGGATGCCGGTTTGTACGGGTTTTGTGTGGTTGCGGACGGTGTGGGAACGTTCTACAACGGAGGACTTCTGCACATTTTGCGTATCCGTGGAGCTCTGCGTGTTGGTCTGCTGGTCGCTGGCGGTGACGATTACGCCCTCCTGAACGGGACCGTTGCCTGCTCCGATAAGGGCCGCACCCTCACCCTGGGGAACATTCAGGGCAATGCCGCCATCAGATACAGATATATTTTCCGCAACGGAAACGCTCTCATTCGGAGAAACAATGGGAGCCGCTTCGGTTGGGACGGAACCATCAAGAGTAGAGCCGTATGGGATAGAACCGTCTGCCGGAGGAATGTTCAGCATTGTGCCGCCGCTCTGGGGAACACTAAAGGCAGCGCCGCTATCGGATATAGATATACTTTCCGCAGTGGAAACGCTCTCACCCGGAGAAACGATGGGAGCCGCCTCGGCGGGGATGGACCCATCGGGAATAGAGCTGTCCGGGATAGAACTGTCTGCCAGAGGAATGTTCAGCACCGTACCGCTGGCCTGGTCTGCGGCGGAAACCTGACCATCACTCTGCGCAGCAACGGGTGGAGGAGTGGCATCGGTCACAATAACGCCTTCTTGTGGGGATGAGCCGGCTGTGGCACTGCCTTCAGTTTGGAGATTGACCCCACCAGTGTGAATATCGTTGTTGACCGAAGGTCCCACCCCCGATGGTGCCTCTGGCGTGACCGCCGCTGTAGCCTGCCGTACACTGGACTGGGCGGTGTGGACGGCGGAGGTCTGAGAGGTGGCGGTCTTGATTGCGCTGTTGGTAACATGGCGGCTAGCCATACCAATCAATCCGCCCTTGAAAAAACCTGACATTCCGGATCCGCTGGTTGTTCCAGCCTTTCCGCTGGAGGCAGCTCCGGCCCGATTGGTACCGGCACCGCCTTTGCCGCCTGCAACCATTGTAACTGCCCGCATGGTGAGCATAGCCTCAGCCAGCAGGGAGCCGCCTGTGCGGCCCACGTTGACACCAAGGGTTGCCATGAAGCTGTCGATCTTCTGTGATACCTTGAGGAAAGCCACGGCGCACAGAAACCAGATCAGCACATTCCCGGTAACCTCCGACTTGCTGGAGGCCGCCACCTGCGCCTCCACTTCTGCCTCTGTAACGGCGAAAGCCGGGACACATAAAAAAGCCGCCAGCAGAGATACCAGCAGCAACGTGAAGAATATTCTCTTTTTCGTTTTGAGTCCTCCTTTACAGGGATAGTGGATTTGCGATAAACGCGCCTACCATGCTGACGAACAGCCGCAGGCACCAGGCGTTCATGACCAACAAAAAGAGCTGTCCCGCGAACATCCGGCACCAACTTTTGAAAATGTTGGAGGTGGCCTGAGACGCACCCATAGCGAAAGCGACAGGAGCCGTAAAGACCAGCACCCCTAACAGCACATACCGCTCCGCCGCCTCACACAGCAGTTTCAGGTAGTTCCATGCCAGCACCAGAAGCAGGATCAGTACAATGAGAGCGACGCCGCCGTTGGCGCAGACCCCGATGATGGTGAGCAGCACCGAGTTAAAGCTGGCGAAGTCCAGGCTGGGCAGGGATGCGGTCATAATCCAGTTGTAGGGCGTTCCGCCGATAGTTAGCGCAATGTCCACGATTTGGTCGGAATAATAGGCCAGCAGGATGAACAGGATAGAGCGGATGCTCAGTTTGATGGGGTCCTCCGCCTCGGAGCCGGCACCCAGTCCAAAGTTTTTGAACAGGTTCCAAACCCACAGCAGCAGAATCAGCCCGATAGCCAGAGCGACAAAACTCTCATACATGGTTTCGGCAGCAGGGAAGTATCGCAGAAACACGCTCATGTCGCAGCCCAGCGCGCCCAAAACTGATGTGTTAATCATATCCAGGCCGTACATGATTTGTTCCGCGATCCACTCCACTATGCCATCTAAGATACCCATAAGCCCTTACGGCGTGTACTGGCCGCCGGAGAAGAAGGGAGTGACATAGCTCATGATGAAGCCGAGGGAGTTCAGGATAATCCATGTGACGATGATGCGTTTGAGCCAAGCACGGGATTCATCCACCGTCCGTCCAGAGCGGGAAAAGTTCATCATCAGCAGGGCCACAGCCGCCGTAACCACAGCCGCGATGGTAGAGATACCAAGGACCTGAGTGTAGACGTCTTTCATGACTTCGCTGGCTTTAGTCCAAATAGTGGTGCCGGCGGCAAAGGCCGGCAGGCAGAGCATAGAAGCCATGCACATACAGAGAAACGCCGTATAGAGGATGCGTCCGCAGTCAATGTGTCTCTTCAGCTTGTTCTCCGGCTTTTTGACGGGGGGAACATTTTTGGGGTTCAAATAGATGCCTCCTTTTCGTTTTTCCGCCGAAAACGAAAGCGGCGACCAACTTTTGGACGCCGCCTGGCTGCTGTGGAGGGACGAAAAAAGGACGCCTTTCAGCGTCCCTCCATAGCCGTTTTCGTTTGTGATTACAGTTTTGAGCATGATTATCTTAACATATATAGATTCCCATGTCAATTCCAAAGCCGTCCTAATTCAGTCCCAAAACCGTCCTAATTTTGTACTACCATGAATTAAAACTCTCTGAGTACCAATTCCGTGACCCCGCCATCAGGGGAGAACACGAGTCTCTGCACCTGCGGATGGTGGGAATAGGTTTCTCGGATAAAATCCCGCAGAGCGGTTCCGCCATGGCAACCGTGAATCAGGCGGAGACGGTAAGTAGCCCTGTCAGCGCGGCGGAGCAGTGCCTCCACCGTCACCTTGGCCTGGTAGGCATTCTTTCCGTGGAGATCCGCTGTAATCACTCCCGGTCCCATGTACAATTTCCTCCTGTTTGTCCGAAAGCATAGACCCCTTTATTTTAGGTGTCGTCTTCCTCATATTCCAGATTGTTTTCCTTACACCAGCGAATGGCAATCTCCCGCTGGGCCTGGGCCAGATAATCGTACCATTGCTGTTCCAGGCGATGATAGCGGATGCCGTTCTTGAACCTGCGGAACGCGCCCTTGCCTCGGATAGCTCCGGCCAATTCTTCACGAGCCGCGCCGGGGCGTAGTTCGTCCACAAAATCAGCCATAATGCGGTATTCATGGATCTCGTACTTGCTGGGGAATGGAAGAAACCGGCCCGGGAAATTTATGATTAAATCCGCAAGCTCTTCGTCCCGTTCCCCGGTAATATCGGGGTCTGCCAGAGCTACGCTCTGCCCGGTTTGGGTATCAAAGTATTCCTGGAATGCCTCCGAAGCCGATTCAACCGCAAAGATGACCTGCGCCAGCTTGATTTTCATATAGTACAGCCTCCCTATCGCCCACAGCACTTCTTATATTTCTTGCCGCTGCCGCAGGGGCAGGGATCGTTGCGGCCGATTTTCTGCTTATGCGCCTGTTGGGGCAGCGCGCTACCGGTGATCTCCGCAATTTGGCGGAGCATATCAAAACGCAGTTCCTCACTGGGGATGTTATCCATAGTCAAGATGCCTTGCCGCAGTTCCTCGACATTCATTGTCCTGTCTGCCAATGCCTTGCGGATATTGGGGCCAAAGGACAGAGATTTCGGTATGCGCTCCTCTGGCGGAACCATCTCCATGATTTCGCGGGGCGTATGGCCCCGGTTGCGCTGCATACGGCAGTTATTCTGGAAATTGTTATAAACCGAAAGAAAACGGTTAATGTCTGCCTCGCCGTTGAACTGAAGCCCCAGCCGGGTTGCTTCGTCCATCACATTGGGGAAGGATGTGGATGTAATGCGCATTTTCATAATAAAGTCCGCAAAGACTGCCTGATCTAAATTATGATTTCCTGTTTTACTGGAAATCACCACCATAAAAGCCTTATGCTCCGGTGTCGGCTCGCAGTAGAACATATCATCGTATTTGAGCAATTCTTTTTTCGGCGGGATGTAATAAGGTTTGCTGTGTTGTGACCGCAGCGTTTCGTGGTAAGCGGATATATCTCCATCCAGCAAGAATACATCAATTATTTCTCGATCCAAGGGGCTACCCAGTTTGCCGTCCGTGTATAACTCGTCCAGACCCAGGATGTAGTAGTCCTCTTCCTCATGGCGGGCAATTTCCGCAAACGCTAACAGTTCTTCCTGCGTGAAACGACTGTGGTTTTGCTCCTGGATGATTTCAAAGGCCTTTCGGAGCGGAATAATCCCATATAGATTCGCCATTGCGTTGAAGTATTTACGTAGCATCCGTGAAACTATATCCGGGAGGGGAATCTCACGGTAGAGCGCATTCAGCCTGCGCCGGGAGTAAGGTTCAGGAATAGGAATCAAGCCATCATCTTTGCTGTCTGCCATTGTGAATACACCTCCAGGATGTTTTATTTTTCATAGTATATCATACTAACCAGCAGATGGTAAAGCCATTCTCACAAAATAAGGACAGCCCGTGCGGCGTAAATGAACCGCACGGGCTGGTGCTTTCCCCTATGCCTCGTCCTCTGTGTGCGGAAACACCTCCGACAGCAAATCAAGGCAGTCCTTAGAGGAATATCCCCACAGGATGGAACTGAGGGCCTCTACCGCCTGCTCACGTTTGCGGTAATAAGTTGTGCGGCCGATATCCCGGATGTAGGGCTGGAGCTGCTCAATGATGGCGTTGATATTCTCCACCTGCTGTGGGGAGAGAAAGGTGTAGTACAAAATCCAGTAGTACGCCTCGCCATTCTTGTGCTTCGTCCGCAAGAGCTCCACCGCGCTGTTCACCAGCGCCAGCATCTTCCGGCTCCGCTCGATGCAGCGGGCGTGGTTCTCAATCTGCGTCCCGCTCAAATCGGCGCCGGCCATGTAGACGGACTCCAGAAAGTCATCCACGCTGCTGCCGTACTCGCACTCAAATTCTTTCTTCAACTGCTGGACGGACAGCTCCATGCTCCAAACCACATCCCGGTATTTCTTCAGTAGCCGCCAAGTATCATGATAGCGGGGATCCTGCTCCACGCTCTTTTGCAACTTCTTATATGCCATTTTTGGTCCTCCTGTCCTCACAATAATCATTCCACGAGCAGCTATTAAACGCTGCCTTGTTGTTGACCCAGCGGGCAAACCGCCGCTGTTCCTCTGTCGGCTCCCCGCCGTCATAGTCCCGGTACGGCTGTGCAAAAGGCGTTACGCCCATACCTCGCAGGGTCTCCACCCGCTGGTGAGCATCTGCTACGTCCTGAACCAGCACATAGGCCCATAGCCGGGATTTTGCAACCCCGGCTTCTTTGAGATATGCCGCTGCCTGTTCCACCACAGGGAGCATGGCGTTGGTATCACAGGACATCCGCACAAAACGAATCCAGCGGAGTCTAGCCAGTAGCTTGGCCGTCTCCGGTGTAATCAATCGGGCGTCTAAACCCTGATTGAAGTCCACCCAAATTTTCTGACCGCCCATGCGATCGATCTGCTCCAGTCCGAAGTCGGAGGCCAGCACATTGTTGTCCAGAAAGATGATCTCCCGGCTGTCCGGGCGTTTGATTTGCTCCCAGGCAGACGCTGGATGGATATATCCCTCTTTGCGGGGAACTATGCACCAGGGGCAGATGCGAATACAACCCCGGGTCAAGAAGCCGATAGCCCTTGTGTAGTTCGGATAAATGCTGTAATCCGGGGCTGTAGCCTCCACTTCCGGAGGCAGGGAGCGGTAGTCCTTATAGCCCGTCCCGCCGGTGATGACCTCACCGGCGTTGATTACGGTGGAAAAGTCCGGCGTAAATGTGAACACCTTTGACAGATACACCCGGTCGTAGTGTTCAAAGCCGCTCCACCACTCCACGGTATCCCCACGCGCCTTGTGCCAGGCGGACAACCGCATAAGGGCCAGGTTCGGGAACTCATGTCCGTCTACCTCAACCAAACCAATTCTCACGGCATCACCTCCTGGGCCATATCGTGAGCGACCTGGGATGCGTAATACTGGCCGATGGTTACAGGGGCGTTGTAGAGCGCCGACAGCGTATAGGCCCGGATGTTCCCGACCTGCGTGGTGTTGTTTCGCAGACACTCCATCACATACTCGATGTGCATCTTGTCCAGTTTCAGAAGCCGGCTGCGGACAACATCGGCTGGCACGTCCTCCTGATTGACCCGGATGGTTTCCCGCCCGGTACAGCAGGTCTCCACCATCAGTTCCACATAGCAATCGATCAGGTCACGCTCGTAGGGGTTCTCCTGGAGCAGCAGGTCATAAGAGATGTTTTCACAGATCAACTCCCTGTACGCATCCATCTGACCCATCCTATCCCGCTGCGGCCGCGTGCGCCGAGAGTGCGAGGGCAATAAGGGGGCAGGGGGATAGATAGAAGACTCAGTATCACTCAATTCAGTATCATTCATATCAGTCTTATTAGTGTCGGGTTTTGCGAAGTCTTGACCTCGCTGTTGCCGAAGTCTTGACTTCGGTTTTTCAGAAGTCAAGACTTCCGCTTCCCCCCGAAGTCCAGACTTCGGAAATTCAGAAGTCTGGGCAGGCGGCGCCAACGGAGTAGCTGGAGATAACTGTTCCGGCTCTGGTGGCAGAGTAAAATTCATGACGTATATCCGCGTGGGCTTTCCCTGCCCCTGCTTGCGGCGCTCGATCAGCCCGATCCCATTGGGCTTGTCCAGTTCCTTAAACAGCCGTATGACTTTATCCTTGCCGCTGTCCAGCATCTCAACAGCATCCTCCAGAGTAAAGTAGATATAAACCTTTCCGTCCTTGTCCAGCCAGCCGTTACGGACAGACAGTCCCATACGGTCCAGCATCAGCCCATACAGCACCTTGGCTTCCATAGAAACCCCCTTGAACCGCCGGTCTGTGAACAAAGTCTTGGGAATCCGATAGAAACTGTACTGCTCGGCTTCATTGCCGTAAAAGTAATCCAGTTCCAGTGACATGGTTGACCTCTCCTTTTCGTCTCAAAACGAAAAAGCCCCCTTGACGGATGAAAAATCCGTCAGGGGGCTCGCTTCGAGAAAAATGGACATAATAAAAAGTGCCACCCGAAAACTGACATCAATCGTCAATTTTCGGGTGGTAAATGGTTTTCGAGCATACTATATGGTGCTTGTCCGGTGAAAACCCAACCAGCGGCGGAATATATGGTCTTTCGACTGTCACCTCCTGTCGTATCAAAGCTGTCATAGGTGGACTAAATCAGCGTAACCGCTTGTGCGACAAGGGCTTGCTGGTTTACCCCTATTATGGCACAGCCGTTCCGCAGAATGGTCTTGACTGTCACATCGTTCCAGTAGGGTGTCTCGCCCCGCAGGTTCGGCCTGCCCTCGGCCATGTAGTAGAAGCCGCGCGGCGAGGGTACGCCCTCCTCGTTCAGCGTCCGGGCGATTTTCCGAAAGCTGTCCCCCTGCAAGCGCATATCGAAGATGCGGAGAACGACAGGGGCAGTCACAGGGTCGATTTCGAGGATGTGCTTGTCCGCCGAGGATTTTCGGTAGCCGATGGGAGCGTAACAGCCGACATACTTCCCCGTCCGAAACGTGGACTGTTTCACCGCCCGGATTTTGCTGCTGGTGTCGCGTGCGTAGAGATCGTTCATGACGTTCTTCAAAATGACCAGCATCTCATTGTTCTTGTGGATGGTGTCCACGCCGTCATTCAGGGCGGTGAACCGGCAGCCCATCGAAGGGAACACGATGTCCGTATACCGACCAGCCTCAATGTAGTCTCTGCCGAGACGACTGAGGTCTTTGCACAATATCAGATTGATTTTCCCCGCCCTGGCATCGGCAATCATCTGATTGAACATGGGACGGTCGAAGGTCGTACCCGAGACTCCGTCATCGCAGTATGCCTCATAGAGATTCCAGCCCTGTTCCTGCACATAGCGGCTGAGCATGATTTTTTGATTCTCTATGGAAACGGACTCCCCGGTTCTTTCGTCATCACGACTGAGCCTGCAATAAATTCCAACATTGTATTTTTCCTGCATCTTGTTTTTTTACCTCCCTGGACGCAGGCACATAGCATCTTGTTACCTGATGCCATTATACCCGCTTTATCACTTTAAAGCAATATCTTTCATCACGGACACAGGAAATTTTTATGCCATCTGCCGCTGGCTGCGCTCCAGTTCTATCGTATCCAGGACATCTCCCATCCCGGCCTTTTCAGAAAACCGGCTGATAAGGTGATAGGTCACTCCGTCCATCTCTACATCAAGCCCCAGGTTCAAAAATGCGTTTCGGCGCCCTCCGCACTGAAAGCCGGGAAATTCCCCGGCAACGGCGATTTCCACAGGATGATTTTCGATTTTCTTCAAGCGATACCTCCCATTCTCCGCAAAGTGTCCACAGCATTGCCCAGCGCACAATAAAGCGCCTCACTGTCTGGATTTCTCATACTGGACTTCGCCGCCATGCGTATCTTCCGTAGAGCGGTCTCTACCTCCCGTGTTGTGTACCCGGCCTGAACGGCGGCGATGGCAAGGTTGGCAAGATAGGC
>OFFJ01000396.1_pt1 | contig 36223 bp, 42 predicted proteins | sample 1521261 | NCBI WGS metagenome assembly OFFJ01 (sample SAMEA3504122, study PRJEB24116) | mouse gut metagenome | biome: mouse gut; feature: mouse-associated habitat; material: faeces | place: Denmark | collected 2011 | reverse complement strand
CCGCCATGTCAAGCTGCTCGGAGATGAATTCCGCGGATGGCTATATCATCCGTTGAATCCACAGATGAACTGATATTATCCACTGGATTGTGAGCCGGTTTTGGACTATTCACGGATTATAATTAAATTTGCAGTGAAATCTAACTGACTATTTTATTCCAACCGATGAGGTTCGACGAATTTGACTTAAACTACGATGTGCTTGACGCGCTCGACGCAATGCGTTTCAGCGAATGCACCCCGATCCAGGAACAATCCATTCCATTGACTCTTGAAGGCCGTGACCTTATAGCCGTGGCACAGACAGGCACCGGCAAGACCGCCGCTTACCTGCTCCCTGTACTAAACCGCCTTGCCGATGGTGAGTTTCCTGAAGATGCCGTCAACTGCATAGTCATGGCACCGACACGCGAGCTTGCAATGCAGATAGACCGTCAGCTTGAGGGCTTCGGTTATTTTCTAAACCTCAGTTCGTTGGCAATCTATGGAGGAACCGATGGCGTCACTTTCGCCCAGCAACAGAAAAGTCTTTTGCTCGGTGCGGATGTGGTCATAGCAACACCCGGCCGTCTGCTCGCCCATCTTCAGATGGGAAAAGTCGATCTCTCAAGAGTGAGCTTCTTTATCCTTGACGAGGCCGACAGAATGCTCGACATGGGCTTCTATGACGATATAATGCAAGTTGTCAAACATCTGCCCAAGGAACGCCAGACGCTGATGTTCTCGGCCACAATGCCCCCGAAGATACAGCAACTTGCCAAAACTATCCTGAGCAATCCGGCAGAAGTAAAGATAGCCGTCTCGCGTCCGGCCGACAAGATACATCAGCGTGTGGCCATGTGCTACGAGCCTCAGAAGTCGGAGATACTCAAAAAGATGCTTAAATACACGGAGGCCAAACGCGTTATAGTGTTCGCGGCATCGAAACTAAAGGTCAAGGATCTGGCCCGGGAACTTCGACGCGCCAAATTCAAGATCGGGGAAATGCACTCCGATCTCGATCAGGCCAAACGCGATGAAGTCATGCACGATTTCAAAGCCGGGCACACTGACATCCTTGTGGCAACCGACATCGTTGCCCGAGGCATCGATATTGATGATATCACGATGGTTGTGAACTACGATGTTCCACACGATGCTGAAGATTACGTACACCGTATCGGCCGCACAGCACGAGCAGATGCCGATGGTGAGGCTCTGACGCTTGTCAGCGACCGCGACCGCCGCCGTTGGGCCGGCATAGAGAAATTTCTCGGTAAGCGGATCGAACGTCTCGTGGTCGGCGGACAACCGGAAGACACGCCCGAGACCGCAGAAAATGAAGATGGCCCGAAACGCGACAACCGTCGCAACGGACAGCAACGCCGCAATAGAAACGACCGTCGCCGCAGACCCCAACGAACAGCAAAAGACAGACCGCAAGCAAACACATCGGAGCAAACCTCTGACAAGCCGGTCAACAATATCGAGTCCTCGGCGCAAAACGGAGAAAAACGACAGCCACGCCGACGCAATCACCGCGGTGGCCACAACCGCCGGAAGCCCGACGCGCCATCGGCTGACGGAGGATCTACCGAACAGTCATAAATCAATTTCACGCATTCACGCAAACAGAACCAATCTGTCAGACTTCGCGTTATAGTGGTGTCGTATTCAACACTACAAACGCGCTATGAAAAGATATCAGATTGCAATATGGCTTGCAGCATTGGCTGTAGGCGTGGGATTAGGTCTGCTGAGGATAGAGGCAATAGACTCCGTGATGAACGTCATAGCAACTATTTTCACACGACTGTTCCGACTTTTGGCTGTACCGACTATTGTGCTGGCAGTAATTTCAACATTAGCATCGCTCGGCGGTGGCCGCGACATGCGTCGCATGTTCCGCACTACCCTAACCTACACCCTGCTCACCACAACCACAGCCGCGATTGTGGGACTCGCACTATATCTATGGATTGCTCCGGGCAATCTTCCAGCAGGAGCCGTGGCAGCGGAATCAGCAACGGCTGTCTCGACGGAACATCTCTCATACACCGATCATCTGATGTCGGTAATTCCTGACAATATCGTAGAGCCACTTCTCACAGGCAATGTGCTGGCTCTTATCCTAATATGCTTCGCCGTAGGCATCGCACTTTCAAAAATGCCAGAGTCCAAGGCTAAAGACACTCTGCTAAGCGGACTGTCCGGACTTCAGGAACTTCTTTTCACACTTATCCGTTGGCTGATTGCTGTGCTTCCAATCGGTATTGTGGCTTTTTCGGCTCAACTCATAGCACAAGTCGGCGGCACAACAATGCTCGACTCGATAGGAAAATACGTAGCGGTCATCATTGGTGGCAACTGCGCCCAATTCCTCATCGTACTTCCTCTCTTCCTGCTTGCCAAAGGTATCAACCCTATCAAAACACTCCGTGGCATGACTCCGGCTATCATCATGGCCTTTTTTACCAAGAGTTCGGCCGCCACTCTACCAGTTACGATGGATAACGCGGAGAACCGCATTGGCGTAGACAAAAAAGTATCGAGGTTTGTGTTGCCGATCTGTACAACGGTGAACATGAACGGCTGCGCCGCATTCATATTGGTCACCTCTCTTTTCGTGATGCAAAACAATGGAATATCGGTCACACTTCCCATGATGGGGCTATGGATCATAATTTCCGTATTGTCGGCATTCGGAAATGCAGGTGTCCCGATGGGATGCTATTTCCTGACACTGTCACTGATGTCGGGCATGGGCGCCGACATCAGCATAATGGGTATAATTCTTCCAATCTATACCATAATCGACATGGTAGAGACCGCAGAAAATGTATGGTCCGATTCATGCGTATGTGCGATGACCGGCAAGACAATGGACTCTAAAAAATCCAAGGTCAACGCAGCATAACCTTAGCTACATCACGTCCACAGCGGATTATATAGGCTCCGGGCATCGCGACTACTGCCGAGAAATTTCCGGCAGCATCAGCATTTCCGGAAATAACGCATCGGCCGGATAGATCAAAAATATCCACACGCCCCACAGCATTCCCCACATTGATTGAAAGGCCGTCGCTGCATATCGACAACCCGGCGGAATCGTCCGTTATATCCGAAATAGATGACAATGCACCGTCGCGCCCCACAATTGTGCGCGTTCGATCAGTGTCGGGAGCTCCGGCAACAGAAAAAGCCATGTAGTTCTCACCATTCAGCTGTATTTTCCTGATATCCGTTATGTCGGGATATGTGGAATTGTCGGCCAGTGTGAATGCCGTTCCGTTATTTTTCAAAAATGCCGGTGAGCTGGTTGTGGTAAATGATGTTTTATTCGTGGTTCCGGGGAATGGGTCACCGGCAAGATAGGTGTCGGTCCGATATAATATTGTATTGTAATAGTTTGCAGAGCTGTTATTGACATAGGTGGCATTACCATTGCTGCCATCAGCGCATATCAGCTTCACACGAGGATTTGTCTTGGTGTTATTAACCGCATTGCTGTTCCATACCGACTGATCATAATTGACATGCCATATCAGAAGTCCAGATCCGCAATGGAAATAATCCCATCCATTCTGATCACGATACTCCAGATAGACCACTTCATCAGGATTGTCGGCATTGCGGATCATGGCTGAATTTCCGGCAGCATCCTGCGAAGCCAGATAAACGGTTTCCGCTTTATTTAGCTCATACGGCTCAGCCCAACCAAGCGCATGAAGCTCGTAGGCATTCATATTCGGAGGCGTCGCCCCATAGTTAAGGTCACAACCGAGATCCATCACATCCCAATAGGTAGGCGTCCAGTAGTCCGTTGTCGAACTTGGGTAATTGCCGCCTGTGGTATAATGGTCACCGAGCCCGAGTACATGTCCGAATTCATGACAGAATGTGCCTATGCCCTGCAAGTCACCATTGTCAAGTTCGTTTACATACGCCACACGGTTAATGGTGTAACCATTGATGGTGCTGTTGACCGTTGCATTTGCCGGATATATCGTGCCACTGGTAATATGGCCTCCCGATCCGGCATATATCATACAGACATTATCGACAGCCCCATCGCCATTGACATCATATTTTGAAAGATCTATCTGACTTTTCAAAGAATTCAGTGCGGTTACCACAAGCTGTGCGGCATTATTGGTGTATTGTGACAAACGTCCGGCAGTGTACGTGCCATAGACATCAAACTGCGGACGGAATTTTCCACGCGACTGCTCTATGAAATATGAACGTACGCTTCCGCTGGGCCAATAAGTATCAGTGGTCTCGCTATTGAACCATTTCTCAATGGTAGCCTGATCATATGTGAATTTCTTATCCGAGAACTGTACGAGAATCACAAGACACGGGACATCGCCTTCCCGGACGAAATTTTTCTTCACTCCATTGATGCTCTCACCCAGTCCGTATGTCGGGCTGGCTGTTGCTCTGCTTCCGGTAGCCATGACGGACGTCTCCGCCACCTGCTCTTGCATTATCGACTCTATAATACGTCCGGCTGACAACAATCTGTCTTTCGTCACTGCTGACCCTGCCAGATCCATCGACGCAGCCACATTGCCTGAATTATCAATCGAAGCATAATAAAATGAATCACCCTGCTTAATGACCGGCATACCGGTCGCAACCTCAACCGTGTAGTGACAAAACTCATCCCCGACATTGCGGAGCATAACTGTTGATCCATCGGGCTGACGGAATTCGTATGGGATAGGACGGGCCGGACGGGCATTTGCGCTGAATGCAATCCCCATTGCAAAGATGGCCGGTAAGAAACGTATTATTTTCATGCTGATCGGTTAAATTTTATTCATAATTAGTCATAAATTGAATAATATGCAAAATTATTGGATAATTTAACCATAATTAACCCTCAATATCCCAAGAACCGCAAACACGGTGGATTTTTATGCAAATTTCAGTTCCCGGTTCCAAAGCGTGAGGTATCAACATTGGGATCGCTCTTGGGTTTGAACCCATTGAAACGATACACAAAGGTAAGCTTCAGATTCCGGTTCATATCGTGGGTTTTCATTCTATAATCCTGCCCGGAGAAATTGATCTTCAAAATGGGATTGCAGGTATTGAAAATATCATTGGCTTTAAAGTCAAGCTCGCAGCAACGGTTACGCCCGAATTGCCATTTCACCCCGGCATCTATTTTCCAAAGAGGATCCATCCGGCCGCCTCCTTGGATCATTCCGGCCATATACGTGCCGTCGACAGACAGTGACACCGGACTTGCAGGTGTCAGCCGGATAGTGTTATTCAATCCTATGTAACCGCCCCAGCGCTTGTTGTCGAAGCTCAGGTCGTGGAAATGGCCTGATTTCTGACGTGCGTGATACAGATTGAATGTGGCAGTTGCATTCCAGATGTTTTTAATATCAAAAGGTATATGCAGTTGCAAGCCGACTGTCCGGGAGAAATCAAGATTCAGGGTCTGGAATATCAGATGGAGGTCAGTAGTTGACTGATAGGGCAATTGCACTGAATAATCGTCCAGATAAAGAACATAGAATGTCGCTGCATATTTCTGCTTGAATATGTAACTGAGCTGTCCGGTATAATTCATATATGGCTGAAGCGCCGGATTACCAAGTATTGTGGAATAGTCATTGACGTATGACGTACCGCCATGCAGTTCCCAGAAAGATGGGTAGACACGGGTTGACGTGAAATTGAGCTGGAAAATACTTTTTGGAGTCTTGTAATATGTTGCACCCAGCTGCGGAACAACGTTCCATTTATGTTGGTAATCACTATGGAAATACTCCGCCTCAACCGAAGCATTGAAGGATAAGCCCCATTGAAATGATGTCTGCGTACTGACATAGACACTTGCCAGATCCTCACGCAGAGTATTGCCAAAACCACTCTGAGCTGGCTGGATATAAGTCTGGCTGCTATTGTCATGCGAATGCTGATACTCCACCCCATAACCGAACGTCCAGTTGCCAAAGGCATGTTCCTGATCCAGATAGGCATGATAACGTCTTATGTCCTGACGATTTTCAGAATTTATCTGTAGCTCATCCCCTTTGAATAGGTTCTGACACCTGTTCTCGAAATAATCGGTGTAATCACCGCCGACCGTCAGGCCGAACGGGGCGGAATATCTGAAAGCGACATTGTGAAACGACGTAGGAGAGATCCCTTTATACATGTTTGAATAGTCTCCGAATGTACCGGTCGACAAGCTATGGTTTTCAATACCGGATGATATCTGGGCATTATAGGAAATCTTCAGTTTTTTATACGCAACGGCAGCATAAATCAGATTTGACCAATTTTCACCAATCTGACGCATATCGTCCTCAATAAGTTGACGGGAATCATTCAGCAGATGATTGGAGAACGTTTCCTGACGGCTATACGAATGGTTTCTGGAGGCAGACCAGTTCAAATCAAAAGTCCAATCCTTAATGGCATAAGTGGCGTTCAGGCCACCTGAATACGAAGCATAACGGGCCTGATCGTAACCCAATGTCGCTTGCCCCATCAGTCCGTCAAGAGGGCGAGGCGTTTTCATCACAACATTTATCACCGCTCCGCTCACATGGTATTTCGCCGGAGCAGAATACATTATCTCCACATTTTTCAACCTATCAACAGGGGTGGAATACAGCAACTGATATAGATTCTGCAGAGGCATAGTTGTTGGCTCACCATTTATGATAATTGTGACCGAAGATGCGCCGCTTAAACCTATTGCACCGTTATTGTTTACCACTCCCGGAAGATAGCCCAAAGCTTCAAGGATATTTGTTACCGGCTTATCCTTGACAATTGCCGGCAGATCGACAATCATCACACCATCCTGACCCTTGATCTGCGGTTTCTCTGCTTTGACCACAACCTCATTGAGCTCACGCACGTCAATGGAATCGGCCGACTCGCTTTGAGCCATCATCGGAATCCCGACAAACAAGGCAATGTTTATGATAAATACTTTCATATGACTGTTATTATATGGTTCTGATGCAAAGTTATCACCCGACTCTCCACCAATCATTATCTTCATCCTTATTTAGTCTTAACCCGTTCCTTATTTAGTCTTAAAAATGCAATGCCCCATGTCGCAATGAAAAATATTTACGTATTTTTGTGTATGAAAAAGTTTAGAATCAACTCCATAGTCTTCATATCTGTCATTGTATTAATTTTTGGCTGCAATCTCTTTTACCTTGTCGAACTATACGAATCAATCAGAAAAAATGTTGAAAGGGAAGTGATGGCTGCCATGACGGATGCTGACATTGACGACCTAATGGTTCGCGCAGGCAGGGCACAAGGCCTCGCATCAAATTTTACTATGCAGGAAGAAGCAGATTCGGTTGATTCGAAGATTCCGAGAAAGGCTGAGGCTTCTACATATAGGGATGAAAACGGGCAACTCATATCCGTCAGAACAGAAGCCGATGGCACAGTCATTGAAGAAAAAGCTTTGTTAGCGGAAGAAAAAACGTATTCCAATCAGATGATAGATGCGATGAGTAAGCAATTCCATATTATCATGGATAAATACATAGGCTTCGATATGGCTGTGATGGATAGTGTTCTGAATGACCAGCTATCGCGTAGATATATTTATCCGGAATTTGTAGCGGTGGAAGTTGTAAATGGGAGTGATTCCATTATTTTCAGTAATCCTCTGATTCAAAGCCGTTCTGGATATGACACGTTCAGGATTGTCATAAACCCTAACGAAGATGTGTATTATAAAGCATACATCACCCCTCTGACTCGCCATATCCTATCTCAGATGATGGGTGTGATTGTGACAATATTCCTTCTTATGGTTGCTTTCGCCGCAGCTTTCTGGTATCTGTTCCGCACAGTATCCAAACTTCGCACACTCGAGGAGATGAAAGATGATTTTGTCAGCAATATGACCCACGAGCTGAAAACACCAATCTCAATAGCTTATTCGGCCAACGACGCTCTGCTGAATTATGACTCGTCGAATGATACAGAAAAGAAAGAGGCTTATCTCTCAATAGCCTTGAAGCAGCTGAAACGCCTTGGCGAACTCGTTGAAAATATCCTGGCCATGAGTATGGAACGGAGAAAAGCCATGACCCTGAAACCGGAAAATATTGATTTGCCGGAATTGGCTGAAGAAATTGCAGAGGCCCATCGCATGAGAGCCGACAAAGAGATATCTATCGAAATCATAAACAATGGCGGATCCATTGTAACAGCGGATAAAACTCACCTGTCAAATATACTGAATAATCTGATCGACAATGCCATAAAATATTCAGGAGAATCTGTGGCCATACAAATCAGAATCAATAGGGATTGGATCGAGGTGTCCGACAATGGCATAGGCATTCCGTCAAGAAACCTTCCCTACATTTTTGACAGATTCTATCGGATTCCGCACGGAAACCGTCAGGATGTCCGCGGATATGGCATCGGGCTTTATTATGTCCGGCAGATTCTTGATAAAATGGGATGGAGCATTTCTGTCAAGAGTCAGACAGGACAAGGCAGCACGTTTACAATTAATTTCAACCGCCATGAAAGCTAAGATACTTTTCGTTGAGGATGAGCAAGACCTTTCGCTGATTGTCACGGACACTCTGCGGCAACAGGCTTACGACGTAGTTAATGCCATCGATGGCATTGATGGTCTGGCCAAATATAAAGCCCATGGTGCCGACCTCATTGTAGCCGATGTGATGATGCCTCGGCTTGACGGTTTTGCCATGGCAAGAGAAATACGACGGATATCCTCATCAGTGCCCATCATATTTCTGACAGCAAAAAGCACAATCGACGATATCGAAGAAGGTTTCGACATTGGAGCCAACGATTATCTGAGGAAACCGTTTGAACTCCGGGAGCTTATTATCCGTATAAAATCCCTGTTGCGGAACAAATCATACGGTCAGCTCACAAACACGATCCATCATATAGGATCTTATATCTTCGACGCTACGGCTCAGCTCCTGATCTTCAATGGCAGGGAAACAGCACTGTCAAATATTGAGGTACGGATATTGGAGCAGTTGGCAACTAACATAGGCAAAACCGTGGATGCCTCCGAACTTATGGTCGCCGTATGGGGACGCGATGAGATCAGCAACCGAAACTCGCTGCACGGCTATATCCACAAACTGCGACGTGCATTGCGCCACGATCCCGACATCAGCATCATAAATCAGCGCGGTTTCGGCTATCAACTTGCAATCCGGCCTCACAAATAACAATCGCTATGCATTATCGCAGAATATTCCTGTCCATTCTATCGCTCGCCTATATCTGTACAGCCTATGCCATAGGACGTCCGGATTTCAACATCGTTGCCGATTCGATCACGCATTCACCACTGGCTAATGCGTCTGTGTTCGACCGCAACGGGAAATTCCTCGGGACAAGCAGCCCGGCAGGAACCATCACCTGCACATCGGCCGGAGATTACCCGATAACCATCCGCTATATGGGATTCTGCGAGAAACATGTCCCGTTTCAAACCGCCGACACGATCTTTCTACAAGAGAATATAAGCCAATTGCCCGAAGTGGTCATTGAATCCCGGCATAAAAATATGCTTCACATATTGGCTTATACCCGTGAGTATTCAACACTATCAACCTATACCGATACGGTCACCCTCTTCCGAGAAAAGATGATTGATTTTATGCTGCCGGACGACAACAAGACGCGATTCAAAGGTTGGAACATACCCCGGATACTCAACTCCAGATCGTACTACCATTTCACAAACGCACATGGTCTTGACAGCGTCAGCGACCGATGGAACAATCATTTCACATGGAGCGACTGGATAGGCATTCCGCCACAGGCTGACATTCCACGAGATCTCGTAATTTCAGAAACCGGCACTGCAAGCAGATCCGGGAAATACAGCCCTGCGGAGATGTGGGATAAGACATACGCCGGTATTGCCATAGATATAGATGTTCTCAACGATACTACCTGCCATAGATGGGTTCCGGGCATATCACCATTTTTCAAAAAGGACGATATTGACTTTGATCAGTTCTGGATCCGATTCAACTACCTCAACACTTCCGGCTCTCAATTAAATCCATCCGATCTGACGGGATATTCTTTCAATATCGAGACCAGAGGCCGGGGACTGGGAATGGTAAAATTCAACCGACACGATGAATCGATATTCGTGACCACCTACACCGAGGTCTACATACTTGACAGGGAATATATCTCAGAGAAAGAGGCCAGGAAATGGGCAAAAAGGCCATCGAATGCCTACATTGATATTTACGAATCGCCGGATGCGCCTGAACTTCAAACCAATATCAAGCAGCTGATCGCACGCGTTGAAACAATTGATCACAATAAAATTCGGCTTACCATAGAACCGGACAAACGACTGGCCGGCAGAGTCAACATCCGACGTAACTTCGGACAAGCAGCCCTACATCGCATAAAAGGAATATTTGGCATCGACAAAATCCTTGGACGTCGCAAACAAAACCGCCAATGGAAAGACTTCCGCAAAAAACAAGTGGAGAAAAATCACCGGTCAAATCCATCATGCGAGAACGACAGTATTGGAATTTGAAATAAAATCAGTATCTTAGCTGCAAATACCAATATGCCCCAACTATGACACATGGAAAACGAACATGCCGGATCCTTAAAGAGATACGCCGCCGGATCGCCGAGGCTAACGACATTGAACTGATAACCTCAGAATGTCGCCATAAAGGGGATTGCCCCGGCACATGCCCGAAATGTGAAGCCGAAGTCAGCTATCTTGAACGACAGCTACGTACGCGTCAGCTTATGGGAAAAGCCGTTGTCCTCGCCGGCCTTTCAGCAGGGCTAATAACCATGTCGGGGAGTGCAACAGATACACCACCACAGAATGCATCCACTGACACAACAGAAGAAACAATCAATAATGATCTTATTTGGGGTGACATTGGCCAATCAGATCCTCAATTTCCTGGAGGACAAAGTGCCTTGTTTAGATTTGTCGCTGACCATTTGCGTTACCCAAATAACGAGATATGCGCACAAGGTCGCGTAGTTGTTCAATTCACAGTCGATTCTCTTGGGAAGGTCTGCAAACCACGAATCGCAAAATCCAACCTTCCGGAAGAGTTCAACGAAGAAGCAATCAGAGTAATAAACCTGCTACCCGATTTCTCTCCGGGGACATCCAATGGCCGACCTATTAATACAATATATACCCTCCCGATCAAATTCAAAATTCAAGTTCCGGACGATCTTAAGCCCTCAACAGAAAAGACAAATCAGCCTGAACCCTGAAAGTAAAGATTCTTGTAAATATTATATTAACACCACTAATTTTTCAACCATGGAAGAAAACAATTATCAGCCCGAAGAAAACGTTGACATTTATATTTCAGATTCGTCTGAAGATGAAAACGCCGAGATCACACTATATGCGTTCTCAAATATAATCAAACTCATAGGGTTTGGCTTAGGTGGACTATGTGTGTTATTCGGCTTAATAACCTGTATAAGTGGAGGCGCAAATTTTCTGGTATTTCTTGTCGCCTTAATCGCTGGCGCAATCGTATGCTTTCTATTTTTGGTTTATGCAAGCGCCATAAAAGTTTTTGCAAACATATCAATGTCTCTCAAAGACATAACCAAACTGCTTAATAAATAAGGTTATATCCTGCTTGCATAAAATAGTACCCACAAACGCAGTTCTATAATCAGCGGCGAGCTTTGGCAGTGCGTGTTGACTTTTTTGAACGGCGTTTGCTTCTTTTTGCTGTCTTCCGCTTGGACGATTTGCTTGCTTTTATTGACTTTTTGCCATTATGGCGGAGTCCTGCATAGGCCGTGTGGGAATTACCCGTAAGATCAAACGATTCAATACACGGGCGATTGTCATCGTCGAGACTATGAGCGAACAACCATTCATAGGTCTCTGCCATATAGAAAAAACGGGCAGGCTGCGAGTGGTTCATACCCGGGACTCGGTCGTAGATCAATCGCGGAGTCTCGGCATTGGAGGATTTCATGGCACTTACAACCTTGTCACTCTCGGATATGGATATGGCGCGGTCGGCAGTTCCATGGATGATCCATAACGGCAACTCGTTCAGACCTTCAAGGTTCTTAGCGGTCGCACCGCCGCAGAATGCCATTGCCGCAGCTATTCTGTCGGGATAGGCAGCAGCCACATCGAGAGTGCCGTAACCACCGAGACTCATACCGACAACATAGACTCTTGAAGAATCAACATCCGCATTTTCCATCACCCAATCAAGAATATTCATCACCTTTTTAGGCTGCCATGCGCCACCTGGATTCTGCGGAGCTATCACATAAGCATCAATCTTGCGTCCTCGCTCAATGGCATCGATTGTACCGTAGCGTCGCACACGGTTCATGTCATAGCCACATAGGCTTGCACCATGAAGAAAAATAATGACAGGCTTGGGGTTCTCGGCCGACACAGAGTCAGGCGTTGAAAGCCAGAAATTATATCCGTCGTTCACAACTCCACGTTTGGCCTCGATTTTATAGGCCGATGCATTGGTTATGAACAGGAATGATAACGCAAAGAGTATGATTAATCGAAGTTTCATTTCAATGATAGTTTATAGATGGAGTTGCCACGGGAACCGACAACGAGATGGTTTCCGACAACAACCGGAGATGATTCGAAATTAGCACCGACAGAGCGCGACGCTACGATGCTACCATCGGCTCCATTGATCAGATAGACCCGCCCCGAACAATCGGCGGTCACTACATATTGTTTCCCATCAGGGGTGAGGAATCCCACTGGCGACGACCACGCATAGTAGCGCAGCTGTGTTGAATAGACAATCTTGCCGGTGGAACGGTCAAAAGCCACAAATTCACCATTCTGCCCGTCCGTGTTTCTAACAAGATTCTGGAATATCAGTCCGGAGCAATTGCCTGAACCGGGAAGACATGTCGCATAATATCCACCATCGAAATGCTTCTCACCCACATCAGCGCGTCGTGCCTCTGTTTTGTTAAGCCATATCTTCTCTCCGGTCAGAGCATCAAGCTTCACAAAAGATGCCTGATGAAGATCGCCGTGCTCGACTTCGCAACCGGTATAAAGATAAGCTCCGTCAGACTCTTCAACCACTACCGGAGTGGAATCGACATCGTCGGGCAACTTATAATGCCATACGGGCAACATGGTATTGAGATTGAAGCAGATGATATTTCCTGCATTATCAGCCGTATAGCCATAGTTGCGGTAAACGGCCATGGATGCTTCCATACCGGGTGCAGCACCACCAACCATGTAGCGCAGAGCCGAATGCAAAGTCAGAGAGCCGGGACGAATAATGAATTTATAAAGGGTTCCGTTCTCACCCGGCCGGAAGAGAAACTGCCCTACCCTGACAGGTGATGAATCGTAAGCGTGCCACCGACGGTAGGCTTTGGGATCAGGGCCGAACCGATGGCTTATCTTGTGAGTATTGAGATCTACAACGAGTGCTGCCACATCAGTATGTGCCGACAATCCTTGCCCTACATACAAGTTTCCATTCAATGTCGGATCAAGCGAGACAGTGCCTTTGATCGGATTCCCCGTTTCCACAGGCTTACGTGACGGCTGGCCAGTCTGAAAATCTATGAAATACACATCACCACTCAGAGACCCGACTATTATCTCCTGCCGTGCCACATCGTTCTGCCCATTGGCATGGAAGCGACTTATCAGCGAATCGGGCCACTCGACGTAGAGCGGCTGACCGGTCCATCCGGTGCCACCACCCCATGCTCCATAACGTGTCGGAGTGTAGTCCTCTACAGTCTTATACACCCAATCGACTACTATCTCCGATGGATCTCCGGCCAATTTTCCTCCAAATGAGGCATCACGGCGCGATCCTTTGCGGAATGTAAATGCCCCGGCGGCATCGGCATACAGATCGTCGATCGACTCGAGAACGCCGGAAACCGATGTATCGGGAATCTGAAGATCAGTCTTGACGACAGACGCCGATGAATAGGAGGTATCAGGTAGCATAACCTCACATTCCGTATCGGAATCAACCATAGCAACGCTATCGGCGGCCACAGCGTCAGAGCCACCGGATGATGTTCCGGAAGCACAACCGACAGCCATCCGTCCTAAAACGGCCAGCAAAAATATGGATAAAACTGATCTCACTGTGTAACAATAAGGTTAACCCTGCAAAATTAATAAAAAACGACCGCCAAAGCAAGTTTTTTTACCATTTCGGCAGTTTTAAGTCGCATAAAAGTATCCGCATCGGTGGAAAATGAGTAATTTTGCACGTTGAAAAAAAAGATTGCAAGGTTGGAAAGAAATACGGTAAAAATGGATATGCTCAGCGGAAGCCTCTTCCGCAAGATCCTGCTGTTCTCGCTGCCTCTATTGGCAAGTGGCGTGTTGCAGCAATCATTCAACGCCGTCGATGTAGCCGTTGTCGGACGTTTCTCCTCCCATCAGGCATTGGCGGCCGTCGGCAGCAACGGAGCCATCATCAACATCCTGATCAATCTTTTCATCGGAATTTCTGTAGGAGCCAACGTAGTCATCGCCAATTATATAGGCCGTAAGAACCACGATGGCATCCGCAAATCCATAGCAACGGTCACAGCAATAGCTCTTCTGAGCGGTGTATTCCTTCTATTCATAGGAATCACTCTTGCCCGTCCGATATTAGAGCTTATGAGCACACCCGACGATGTCATAGACCTGGCGACCAAATACCTACAGATTTATTTTCTCGGCATGCCGTTCATGATGATCTATAACTTCGGGGCGGCAGTGATGAGAAGTATGGGCGACACCAAACGTCCATTCTACAGTCTCGTAGTGGCCGGGATCGTCAACACATTGCTCAATCTGTTGCTCGTGATTAAATTCAACATGAGCGTGGAAGGTGTAGCGATCGCCACGGTTACTGCCAATGCAATCAATGCCGCCTTTATCACATACTGGCTGCGCCACGAGGCGTCGCCATTCACCTTAAAACTCAGGGAAACACGTATCCACCGCGGAGAAATGAAAAAGATGCTCCAGATAGGTGTTCCTGCAGGCATCCAGGGCATGGTATTCTCGATTGCGAACATATTCATCCAATCGGCCATCAACCATTACGGGTCCAATGCCATCGCAGGATCAGCCGCCGCGCTCAACTACGAGGTTTACTGTTACTTCATCATGACCGCCTTTTGCCAAGCCGCCGTGGCATTCGTGAGCCAGAACTATGGCGCTGGACTCTACGACCGGTGCCGCAGAGTGTTCCGGCTGTGCATGCTGATGAGCGTGGTGTGCTGTGGAGCGGCCAACGTCATAATTGCCCTTAACGCCGATCTTTTTCTGAGCATATTCACTACTAATCCGGAGGTTATGGCCTATGGAGTGACACGTCTCCATTGCGTGCTTCTGCTACAGTTCCTCGCATCGAGCTACGAGATCAGCGGATCGGCTCTCCGTGGGCTCGGCTATTCCATGACCCCTACGATATTGACAATATTCGGGACATGCGTCTTGCGTCTGATATGGATCTACACCGTCTGTGCCGACAATACAAATTTCGAGCTGCTGCTCTATATCTATCCAATAACATGGGTGATAACAGGCTCAGCCGTCTACATCGCCTACAGGCGGATCTCACAAAAAGTTTACTCGGAAAGGTTGAAAAAAGTTTGATTTCCACATTCCACACCGGCTCATAGCCTGAACGGAATAGCCAGCAGATAATAGCACGGAACTTTCTGCCCGTGGATCCGGCCCGGCTCCCAACGCGGCATTGCTTCAACAAGCCTGATAGCCTCCGCACCCAGACTACGGCATGGGCCGCGATGAACGGAAGCATTAAGAATAGTGCCGTCGACATCCACGATAAACCCACACACAACACGTCCCTGAATCCCCATCTCATAGGCATCGCGCGGATAATTGCGATGTTGGTTCAGGAATCGTATGAGTTCAGCCTCGCCACCGGGGAACTGAGGAGAGACATCAACACAGTCGGATAGATAGGCCCCCTGCGGATTTGACTCACCCGGACGGACAAAATTGACCATCATGGGCTGCTGAGCCGAAGCGATCGCCGACGAGAGTGACAGCGAAAGCAAAGAGGCATAAATGCGACGGCGAGAAATTATTTTCATGCGAAGAGAATTCAAAATAAACAGTGGATTTACAATTTCCGACGACAAAAATAAACAGCACGAAAATTTCTGACAAATATCTCTATCCGTTTTTGTGAATGATTATTATTGTTTTATCTTTGTTGACATTTTTAACACGACGATCCAAAAAAGTAGATAAAAATATAATATCCAACAGACCATCTCGTTTAAAAATAGGACTATACCAGCGCAAACAGCAATGAAACCACGATATATTCTTCCGGCAATACTGACTTTGGCTGCAAGCACAATCGCCTCAGCCGCCGACAGCTCGCCGGCATATAATTTCCTTAACATACCATCGTCGGCGAGAGTCTACGGCCTTGGCGGCATCAACATATCAAGCATTGACGACGACATCAACTCCATTGACCAGAATCCGGCTCTTCTTGGCCCGGAATTTGAGATGCAGGTAGGTGTCAATTATATGCGCTACATATCCGATGCCAACTTTGCCGGTGTCAAATTCGGCACAAAAGCCTCGGAACATGGAGCCTGGGCGGTCGGACTTCAGTACTACGGCTATGGCGAGATCACCGGAACCGACGAGACCGGAACACTGACAGGCAATTTCTCACCAAAAGATGTGAACTTCAACGGAACATATTCCCACGACATCACAGACCGGCTGCGTGGCGGTATCGCCTTGAAAATGCTCTACAGTTCTTATGGCGAATACTCTGCATTCGCCGTGGCCACAGACCTCGGCATCAACTACTACGACCCCGACCGGGATCTTCCGTTTGAGATGGGGCCGAAAGAATTCGATGAGTTCACGGCTTTCGACAAGAAGGACCGTCCCATCTTCCCGGGATACAAGTTCGAGAATGGTAAGTCCATCTATCGCGGCGAGGAAGTCGGTGAAGGCGGATACGTCTATGCCGAGCCTGGTATGTACGGCAATATCGCTCTGCTGGACATCGCCAGTATGCACCCGTCAAGCATCATCGCCGAGGTCCTGTTCGGTCCTGAGTTCACAAAGCGGTTCCAGGAAATCCGAGACGCCCGTGTTGCCATCAAGCATAAGGACTTTGAGAAAGCCAAGAAGATGCTGAATGGCGCTTTGGCAAAGTACCTGACGGATGAAGGAGCGGCTGCTGACTTGGCTCAGGCTCTGAAAATCGCCATCAACTCGGTATACGGACTGACTTCGGCCAGTTTCGAGAACCCCTTCCGGGACAACCGGAACAAAGACAACATCGTTGCAAAGCGTGGAGCCCTGTTCATGGTCAACCTCAAGCATGAGGTCCAGAAGCGGGGCTTTACTGTTGCCCACATCAAGACCGACTCCATCAAGATTCCCGACGCCACACCGGAAATCATCAAATTCGTCATGGACTACGGCGAGAAATACGGCTATACCTTTGAGCATGAGGCCACTTATGACCGGATGTGCCTGGTGAACAATGCTGTTTACATCGCCAAGTATAAGGACGGCAAGCACGCCGGCGAATGGACGGCCACGGGAACGCAGTTTCAGATTCCGTATGTGTTCAAGAAGCTGTTCAGCCATGAGGAGATCACCTTCGAGGACATGTGCGAGACCAAGAGCGTGACCAGTGCTCTCTATCTGGACATGAATGAGGATTTGCCTGACGTTTCCGAGGAAGAGAAAGCCTATACTAAGCTTCTTAAGGAAATTGGCGATACTTCGAGGCTGACAGATCCAATGACCAAGGAATGTCAGGAATTTGAACGACTTGGAAAGATCATTGCTGACGGTCACAGTTATACCTTTGTTGGAAAGGTTGGACAGTTCTGTCCGATCAAGCCTGGCTGCAATGGCGGCCTGCTGCTGCGGGAAGTCATTGATAAGAAGACTGGTGCAAAGAGCTATGCTGCGGCCACCGGGGCGAAAGGTTACCGTTGGCTGGAGTCCGAGATGGTCAAACAACTGGAGAAAGAGGATGGCATCGACCGGAGCTACTATGATGCTATGGTCGATGAAGCGGTTCATGATATTTCTCAGTATGGTGACTTTGAGTGGTTTGTGTCTGATGACCCCTATGTTCAGCCGAACCCTTCGGATGACATTCCGCCTTGGGAGACCCCCGGCGAACCTTGGCAGGCGGAACCGGCAACGGCGTTTGATGTGAGGTGATCTCATGGCAAACACTTTTATTCGCTGTGATGACGAATTTACAAAAATCGAAGAGGACCTTAACATGACAGGCTTCGGCACTACGAAAGTAAAACCTTTTGGAGTACCGGTCGAATACACTCCTCCGGATATTTCAAAAGAGCTTGCCATGTTAGAGCGTTATACTCAGAAAGGAGAAAAGATGGTAAAAGAAGGAACGAAAGTTATCGTCCGTACTTGTAAGGAGTATGACGGTCGATTGACTGGAAAGGTCGGAACCGTTTCCAAAGTTTGGTATGCAAACGATAAAGTCGGGGTTATATTCAGTGACATCAAGAACCCGGCAAGCAAAGATGGCCTCTTTTGGGTCCCCGATCACTGTGTTACCCCCTATAGCCAGCAGACTGCTATGCTGAATGCCGACAATGTCAAAAAAGTTATCTTCAGCGGAAATAAAACCATCGTTCTTTGGGATGATGGTACGAAAACCATTGCTACCTGCGGTGAGGGTGATAATTTCGATCCTTACGCCGGTTTCTGTGCCGCTGTCGTAAAGCGTGTCTTTGGTTCCACAAGCACGGCAAAACGGGCTTTGAAGAAGGCAAACAACACCTGACCCAAGCCAAAACAACAATCCATGTTACGGAGAGGATGCCACAATCGGCGTCCTCTTTATATTTTGAAAGGAGAAAACAGATATGAGCAAGTTTGTTCAGTTCCTCGCGAAAGGCATCATCTATGACCGGGACAAGAAGGGCCGTCCCTGCGGTGTGAAGTGCACCATCAAGGGGGGGGGGCGTAACGCTCGGCAACGCTAACCTGATGGGTAAGGTCTTCATGCAGTGCCCGGATCTGCTGCCTTGCGACTGGGTGGAGGTTGAGACCTGCCCCATCGGGTAATTCAACCATCAACAATCATCGAAAGGAGTTTTTCACATGGCTAACCCCAGAGTCACCGAAAACATCAAAATCGAGAACGCGCACATCCTGTTCCGGAACTTCTCCGGCCGGGAGAGCAAGTACAACCGCGCCGGTCAGCGCAACTTCTGCGTCTACATCGACGATCCTGATCTGGCCCAGCGTCTCATCGACGACGGCTGGAACATCCGTGTTCGCGAACCGCGGGAGGAGGGCGAGGCTCCGAGGCATTACCTCCAGGTCGCTGTCAGCTTCGACAACATCCCGCCCACGGTGTATATGCTCACCAAGCGGAAGAAGGTCAAGCTGGATGAGGAGTCCATCGATACCTTGGACTTCGCCGAGATCCGCAATATCGACCTGACCATCCGTCCCTATAACTGGATCATCCAGGAGGGCACAAAGAACGAAAAGAGCGGCGTCAAAGCCTATCTTCGGACGATGTACGTCATCATTGATGAGGACGAGTTCGCGGAGAAGTACGCCGGCGACGAGTATCCCCAGGAGTAAGGCATGTGCAGGGGCGCTGGTTAGGAGGTGACTGGCGCTCCTGCTCTTCGCTTTATATTTGAAAGGAGAAAAGTTCAAGTGACCATAGACTATTCACACTGCAACCAAGCCTTTGTTGATGGTTTGTGGGCGTTCTTGGAATACACTGAACCAAATTCATTACGCACACAACAAAAAGAGGGCCTGATAGTTCGCAGATGTTTACAGAAGGGAGACTTTGAAAAGCGTTGCATCCAAAGATGGGCTATCTCCGAATTGGCAGACTCAATCTCTAAGAATCCATACGAACCTGTTGAAGATACAACCTACAAACTCGCATTAAAGCTGTATTCCTTTGAAAAAGCAGCTATTAGCGAGAGTATGAAAAAGGTGTTTCGCATTGCAGCAGAATTTATCGACGATGAGGTTATCGGAATCTTTAGAACGAGGGAGGGGATTTACCCATGAAAAAGTCTTTCTGGCGCCATTTTCGACTGCCAAGAAAACGCAAATCAAAACCTAAGGCAGAAATGGTGGTGTATAAGCCGCCCAAAAAGCACATGACTGAGCCTGACCGTTGGAAGCCGCCATTTGCAACGACCAAAGATGCTCCGCCTCTCAAAGTCGATAAGCAAGATTTAGTCATTGTAAGTGACCCCAATGCTTTTGACCTTGGCAAGGTTACGGCGACAGTCGGCATCATGCTGCAAGCAAGAATGGACTATACCTTTCAACTGTTTGTAGATGAATGCCTCGAACGTTTTAAGGCTCAGGATTGGGGCGGCGTAAACGAAAAGGAAAGGCGGTTGAATGACCTCAGAGTCACAGCACGGACTGGGACTATTTGTGGCATTTACACTGAACTCGGTTCTGGAGTACAAATCTGGATCGCAACTGACTTGGATCAGGGCATCACAAGAATTTGCCTCTCTGACGAACGCTGAAAGAGGTGTAGTTATGAAACCGTTTTGGCAGCGACCACCTAAGAAAAGTAAAAAGAAAAAGCGAAAGCCCAAGGCTGCGCCACAAGGAAAAGCTTTGCAGACAATTCCCAAATCAAAGCCAACACCTTGGGTTCCGCCACATCCAGTAATACCGAGCTCTCCCTCAATAGAGGGTAAATTTCTCGCAAAACCGTCCGTAACATATCAGGTGCCGGCTGTCCAGGAGGTTAAAGAGGACACACCGAGCCCGTCTTCTCCAAAGTCAAAGGTGATCCATCATAGAAATGAGCACATACGAAAAGAGTTCATGAAAACATTTCAGAGCCTTACTAATCGTTGGCGGTCCTGGGATATTTGGACTGACTTCATTACTATGACAGCTTGCACTATTTCCAACTCAGTAGACAAACTTCACTTTGACGAGCGGGAAAAGACGTATCTCCGAATCATCAACAAGTATAACAAGCAGGAACGGAAACTCTTTCCACAACTATTTGCCTATGTAGTGCTCGCTTTGGAAGAAAATCCTGACCAAGACTTCCTTGGCGATATTTACACCGAACTTGGCTTGAATAGCAAGGAACACAGACAGATATTTACACCGTACAATGTCTGTTACTTCATGGCCGAGGTTACGATTGGCGATCTCGCAAAGCAGGTTGAAGAAAAAGGCGTCGTTGAGATTCATGACTGCTGTTGTGGAGCTGGAGCAACACTCATTGCTGCTGTAAATGTAGCAAAAGAAAAGCTTTATGAAACCGACTTCAACTACCAGAATCATATTTTGGTTACCGGTCAAGACATCGACTACCTCGTTACCATGATGTGCTACATCCAGCTCTCACTTCTCGGCGTGGCCGGATATTTTAAGGTGGGCAACGCCCTTACTGAGCCGATGACAGACCATGATGATTTAAGTACCTATTGGTTCACACCGATGTATTTCTTCCCTGTTTGGCATTACCGGAGAATTTGGCATAGCATAGACAAGTTGTTTGAACCAAATAAGAGCGACGACGTTGAAACCAAAGGAGAATGAATCCATGCAGGCTTTTACAAAAACCGAAATCTCATGGTTAATTATTGAGCTCGATAAGCAGGCTGCAATTCTCAATTTGGATGCCAAAGACCCTTTACGCTTGATCCCTGCGCTACTCCGGAAACGGCGAAATGCGCTAAATTCTACACGAAAGGAGACAACGGACTTGCCCAGGATTGGACTGGAGAGACGGTGTTCTGCAATCCTCCCTACTCTGACCAACAGCAGACCGAATGGGTCAAAAAGTGCTACGAACATGGAGTCCGGGGGGGGGTAGCAGTTATGCTGATCCCGGCCAGAACCGATACAAAACGTTTCCACGAGTACATTTATGGAAACGCGGAAATACGGTTTATCAAAGGTCGGCTGAAGTTTGGCGGATGTGAAAACTCTGCGCCCTTCCCCTCCATGATCGTTGTATTCGGAAAAGAACCTACTGAAAGGAGGCCGCGGCCAATGGGACGCATAAATCTCCGTGACTACCAGCTCGATGCTATCAAGCAGATGAAAAACGGATGCATCCTGTGCGGCGGCGTCGGAAGTGGTAAATCCCGTACTTCCCTTGCATATTACTACGATTTGCAAGGTGGCGATCTTCTCGCATCGGATGAAGTCGCCATGAAAAATCCGCAAAATCTCTATATCATTACGACAGCCCGGAAACGGGATACCTGCGAGTGGGAGGGGGAACTGGCTCCATTCCTCCTCTCTACTCATCCTGAGTGCAATTACTACAAGAACACTGTGGTTGTGGACTCATGGAACAACATTGGAAAATACACAGAAGTTAAGAACGCATTCTTTATATTTGACGAGCAGCGGGTGGTTGGTTATGGCGCTTGGACAAAAGCATTTCTCAAGATTGCCAAGGCCAACAACTGGATTTTACTGTCCGCTACACCTGGGGACACTTGGCAGGACTATATTCCTGTCTTCATTGCCAACGGGTTCTATCGCAATAAAACCGACTTTGTCGACCAGCATGTCAACTATGACTGGCGGGCTAAATACCCGAAAATCGACAGCTATCGAAACACTGGTCGTTTAATTCGGTTACGCAACAGCATCCTCGTAAACATGGACTTCAAGCGGCAAACCGTTTCTCATCACGAGGACATCCCCGTTCCGTATGATATTTCTAAATACAAAGACATCATGCGGAAACGGTGGAATCCTTGGGAGGACCGGCCAATCGAAACGGCGGCGGAATTATGTATGGCTCTTCGGAGAGTTGTCAATTCCGATGACGCCAGGTCGGTTGCTGTGCTCGAAATCTTGGAAGATCACCCCAAGGCCATCATCTTTTACAGCTACGACTATGAACTGGAGATCCTCCGCTCCCTCGGATATTCGGAGGGTACGGAGGTCGCAGAGTGGAACGGTCATAAGCATCAAGAGATCCCAACCGGAGACAAATGGGTCTACCTGGTTCAGTATACCGCCGGCTGTGAGGGGTGAAATTGCATTACGACCGATACCATTATATTCTACTCTCAGCAGTATTCGTATAAGGTGGCCACGCAGGCTGCCGGACGAATTGACCGCCTCACGACACCGTACCATGACCTGCACTACTATCATCTGAAAAGCTTCTCTGGAATCGACCTCGCTATCAGCAAGGCTCTCAAACAGAAGAAGAATTTCAACGAGGGTAAGTTTGTGGGCTGGGCCACAAAGCCAATGCCGAGAGCCGCATAATTTGCAAGTCCTATTACGGAGGAGATGCTACATAGCGTCTTCTTTTATATTTTATGAAAGGGGGCGAAATGCCTTGCAAAAGCAGCCTGACCTTGAAGTCAAGGCATTCTTTGACACTTTGTCCGGCACGGCATCCATCAAGGCAAAAAAGCAGCTCCTCGCGGAAAAGCGAGACGACGGAAACGTCAAAAAATTCTTGGACTACCTGCTGAATCCGTTCTTCATCACAGGTATCTCTGAGAAGAAGATTAGCAAGGTAGCAGCCAAGGAAGCGACCATTCAGTTCACTTCGTTCCACGAGCTAATGCCTTACATTCGGCAGAACCATACCGGCACCGATGAAGTGCTGGCAAATGTCCAGGCCTTCTTAGAAGGTGCGGAGGACGAACTGCGGTCGTTCTACATGGGCATTATCACCAAGACCATTCGCATTGGGTGTGATGTCAAGACTGTAAACGACGCATTTGGGTTCGAGCTCATTCCTCAATGGGAAGTGCAGCAGGCTTATCAGATCGGCAAGCTGAAAATGAATGAGAACGAGTGGTTCAGTTTGAGTCAAAAGCTCAATGGCGTTCGTGGTACCTACTTTGAGAAAAAGCTCATCAGCCGGCAGGGAAAAGAGTTCAATGGACTGGACCATATCCTGGCAGACATCCAAAACCTTATCCCGGATTGTGAAAATTGGGTACTTGACGGAGAGCTGATTCGCAAGAACATCGACCATGTCTCTGATAACGAGAACTTTCGGCTGACTACCGGAATCGTCAATCAGGAAGATGGCGATAAGAGTCTGATTCAAATGGTGATCTTTGATATTTTGCCGAAGTCCGAGTTCCTCTACGGCGAGAGCAAATTGCGATATCGAGATCGCCTTGAACAGCTAAAGAAGTTGAAACGGCAGATACGGAGACTGGGTCTGTCTGCTCTTCGTGTTGTGGATATTCTCTATACCGGAACCGATATGTCCATGATTTCGCCGTGTCTGGACCGCATGATTGCCGAAGGCAAAGAGGGCATGATGCTGAACCGTAATTGTAAATACTTCAGAAGACGTCACAATGGCATCCTGAAAGTGAAGCAGTTTTATACGGTAGATCTCGAAGTCGTAGACCTTGAAGAAGGGACGGGGCGGCTGACCGGAACTTTGGGGGCATTCGTTGTGCGCTACAAAGACAATTACCTACGAGTCGGCTCGGGCATGACTGATGAGCAGCGAAAACAGTTCTGGATCGACGGTATCGGTTTGATTGGGCGTGTCATTGAGGTCAAGTACAAGGATGAAAGCCTCGACAAGCGAACTGGCCTTTACAGCCTGCAATTCCCAATCTTTGTCCAACTCCGTGAACTTGGAAAACAAGAAAGCTACGACTGATATTTTAGGAAAGGAGCCGAAATGAGCTGTTGGACTTATGTAACAGGTGTCATCGAAGTCGATACTTGTGCCAGGAGTGATGCGGAAGCCATGTATCTCGCTCAAACTGTCGTCAACCATCTGCCACGAATTACTGGCTCGGAAAGAAGCGTGGAGTTCCACTTATCCCAACCAAATGGTTACTGTTCGTCGTCTAACGTTGACGAATTTGACCAACCCAGCAATCTTTACGATGACAGACATTTCCGGATGTTCACTACTCAGGACAGAGTTTTGATTACGATTCACGGGAATCTCCGCGACCGCCTATTCAAGCAAACTTTACATGAGACTACAAAAATGCTGGCAAGACTCTCGTCCAGGCTTTGGATACGAGAGTGTCTTGTTTGGGTGAAGTCAGATATGGGCGAAACATTTATATTTGACAATCCGGAATGGGTTCGGCGGCGTGAAGTCACAGATTGGGCTTCGAGTCTGCTCTGGAAATTTGATGGGAGGGGCGATGAATAGTCATATATTTGTCAGAGATTGATCCAGAACTTGTCGAGAAAGGCAGACTTCTGATGGAACAGTGTTTGCGTTCGATTGATACACTTTATCATTACGGTGTCAAGGGCATGAAATGGGGCGTAAGGCGGACACCGGAACAGCTTGGACACGACAGAGGTTCGATAACCTCGACTGTGAATCGTTATCTGCGAAGTGCAGAAATTAAAACACGGGACGGTGTACGTGTGACTGGCATATCCATTCATGCGGCTGAACAGGCTGAGAACCGCAAAGTCAGCAAGAAAGATATTCTTGACGCCACGGAACGGTCATTGTATATTAGTCCTGTAACTGTTGACCCAAAGGGAAGACCGAGTAAGCAATACCTTGGTAAAGATGCTACTGTCGCCATTAACCCCAATAATGGCAATATCGTAAGCGTTTGGCCGACAAGCACGAAACGAGCTCGAAAACATATGGCTAATATGGGAAGGAAGTGACAATTATGCCGTTTACCGAGCAGGAAATTGCTTTTATGCAGAAAATCGGGGTCAAATTGGATTTTAGTCATCCCGAAACTATTTCGGATGATGAATGGATCGATCTTGAAGAAGCAATCGGCAACCGACTCGTAGTTTATGAACTTGACGAGAATTACTTCCCGACCCCAGACGGCGTTCTCTGCGAAGATATTCTTGAAAAGTTGGCTCGGATGGACTGACCGGTAATAAAAATTTATCCCGACCTTTGTCTGAACAAGGCAGGGCCGGGATATTTTATGCCATTTTTGAAAGGAGAAAACTATGCCTCAAGATTTCACATGGAAACAAACTCCGAAAAAAGTAAAGAGATATTTTGTCGAACTTTTGGGAACTAAAAAAGCGAAAGCCCTCATGGACGCCATGTGGAGATATCAATGGATCATCATTGGCGGCCCTTCTGGTCCTACTGGTAAATCAACTCTTGCCGATGTGTTACGGACTATTGGCTATACCCGGGTAATTGAGGAATGGGAATCTACATCCATTCAAATTTGCGATCCTTTGACGGAACTCCGAGAGAAGCATAAAATATTTGAAGAGCTCGGGATTGATTGGAAACGTTAAAATAAACTTGTCCATCAGATTCTACAGCCCGATACCCGCATTTTTTCATGACCCGAACTATGTCACCTTCTGTCACATAGAAGCCCTTATCATAAAGACGTTCAAAAATCCCATGAATTGTGTATGCGCATACCCTTCTGTTAATAGTTCCTGCTGGTATAAAATTTCTTTCCACCCAATCAAGAAGGACACCGTATTCATCATTTGTAAGTTCCATATGTAACACCTCCACCATTGGAGAGTATATCATATCAAATCATAAATTGAAAGGAGAAAAAATGTTCAAGAAATATTTGGCGCAACTGAATGACCTTATGAAGGATATGAGAGAAGGGTTGTCGAAATGAGAGCAAGCTATTGCTTACCATCCGGAAACTACAATATTGTCCTCTCCAATGAAGAATTGCGTGAGCTTCTTGAGCGGGGACATGTGACTGCTCGTATGTCTCGAACTCCTTGCACAACAAGCAGAGCCATCTTTAATGATGAAAAGGGTAAAATGGAGATTCGTGACAAGAAACACATTGCTAACTGCTTGTTTTTTCACGCTAAGGAACCTGTCGCTGATATCGAAGCGGGCGACCACTATGTACAGTTCTTGTGTATCAACATTGAGAAACAGGAGGATGACAATGGCACAGAAAAGAATCCGGATGGTACGGACGGACATCTTGAACTGTAAAGTCCGACTTCTCTATGATGACGGCAGTCAAGGTGAGCTCGACATGACGAAGGCGAAAGTTTCTACGAGCGAGGCCGCCTTTGTAGTCGGCATGACTTTGAAGCAAGCCAAGATGCGGCTCGGCATCAAGAGTTGACAGCTTTGTCCGAGCATTATATTCTATCAGATGGGAGGTGAAAAAATGATCGGTGCAATTATCGGCGACATCGTTGGTTCTCGGTTCGAGCGGGCAAACTGCAAATCTACTAAATTCGAGCTGTTTATAAAAAGATGTTCATTTACTGATGATACCGTGATGACGCTTGCGATTGCAAAAGCGCTGCTTGAAAGCGACAATGATTGGAGCAGACTGAGAGAAAATGCCGTGAAGTGTATGCAGGAAATCGGTAGGAGGTACCCAAACTGCGGATACGGTCAGATGTTCTATCTGTGGCTCCACAAACGAAACCCAAAGCCCTATAACAGCTTCGGAAATGGGGCGGCCATGAGAGTAAGTCCGGTAGCATATGTGGCTAAAACAATAGAGGAATGCATCAAGCTTTCCGACATAGTCACCGGAGTTAGCCACAACCATCCGGAAGGATTAAAAGGCGCTCAGGCTGCCGCAGTTGCAACCTGGGCTGCATTGCAGGAAATGCCGAAACAGGAAATTCGAGAGTTGATCGAAGACCGCTTTTACGACCTGAACTTCACGATTGATGAGATACGCCCGAAGTACCGTTTCGATGCATCCTGCCAAGGCAGTGTACCACAAGCAATTAAAGCGTTCCTGGAATCCGATGACTTTGAGAGCGCGATACGACTTGCTGTCTCTATCGGCGGCGATAGCGACACGATTGCAGCCATCGCGGGAGGAATCGCAGAGGCATACTACGGTATCCCGGAACATATCAAAATGCAGGCCATAAAATATTTGACAGAAGATCTACGCGATATCATGGTCGAGTTTGAAGTGGTCTACTATTAAACTGAATGAAACGAGGGTTTCTCTACTTTGAGGAGCCTTCGTTTTATATTTTGAAAGGAGAAAATTTTTATGGAATTCAACAAGTTCAAGAAAGCGATCCAGGATCATTTCGCAAAACTGAGCGAGAACGCCGACCATGTCTACGAGGTGGAAGTGGACAAGGACAAGATGTGGAATCTGTATCTGGACAGCTTCCCGGCCGGAACCAACGAGATTTATCGGGAGCGGCGCGAGTATGATTGCAGCTGCTGCCGGCAGTTCATCCGGGCCATCGGTAATGTGGTGTTCATCAAGGACGCCGTTGTCCATACCATCTGGGAGCTCACCAATCTCGGCGCCACATTCCAGCCCGTGGCAGATGCTCTGGACGCCTTCATCAAGGCCCACGCGGTTACGGACGTTTATATTTCCAAGTTCGCAAAGATCGGCACCAACAAGAACCATGAGCAGCTCTCGGATGGCACTGTGAAGACCTGGGAGCATTTCTATCTGGAGCTCCCCTCCAAGTTCGTCGATAAGAGCCAGCGTTCTGTCGGCGACCTCAAAGGTCCTTTCCGGGATACCAAGAACGTCTTCAAGCGGTCTCTGGAGGAGATTACGGATGATGCTGTTGATACCGTGCTTGAGCTGATCGGCCAGAAATCCCTATATAAGGGCGAGGAATGGCAGCACGTCTTGGAGGAATTCAAGAAGTACAAGGCTATGTATGCTGCAATGCCGGAGGAACTCCGGGACAACTTTGCCTGGGAACAGTCCATGAACGCTGGTATGGCAGTCGGTCGAATCCGCAACCACAGCATGGGTACTCTCCTGGTCAATATCAGCCAGGGGATGGAGCTGGATGAGGCTGTTCGCAAATACGAGGTCATCGTGGCCCCGACAAACTACAAGCGGCCCAAGGCAATTTACACAAAGAAAATGCTTGAGAATGCGAAGCAGACGATCTCCGACCTTGGATATTTGTCTTCCCTGGGGCGGCGCTTCGCTACTCTGGACGATATTACGGTGAACAACATCCTGTTTGCCAACCGCAATGCGGCGCAGCGCATCCAGACCGGGACTGATATTTTCAGCGAGATGGAGCGGGACATCGCTGTTGACCCGAAGAAGTTCTCTCGGGTACATGAGATCTCGATTGAGGATTTCGTCAAAAACGTACTCCCGACGGCTACCTCGGTGGAGACTTTGCTGGAGAATCGGCATGCGGCCAATATGGTCTCGCTGATTGCGCCCGCGGATAAAGACAGCAAAACCATGTTCAAGTGGGCTAATGGCTTCAGCTGGGCATACTCCGGCAACATCACTGACAGTGACATCCGCGAGAACGTGAAGATGGCCGGCGGCAAGGTAGATGGTGTCCTCCGTTTCTCCATTCAGTGGAACGACGAGGATTTCTGCCCGAATGACTATGATGCCCACTGTAGGCTTCCCGACGGCAGGGAGATTTACTTCCATAAAAGGCTGGATCGAGTGACCCTCGGTGAGCTGGACATTGATATTATTAACCCGCAGAGGGGAACTCCCGCTGTCGAGAACATTGTATGGCCCTCCATGACCAACATGAAGCCGGGGACTTATCTGATGTACGTCCACTGCTACACCAACAGCGGTGGTCGGAGCGGCTTCAAGGCCGAGGTGGAGTTCGATGGAATGATTCACTCCTTCGAGTATAAGAAGGAGCTTCGGCGGGGTGAAGTCGTCAAGGTAGCTGAGGTTACCTATGACCCGGCCACCGGCTTCACGATTAAGGATCTGATTCCCTCTTCTGTATCCACCCGGGATATTTGGGGCCTCAAGAGCAACCAGTTCATTCCAGTATCTGTCGTCATGTACTCCCCCAACTATTGGGACGAGCAAGACGGTATCGGGCACAGACACTACTTCTTCATGCTTAATGATTGTGTCAACCCCGAACGGCCCAATGGCTTCTACAATGAGTTCCTGAAGCCTGAGCTGGAACAGCACCGCCGGGTCTTTGAGGCTTTGGGGAGCAAGGCAGCGGTTCAGGATGTGGAAGATCAGCTCTCCGGGCTGGGCTTCTCTGCTACGAAGCGGAACAGCCTGTTGGTCAAGGTGAAAGGTGCCACTGAGCGCATTCTCAAAATCACATTTTAAGGAGGACATGTAAAATGGATGCTAACAAAATGTTCGAGGTTGCGGTTCGCAACAAGTTCCGGTATCCCTACAAGGGCGTCATCGCCACCGAGGACCTCTGGGATCTGCCTGTCCAGCAGTTGGACGGCATCTTCAAGACGCTTAAGTCCCAGGAGAAGAAGGCGCAGGAGGAGAGCCTTCTGGACACCCGCACTCCGGAGGATGAGATCCTGACGGCTAAGATCGAGATCATCAAGTACATCGTCAACACCAAGCTGGAGGAGGCCAAGCAGGCCGAGCGCGCCAAGGAAGCGCACGACCAGAAGCAGAAAATCCTCGGCATCCTCGCTGAGAAGCAGGATGAGGATCTGCGCAACAAAACCCCTGAAGAGCTCATCGCCATGCTGAATCAGTTCGGCTAAGCGGCAACGGGAGGGCCTGCGGAAACGTGGGCTCTCCCAAATTATATTTTGGAAAGGAGAAAACTTCCATGATCGATATTAAAGGATTGGACAAAGCTGAGGTTTTGAAAGCTTTGTATGATAGCTCCCATGTTCAGGGAATGGGTTTCCTTCAGACTGTTCCGGAAGGAACAGTTACTGTACAGCACTGCCGCGAGTTGCTTAAGCATGGCACCTACTTCGACTACTTGTACGGACGGATTCTCAAGGTTGACCTCTCCGGCGATGAGTTCGACGAGCGGCTCTATGAGCGTGATAATGGCCGTGATTCGGCTGCCAGAGCCATTTCTTTCTTAAAGTAGGGAGGTCTATATGGATATTTTGATTGGAAAACGTCAGCAGGGCAAGACGACTCGCCTGATTGAATTGTCGGCCGCCGGCAAAGGTACCATCGTGGCCCCGACCGAGCAGAGCGCTAAATACATTAAGGAACAGGCCAAGGCGATGAAGCTGAACATTCCGGAGCCTATCAGTTGGAACCGATTGACCGAAATCGGCGGAGGTGGATATGGGGGCGGCCCCTACCTTCTCGATGAACTTGGTGGGGTTCTCGGTTGGCTCAACATTAAAATCGCAACTCTCGGCGACGAGAGCAGCATCGAGTATCTGAGCGGAGGGCCGCTGCACTACGGGGATGAACTGACTGCAAAAATCCGGGAAAACACAAAGGATCTCAGCAAACTTTCCGATTTTTACAAGTTCGTTCTCAATAACGGTTATCGGTATGAGACTCAGGAGGCGTTGCAAGCCGGATACGAGCGGCACTGGAAAGCGGCCCATGATATTTTGGTGTCCATGGAGGAGTTCCTGGCTGAAGCCGAAAAGAAGCAAAGTGATCCGGCCGCAGATGTATATGAGATACTCACAGGCCTCGTTGAAACGAAGAAACTCCGCCCAGGTGAAGTTCTTAACTATGCGCACTTCCACTGGTGTCTCGATACCCCGGAAGCGATTGTTGCCTGGCAGACCGGACGGGATAAATGGACTGTAAACAACTGCGGCACTGAAATAACCGAAGAGGCTGCGCGCATCAAAATCTGCGAAGAGTGGGGCTTCGAGACCGGCCGGGTTCATGTCGTCGGTACTCCCTACTATGATGCGACCGATTACCAGTTTATTCGCTTCAACTGCGCCCATATGGCTTGGCTCTGGCAGAACGGCAATCTCCTTCAGGTCTACTGCTGAGCCTATGCGTATTTTGTATAACACCAGTGATATTTTCGAGCTTCCCAAAAACCGCAGCGAAGCCGTCTGTATCACTACCAACGGTATCGTGAAAAAGAATGGTTGCGCTGTTATGGGAGCGGGTATCGCTAAACAGGCCAACATGAGCTTTAACGGACTTTCCCGTGACCTTGGAGCGCTCTTATCTCAATACGGAAACCGAGTATATGACATGGGCTTCCGCAAAGACAATGTCACTGGTGAATGGATAAGGATTATTACCTTCCCCACAAAACACCATTGGCGCGATAAATCAGATTTAGAGCTCATCAAAACCTCAGCAGAACAGCTCATTGATATTTGCGAGGGACGAGGAGTCACGACCTGCTATTTGACCAGACCCGGATGCGCGAATGGCGGCCTTGATTGGGAAAGTCAAGTCATACCTTTAATAGAGTGCATTCTCGATGACCGTTTTGTTATTGCGGATCGTCAGTTATAAGAAAGGAAAAGCCGATGAAAATCATCCCAGAAAAAGAAAGGAAGAAATATCGCTGTTATTTTTGTGAGGAAACAAAGTCTGTAAAATACATGATGAGAGTATTTGATCCAGTGCTGGGAAATAAACCGTGTGAGGTCCCCAGTTGCAATAAATGTGCACTGTTTTTATCATCCAAATAAAAAAAGGAGAAAATCTATGGAACTGAAACAATTCTGTAAGGAAAACAACATCCCGCTGGAAAAGCTGGGTGAGATCGGTGAAGTGAGCGACGGCTTCCACACCTTCAACTCCCTCTACCACCAGCGGCTGATCCTCTCCGCCACCCTGGTCAACGCTTTCTCTCATCTGGCGTGGAAGTCTCATAAGCATCATGACGGCAAGGCTCCGTTCGGCGGTGGTTGGTTTATCGTCGGCATCAATACGCCGGAGGGTCAGTACACCTACCACTATGAGGATAAGGATTGGGATATTTTCCGCTGCCAGGAGCTGGAGAAGGCCCCTGAGTGGGACGGCCATACCGACAAGGATGTCGAAAGGCTGTTGTCGCTGACTCCCGATCCGGAAAAGGACACGATGTCCAGCTGGGCCGCTAAGGAAATTGAGCTGGCTATTCAGGCTGAAAAGGAAGCCTCTGAGGGTACGGATGACTGGAATTATGGTGCTGCGTGTTATAAGAGTGCGTTTCGGGCATTCAACAGCCTGTCCAGTGATGGTCACTCTGGCTTCAGCATCCAGATGACTAAGAGCATCCTCAACCGCCTGATTGATGGGCGCTGCCTTACTCCCATCGAGGACACGCCTGATATTTGGACGGATATCTCGGAGATTTTCTCCAAAGGCAGTAAGACCAAGCGTTACCAGTGCAAACGGATGTCTTCCCTCTTCAAAGAGGTGGCGGAGAATGGCACCGTGACCATAAGCGACGCCAACCGTGTCTGCGGGGTGAATGTGAATAACCCTGATGTGACGTTTACGAATGGATTCCTCACCCGGCTGATCGACAAGATATTTCCGATCACCCTGCCCTACCTCCCGTCCAGCAAAAAGTTCAAGGTCGTGGTGGATGACTTCCTCGTTGACCCCAAGAACGGCGACTATGACACCATCGGCTATCTCTACTTTACTACGCCGGATGGCAGAAAGGTGGAGCTGAACCGCTACTTCAAGGAAGTTGACGGCCAGATGGTTCAGATCGAGAAGGCCGAGTTCGACGAGCGGAAGGCTCTAAGAGGGTGGAGAAGAAATGAAAGTGTTGGATAGCGAAAAGACCATCACTCTTCTGGAAAAGGCGAAGAAACTTCTCCCCGGGAGTAATGGCATACTTCCTCATAAATACCTTTCCAAAGATGGTATGGATGCAATTATTCAAGGTCTACGCGCAAATACTGTGGACCTTGATATTTTGGTCAACACGATTGGCTTGGCGGGCAAAAAGAAAGATCAAGATACCCTTCTGGCGGGTTTTGACCATACGCATGGTGATATTGCTGTTCTTATCATCGGACGTAAGGAATCCGATGGTAAAGTCCAAATCGTCAATCAGTTCCAAGGCAAGGAGGCCGAGGAGTTGTATGAAAGGTTGGTGGAGAAGAAATGAGCTTTATTGACCGTGAGAAGCTCATTCAAGAGGCTGAGACATGCCGTGAAACGACAGGTGCATTTGTGTCTCTTATTCAAAGTCAACCGAATGTCGCAATCCATATCAACTTGAATGACACAGTAAAGTTCAGGCTTACCGACTACGGAAAAGATATTTTCTATCATCGGTTTGACGAAGTCAACACCAAAATTCGCAAACGTGGCGGTAAACTCATCGAGCCCAATATGCCAAAGGTCGATTCGGATGGCTATACCCGTATGCAACTTTGGCAGTTCATGGAACTATTTGGGCCTCACACTGGCATGGCGATGAAAAACTACATTGAGCCTCTTGAAATCGTTTATGGAGGTTGAGCCAATGATATTTACAAGCTACTTTGGAAAGCTGAGTAAGTTGCCTTCCAATGTCGTTCCTATCTCCATATGTGGCAAAGCACCTGACTGGTACACGGGGTTACAGTATAAAAAGCTGGCCCCAAAGTACCAGTTTTTCATGGAATGGAAACGGACGCATAACAACGCCTATTACGTTGAGCACTTCGAGCAAGAGGTGTTGGTGCAACTGAATGCCGACACGGTGTTTAAGGAGCTCTCGGCGTTGTCGGGCGGGCAAACCTTTGCTCTGATCTGCTACGAACAGCCAAGCGACTTCTGTCACCGGCATCTCGTGGCTGAATGGTTCTGTAAGAACGGCTACCGCTGCGAAGAAATTGATATTTGAAAAGGAGAAAAAAACATGGACCTTAAAAGATTCGACAGCAGTGAAGGCAATGTTTGGAAGTATGTCTTCACGAAAGCTGACATGGTTGCCGAAGCGGTTCTGTACCGCTACGAGGACTTCTACCAGCGCACAGTCATTTGCTGCTCCACCATGAGCGGCTGTCCGGTCGGATGCAAGTTCTGTGGCACCGGAAACAAGTTTGTGCGGAACCTGACCTCTGCCGAGATCGTTGAGCAGATTCAGGCGGTGCTTCGGGATAAGAGCATTGAGGATGTGGACAAGGTTGGTAAACGATTCCAGATCATGTTCATGAGCATGGGTGAACCGCTCTTGAACTGGGATCAGGTAGAGAGTGCAATCAATACGCTCCATGACCTCTATCCGAATGCGGAGCTTTTATTGTCCACCATCGCTCCCAACAACCATGACGCGTGGGATCGGCTGATTCAGCTCTCCAAGAAAATTCCCAAGGTTGGGTTGCAGTTTTCTATTCATAAGTCCACCGATGCCGTCCGTGATATTCTGATTCCTTACAAGGAGAAGCTGCCCCTCAAGGAAATCCGGGACATCGGCATTGTTTGGTGGCGAGAGACCGGCAGACATCCCTATCTGAACTACTGTATCGACGGCACCAACAATACGGCTGAAGACGCTGAGCGGCTGATGGCTCTCTTCTCTCCGGTCGTGTTCAATTTCACTTTCAGCGTCGTATGCTCCGCAAATGAGAGCATGAAAGACGCCGGCTTCCGTGAATTGGATACGGTGCGACTCTTCGAGCAAAAGTTTGGCTCTAACGGCTACAACACCCGGATATTTAATCCGGATGGCCAAGACGACATCGGCGGAGGTTGTGGTCAACTCTGGTACGTTCAGAAATGGATGAAGGAAAGGAGTGCTTCCAAGTGAATAAAAAACTGCTTGCGGCCATCCTCGCTCTGGGGATGGCTCTTTCTCTGGCTGGGTGCGGAAACCGCCAGATGATTGACCTCACCTACAGTTACAAGTACGCCATCATCAGCCTGCCCAACGGGGAAATCGTCGAGGGCAAGGTTGATTCCTGGAAGGACTTTGAGGATGGAGACCAGCTCCAGATCACCGTTGACGATGTGACCTATCTTGTCCATGCTACGGACGCTGTCCTGATGACGGAGGAGAGGTAACTATGAACATGACCATCGAATGGGGTACCAGACTCTGTACTGTTAAAGGCGAGTCTGGATATTTTCACACCTGGGAGCACTACTCAAAGCCGTTGCCGGCCAGTCCGCTTGTTGGCGGAGAACCTGCTGGAGTGTTTAGCCAGGTCTTCGGAATCGTGGAGTTCAAGGATGGCATCCGGCGAGTAGACCCGACTACCATCGTATTTCGCGATGAGGAAAACGCGGCGCTCAAAGTATTTGAAGAAAAGGAGAAAACGCATGATCCTGATTGAGAATGCCCAGATTATGGGCTTGGAACCCACTATCCGCGGAATGCGGAATCCGATGAACAGCTGGGCCAAGAGCGACAGCGGGCCCTGTCTCACGCATGGTCCGGCGCATTGTAAGGACTGCCCTTATACGGAGGAGTCTTGCCATACTACCGAGGCGGACCTTGAAAATAATTTTATTGTCGGCCCCAACGACCTCGACCTGATGCTGCGCCTGGCCAGGGCCGGCTCGGTGGATGGCAAGTTCCGCCGGATGATCGCGGTGTACGTTGATATCACTGCCCCGCTCTACTGGTGGAAGGAGTTCGATACCTATAAGGTGGGTACGGTCGCCA